>Ga0315904_10000310_pt1 | contig 78388 bp, 37 predicted proteins | sample LakEriMetagenome_6_FD_203529 | JGI IMG/M metagenome (GOLD analysis project Ga0315904, IMG submission 203529) | Freshwater fungal communities from buoy surface, Lake Erie, Ohio, United States - Buoy 12 MA120 | ecosystem: Environmental > Aquatic > Freshwater > Lake | place: USA: Lake Erie, Ohio...
AACCATACTCCTTTTGAAGCAAGCTGACAGAATTCAAAAACTGTCGTCGGCCGAATTGACCGAGTACTTTGCTCCATTGGTCATCGAGTCTTTGGTGCACGATTTAGGGCGTTTATCAGAAGCACAATTTAAAACGGAGCAAGTCTTTAGTCATGTCCGGATAGCTGTTGCTCTTTCGCGATGGCATCAGGAGCATGGTAGTTATCCGGAGTCGTTGGACCTATTGGTTCCTGAATTTCTTGCGGAAGCACCGGTGGATCGATTTATTGACGAGCCTTTGTTCTATGAGAAGACTGAGGAAGGATGTCGATTTTATAGCGTTGGTGGTAATGAAGCTCATAACGACGGAAGGGAAGATGATTTGCCGGTCAGCCTGCGTGTTCCTGGTGCCGTCAAAAAGTGAAAGTAGCGAACTAATCGCAGAGCCGGTTGATGGAAGGAGAAAGAATGATGAGTGGAGAGTAGCGAAGTTATGCGAAGTTCTGCGGCGAGATGGAAGATGAGTTTATTCCAGACTCTCGATTCGATGCGCTCGGGGTGTCTAAGTGGGTTCGTGGAGCCCCGGAAAAAGGTTGGATTGGTGGAGTCAAAGAGCCCTCGAGGAATTGGTTTGGCGACGGTCTGAAAGATAAAAGTTCCGTTCGCGAAATTCAATCTTTTCGATGTATGAGATGCGGCTTTCTCGAGAACCATGCCAAATAGCTACGCAATATGGTGTCCCGGTTCTGTCCGGTCGACGCGGAATGAGTTGTTTCAAATCATCCGATTTGCGATGTTATGGTGATGGAGATAAACGGCGAAATGAAGGAAATTCATTGGAAAATGATCGATTGCCCGTTCTCGTGTTTCAGGTTTCAGTCGCACTTTTTGGGTTAGATCACTTGTTCGAATCAAGTTTTTGTTGGTAGATTGCCAATAATGTACGGTGCTACGCGATCGATCCTAAGTCCCATGCAGCGTACTGGTTGTTGGCCATCCAGGGGAGGATACCGAGAGGCGGTTGGATTGATTCGCAGATTGGGCGAATGGATTAAATCGTACAAGCCTGGCTTGGGCCCGGAGTGATTTCCGGGCCTATATTTTTGGGAGGGCGTCACTCTGGAGGTGAGCTGATCCTTGAGGTGAATGATGTCCTTTGCATTGATTGTGACCCTGTTAGTCCTTGTTGGTTTGATTGTTGCGTTAGCGATTGAGAAGTGGCCGGCGGAATTAGTGATGCTGGCAGCTTTACTCGTGTTGGTGTGCAATGGCATCGTCACTCTAGATGATGCGCTCAAGGGGTTCTCTAATGCGGCCATGGTCACGATTGCTGCTTTGTTTGTCGTCGGCGCCGGCTTGCAGGCGACAGGCGCGATTGAGTTCCTAAGCCGCTCGCTTCTGGGCCGACCCAAACCAGGAACCACGCTGCTGCGACTTATCACTCCAGTGGCTGGAATGTCATCCTTCATGAACAACACTCCTGTTGTCGCGTTCTTCTTACCTATCTTTGTGCATGTGGCGCGCAAGATGCGTACCTCTCCTTCAAAGTTGTTGATTCCGTTATCGTATGCCGCCGTACTGGGAGGGACTTGTACTCTGATTGGTACCAGTACCAACTTCGTAATCGATGGGATGTTGCGAGCTGAAAAGCTGCCTGGGCTAGGAATGTGGGAATTGTCATGGATTGGTATACCAGTAGCGATCGTCGGATTGTTCTATTTAGCGACGCTCGGGCAGCGATTACTTCCGGGGCATAAAGACTTATTGGAATACGCTGAAGCGAATCCCCGAGAGTACACGCTGGAGCTTGTGGCACAGGCGGATTGCGCTTTAGTCAGTAAGTCAATTCGCAAGTCGGGATTGCGTGATTTGCCCGGCCTTTATGTCTACGCCATTGAACGTCGGGGTGAGCGATTGGTGCCAGTGTCTCCGGATGAGCTTATCGAGGTGGGAGATATCCTCTGTTTTTCAGGCGCAGTTGGCACAATTATCGACGCGCAAAAAATTCGGGGACTCGAACCAGTTGATCACAATATCGCTGATCGTGAAACAACTAGCTCTGACGCAGATAATGTTCCGCAAGCTGTACGGCGTAGTGGACACCAATTGTGCGAGGTTGTGATCTCACCTGCTTCACCCTTGATTGGACGAAGTGTTAAAGAGTCAAACTTCCGTGCATACTACGGAGCACCAATCGTCGCCGTGCATCGCAGTGGTGAAAAGCTACAGCAGAAGATTGGGCAGATTGTTTTGCAGCCTGGTGATACCTTGCTTGTTGATGCTCCCGACGATTTTGTGACGCGTTGGCGCAATTCACGGGACTTCATTTTGGTTTCGGGCCTCGAGGATTCAGCACCTGTTGAACATAGTCGCGCTTGGATCGCGTTGACAATTCTCGCAGGCGTCGTGCTGGGAATGACGATCTTTACCGAACAGGCAACGCTGGTCGCGTTGATCGGAGCCGCGCTGACAGTGTTGACAGGCTGTGTCAATTCTCGTGAAGCACATCGCTCGATCGATTTATCCGTCTTATTATTGATTGCTTCCGCGTTAGGTGTTAGCCGAGCATTAGATACTAGTGGTGCTGCTGAATGGATTGCAGGTCACATGCTGGATGTCGCTCAACCCTTCGGTAAGGTAGCCGTGCTGGCGGTAATTGTGATTCTTACCGGCATACTTACTGAGTTGCTGAGCAATAATGCTTGTGCGGCATTGATGGGTGTGCTGGCGATTGCCACGGCCAAGCAAATGGGTATGGATCCGCGGCCCTTGTTGATTGCGGTCGCGGTCACTTCGAGCTACGGTTTCGCAACACCAATCGGATACCAAACGAACCTCATGGTGCTTGGTCCAGGTGGATATCGGTTTGCCGACTTCATGCGAGTGGGGATTCCGCTGGACATTATCTGTTGGATCATGACGATCATCATCATTCCACTTGTGTGGACGCTTTGATCAAGCAATCAGCTTGTAGCCAAATGGTAAATTGCTAATGGCCAAAGTTGACTGGAAGATTCCTTTTCAGCCGATTCAATTTTGTGATGAAGCTTCGAATGGATGCTCTGATAGCAGAGTTTCATTTCACTTAGCAGACAATTGCGAGAAAGAGAGAACGCTAATACTTCGGAAAAATGGACGGACTGGGGAAGCGTTCTTCGATACTGTTTGAGTCGTTGAGATATTCTTCGCGTGGCACAGTCACGACAGGCCAGTTATCTGGGCGTACTCGAACAATCTTACCGGGTCTTAGGCCCTCGGTGATCAAGTCGGTCTCAAATCGTATTTGCACTCCGCTGCTTCCTAGCGGTGTCTCTCCAGGAAGTCTGGCGACATCAATGATCGATCCGCGAGACGCCATATGAGCTGGACTGTAAGCGCCATGGATATGTTTCAGCGTATTTTCGACAGCTCCCATCATGGCTGAAGCTTTTGGCTTAAAGTCAGCGTAGAGTGAATCATCCATTCCACCAAACAGGGTTGCTGTCACAGTCGCTCGACCGAATTTGCCGTACTCTACGGAATCGACCCAGCCAGGCATCCAGCGGCTACGGATGAATGCTTTGTGGGTTTCAGATTGCTGTCTGGCACATCGCTGTAAGGAGGTTTCATCGAGCCAAATGTCTGAAATGTGAAAACGCGTGAAGATGCCGTCGGGGGTTGGCTTCCAAGTGATACCAAGAAGAACATTTTGTCCATCGAGGGATTTCTTGCCCGAGGCAGGCCAAATTCCTTCAGAAACAAGTTCTTCGATCGTCAAGCATTCCCGTCCGCGAAAAACCCTCGTCGCCGCATCAAAAGTCATCTTTTGATCTTCAGCTTTGTTGGCTTCACCTTGTTTTGATTCGCAACTGGCGACGATCATGCCTTGATTGTTTTGGATTTCAACTTCCTTGAGTTTCCAAGTCTTGCCGGTGCGTTGGCAGTAGCTTGGATCATCTTCCAAGAGCAAGACATGGTTTTCGGCTGGTAGGATACCGGCACCTCGATTGTGATTGGCATCCTTTGACTTGCTATCGACAGGTAGCACCGGAACTGAAGAAATACGTGGGTCAGGAGGTAGGAAAGCATAGACGTACATCACGGTACCGATCGGTATGTCACGTAGATCTGCTGGGGCATTGCGATAACGGACCATACCGTAAGGTAGCATTGCGAAGGGATGCGGATCATTACGAAAGAACATTCCCGAACCTTGCACACGAATACTTCCGCGGCGATTCGCATGATCGACGAAAACGACTTCACCGCGATAAGTATGAGCCTTTTCCAGTGGAGGAAATTTACCCGCTTCAGGTCGAAAGGGTTCCTCGGCCGTCGCTACAAGGCCGCCGAGCAGCAAGGGAATGATGCTTATTGCCAAAAGCAAGTTTCGTTGGCATGCGAGTTTCATAGATCAATCGCTTTATTACTGTCACCAAACTTATCGGTTTCGACGCCCATTCGCTGTGCCATTAAAAGCAGCAAGTTACTCATATGGGCAGAGGTATTTGCAGGGCGACTACAGAGTGTGTAATGCTCATTGGGTTTATCGAGCTGATAGCCTTGGAAATGTCCCTGGTTAAAATCGAGGTGACTGCCATGATTGAGACCTAAGTCTGACCCGCCCGCGAGAACGAGAGGTAAGTTAGCATTGCCGTGCGAATGGCCGTAGCACATGCCGCTTCCAAAAAGTGCCATCGTCGAACCGATTAATGGCTTGCCATTGAGATCTTTGGTTTCCTTTAGTCGATTGATAAAGTAGCCAAATTGCTCGATCGCGAAAGTATCGTACTTGGTGAGTTTCTCCATGTATCCTGGGTCACCACCATGGTGGCTCAGTTGATGCCGCGACTCGGTGATACCGATCTCTGGAATAGAAAATGCATCTCCTTCTCCACCTAAGCTGAAGGTGGCAACGCGGGTGACATCGGTCTGGAAGGCGAGCACGATCAGGTCATAGACAGTGCGGAAGTAGTCGCCCGCCATCGTTGCCGCGATATCGCGATTGGTGCGACTGCGGTCTGCATCTGAAATTGCAGGCAGAGGAGTATCGAGCCAAGCGTCAGCTCGTCGAGTTCGCACCTCAGCTTCTCGAACCGATGTCAAGTATTGGTCGAGTCGCCCTTTATCGGTGGAGCCCATCGCTTGTTCAAGTCGTCGCACCTCAGCCAGGTTCGCATCGAGAACGCTACCTTTGCGACGGAGTGCTTTCCTTTGCGCAGCGGTGCCTCCTTTTGGTTCCTCAAAGAGAGATGCAAATATCTCACTGCAGCGGCGCATGGCAGGCAGACGAACGCCATCGGCTGTCCAGGCAAGAGAGTCTTGGGTGATCGCAATCTCCATCGATGGATAACGAGTATGTTTGGCGGTAACTTCCGCCATCTTTTGGTCCACGGAAATGGTATTGCGATCCGATGGGCCTAATTTCCCGCCGGTGAGCCAAACCGAAATACAGTTGTGATGATGTCCTAGAGCACCAGGGTGGTGCATCCCACTAATGGGAGTGATCACTTCGCGATGTTTTTCCAGAGGCTTAAGCGAACGGGAGAACTGGTAATCCTTACCCGCTTGAGTGATTTGGTAATTAAGTGAGTGGACTCCGTTCGCGAGGTACACGAAAGCGCTTCGTTTGGGTGTTGCGGGTTCTTCTGCCCCACGCAACGGTACCATGCACTCAAGGAAAGGGAGCGAGATGCAACTCCCTAGGGCTCGAAGGGCATGCCGACGATCGATCAGCCAGGATTGCGCAAGAAAGTTTCCCATAGCGAATAGCCCTAAACGGTTGGTGAGTTGAATGTTCGAGGGGAGACCTAATTCATTGTCGATTGTGTTTCTCAAAAGCATCATTGGATTCGCTGAAATCCCACGAATGTCTTTTCGTCTACCAAATAATCATTGGTGTTGTCTTTGATTATCGCTTGCGTATCAAGTCCGATACCGCAACGGCCCTCACAATATCTTTTAGTCGATATTGCGATTTCTTTGCTTCTAACTCAATTGCCTTTAAATCCTCTTCATCATCAACCGTGAGTACACGGCGCAACGCGTAAGTGCACAAATGCTCGATAAAAGCACGAGCGATTTTTTCCCGATCAGCTAGTAATAACTGCTTGAATTGCATTGAGTCCTTAAACTCGCGTCCATCGGGCATTTTTCCTGAGGCGTCGATTAAGGGATCCTCACCGACACCTTTTTCCACGATTTCTCGCGTGCGCCATTGCCCAATCGCATCGTAATTGTCCCAGGCGATTCCAAAGTGATCGATCTTCGCATGACACGCTGCGCAATTGGCGTTGTTGCGATGTGCTTCAATCTTTTGGCGGATGGTTGTCTTGGTGCTGTCTGGAGGGTTTGGGGAAATAGGATCGACGTTGGCAGGTGGAGGAGGTGGAGTCTTCCCGAAAATTGCTTCGCTGACCCACACTCCTCGATGTACTGGGCGATGCCTAGTGCCATCGGAGGTTAATCCCAAGACAGCTCCCATTGTGAGCATGCCTCCGCGATGATCTTCTGGCTTCAAAGAAACACGCTGAAAACCTCCTGTGGCTGGTTCTGGCAGTCCATAAAAATTGCACAGGCGTGCATTGGCCATGGTCCAGTCGGAGTCGATAAAAGTATCAATAGGAAGGTTTTGGGCAAACAGCTCCCGGAAATATTCGATAGGTTCACGTCGTAGGCTTGTTTCTAGCCAAGCATCGTAGTTGGGGTAAAGTTTCTTGTCCGGCGGAAACATTCCGAGGCGATGCAATTGCAACCACTGTCGTGCAAAGTCATCAATAAAACGATTTGATTTGCTGTCTGTCAGCATTCGATCGATTTGGCTCGTCAGGCCATCACCGCTAAGTGTGCCACTCTGTGCCGCAGTAAAAAGAGTATCATCCGGCATCGAGCTCCAGAGGAAATACGAAAGCCGTGATGCGAGTTCGGTGTCCGTAAGACGATCGCGAACGGTCGGATCACCTTCGACGAGGTAGATAAAGTGACGAGATGTGAGTACACCTTGCAGAGCGACCCGATAAGCATCCACTAGGTTTTCGCCAGCATCGCGTTCCCCTTGGTAGGCTTGCAGATAATCGGCCAGTTCCTCCATCTTCACTTCGCGTCTCCATGCTCGCTGAGTAAAACGCTGCAGATGTTGTGCGACAACTTCGATCGTGGCATCTTCGGTAGGTATTAGGCCTTCACGGCGTTTCTTTTCCTCGTCGGTCAGGATTGGTCCTTCCCATTCGATCCAGTCGAGAATAACGGTTGAGAAGAGTCCGTTGCCTTTGTCGTCAAACATCTGCGGAGCATTGGCGCTCAGCAGGAAGGTCTCGCTGCTATGAGTAAAGATGTAGCCATTAGGGCTTGTGAGAGCATTGCGAAACGCAGCTCCCTGTCTTCTGTCGACAACATCGGTGGCGACGACACAAAAATCTAGCGACATCGGCATTTCAAGAAACACTTCGAACTCATAGATCTGAGGATTGTCTTCTGGGGCGGTGATGTCAAAATCGATCAAGCTATCTACGGTCTCTTCGCCGGTCGGCTTACCGATACTTAAGTGAGCGGGTTGACCACCAATCGGTCGAATGCCGCTCGCCTGCAAACGCACCTTGTAGAGTCCGCTATGCTCAGGCCCGGTCTGGCCAAACCAATGAGGCGCTAGCGCGGTCGAGATGCGACCGGGAAATAGGAGATATCGCAGCGGGCGCTTGATACCGAAACGGTCCAGTATCTCTTGCTGAGTCTTGCCACCGTTGTAGCGAAGTTCGGCAGCGTTCTTTTGGACTTTACGTGACTTTCCGCCAGCATCCATCAATGCACGGTCGAGCACCAGTCCAGCCGCTTTGTAGTAGCGGTCGATATGGGAGGGTGAAAGTGATAGCTCCGAACCTATGCGTTCAAATCCATGCCACAATGAGTCTTCGTTTAGCTCGCCCGGCTTGGCTGGATCGTAACGCACTCCCAGTAAGTCATAAACGCTATTTTGGTACTCTTTCCTGCTGAGTCGGTAATGTGTTACTGGAGGTCGAGCGGCCATGCGTGCTGCTCGCCCTTCCTTCAGTCTCGCGTCCAGTACGGTGATAAAGGCTGATATCTCTTCTTGCGTAGGCCGGACTTCTTCCTTGGGTGGCATTTCGCCACTATTGACCTTCTCAAGAACCTCAGCCCAACGATGCGAATCTTTTCCTAATTTGAAATCGCGCGAGAGCTGATCGAGTCTCACATCACTCTCTTCTTTCTTTTCGCTATGGCATCGAACGCAGTGCTTTTCCAAAAAGTTTTCAAGTGGTTCCTCGGCCCAGACGCTGCTAATAAGAAGAAGATTAATAGCCACGCAAATCGTCAGATTCGATACGGGAAGAATGCGTCGAAGGAAGTTGCGAGCAACGTTATGAATCGAAGTTTTGGCGGACACCGGACATCATTCCTTTCGCATTTGTTTCGACGCGATGAAATAATCGAGTAGTTAACAGTCTATCGCCAAAAATGTAGGATTTCAATTTTTATCAGGGATACGTAGGCGATTGTATTGCGATTCTGGATTCCAAAACCTTAGCGCAACGGGCCGTGTCTCTCCTCGCAAGACAACGACACTTTCAGGGATGATAGTCTCCTCGACGATACGCCGGTTAAACATGCCGCATTTTGAAACAATTTCGAAGGATTCTGTAGTTTTGTTGAGAAACAAGGGTACTTAAGCGAAGTAGATTCGCTTAGCCAACAAGTCGATTGTTTTTCTTGGCTCAGGTAGTTACGTTGTCAGCTATTAATCGCAAGGCTGACAAAAGCTGAGTGATCTCTTTGGGAGCTTTGAGAATGCTTTAGCAAAATCATCGTAACCAAGATACGGGAATGTTGAGGGCGTTTGGCAAGTGTTTGCAGGCGAAGTAGCATTCAGTGAGAGTAAAATTTGTCTTTTAGAATTGAAGAAGTCTCCGTTGAACTCCGCAATCAAACTCGTTTTCGCCCTAATCTTGTCTTTATCGGTAATCGGTCAGTGTGGAGATGCTGAAAGCAATATCACTCGCGTTTTTATTTTCGCTGGGCAATCGAACATGGTTGGCACGCATAGTCGCGTTGTGGACATCCATCGTTTTCCGCCCTTTGAAGGGCTCGATCAACCTCAGAAGAACATTCTCTTTGCTTATAAAATGGGCCGCGAGGAAATGATAACGTCAGATGGTTGGGTCTCCTTGCAACCAACAACGGATTATTTCGGACCTGAACTTAGTTTTGGACGCATCGTGTCACAAAATGTTGAAGCTCCAATCGCAATAATAAAATGCGCATCGGGAGGGACTTCGCTGGGGAAGGACTGGAATCCTGACATGCCGGACGGTTTCAAGCTTTATCCATTGGCCCTTGACTTCGTGCGTTCTTCGCTCGCTGAACTGGAACGCAAACAGATCGAGTATCGCTTGGAAGGCTTCATGTGGCACCAAGGTGAGAACGATATGTTTGACAAGGAGTTTAAACCTGTTTACGGAAAGAACCTTGAAAACTTCATTGTCAGTTGGCGTCGCGATCTGAAGGCTCCTCAGCTTAAGTTCTATATCGGTGAGCTCTGTACGAAGACGATCTGGGGTATGGACAATCGCGATAACATGTATGCGATTCGCACAGGACAAAAGTTGGTTGCTGAGGCTGATTCACTGGTGCAATATGTTCCTACTTCGCATGATGCAGTTGAGATTGGTGATGGTGAGGGTTTGCATTACCATTACGGAACGCTAGGGCAGTTGGAGCATGGAGCGAATTATGCAGAAGCCTACTTGCGTTCGTTGGGAATGAAGATCACCAAAGATAGACCACTGGAGGCTTGGCCTTACGCTCCAGGTAGCTCGGTCAAACTTTTTATTCTGGCGGGGCATCGCAACATGGAAGGGGAGCGAGCGTTTACGCAGCAGCTCGCTACGCTGCGAGGATTTGAATCTCTTGCGAAGGATAATGCTAAAATCGCTTTCCGTTACCATCTTGGTGGTGGTTTTAGGAAATCCAATCATTGGGAACCGCTGGGCCCCGCTGGGCCCTACGAGACGTTCGGGCCGGAGCTCAGCTTCGCGGCTGAGCTTCGGAAAAAAGTTCAGGGTAACATCGCGATTGCGAAATTCACGCATAGTGGTTCGCAAATCAATGATTGGACACCTGTGGGGACTCAAGCAAAAGATCTCAATCTCTATGATGACTTTGTAAGTTTCGTTCGCGAAGCTGTGCGCGATCTCAAGGATAGAGGGCATATGGTCGAAGTTGCTGGAGTGTTTTACCACGTTGGAGAAAACGATATGGCCTTCTATCCGTATCGTAAGGATGCGGCAAAATGGTTGCGTTCGACCATTGTGAAGTCCCGCGAAGATTTATCGCTACCGGATCTGAAGTGGTACATCAGTCAGCAGTCGCCACCGGATGAAGAGGGGCTTAATCGCATCGATGTGACAGCAGATCTCGCGAATCTTGCGGAAGTTGACCAACGTGTGATTCATGTTAAAGCGTTCGATCTTCCACCGCAGAGAGAGAGCTTGGTCCTGGATAGTGCTGCGGTTGTCATGCTGGGAGAATTGTTGGCTCGCGGCTATCTTGATCGTCCGTGAAATGCTCGTAGTGTATGGAAAAATAGCGTGGATGGATCGCGAATACGTTTGCTCTGGGCGTAAGTGATTCGATTGCAGTTGTACTGATTTAGAGACAAAAAGAGTCGATATGAAAAAACTATTGGGCTGGATGGCTGCTATTACAATTTGTTTCGCTTCGCAACTGCAGAGTGCGGAGCCGAAGAAAGGAGAGATGGCGGGATACTTGTTGGTGCCTAATGAAAAAGTACCTGATGAATTCAACGCAGGTTTCTCGATGTACATCGCAGCGTGGCCGCTGCTGAAGCAATATCCGGGCCAGAGATTTCAGTCAGGGTTGCCCGGTACGTGGATGTTTGCCAAGCCTGTCGATAAACCGCTGGAAAAATCCTATTCGGATATCGAGGGTGGTCTCGGCTGGTGGCGAGACACAGAGTACGCCACTGAGACACCGAAATTTATTATGGGTGGTGTAGCGCCGGACTTCATCGAATGGGCCAATGGTCCTGGTGCAGGTAAGGGGCGGGATTGGGCTAAGCCAAATGGCAAGTATGCGATTGCTCAACTGAGTCCCTGGGTGTTATGGCCACCGGATGGATTGAATTTAAAGCAAGGTACAAGGGGCGAGTGGTTTGGATATGGTTATCTGCCATTGCCGCTGACCGATCCGAAAAATAAGACATCTGGACAAGATATTCCGACCGGTAATAACTGCTGGACTCTATTTCTCAACACGGGCAATTTTAAGGGACCAGTAACGTTTTTCACTCCTTACTTCTGGTCTCGCAATGCTGTTCTTCAACCTCGCTTTGCCGGGAATCTTCTCGATACTCGTCCCTCGGATCCCAATCGCGCTTTGCAGATGGAGACTCAACATATTCCGAGCGTGCAGGCGACCGATTCCAAAGGGGTGACCTACGCGCGAGTTGCTCCGACTCAATTTCCGAGTGACAAGCAAGGTGATTCATCGCTAGTGCATCGGATTACTTCCTATCGCAAAAAAGCTTTATGGGATTCGGTACAGGCGTGGTTTGATGGTGGACCGGTCGCCAGTGGCAAGGTGAATATGGAGGAAGCTGTGATTCATCAGTTTCCTGGTCGAGGAGGAGCAACTTGGCAGATTTATCCCGATGGTACAAAACGTGAGGATAAGGTAGCAGTCGCTTGGACATCCTTTGCGACACCCTACGCTCCCGATCCCAACACGTTTGGCTACAAGTGGAGTTCGCAATGGGTGACTCGCGATGAGTCGGCCGATAGACATTTAGTTGTCTTGCCGGAGTACTTTCGATTAGGTACCAACGACAAGCAGAAGCCTGTATGGACACCAGTTATGCCCGATGAAGTTCCTGCTGAAACGGGACTGGCTGAAGTGCAATTTGAGTCAAAGAGAAGCGGTTCTCCAAAAACGTATGTTACCCCTGAAGAGGAAAGCAGTTGTTGGAAAAAGCCTGGGCCGGCAGCGGGCCCCTTCGAGGCGAAGCTGGGAGATGGCAGTGTCGTGACCTACTACTGGTATCGATTTGCCGATCAGCCATCGATTCTTAATGCCGATATGAGCGACGAGGAGCGTGAAACTCTTCAGAAGCGAGTTGAGATGTTACATCGGAATTGGACAAAGGATCGTGAATATCTTGCACCGCCCGCCAGTGGTGGTCTGGCAGATATCGATCCAGCATTATTGGTTACACCACCCAAGGGCTTAGAAATCGGTTACGTACCGATTGTTACCAAGCAGGGGCCAGCGCAATAGTAATTGCGAAGGAATACTTGAGATTCATTTATTTAAATGAATGAGTCGGGGCGTATTAGGTCTAGTCGTGGTACGTGAGGAGGTAATAAGACGATGCGATGCAAGATAAGTAGTAAGCGGTTGGTTATTGTCAATGTTTTATGGATAGTTTGTATCGCAGCAATTCTTTCCGTCGATGCTCAAGAAACGTCCTCTGTTATTGAGCGATCCGATGGCAAGGAAGCCGATATGACGAAGCCGGTTCAGGTATTCATCCTGTTAGGGCAGTCTAATATGGTTGGACTCGGCAAGGTGAAAGGGAACGAAGTTTCTTTGGAGCATGCGGTCAAAGAGAAGAAAAAGTATACGTATTTGTTGGACGAATCGAATCAGTGGAACGAACGAAAAGATGCTCGCTATGTGCGCGTGATGGATGGTCGAGGTGGCGGGACTCAACTCTTCAATAATGATTGGATGACAGTGAGGACCTGCCAGACGATTGGACCAGAATTCGGAATCGGCTATCCATTGGCCAATGCCATTGATGCGCCGGTGATGCTGCTCAAAAGTTGCATCGGTAATCGCAGTCTCGGTTGGGATCTTTTGCCACCGGGTAGCGAGAGGTATGAGTTTGTGCTCAAAGACCGTAGTGGCGAAGAGAAGACGATGGTTTATGCAGGATATAAAGATCGTCCAGAATCCTGGGAGATGGATAAGGCAAAGGGCTTGGCGACCGAACCAGGCCCTTGGCTAGACAAGTCCGGCAAGCCCATCGATTGGTATGCAGGAAAACAATACGACTCGGATATTGGTAAAGCGAAAAAAGTGCTCGAGGAATTAGGGACCTACTATCCCGCCGCTACCAAGTATGAGGTAGCAGGTTTCTTCTTTTGGCAGGGAGAAAAGGATGTTGGTAATCCTGGGCATGCTGCGCGATATGAATTGAATTTAGTTCACTTCATTAAGCAATTAAGGAAAGAATTCAACGCGCCCAACGCGAAATTTGTGATGGCAACCTTAGGGGAAGCGACCAAGGGAAGCGACGGTAATGGAGGCATGGTCCTCAATGCACAACTGTCTGTTGACGGAAGCAGCGGCAAGTATCCAGAATTCAAAGGTAATGTCGCAACAATTTACTCCCATCCTATGGCGCAAGGCGGCAGCGGAAATGGGCATTACGGCGGCAAGGCCGAGGTTTACATGGATGTAGGGGAAGCGATGGGGAAAGCCATGATTGAACTGTTGAGGCAGTAGTTCAACGCTTGAGGAGAATTTAACGTTAATTGGTAAGTGGTAGTCCTGAGAGTCGAACTCAGCGCGACCCGGTTATCAGCCGAGTATGGGCAACCAGCCCTCGACTACCATTCTGACTTGCGATTCAATTGGTAATACCCATTCAAGTCGGGCACCCCGGAGTCGAACCGAGATACTCCTGCTCCCAAAGCAGGCGTGCTACCATCTGCACCTGTACCCGAGTTAAAAAATTTCGATAAGCGAATGAATCAGATCACGCTCTTTAATGCCTTTCTGTAGTAAACGCAGGACATGTCTCAGTAAAAGACTCGTAGGAGCGTAATAGGTTTGGTAGTCATGCAGCGAGTTCCCAGTCTGTATGCCCGGTAACTCAGTCAATTCGTCACGCTATTAAGATCCAAGTCGGGTACCTCGGAGTCGAACCGAGATCCTCCTGCTCCCAAAGCAGGCGTGCTCCCATCTGCACCTGTACCCGGGTTAAGTCACTTTAAAAATTGTGACATTTGATGCTGCGAAAGAGCCCAGTCGTCAACGAAAAAACATCAACGAAAAAACCCGGTATTACTTTTTTAAGTAACACCGGGTTCCCAACGTGATTCTTACGTTAGTATGGCTTCGGAGAGCCTTTCCAGTGTTACCTCCGACTCGGCGGACGAATCACAGCAATTGGGATAATCGCCTTGATCATGATGGTTGTCATAAAACTTATCCGTCCGATTCGTCGTAAGGTTATTTTTCGATACTGTTTGTTGAGTAAGTCGACGCCAAGATACGGTATGGAGTTACCAAGTGAGTTGGTAACTTGTTTCTTTGCGATCGTATCCTCTCGTTCTGTAGAGCTAGACAAGATTCTCGTAGAGTGGTTCGCGGTCGAAAGGAGAAAAAATGAAATAACCTCCCGAACAGAGAGCTCTTCGTATGGTTGTTTTCTCAGGCTGCCTTGGCTAAGAGCGTTTTGGCGTATGTTGAGAACAGAAGGTGTTTAGGAGAAAGGAATGCAAATGCCATGTTTGCTATATTACCCCTTATGAATTCCGACCGAGATGGATTCATTTGAATCTGGAGTGAGTATTATGCGGAAAGCTATTGTTCACGTCTCCATTCATCACCAGAACACAGCGATGGTGGCTGAAGCTATGGCGGAGGCGATCGGAGCGGAGTTATTGACGGTATCTGAGGCGATGGACCGATGGGATGAGCCATGGGATCTGGTGGGTCTAGGGTCGGGTATTTTTTTCGGGTCTCACCATAGGAGTCTTCTGCGTTTTTGTCAGCAGTGGAAAACAGCTCCAAAATCGAGCTTTCTTTTTTCTACGGCGGGTCTACCTTCCCTGGGGATGATATGGCATCGATCCTTGCGAGTTATTCTTCAAAGGCAGGGGATTCCAATTTTGGATGAAGCTTGCTTTCCTGGTTGGGATACCGTCGGCCCGCTTAAATGGCTAGGCGGTATCCAGAAAGGACGCCCCAATCAACGTGATTTAGAGCAGGCTGCAGCATTCGTCAAAAGTGTGGTCGATGCCTACGCGAACCTGAAATAAGGCTAGACAGTCTTGAATGATCGTTCGCGGATAAAAAATCGCTAGCGAAAAATGACTTTGGCATCTGGGGCAGGGAGATAGTGGATTTCGTGACCAGGAACCCAATCATTGTCTTTAAGATACTTCGAGATGACATGTAGGCTACCATCTTTTTTCAAAGTCGAAGTCGCTTTCACCTCTGTAATTCCATTTTTGTTCCCGGTCACTTTTTCGACACTGGCCCACTCCTCACCGTTGATCTCAATATGCCCTTGAGTGACAAATCCAGCAGTGGTGAAGTACCAAGAGCTGATTCGCTTTTCTTTTTCATTCCACATGACGAGTGTCTCACCGCCGTATTCGCCATCGTTGACCGAATGGAGAATACGTACAGCCCGACCATTTAAGGCACGTTCCCAATGAGAGACGTCATGGATTGGTTTCTCTGTCGTTGAATTAGCGAACTTGCCGCGAAAGGTTTTGCCAATCAACGGTTCGAAAACCTTTAGTTCCGAGACTAGTTCCTGTTTCTCCTCCGAAGATGTTGGTGGATCTTGGGGAAACAAGAGCATCATACAAGTTGCGATAAGCAAGGTTGCCATTGGTGAATTTGCTTTGCTTTAGAGAAAACATGTGAATCGGTATGGAAGGGTTTCGAACGTGTCGATGTCACAGGATCAACTGTCTGAAAAGAGTTGATGTTGGTTCCCGCTTCCAGCAGTGTAATGCGCGAGGAAGTTTTTAACGAAAAAAAAGTCAGAAAAATATGTTCCACGTAATACGAAGATTCAATGGAGCGGGTGTGAGACAAATTCGCACAGCACTTTCAGCGTATTTTCGTAGCGGAAGTGGAAGAGAATGAGCGTTAACGCTTTCCCATTTTGATAAACTCATCTTTCGTGAGGCGATCATCGTGATCAGTATCAAACAATTTAAAGCGTTGCGTGAAGTCGACGTCCTTAGCAAATCCAACCGAGAATTCCTCAAGCGTCAGTAGGCCATCTTGATTTTTGTCACGGCTAGCAAAGATTTTAGCGCGATCGTTATCGGGTTTGTTGAGATTCGTTCCCTGCCCATTTGACGGTGAGGGTTTCGATTTCGCTGGCTTTGATGGCGTGGTTGGTTGTCCATCTTGAGGCTTTCCGGTTTTTGTTGCTGCATCTCGTGCGGGACTTGGTGGTAATGACTTGGCCCAGGCAAGAGCTTTGGCAGTTAGAGCTTGAACAATATCTGGATGTTGTTGCGCGATATCGTTCTCTTCGCCAATATCATTAGGTATGTTGTAAAGCTGCGCACCGGATCCGTCGTGATTAACAAACAGCTTCCAATCACCGTCACGAACAGCGAGCATCGGTGGCATATAGCCATCGTTGCGGCCTTGGACATTGAAAAGCCATTCCCAGTGCAGAGGTCGCTGACGCGGACGCGATTGACCAAGCCATATATCGCTGACATCCTCCCCATCCGGTTTCAGATCCTTTGGAAGAGTCACGCCAGCCAGCTTACAAATTGTTGGTAGAAGATCGACTCCACCGGTCACACTTGTCTCGTCTCGCCGTCCAGCAGGGACATGTCCGGGCCAGCGGACGATTCCAAAGGTTCGAATGCCACCTTCATACATCGATCGTTTACGCGCGCGAAGCGGTCCTGTGTTACCGACACCCGCGTTTGTAGCATTTCCGACTCGATAATCCTCAGCTCCATTATCGCTTGAAAAAAAGATGATCGTGTTATCGGCTAATTTCATTTCTTCAAGAGCAGCAAAGAGACGTCCTAGTTGCGTGTCCAGGTCGGTAAGCGAAGCATAGAAGACCTGTGATTGACTTTTTAAATCTTTTGTGTTGGCTAAATATTTTTTCATCCAGGGGCCAAAGGCGGGATGGTCAGCTTGAGGCGATATCGATTCATATTCCTTCAATTGTTCTGGTGTCGGGTTTAATTTTGCGTGTGGAAGCAAGGTCCAAAGGTTGACATAGAAAGGGCGATCTTTGTTTTCCCGAATAAACTGGATTGTTTCGTCGACGAAGAGAGAGGTCGATTTCGCTCGGAAATATGGATCCTCTCCATTCTCTTCCCAATAGCTCTTATTACCGGTGGTATGGCGGACAAAATCGAAACCGTATGCTTCGGGCGTTGGAGCTCCCTGGCCCCCACCGAGATGCCATTTTCCAACATGGGCTGTGGCATATCCTGATTTTTTTAGCAAAGAAGCAATTGTTGGAGTATCGGGATTCAGCCAGTCGACCATGTGCCGCTTTTCATTAAGCTCGTGGCTCGCAAAGTGGCCGTGTATCAAATGTCTGGCGGGGTATTGCGAGGTAAGGAACCCACAGCGGCTAGGGGAGCAGACGGTTGAGGCGACATAGAATTGACGAAGCCATGTCCCTTCGGCAGCTAACTTGTCGAGGTTCGGTGTTTTTACATAGGGATGGCCTGCAAAATGAGCATCGTTCCAACCCTGATCGTCGGTGAGAATGAAAATCACATTCGGCCTGGTTGAAGGATTTGGCTCATCAGCCAGTGTTGCCAATTGCAGCGCAACCAAACAAAGACAAAATAGGATCGACTGGTATTTCATAAAGACATATCCTCAACCAACAAGTTCTTGGATAACTTTGCCACCGAATTGACTTAGTTGCTTATGACGACCGGCGTGATAAAAAGTCAATTTGTTATCATCCAGTCCAAGCAATCGCAGAAGGGTGACGTGAAAGTCGCGAACGTGAGCTTTACCGTCAACCGCCTCCATACCAAGTTCATCTGTTGCTCCTATGGTATGACCCGCCTTGCAGCCACCGCCGGCCAGCCATATGGTCATAGCATTTGGATTATGGTCTCGACCGTAAGCTGTTCCTTGTCGAACTCCATTGTCGGGTGTTCTGCCGAATTCCCCGCACCAAACGATTAATGTACTTTCCAATAATCCGCGTTCCTTCAGATCTGAAATCAACGCGGCGATGGGCTGATCGACTCCGCGCACAAGATTTCCGTGAGCTCGTTCGATATAGTCGTGACTATCCCAAGAGCCGTTGTAGAGTTGCACGAATCGAACCCCTTTCTCAACAAGTTTCCTGGCGAGAAGGCATTTGCGTCCGAATACTTCTGTGGCTGGTTGGTTGAGACCATAACGCTCTTTGGTCATCTCCGTCTCCTTGGAGAGATCGAGCAAATCGGGGACTTGCATTTGCATGCGAAAAGCGAGTTCATAACTTTCCGCACGGGCTAAAAGTTCTTTGTGATCGCTGTGCTCAATAGCATGTTGCAAATTGAGGGTGCTAATCAAATCTAGATTTTTGCGCTGATGCTCGAGAGTTATATAGTCGCTCGGCTTGAGATCCAATATGGGCGAGCCCTTAGCTCGCAACGGTGTACCTTGCCAGTTGGCAGCAAGAAAGCCATTACTCCAATTCGCGCTGCCACCTTGAGGATAGCTAACTTCAGGAAGTACGACAAAGCTCGGTAAGTTAGCATTGATTGCTCCCAGGCCATAACTGATCCAAGCACCGAGGCTAGGGTCACCACCGAAACGATTCCCGCTGTTCATTTGGTACATGGCTGTTGGATGGTTTACGCTGTCTACCGTGCAGCCGCGGAAAAAACAAAGTTCGTCAGCAACCGTGGCGAGATGGCTCCAGTTCTCGGACATATCCGCGCCACATTCACCGGCTTTGATAAATTTGAATGGGCTTTGAACGTAGTAGCGTTTTCCACTTTCCATCGCCGATTTTTCTTTACCTTGGCGAACAAACTCCTTGAGATGGAGTCGGGCTAGCGCGGGTTTAGGATCGAACGTGTCGATATGCGAAGGTCCTCCCTCCATCATCAGAAAAATGACATTTTTAGCTTTGGCTGGGAAGTGTGTTTGATTGGTCCGAAGCGGAAACGAGGTACCAGCAGATTCCTCGCCTCGCGAGAGGGCATTGAATGCAACCCAACTAAGGATCGAACCGAAGCCAGCGATTGCCTGTCGACGGAAAAGTAATTGGTTAAACATGAGTTTGACCTCTAGATACTTCAGTAGACATAGGCAAACTCATTCGTATTGATCAGTGAAAGACAGACGTCGGCCAATGCACGAGTGTTGGGATCGCAATCGACCGGTTGAATATCAGAAATGAAATCAGCATTGGAGTAGAGTTTTTCGGAAAAGGTGAATCTTTCGCCCGTATTCTCTTCGACAGCTTCGCGAAGAATCTCTGTCGGTGGTTTGGCGGACGTTGGTATTATCTTTTGTTGTAATTGCCGCATATTATGCCAGTGGGAGATACATAAATGTATTTCGGAAGCCGTCGCTGGACGACCGAAGATTAGGGCAAAACAACGTTGGACGGCATCTTCTTCTGTAGCTGTTTCTCTGAGTACACGAGACGCGATCGCAAGCGAACGGTTATAGCTAGAGTTGCTGTTAAAGAGCGCAAAAACCTGTGGTGTTATGGTATTGGCATCGCGGAATTCGCATGAAAAGTCCGGGGTAGGGGAGTTAAATACTTCCATCATTGGGTCGGCAAGGCCTCGCAGTTTAAGTGCGTAGATGGAGCGTCGATGGCGTTGTTCGGGGCGAGGATTGGGAGTCCAGGCCGTTGCGAAGGTTCCCATCACTTGACGTGGTTGTAAGGCGACTTCCGTGTTGATCTCTGGGCGATTAGGAATCCCACCGAGCATTGGATTGAGTTCACCGCTGACCGATAGCAGCGTATCTCTTAACTCTTCGGCGGATAGTCTTCGCGGTTTGAAAGCTGCGTAACTAATACCAAGTGAGTCTTTGTCTATAATTGCTTTTGCTTCGGGATGAGTGGTACTGCGACGATAAGCTGCCGATGTCATAATAGTGCGATGCAACGCCTTGATAGACCATCCCCCTTCGACAAAAGTGGCTGCGAGATAATCGAGCAGATCTGGATGCGTTGGTTTCTTTCCGCTGCTACCAAAGTTGTTTGGATTACCAGCAAGGGGCTGGTTGAAGTGCCAAAGCCAAATACGGTTTACGATGGAGCGTGTTGTAAGGGGGTTACTTGAATCCGCGACCCATTCCGCAAACGCTCGTCGTCGTCCTTCAATGTCTGATGGAATATTTATCGGTGGTAGCGATTTCAAAATACTGAGTACACCTGGTTGCACAGGCTCGCCTGTGGCGAAAGGATCTCCTCCCATGCGAATACAAGTTTGCTCAATTTCGCCGTCAGTTAAACGATTCTCGGGCATTCTTATCGGAGAAATGATCGTTTTGTATTCGCGTGTGCGACCACTGTATACGGCTAGTGCAAAGGGTTCGTAGCGATCAAGTTCCCATTTGAGTCGTTCGAGTCCCTTGCGAGCGATGCGTTCCAAACCAAATTCGTTAGGCGTCAGTCCGAAGAGATTTGGTGGGAATTCACTTTCGGCAATACCCTCGGCGAGAAGTGATTTTCGAGTGTTAGCAAAAACCTCGGAAGAGTAGGTTCGTGATGGGCGTTTGTTATGGTTTGCTACCTGCTTTGCTTTCACTGCTTCAACGGTTCTGTTCCACAACTGCGGCGACTTACCGTTTTCAACAAACCATCGCTGAGCATTTTCGAGTAAGAGGTCGTCAATCTTCTGCAGTGTTTGTTCATGTTCTTCGCCTATCTTATTGAGATACTTTCGTTCTTCGAACCCCTTCGTGTTTTCAGTCGGTAGAAAGGGAGCAGGCCGCTCCGCTAATTGAGTTGTGGCGAAGACGGCTTGAATTGAGTAGTAATCGCGAGTTGGGATGGGATCAAATTTGTGGTCATGGCAGCGTGCGCATTGAAGGGGATGTGCAAGAAAGGTCTCACCAACGCTGTTAACAACATCATCGAGAAATCGTTGCCTAGCGATTTTCTCGACTTCCATTCCTGTCAGTTCCCAAGGGCCCATACGAAGAAAACCGGTCGCAATTATCTTCTCTGGATCGTGAGGATCGATTTCATCTCCGGCAATCTGTTCCTTGACGAATTGGTTATACGGTTTATCGGCATTGAATGCACGAATCACATAATCTCTATACCGCCAGGCATTACCTCTTTCATAATCGTTGGCAAAGCCACTGCTATCCGCATATCGAGTTACATCGAGCCAATGCTGCGCCATTCGTTCGCCGTAATGAGGGGAGGCGAGTAGGCGGTCGATTAAGATTTCGATCGCTTCCAATGCAACTGGCGTTGACAGGGAATGCGAAGGACTACTCGTTAGTGTTGCGGGTGATTGACAAGCCTTGACGAATACCTCCACTTCCTCGGGAGTTGGAGGCAAACCGGTTAGATCAAAAGTGGCACGTCGGATAAAGCTTCTGGCATCTGTATCTCCGGCAACAGTTAAGCCCTCCGGTAGTTTCCTTTCGATGAGTAAGTCAATCGGGTGTCGCGGTTCGGTTTCTTTTTCCATTGAATCAAGATGAGGTTTCCTTACGGGTTGGTAAGCCCAGATGTTTTCGGGTTGGTATTTCCGGTCTGTCCACTGAGTGGAAAGTCCCCCCGAAGTTTCGACGGAGATTCCATCTTCCATCTGCCATTTCGATTCGTTCTGCTGAGCGATTTCGCGCAATCTTTCTTCATCGGGCCACGGCGCACCGGCCTGTATCCATGCATTGAGCCAAGCAATTTGTTCTTTCGAAAGTTTCTCTGATTCTTTGGGTGGCATAGCAGACCAATTAGGGTCGCTACGAGTAACGGCTAAGATCACAGGACTTAAGTCAGGCATTCCCACGACTATGGCTGCATCACCGCTGTCCCCTCCAGCTAGTAGGGATCGTCGTGTTCGCAGATCAAATCCTCCTTCGATTTTATCTTTGCCGTGACAAGCAAGGCATTTGTCGTTCAGTAAGGGGAGTATACGACGAACAAAGAGGAGCTCGGGTTCTTCTGCGGGAGCGAGGCAATTGATGCATACCGCTTGGGCTAATAGGAAGAGAAATGTAAAAGGTCGCATGGTTCGCTTTCCTTGAACGATTTCCGAGATTGTTACGACTCCTGCATCTATCTATAAACGAGTATACCGTAGCGCAGGTAAGGCAATTATATCTTGGCAGCTTTTATTTGCTTTTGCTCTGGATTAAGCATGGTAGATAAAGAGAGTTCGGGATAGCGACTTTCGGTATCTTTCGATGAAACCGCAGAAGCAACGAGGAAATTCGCCTTTGCTCGCGTTTGCGATGGTTGATTTGCGAGTGATGAATCGTGCAGTTAGAATTCGCATTCCCGCACTCACTTAGAACGGTCATCATGAGGGGATATTCATTATGGGATTAATAGAGAGTCGTCGGGATTAATAGAAAGTCGCGCAGACAATGCGTATCGCGAGCACGTTTTTCCGCGATGGAAGGGGCTAGAAGAGGTTCTTGGTTGTCCGCTAGAAATCGAAGTGGAGTGTGCCGAGTTAACCAGTCCAGGATTTTCGGATTTGTATTTCCAATATTTCACTGAAATCTATTTTCTCCCACTGTAATATGCATTGCAGCAGGTTGCGTTTGACGATTTGGCGCGGAAGGCTTTATAAGATCATCTTAAATCGATATCGATTCAAAATAGGTACGACAACTCCACTAGTATGTCTTTGGTTAGTTTCGATGACGTAAGACTGATAATCGATCACTTACCCCATGTGAATCTTACGGACATCGTTCCAAGGACTGTTGCGATTCGCGATTGCCTTGAGCGAATCTTGTGATGGTACGCGAGGAGCTCGCTCGCAGAGGCTTCAAAAAGTCGAGTCCAAAGTCTCTGCGGTCAGCGTGAATTTTATCACTTCATGCCTACCTAGTGACCTTAACAGCAATCACGCTGTTTGCCGACATTGCGTGTTGGCTTGAAGTCCGAGAATGATAGTTGCCTTGAATCGCTGCAGCGTCGATCCTGATTGAGGGGATGGACCTTTTGGTTGCAAGAGACATTTCGTTGTTAAGTTCAAAGTGACCGGACTTTGGCATGTGAGAGGGAGGGTTAGGGAAAGTTGAATGATCAAAGGAGTAGTAGAGTCGTTACTGGAGCCTAAAGTCCGTTATGCCAGGACGTTAGCTTTTGTTTCGATCCCGACCTTGCGAAAGGGATAAACCTTTTTAGGGCCTTCAATCTGTGGTTGTGCAAGGGAAAAATGGTCAATACAATTGCCCCGTCAGTTTACCCCTCCATTGTCCCTAGTTTCCGGATTTCATCAGCTTATGGCATCTCCAACTCCTATCACGGTAGCGTACGGCGACGGCATTGGTCCTGAGATTATGCAGGCCACCCTGCATATCATAGAAGAAGCAGGGGCGAGTTTGGAGAAGCATGTTATTGAGATTGGCGAGAAGCAGTATCTCAAAGGAAACATGGCAGGAATTGAACCCAGTGCGTTTGAGTCGTTGCGGTCGACCAAGGTTTTTCTGAAAGCGCCTATTACGACACCTCAAGGTGGGGGCTTTAAGTCGCTCAACGTGACCACCCGCAAAGCGTTCGGACTCTACGCGAACATTAGACCTTGCCTAAGCTACGATCCTTTCATTCGCACCAAGCATCCGAAGATGGACGTGGTGATTGTTCGAGAGAACGAGGAAGATTTGTACGCTGGGATCGAGCATCGCCAAACACTTGATGTGATGCAGTGTTTGAAGTTGATCTCGAGACCAGGGACAGAAAAGATCGTTCGATATGCGTTTGAATACGCGCGAGCCTACGGACGCAAGAAGGTTACTTGCTTCACCAAAGATAATATTATGAAGCTAACCGATGGTTTGTTTCATAAGATTTTCGACGAGATCGCTGCTGAGTACAAGGACATTGAGAATGAGCATTGGATTGTCGATATCGGCGCGGCAAAGTTGGCCGATACCCCTGAGGCTTTCGACGTCATTGTAATGCCCAATCTTTATGGTGATATTCTTTCTGACGTAGCTGCTCAGATCGCAGGATCGGTAGGTTTGGCTGGTAGCGCTAATATCGGCGACGGCTGTGCCATGTTCGAAGCGATTCACGGATCAGCTCCTCGCCGCGCGGGTCAAAATTTAGCAAATCCATCTGGATTATTCCTTGGTGCGATTCAGATGCTCGTACACATCGGCCAAGCCGATGTTGCAGAACGAGCACACAATGCGTGGCTCAAGACAATTGAAGATGGAGTGCATACGTACGACATTTTCAAGGAAGGTGTTTCGAAAGAGAAGGTTGGAACGAAGGAATTCGCACAAGCGGTTGTTGCTCGACTTGGTAAGAAGCCTGAAGTTCTTAAGTCCGTCGACTATGGCCGTGCTCCGCGACGCCCATTGACCAGCAGACCTCCTTATGTTCGCTCGACTGAAAAGCGAGAAATGGTAGGTGCGGATGTTTTTGTTGCATGGACTGATTCGATCGATGCTCTCGCTGCAAAACTACAGCCTTTGGCTGCTGATGGCATGGTTCTGGAAATGATTTCCAACCGAGGCATGAAGGTATGGCCAGGGGGTATGGCTGAAACCTTCACGGTGGATGTAAGTCGTTGCCGATTCGCCTTGCCAGAAGGCTCCGGTGGCTCAGTGACTCACTCAGCGATCATTGCACTGCTTGATCGTGTTACTAAGGCAGGTCTTGAATTTGTGAAACTGGAAGGGCTTTACAATTTCGATGGCAAGCCTGGATTTTCTCGAGGCCAAGGACAGTAATCTAGTTCGGCGCAAATTGGATTTGTTGCCGGGAGTCAACTAGCTCACAACATAGATAAGTCTGGTATCAGCAATGGTGCCGGACTTTTTTTGTTGTCAGGAATATCGCGTTCTAGCTCTTGCACTGGCGGATAGCGATATTTCAACTTAGAAGCATCTCCGCATTACGCTACTGGTGCTCGTCCTTCTACTTGTAGAACGTTCCTCTTTCGGAGTGTATCCGAAGAGAAATTGAGTAGAGTTATTGAACTGCTAAGCAATCTCGGCCGATGCTTAGGGCAAAACTTCCACGATACGAAAGCCTTGATTAGCCACGACGGCAGTTGGAATCAGGTAGCCACGATGGGACGATCGGGAAAAGGCGTCCAGATCCATGTAGCAACCACCTCTTACGGCGCGTAGTTCATCGGCAGGTGGTCCCTCTGGGAAAAGATTTGCATCTTGTTGGTAGGCTTTTTCAGAATACCAATCCAGACACCACTCGCGAACATTGCCAGGCATGTCATACAAACCCCATGCATTTGACTTCAGTTTACCCACGGGGCGTGGTGCCAGCTGATCTCCAACCGATTCCAACCACCAAACATATTCATCCTTCTGGTTCTGTGGAAACGGGTAGCTTCCCGTGGTTCCAGCGCGGCAGCAATATTCCCACTCTATTTCTGTAGGTAGACGATAAGTCTTACCTTCGTATTGACTGAGCCAGTCGCAGAATGCGATCGCATCGTTGTAGCTGACCATGGTGACTGGGAAGTCATCGTTGACGGTGTAGCCTGGAGAGGACCAAATGAATCTTGGATCGCGTTTGAAGTAACTGCTTCGTCGATTCGGTAACCAACCTCCCTCTCCCGATTTTTCAGCCTCGCTCTTATATCCAGCGGCGGTTACGAATTTACGGAACTGCGCGATCGTTATTTCATAAGCACTGATTCTGAAGGGCTTCTTTATATCAATCGATCGTTGAGGTAATTCATTCAGACGGTTTTGCGAATCTCCTGGTATACCACCCATGGTGTATCGCCCCGCAGGAATATCAACCATTTTGAGACCGAGGGAAATTCGCATTGAAGTGGAGGGGACTTCTGTGATATTGGTCTGTCTCAGTACGCTCTCTGGCTTCCCGTTGATTGGAAGAAAACGCCACGTTATCAATCCCATCGTTATTAGGATAAACGTGAAACTTATCATTCTATTCGGGATTCGCTTTCGTTTGATCGTTTCATCGATTTCATCGGACTTTCGCATGTTCCCAAGTAACTGTAAGACATCCTCGATTGCTGAGGGACGTTCTTCGGGTATAGGCTGAGTCATCGTTACCGCAGCACTGCGGAGTTGTTCGCGTAAATCCAACTCCCTAGCATCGCTTGTTGTTGGCAAATGACGCAGTAGAAACCTGAGAACGCAACCCAGTGAGTAGATATCGCAGCGTCGATCGATCGCAGCGCCGGACAGGGATTGCTCCGGAGCCATATAACCGATCGTTCCTGCTTGTGTAGTTTCGGCTCGATCTATTTCGGATGGAACGGCCAATCCATAGTCGATCAATTTTATAGTTCCATCGCGTAGCTTCATGATGTTGCTAGGATGGATATCGCGATGAATAAAGCCTCGATGATGTAGTTCTTTAAGGCCATGACAAACGGCGAAAAGGATATCGAAAATCTCATGGCATCCGGTCATCTTTCCGCTCTTTGAAAGCGATCTTATTGAATCACCATCGAGCAACTCTTGAGCGAGGAAAATAAATCCATCTTGTTCCCAGGCATCATAGGCACGTACTAAATTCGGATGATCAAGTTGTCCAGCGGTCTCGATTTCACGCAAAAAATGTTCTTGAGCAATAGGGTCATTTTGGCGTGTAGATCGCATCACTTTAAGAGCGACTGGTCGTTTAAGATTCTTATGGTGAGCCTTATACACTTCCCCCATGCCACCGTATCCCAAAAGACTCTCTACCTCGTATTGGCGAAGGTTGCAGGGAAGTGACAATGTCGGCTCGAATTTGGAATCACGAGCGTTTCTCAATTCGGTTAGCCAGTTGGAAACGACTTGTACCATTGGAGCATCAGCTTCGATAGCTTGTCGAGCTTTTTCCATCTGGGCCGCAGAGATCCCATTTAGCTGAGCGAGAGAGATTGAATTATGGTCGTCTAGTTTGTCAAGCCGCGATTGGCAAGGGACGCATTGTTCTAAGTGATTGCAAAGCGATTCAAATAATTCCTCTGGTAACGAGCCGTTGTTCCAGCGTGCAAGTAGCTGAGGGTTTGGGCATGTATTACTCTCGGCCATCGAATCTTGAATCCACATTTATTGGTGTTTTGAATAAACTCCTATGAAATCTATCGTCGAGGTGTTACACGTTTTCGCTGGTAGGCGGATCGGATGGTTTGTCCAAGTCTTCCAGCATCAGGATTCTGAGGCGATGTAGAACTCGCTGTTTGGCAACTCGAACCGCTGCGCTGCTGACATCGAATTGCTTTGCTATTTCCGAAGTGGGGATTTGATCGACTGTGCTCATCCAGAACATTTGCCACGTTTTTTCAGTCGTCGACCGTCGGACAAGTTCCATTGCTCGAGCGCGAATTTCCTCAATCACCCTTTGCTCTTCTTCTAGCACTGCCGCGTTTTTCTGTTTCGGAGTAGGAATGTTCCCCAGCTGCTCGGGCGATGTCGGTATCTCGATAGGCTGCATTCGAAAGTGATCCGCGATTCTTCGTTCAACAATCGTACGTAACCACCCACGAAACTTCCCCTTGGTTTTGTCGCGCTGAAAGGTATCGATACTGCTGCAGATCGATTGTAAGCTGTCTTGCAGAACGTCGTCGGCTGCGGAATCAGGTACCCTTTTCTGTCGAATCCAATATTTCAGTAGCGGTGCGTAGACAAGTACAAAGTTTGTCCAACGATCTTTAGAAAATGTCTTTAGACCGTGAATTAGGCTCGAACGAGTCAACAATTCAGTAGCATCTTGTGATGAAAAGTCGCCTGGATTGGAACTCATACAGATTTCCTTAAAATGTCCCAGCTCATTCCACTAGGTGGATGCTCCGTAGAGGCCCGAGAAGTAAATACTGAGATCTCAATAATCTCTGTTCCGCAATCGTTTTGTTGGGCGTTTCGAAGATGCAAATATAGCATCTGAGAGGACACTTTCTAGAAACCCAATTAGGAGATCAAGCAAAGAAAAAGTTACGCCACCCCGGCCGTGGGGCATATGTTGATGTATTGTTGTGTGATGGCTAGTGAAGGTTTTACGATTCGATTAAATTTTACCACCTTCGTTCAGCGAAGTTGTTCGCTCAAATCCGTTTCTGCGTCGTGGACGGCTCCCGTCATCAAGGAAAGCAGCTCGGACTTAAATTGCAGGAGCTCTTTGTAAGTGGCGAAGATTGCGATGGAAAGATCGCTTTTTCGATTTCAAGCAGCAAGATTCGATTGGAGTCTTACGCCGATTCAGTGTTGAATTACTGGTTGTAGTTTTAAGTTGGTATCGCTGTTTTCGGATTGTGCGAAATTATAAAGCGTTGATCCTACGAGTTAGATGAGGATCAACGCTTCAGAAGTGATTTCGCTACAGCTTTCAATAAGCCGTTTTCAGATTCGCCTTAGCGATAAGGGGCTGCACTATTCACCGCCTGGACGAAGAGTCCCACCAGCTTGGCGAGGAGGGAACTGTTTGAGGCTTTCTGTATGTTCTTTTAGGGCATCTTGAACTTGACCACCCCAAGCAATTCCAAGCTTCATTGCGATATCGTTATTCACCTGACCATCATGTTTTTCGAACGGATCCATGCGCAAGTTGAACAGCAAGGCAGCAGGACGGAGATAGTCAAAAAAGCCATCGCGAACTTGGAAATGGGATTTCCAATTTCCTATTCGAATGGCGGTCAGTTCCTTTTCATTGTAATAGTAAACGATCTTGCGAGCGGATGGTGCATCCGAGGTCCAGTGTTCTAGATTGTTCACGCCATCGATGTAGACGTTGTCAGACTTTCGTAATTGCTCGCCGATATTGGGGATACCAGCCGCCGCGATGAGAGTAGTAAAAAGGTCTTGGTGCTCTTGAATGCCGTTGGATACTTTACCCGCTTTGATCTTTGCAGGCCAGCGAATCAACATAGGCACTCGAACTCCACCTTCCCAAGTTGTTGCCTTTTCACCGCGAAAAGGAGTTGCTCCTCCATCAGGCCACCAAGCGGACATCGCTCCGTTATCAGTCGTGTAGATAACGATCGTGTTTTGAGCGACCTTCAATTCATCTAGCGTGGCGAGCAATTGTCCAACATGGCCATCATGCTCCATCATCCCGCTGCCGTAGATATCCATTTCGGATGAGTATGGCTTCGCAAGTTTTTGATTTTCCGGTTTCAGGTGGGTGTAGATATGCATGCGGCTCGGTGCAAACCATGCAAAGAATGGCTTTTTCGCTTTAACGGAACGAGTGATGAAGTTTTGTGTTCGAGCAAGAAAATCTTCATCGATCGTTTCCATCCGTTTGCTATCGAGTGGACCGGTATCTTTAATCGACTGCTTTCCAATTTTTCCGAAGCGTGGATCGACCGTTGGATCGTCTTTGTCGGATGCAAGGCAGTCGAGCACTCCGCGCGGTAAGTAGCGATCATTGAAGCCCTTGTCTTTAGGCCAATCGCCAAGTTCTGGTTCCTCTTCCGTATTAAGATGATATAGGTTTCCATAGAACTCATCGAAACCATTAACTGTGGGTAGGTGTTCGTTTCGGTCGCCGAGGTGATTCTTTCCGAACTGACCCGTTCGATAGCCGCGTGTTTTCAATATCTCGGCTAGGGTTGGTTCGCGTTGATCGATACCGATCGGGGAGCCAGCCATACCCACCGTGGTTAAACCGGTTCGGATAGGCAATTGGCCGGTGATGAATGAGGCGCGGCCGGGCGTACAAGTAGGCTGGGAATAGTGATCGGTGAAGAGGCAACCTTCATTAGCAATCCGATCGATGTTGGGGGTTGGTACCATCATTCCGTGGCTATAGGCGCCAACGTTCCAGTAACCGACGTCATCTGGCATGATCACCAAAATATTTGGTAGTTCACCTGAACCTCTTTGAGTCCCCTCTGCGGCTCCGGCGTTCTGGGCTCGCGCGATCGGCGAGAGTGACGCGAATACAGCGAGGAGAAAAATGCTGAACTTCACTTGCATAACGACTTTCCGATGTTGTCAAAAAAGAATTTTGAGGGACTAGATAATGGATTGTCTCAAGGTAAGAACTCTGAAAGCGTTTATTGCCCAAAGTCTGTCTCAAGATGGTTCATAAACTGTACCGATTATACCGATAATTCGGATCTTTACATCTCGTTCTAGGGCTACTTTCACAAGAGCACTGGTAGCATGCAGAGCAGTTTCTACTTCTTGCTATTGACGAGTTTGCAGATAAGTACATTCGCCCTAGGTTTGCCAAGCATTATTTTTGCCTGTCAACTGGAGAGTAATCCCACCCAAAGTGTTGGTGCTGCGCCACTGTCCAGTGACATGGAAAAGCCAACCTCCGAGAGTGAAGCTGAGAGTGAATCTGGGGTGGCTGACCAGGCGGGAGTGAATTCCGACGGTTCAGAGGATATTCCGCAGATTGCGCCCCAACCCGCTAATCCTGCGTCGAGTGATCCATTATCGATCACCACCGACCAACTAAGGGTTAAGTTTGGCGTAAGTGGAGTGGCTCAGTCGTCCGGTGTGCTCGGTTCGTGGTGGAATCTTTCTGAGCAATATGCGCCTGATTCAAATTACAACCCAGATCGAGCTTGGGGGGAATTGTGGATTAAGCCAGGTGTGACCGCGGACTTTTCAGCGAACGAATCGGTGGCATTGTATTCGGGCCTGTCGTACGTCGGATCTGGAAACGTTGGCTTGGACGTTTTCGAACAAGGAAACCGTGGTATCTATGCTGTAGAAGATGCCTACTTGGGAACGCGATTGGGCTCGTCGCCGGACGAGGGGCAGTTGGATGTTTCCTATGGCCGCCAGCAGTACAAAATCGGCTCGGGGATGTTGATTTCAGTTGGAGCCATGAATGGCTTTGAGCGAGGTGCAACGACTTCATTTGCACGTCGAGCCTGGGAAGAGACAGGCTTGGTGAAGCTAAAGCGAGGCGCTGTTTCCCTCGAGGGCTTCTATTTGAATCCAAATGAATTGCGCTCAGCCGATTCTTTTACGCGGCTCGCAGGTACGAAACTGGAAACCGAATTGGGGCAGGAACAGTATCTAGGCGTTGCTTACATGAATGTGTTTGAATCTCAATATCCCTATGTAAAGGCTCCTATCCAGTTATTGACGGATGGTCGAGAGGGATTAAACACGATGCATTCTTACGCGCGATGGAAGCCATTGCCACAGCAATGGAGTGGGTTTTACGTAGCGGGTGATTATGCCTATCAGTGGAACGAAAAGATTGATATGTCGAGCAATGCCTTCAGCGGTGAGATCGGCAATCAATTCGTACAGCTGCCGCGGAAACCGAAGTTGGTCTATGTTTTTCGATCTTTCCAGGGTGATGACCCCTCCACAGCAACTTATGAAAAATTTGATCCGCTCTTCTATGAGGGATCACCACCGCTGTGGGCCTCTGGAAGCAATGGCTCGTTTTCATTTTTGAATTCTAACGTCCAGCTTCATCGATTACAGTTTAGCGTGAATCTTTCCCAACGTGATGTTTTCAGCTTTTACTACTGGCATCTGCGAGCAGATCAGATCAATAGTCCGTTGCAGTTTGGACAAGCGGGACGTGTCGTTGTGATCGGAGGTGAGCCGCAGTTGGTTAGCGGTGTGCCAAATAGCCATTTGTCAGATGACTTCTATGTCGAGAATTTCCGAATCATTAGTCCCAATTGGTATTTGACGACTGGTGCAGCGGTCTCAATTCCAGGCCGCGGGCTTCGCGAGCTAGTCGACAAGCCCGAAACATGGTTTGGTGCACTGGTCTCTTTAGCGTTTCAGTACTAGTTACTGTCTTCCAGATTCGTAGTCCTGAGAACACTTTGTGCTTCCATCCTGAAGTACCTGTCGTGCGATTTTCCGCAGTCAGGCTATTGAAGGAACACGAACTAAGATCCCATTCAGGGAATTTGTCTCGCACGACATTGAGCCGTAGTGAAAGAGAGTCGAACAATCGACGACTATAAGGCGCTAGGCTGTGTTTGGTTCCATTTCCGTTGGATCAGACGCTGGAATGATTCAAGTAATGTTGTTGATGTCGATGGAAGGGTAAGGCCAACTATTTGACCGGGACAAATTCCTTGCGAGTTATCTTGTGCCAGTAACGCTTTGATTGGTATTCTCGGCGAAGGTAGTCTCATTTCGCTTGAACCCTTTTCGGATGCTATTTGAGTAACCGTCAAGGGACCGCCATGGATGGCTGCGAGTTGAATTGCATCGAGTTGATCGCTCGCTCTAGGTACAATTTCCGTAAGAGTAGCTGAAAGAACGTTTCCATTGGCGAAGCGTATTGCTACTTGTTTATCAGCCGATTCCTTTAGCAGTGCAATATCGGTTTGTGCTACATAACCAATCACTTCTAGCTGTTCGGTCTCAGTGATTAAGCCGATGTCCTGCCCGATATCGAGGTAATGCCCGAGTCGGTCAGGTAAGTTCCAGTCAACCAGTTTCCCATCGCAGGGACTTAGGATAGAGAGGTTCTGTCTTTTTCTGTCGAGTTGGAGCAGTTGTTCTTCGGCAGCCTCAAGTTTGGCTTTGATTGATTGAGATTCACCAATTTTTCCCTTCGATCGAAGAGATATCGACTGCTCCCGAAGTGATGTGACTTCGATGTGCTTGAGTTGATAGTCGATTTCAAGATTAGGATTGCTGAGAACGGCCAAAACATCTCCTTTGCGGACATGGGTGCCAGCCTCCAAGCGAACGCTGTTAACAAATCCTTCGGCTTCGTTCCTTAGGATATGTGGACGATGATAGGCTATGACCCCGGGTATCGTAGGCTGCCACGGCGACGGTAAAAAGTACAGGATTATCGGAAGTGAAAGAGTGCAAAGGATTATGCGCAGCAGGTTCATGTGACTTGAGGTCAGTCGCTCTAGGATGGAAGGTCGCGTAGCGTTTCCATAGGTTGAGCGATTTATGTTGCGCAGGTAGTGTTTGATCCAGGGTAATAGGAAGTAGATATACATGAATGTGGCTAGGATCAGAACACCAGTCACATGAAAGGCAAGATAAGCGCCCAGCATCAGAGTTACCCAGAAGATAGCTCGATAAACTAAGCAGAGAAATCCGTAGCTCACGAGAAGTAAATCGAGCCCTCGCAGTCGCTTGAAATTGGTTGAGAATAATGAAGATGAGAAGTTCTTGATGGCGGTTTGGGCATCAGAATACAAATTCGGCCAGTCTAATATTTCCGATAGTAGGTGGTAACCATCGAATTTCATGAATGGATTCGCATTTACCGCTACGGTGCTGAGGGTTCCTAATGTGAATACTAGGCAGCAGATGTAACGAAATGTTTCGTTGGACGAGACGGCAAAAAGAAGAATTGCTAGGCTGGATAGAGTCACTTCGAAAAAGACACCCCCTAAACAGCAAAGGGAGCGTTGCCAGCGGTTAGGGTTTAGCCACATTCTCGTAAGGTCAACATACGGTACTGGTGTGAAGAAAATCCAAGAAAGCCCTGCAGAATTAATGCGACAGCCATATTTGACTGCGAAGGCAGCATGACCGATTTCGTGAAACATCTTCAGTACAACCCACGCAACTATCCACCATAGAGCGCTGTCTGCAACGAATAGTTTCTGAGAATATCCCCAGAAAGTTTTCCAGTCACTGACAACGATCATGCCGGCAACAAGCCAAAGTACAAGGCTCACTGCCAGAAACCAGCGAGATACTGCAAATGAGAAGAAGGCACCAATCGCTTCAACTTTCTTTCCTGCAAGTAGCGTTTGACGAAAGGAGAATGGATTGAAGTGGTTTACGTGGCTCCCCGCTTTGTGATTCGAAGCTCCCTTTTCCAGGACTCCTGCTTGGGCTAGCCACGCGGTAATCTCCAGCACCTCAGACTCCGTGATAGTAAGAGTACTGTCGAGACTCTTCAGTTCTTGCACGATTTGATTCGAGGTGCGTTGTCCATCTAAGCAACATGCAACGAGGTACTCCTTTTTCCCAATGCGTATGAAACGATTATTGGGGGTTTGAATGGAGTACCAACAATCCTTACCGGATCCTTGGACGGCTAAGGGTAGGTCTGTCAAATAGGCTGGGAGTGAGGTTGTTGTCATTCGGTAAACTCATACCTACCAATAAAGTTTACTTAGCAGCCACTCGTAGGGTTGGCTGAATAGAAGCCATCCGATCGATTTTGAGCCAGCAGAAATGCAAACTCGCCCGTTCATCCCCGGACGTAGCGATCGAGTAGGGTTTTCGATTTCAGCGGTGGCTATAAAAACAACTTTGGAATCGACTACTTTAGCTCGTGGAGCGATTCGAGTTATTTGAGCTGACCAAGTGTGAGAGTGATCAGCATCGACGCGTAAAGTAACCGCATGTCCGACTTGTATTGTCGCAAGGTCTCTCGTGGTCAGTTGTATGTCGAGCCGCATCCTATCCAGCGATGCGATTTCGAAAATAGTTTCACCACGCGCGACGGGGAGTCCGTTGCTTTCGTCGATATTGCCCTGGACGACGATTCCATCAACGGGGCTTTTTAAATCTAAATCTTGCAGTTGTTTTTGGATCGCAGCGATTAGGAGGTTTTGTTTTTCTTGTTCTAATTGCGCGAGTCTTAATTCGCCCGCGGATTTCGCAACCAGGGCGGAATCACGGCGTTTCGAGGCGCTTTGAAGTTCCGCTTGTGCTGAGGCCATGTTCCAGCGTAAGTGTTCGTCGTCGAGTGTTGCCAGAACGCAACCTTTCTTCACCTCTTCACCGGGACGAGCTATAAGTGTTTTCAAAACGCCATCCAAGGGGCTTGCCACGAAATGTTTGTTGGCAGGTTCAAGCAGACAGGAGCGTTGTGGCCAATAGGGAAGAGGGATCCATAAGATTAGAAAAGCCATCATCGCCAGTACGAGACTATTTCGTTTGCAGATATTCGTTGGGACAAATCTCTTTTGAAGGTTCTGCCAATATATTCCAGTATGTGCTAACCACCACAAGGATAACCAGGGATGCAGTTGGCTGTGAAGCGATTCGATGTATTTTGTGTAGGCAGTTGTCGTCTTTAAATCCTTGGAAGACGGAACGAGTATCAACATCGATGCAGAACTTGGGCCAGAATCGTTCTTGGAATTAGGAGGTATCAGGTTAAAACTGATCGCGAGAGGTGCTTCGAAATGGGCGATCGTTTGTTTAAGAAGGATGGACGAGTGGCCATTAAGAGTGGCAAAGCGACAAACCTGTGTGCCACTGCAAGCTTCCCGTAAAGCTTTTTCAATCGGTTCGTCTGATTTAGCGGTTTTACCTGACTCATCTGGCATCGATGAAACTTTGAGAATTTTATCGATCGATGATCCTACTGACAGATAAAGTTGGGTGTTGGTTAGATTTCCAAGATATCGCAAGAGTCTTTTCAGGGTATGGATTGTTCCATCGGGTTGAAATTCAGTCCAGGAAAAGTGAACGCTATATTCGCTTCCTAACGTCCTACGATGAGTTTCACTGGAAGAGGTTGCTTGAGGCTCAGGCGGCGATTCCGCCTGAGGCACATCGATGGGGAAGGAGGGGCCCCGCGGGAATTCAGGATGATCTGCGATTTCTAGCACGATTTACTTCTTCCAATGAATTCATCTAACGTGGGTGAGGCTTTAGGAACGGACGTGGTGCGGGAGGGGGTGTGGGAAACGCTGAGCTTATTATCCGTGATGTAGAATCAGTTTATTTTTTCTGTGGAGGGGAGTTTCAGGACGCAGCGGGATCCCCAGATCTTAAGCTCGGGGTTTTCGATTAGTAATTGAACTTCGATTAAGCCACTCTCGCCGTCAGCATAGGGTGCGATATAGTCGATCGTACCTTTTTTGATTCTACCGCCAGTGATTTCGATCTCCAGTTTGGATCCGATCTGCAGATTCTCAATTTCCTGGACCTGGAGATAAAAGCTCGCGCGAAGCTTCGAGATATCAACGATACGAACAACCTCAGGTGATGTGGGAGATACATATTCGCCAGGCGATTTGAGTACCTTCTCGACAATCCCATCGATCGGTGAGATGATTTTTCTCTGCCGTAGTAGTTCTTCCATGCGACGAGACTGGAGTTGCATGATTGCAGATTCATCCAGTTCTGCTTGTAATCGACTGCGACTGATTTTGTATTCTGCCTCGGCCCTATCGAGTTCGGACTGTGTACTGAATTTCTTTTCACGAGCCTGTTGAATAGATCTCACTTTTTTGTCGGCTAGTTCAACCTCTGCTTTAGCCGTCTCAATACGTCCTAAAGCAGTGGCTTGTGAAGTAGCTATTTGAAGCTGGATCTCAGAGAGGGTCGAGTCGAGTTGTCCGAGAATAGCGCCTTCTTTGACTCGATCGCCTGGCTTGACCAACAGGATTTCGAGCAAGCCCTGTTCGGGACACGCAACACTGCTTGTTTTCCAGGGTTCTAATACACCTTCGGGGTTTTGGTCTGCGATCAAAGGGTTCGTTGGATTGGGGGACTGCCCCAGCAGCGAGGTTGCAGTCATTACGGCGCATAGCAGTGGCACTACTAATGTGGCCTGCTTCGCTGTTGGATTGACTGAGAGACGCATCTTCTATTTTCTCAACGCCCAGTTACTGGTTAGCAGGGGGATTTGAGAGACCACTGCTATCTAGAACATAGATTAGGAATAGTAAATGAGATGCGCTCGTAGAGATTGCTTCATAAACCGGGGTGATCGCGCGCCGAAAGCTACGATTGTGACGATTGTATGAGTTTATTGCGTCAGGGGGAGCGGTAAGAAAGAAGGGTTGCCGTCACGAATTTAAGTCTGGCAAGGGCAATCATATGGTCCGCTTGGGCTTTGGCCCAGTTGTTCTCGGACTGAACCAATTGAAGTTGGGCATTGAGCAATTGATCGAGAGTCAGGCTTTTTTGGGTCTCGTCGCGGAAAGCATCTTTCCAACGATCTGTTAGATATTCCAGCTCGGCATGTATCGCCAAGGTGGATCGCACTGAGGACTCTAGTTCCGAAAATGCTGCGTCTACCTGTGCGGCTGATTCGATTACCGCGGCCTCGATATTCATCAATGTCTGATCGAAATCCAGCAGACTCCGTCGAAGTTCTAAACGTCGTTCTCGCAAGATTGCCCTTGATGCTGAGTTACGCACCGAACGCTGGTAAACCAAGCCACCAGAGTAACTTGGGGTGCCAATGGAAAACTGATCTGTCCAAGCCTGTGCTGCTTGGTAGTCACCATTAAGTCCTCTTAGATATCCATCCAGAACCAAGTCCAAAGTGGGGCGGAGGTCCTGTTCAGCGACATCCATTTTGAGCCGTATCGACTGGAGGTTTAGTTTAATTGCTTGAACTTTTGGATGATAGTTTAACGCATTAGCGAGTTCTTGCTGAACGGCGATCTCGGTTTTCCAGTCGGTGGGTATCGTGATTGGGATCAACTCGATCTGAGTTGGCTCCCTTAATTCCGGAGCGCCAATCGCCGCTCGTAGTTTCGCCTCGGCAGCTGTGATTTGCGCTACGACTTTGGCCTGACTTGCCTGAAGTCGCGAGATAGCGGAATCGGCTCTCCAAAGTTGGCTTTGCAGGCTGTCCAGATCAGCTCGGCCAGCTAGTTGATCTCGTAGTTGAACAAGCAGCGCTAAAGCTCTTTTATTTTGCCTAAAATAGGCGCGAGCGGTAACCAGTTCCCAGTACGAGACGGAGAGTTTGAAGACATGATCTTGAATTCGCTCCACGGTTACTTGCTCACTAGCATCGGCCGCTAGCTCTGCGACGACGATGGTTGAGCGGTTGTAGGCAACGCCACTGCCTCGCATCAATGGCTGGGTATAACCCAAACGAAGTTTTGTACTGGCTTGCTGCTCAGGAATGAAGAATTGAGAGTTGCTATCGAGGAGATCTAGCTGTTGGGTGAGCTCTGTAGTACCCCCTTTAAAATTCTTTTTCCGAATACCCACGCGATTGTCAACTCCGATTTGATTGAGTCGAGTGAATGGGGCTCCGGTATCCAGAGTGTTACCGACAGGATCGGATGTGTCTTTGAAAATAGAGTCCACGAAAGCGGTAGCATCGAAAGGACCTAGGGTTTCACCGATCTTGGATTGGTAGATTTGTGTTTCAACCAATGCGGACTGAATAAGAGGGGAGTTTTCGAGTGACGACGATATCATCGCATCGAGTTCCCAGTGCTGGACGCTGTCGTGATTTCCCAATCGCTCGCCAGCTTCGTTGATCCACCAAGGCCTCATTAGTATTTCATTGGAATCGGGCTTTGTCGTTTGTGGCTGGTCCGAGTCGAGTGAGGGGTGCGTAAGAGGTAACGACTCAGGATGCAGTTGCAAGAGTTCCCAGCCTTGATAGTTGGTGTTTAAGGGGGTTGTGTTTGAGGGTGGTGTTATAGGAGGTGGTGTGATTGGTGAGGGTTGCAACGAAGCATTGGGCGATGGAGGTGGATTAACTGCTGAAACAGGGGATCTAACATTCACACGCTTGGGAGGCGGTGCCTCGATCGAAAGTACTTCGTCAATATTGAAATTGCTCAACTCCTGAGCCCAGATAGGTGCGCAGTTAGAGACACCGACCCACATCCATGAGGTGGCTGAGATGAATGCGAAAATGACTTTCGCCCTAAACATCCTTACCTGCACTTCCTGATTTCTGACCTCATCCCAAAGAGGTAGCTCTTTGGCTAGCACTCTAAAAGCAACTTCATCGCGGGTTGCCTAGTTCAACGAGCGGCAAGCCTCATTTATTTATGTCGGATATAAGAGTTAGAATTCGGGACAACAGAGCTTTTGACAAAAGACAATTCTTCGTCGAGTTACGAATTTCGAGCATAGTCGTTACAACCCGAACTAAAGTCAATCTCTGGTTGCTTTCATCAATTCAACCGCAGTTGGTATCCCGCAAATTGACGGTTTTGAAAGGTAGGTTCTCTAGCGGCGTTGCGCTTTGACGCTTTGCCGCGTTAAAGCCATCACAAGTGTTAAAGTTTAACAAGGTTCGGGAATCGCGGCGATGTTCAAGAAGCTAAAGCAACAGCTGTCTGGTCTGCGTAGTTGCTTTCGTAAGACGCTGGACACTCCGGTAGAGGATCGGAAAGTGAGCCTTGATCTTCGGTATTTAGAGGATCGGGTTCTGTATAGCGTTACGCCAATTCCTCCTGAACTAATCTCTTCCGGCGAAATCGCTGGTGATACCCTAAACGTTGCAATAGATAGTCAAGTTTTTCCTGACGCTGGATATCACGAGCTCGTCACGGAGAATCCTTCGTCCTCTACCCCAGCTCGGGCTGAAGATTATATAGAACAGCTTGAGTCGAGCCTAAAAGGGCTCGAAGAAATGCTCCAAAAGTTAGGTGAAAAGGAATCCGGTATCGAGAGTCCTCGAGATCCGTCCATTTTTTTACCTAATCAAGAAAACACGATCATCAATGAAGATTTCAGTACCACAGTCAATCATGAATTGATCGTTGTTGATTCATCAGTACCAGATATCGATCAGCTAATATTAGCCTTGGATTTCGAACGGTATGCTGATCGCGATTTCACCATTTTGTATGTCGATGCAAATTCATCCGGTATCGATTTAATCAGCGAATTTTTGAATCAATCGACTGAGCGTATCGATGCGATTCATTTGGTTACTCATGGATTTTCAGGTGGAGTACAGCTTGGTGAAGATGTACTGACCAGTGGTAGTTTGTCGGAGTTTGCTGGTAGGCTGGAATCATGGCGTACCTATCTGACTGCGGATGCTGATCTGTTTTTGTACGGCTGCTCGATTGCCGATACGACATCGGGCACGGCCTTTTTGGATCAATTAGCGGTAATCCTTAAAGTCGATGTCGCGGCAAGTTCAGATGCAACGGGAGCGGAGGCTGTCGGTGGTGATTGGGAGTTGGAGTATCAAATTGGGATTGTTGGCGCAAGTCTATCTGTTAGCGAATTATCTGGAAAAGAGTGGCTGAATCTTCTGCTTACCCAAACAGTGCGCGATAACTTCAACACGGCATCTTGGACGAATAATGATGGTTCTGCATCTTGGTTGCTGGGGTGGAATGAGGTTGACGCCAACGGTATTGGTCCGACAGCCGGTGACATCTGGGTTGTGAATAGCCAATTGCAATTAGCACCTGGCGATATCTCAAACTCGCTTTCAAGAATGGTCGATTTAGAAACGGCTCAATCCGCAACTCTCACATTCGATTTCGATAGCACTATTGACGATAACGCCAATATCTCGGGTATTGACTTGGAGGTGTCGGATGACACTGTCAATTGGGTAGTAATCGATAGTTTTGATAATCTGAGAAATACGGTAGCAGGTAGTAAGTCGTATGACTTGACGCCCTATATGTCATCACAGACTACGGTGCGTTTTGTAGTGACCACTGCCGACTCAAGATTGTTCAATTTGACCGTTGATAATTTTCAAATTGCCTACACTACCAATACGGCACCGATCTTAGATGCCGCAGTCAATCCAGTTCTAACTTCTATTCCTGAAGGAGTTCTGAATCCGTCTGGGATGACGATTGCATCGTTGATCGTTGACGGTAGCATCACCGATCCGGATGGTTCATCTGTGGAAGCGATTGCTATTACAGGTCTCAATGCCAGTCTCGGTGCTTGGCAGTACAGTCTTGATGATGGTGTGAGTTGGCTGACGATCAATGCCGAGCTGATCAATAGTCAGACGGAAGAGTTGGCTTTGCTGCTGGGGCCCTCCGCGCAATTGAGGTTAATTCCTTTTGGTCTTCTTAACGGTACGATTAGCAATGCGATCTCGTTTCGTGCTTGGGATCAGTCCAGCGGCACCGAAGGTCAGTACACGACGATCACAAGCACTGGCGGCGATTCATCGTTTAGTTCCATCAGCGATACCGCTGCGATTACCGTGACTTCTGTGAACGACGCTCCAACGTTTCTGAGCGGGGGGGGAATCGTTACGACTGACATTGGCGGAGGCGACAATACTGGGCAAAGCATTGTCATTCAAAGCGACGGCAAGGTTTTGGTCGGGGGATATGCGAGCGTCGATGGCACCGACGACTTTGCATTGGTGCGTTACAACGCAGACGGATCGCTCGACACCTCATTCGGTATCGGGGGGGTTGTTGTCACCTCGATCGGCAATAGTCACGAGCGGGGCGCAAGTATAGCGCTTCAGTCCGATGGGAAGATCGTTCTCGGCGGATACGCTCGGATGCCAAATTTTGAGGATTTTGCGCTCGTCCGATACAACGCTGATGGTTCGCTAGACACATCTTTTGGTACAGACGGGAAAGTAACTACTGCTATCACCGCGTCGACCGATTTGCTCTATAGCGTAATGGTACAGCCTGACGGAAAAATTCTGGCTGCGGGACAAAGTCGCACTGGTAACTCCGACTTTGCGTTGACGCGTTACAACGAGGATGGCTCGCTCGATAACTCTTTCGGTAGCAATGGAATCGTTACGACTGCACTCGGCGTGGCACCCGATGTGGCTCGCAGCATAGCTTTGCAGGCGGACGGCAAGATCGTGCTAGCTGGTTACTATTTGATTCCAAGTGAAATGGATTTCGCCCTGGTACGCTACAACTCCGATGGTTCACTTGATGGTTCTTTTGGAACTGGAGGAAAGGTAACCACCGACATCGGGACAGGCAACGATTATGGTTACAGTGTCACGGTGCAGCAGGACGGTAAGATTTTGCTAGGAGGCTCTTCTGCGGTAGGTAGCAACCATGAGTTCTCTTTGGCTCGCTATAACATCGATGGTTCACTCGATAGCTCCTTCGGTTCTGGTGGCATCGTCACAACGTCGATTAACTCCGGAGACGATGTGGGTAGGAGTATCGTGGTACAACCCGACGGCAAGATATTGCTTGGGGGCTTGTCGAATAACGGAAGTTCGGATGAATTCGCGCTAGTTCGCTACAACATCAATGGCTCGCTCGATACTTCCTTTGGTCTAAATGGAACGATTACCACCTCCGTCAGCACGGGGAACGATCAGGGCTGGAGCGTTAAGCTTCAGCCCGACGGCAAAATCGTAGTCGGAGGCTTTGCAACGATCGGCAGTACCGCAGACATTGCGTTAGTGCGATACAATGCGGACGGTACTCTCGACACACGATTTAATACTGCCAGCACACTCGGTGGATTTGTCAACTACACCGAAAACGGTAGCCCGGTGGTTCTCGATAGCAACGTGCAGATTTTCGATGCCGAGTTGAGCAGTGAGAATTTTAATGGAGCAACTCTGACCCTTGTCCGTAATGGTGGGGCTAGCTCAGAGGATATCTATTCTGCAACTGGTTCGCTCAGTGCTTTGACTCAAGGTGGCAATCTGATTGTTGGTGGAACGACAATTGGCACAGTTACCAGTAACAGTGGCGGAACATTAGTTCTCAACTTTAATGGCAACGCGACGAACGTTTTAGTGAACTCGGCCATACAGCAGATTGCATATTCCAACTCGAGCGACGCGCCACCAGCTAGTGTTCAGATCGACTGGACATTCAGTGACGGCAACAGCGGCGGTCAAGGAAGTGGTGGAGTCCTCACAGCTACTGGCAATGTTGTGGTCAACATCACATCACTCAACGATGCGCCAACGATAACCAGCGGCGCGATTCAGACACTTGAACCGACATTTGCTGATACTGCCTCAAGTGGCACGCTCGCTTCGGCTATTCTCGGCGGTGTCAATTGGAACGATGTCGATCCATTAGCACTCAGTGGCTTGGCGATTACCAGCGTGACCGGTAATGGTACTTGGCAATACTCGTCAGACGGCACAGCCTGGACAGACTTCGGTGCCGTCTCTAGTACCAATGCGTTATTGATCACTTCGACAGACCAGATTCGCTACAGGCCAAATACGCCTAATGCGGAAATGGCTTCGTTTAGTTTTAAAGCGTGGGATCAAACCACTGGCATCGCTTCGGCGAATGGCACCCCAAGCTATGCAAACACTAGTAGCTCAGGTGGGGCCACAGCGTTTTCGACGAATAACGCTGTAGCACAAATTTCCGTTATCAGCGTCAATAACGCTCCAGTTCTCGCGGTAACGAATGAATACGTTTACGGGATCGAAGCGGGAACGGGTAGTCTTGTACGCTATGATTTAGCTGGTCAAACTCAAACCACCGTCGTAGCAGGAATCGGAGCAAACAACGCCCTCTCTTACGATGGTACACGTGGGCATCTGTACTACTTCGATTCTTTTGCTAGTGGCAATAATCTCTGGTTTGTTGATATTTCAGGTGCCAGCCCGTCTACTCCTGTTCAACTCGGAAGCGCTAGCAGTATGGGACTAGCCGGTGCAGACCAGGGCACGGAAAGCGCAGGTTTTTATGATGGTGCGCTATGGATCATTGCCAAGAACAAAGAGCAAATTGATCGCGTTACCTTTAGTTATGCCGGAAACACCCCTAGCTGGCAGAGTACCTCGACTTATACGTTCACCAACATCGATACCGCTACGTATAACATCAGCGGAGGAGATATTGCAATCTCAGCGGATGGTCAGTTGTACGGCACTTCGCAATTTAGCTCTGGAGCTTTATTCTTTAGTCTCGATTTGACTCAGATTAATGACACCAATAAGACGATTCCTTGGCAATTGATCCGGTCCGGAACTGGCATGAACCTTGGATCGCTGGCATTCAACACAGACGGTAGTATTCTTTACGGCTATAACACGTTAGCTTCTACCGGCTGGTATGCGATCGATACCTCCAACGGTACAACGTCGACGATCTCCTATGCGCCTTCGCAGGTCAATGATGCGGCCAGCAGCAGTTGGGGCTTGAAGCTTGCGACGGTCAACGAAGACAACGGAGCGCCATCCGCCGGCTCGATCAGTGGTAGCACGACGACGTTCTCCTTTGCATCTTACATTACCGATGCCGACACGCTTTATAATCGCGGGATCGCAATTACTGGCGTTGATACCTCCAAAGGTACCCTCTGGTACAGTACCAACAACGGCACAACGTGGCAGCAAACCGGCAGCGTTTCGAGTTCCAATGCATTACTACTCAATGCGGATACGAGCACACGACTCTATTTCCAGGCGAATGCGGACTTCAATGGAACCGTCGACAACGCGATCACGTTTCTAGCTTGGGATCGTGCCCTCGGGGCATCTGGAACTAAGGTTGACCCAGGCGCTTATACCGCAACTGGTGCGTTCTCTTCTACCAGTCTAAGTGCGTCGTTGATTGTTTTGGCGGTTAACGATGCGCCAGTTGCAATGTCAGACACAGCCCTAGCGAGTGAAGCTGGTGGAGTTGGTAACGGGACAGCAGGGATAAACCCAACAGGTAATGTACTCACTAACGATATCGATATTGATACGGGAGATACCCGTACGGTTTCGGGTGTTGCAGCGGGAGTGGTTGGAATTGCTTCGACTCATGTTGGATCGAACCTGTCGGGGACCTATGGCACGATCAACATCGCAGCCGATGGTTCCTATATTTACAACGTAGACAACAATAATGTGACGGTTCAAGCACTGGGGGCAACCAGTAATACACTAACCGACGTGTTTACTTATACGATGCGAGATGCCGCGGGATTGAATAGTACATCACAGATCACGATCACTATTCGGGGAGCTAACGATGCTCCCAATGATATCTCTGGCGTTTTAACGATCGCCGAAAATTCTTCTAATGGAACTGTTGTGGGGACGGTCGCAGCTCAGGACGTAGATGCTGGGGATGCATTCACCTATAGTTTGATCGATAACGCAAATGGTCGTTTCGCTATCAACAGTTCCACGGGGCAAGTTACCGTAGCTAACGGTAGTCTTCTCGACTTCGAAACCAATGTATCCCACGATATCACGGTACGCGTTACTGATACAGCTTCTGAGTACATCGATAAGGTAATGACAGTTGCTGTGACCGATGTTGCGCCAACAACGATTCTTGATGGTTCTGCGAGTCCCAGTTTCGGTATCGTTCTTGAAGGAGCATCGAACCCAAGTGGTGTTATGGTTTCGTCGCTCATTGTAGATGGAAGTATCACCTCCACAGATGGAGTAGCGGTCGAAGCGATTGCTATCACCGCATTAAATACCAGTTTGGGGACGTGGCAGTATAGTCTAGATGGTGGCGGGAATTGGTTGTCTATCCAGTCAGATTTAATTAACAATACCACAAATCAATTAGCGTTATTACTTGGGCCAACGGCACAACTGCGTCTAGTTCCCTATGGTGATTTGACTGGAAGTATTAGCGATGCAATTACCTTTTACGCCTGGAGTCAGTCTACAGGGAGTGAAGGAAATTACGTTGTTATCAGCGCTACGGGACCAGGTACAGCATTTAGTAGCGTGAGCGATACGGCAGCGATTCAAGTGACAGGTGTGAACGATGCCCCAACATTTTCACGCGGTGATGGAATAGTGACGATGCCGATCGGCACTGGAGATGACCTAGCATATAGCGCCGTAATACAACCTGATGGTAAAATCCTACTCGCGGGCTTAGCTAATAACGGCACAAATAATGAATGGGCGATCTCGAGGTTCAACTCCGATGGGTCATTGGATACAAGTTTTGGATCTGGGACTGGGAGGTTTATTACCGGTTTCTCTTCGGGCGATAACATAGCGAGAAGTATCACGCTTCAACCCGATGGGAAAATCCTCGTAGCAGGATTCACCGGTCCTCTTGGTGACGAATTCGCTTTAATGCGATTGAATTCGAACGGTACGCTCGACTCAACGTTCAGTGGCAATGGCATGCTGACAACTTCTTTCGGGAGTGATGTTGATCGCGCTCGCAGCGTAGTCGTACAACCGGACGGTAAAATCGTAGTGGGTGGTTTTGCAAGTGTTGGTGGCACCGATCATTTCGCGATCGCTAGGTATTTGCCTGATGGTACTCTGGATACAACGTTCAGCGGCGATGGAATGCGTACCCAGTTGGTTGATGATTATGCGCAAGGATGGACTCTTGCCGTGCAGCATGATTCAAAAATCCTGCTCGGTGGTTACTCGATAAATGGTGACGTAAGGTCATTCGTGGTGATGCGATTCAACGTGAATGGAAGCTTGGATACCACCTTTAGTGGCGATGGAATCACCTCGACAGTGGTTGGAAGTGGAACTGGTTCTACTGGTAGTATGGTTATTCAACCGAATGGGCGAATCATCGTCGCAGGATCGGCAACCGTAAATGGTAATGAGGACTTCGCATTGGTGCGATATTACATCAGTGGTGCGCTGGATACATTTTTCGGAACGGGAGGAAAGATAACGACACCGATTGGTACGGGAACCGATTCTGGGCTGAGTGTTACCATGCAAGCTGATGGCAAGATTCTCGTTGGCGGTCGGGTATTCAACGGAAGCAATTATGATTTCGGTATAGCGCGTTACACTTCAAATGGTGTACTTGATAATACTTTCGGTATCGGGGGGAAATTTACTCAATCGATTGGTCCAGGAGACGACTCAGTTCATCGAGTGTTGGTTCAGGCGGATGGCAAGATTGTTTTGGCAGGAGTCAGCAATAATGGAGTAGATAGCGATTTTGCACTTCTGCGACTTAACTCCAATGGAACGCTTGATACGACGTTTGATTTGTCGGGAACTCTCGGAGGAGCAGTGACGTATACGACGGGAACATCTCCTGTTGTCCTTGATTCCAATGTTCATGTTTTTGACGCCGAGTTGAACGCAGGAACTTATAATGGAGCCACTCTCACATTAAGCCGATCCGGTGGGGCGAATTCAGGGGACCAGTTTTCGGCAGTAGGAGTGCTAGGAGCTTTATCTCAAGGTGGCGATTTGGTTGTGCAAGGAGTTGCGATTGGAACTGTCACGAGCAACAGTGATGGGAGACTGGATTTAACGTTTAATGCCAACGCGAGCGCGACTCTTGTGAATACGGCGATGCAGAATATCGCCTACCGATACGTTGGTGTCGTTCCGCCTAATCCAGTCCAGATTCAATGGAGCTTCAGCGATAGTAACACCGGAGGACAGGGAACAGGTGGGGCATTGACGGCAACGGGAAGTGTTACCGTGAATTTGATTCAAGGTAATACCAAGCCGATTGCTCTTCCCGAACAGTTTGAGACCGATGCATCGACGAAATTGCAAGTTGTTTCGCCTACGATTCTCTCCAACGATTACGATCCGGATGGTACTAGTCTGTCAGCCATTCTGGTATCGGGTCCAAGTCGGGGTAGTTTGAGTCTACAGTCCGATGGACGCTTTACTTACGATCCAGATCCTAGCTTCTTGGGTGCTGTTAGCTTTGTATATGTCGCATCGGACGGTAGTTTAAATTCAGACCCGCAGAGTGTTACGATTACCGTGACCGCTCCACCGTCTATTGATACGACAAGGCTGATTCTCTCCCAGCCATCGACACCTACGTCTCAACCTCAGACACCCTCCGAGCAAGGTACGGGCGAGTCTAATCTCGTAGTTCAGCCACCTGAGTCATCACCACTAGTTGAAAATAGTATCGATCAGAAAAAACTTTCAGTTTCGGAGGCTAAGACGGAATTGGGGCCAACGATCGCAGCGAGTAGGGAGTTCCGTGGAGCACTTTCCGATCGAGGAATAGGGTCCAAGAACTTCGGAATCTCAAGTTCGGAATACAAATCTGGTGAGATATCACAATCGTTACGATCGGATTTCATGGAACTGCAGTTTGTTGAGAGTGTTGAATTACAAGTCAACTTGAGCATAACGCAAAATCAAGTGGCAAATACGCAAGTGATATTTGGTCGATCAGGTAAGCCCGAGGATGGCTCACTTAGCGTGGATGCGCAGGAAAGTATCCAATATCAGTTTGTTGGTCGTGAAAAACAAAAGGAAATCGAAGATCAAAGCGAAGATCTCTTTTTTCAAGCAGTGACACCGATTGCTGTGGGTACCGCGATAAGTGCGGGGATTTCCATACACCTTATTTTAACTAGTCAAATTGGAACTGTGCTTTTGTCACAATCTACGTTCGTCGTTCCTCTGGATCCGCTGACCATGTTGGATAGTTCAGCGAAAGTGAATAAATCAAGAGAGCTTGAGGATCAGCTTTTTGAGGCGGCATCGATCAAGAAGTCGAGGTCGAACGGATGAACCGCTTAACGGCAACCTATCGACTCTCATTCGCTCTGGCGATGATTTCTACTGCTTCGATAGTAATCTGCTCATTTATCGCTGGTTGGCGAGAGAGTCATGTGGCAGCTCAAACAAGGATGCTGGCGTGTGAGCAATTTGGGTTACTTTGTTCGGTTCACTTGCAACGTGGTAACCAAAGCGCTCTGGATGAGATTTCCAAGCAGTTATTAGCTCGTGAGCGATCCCTATCAGGAATGAGAATTGTGGGTGTTTCTGGTAATGTCGTTTTGCAAGCAGGCGATGTACCAAAGGTTACCCAAGAGAAGAATTCCCAGCAGTCTGGATTAACCAAGGTTGCGGCAAACCTCTATCGGTTTCAGAAGCCATGGGCAACTCTAGAGTTTTACTATCGTTCTCCGGCGAATCAAAGCTTAGTGATTCAGCTGCTATCACCCCTTGCCCTTGCGTTGTTCATCAATTTTCCTCTGTTTATATTGACTCTGCGTAGATGTTTGTCTGTCGTTGATACATCTCGGGTCGTGCCGACACGAGTCCGAAATACGCTCGATACCATTCCTGACGGAATTGCGATCGCTGATGCTCATGGTCGAATCATTGTTGTCAATGAGGCTTTTCAGAAAAATTCTGGTAAAGATGCCGACAAGTTAATTGGCTCTGGGCTTAATACGCTCGCTTTCGAGCCTTTGGAAGAAATGCTTCCTTGGCATCATCCTGATAAGGGAGTTAGGGCTGTAGTTGGAGTAAAGGTGCAGTTGAAGTTGGCGGAAGGAATCGGTTACTTCAATCTAGGATGCTCGCCGATTTTCGACGCAAATGAAAAACATGCCGGGAACTTGATCACCGTTCAAGATATTACGGAATTGGAAAATCAAAAAAGGATTCTGGAATGTACCTTGACTGAACTCGAAGAGTCTAAGGAAAGGTTGAGCGAAAGAAATACGCAACTACAAGAGCTTGCAACCAAAGATATGCTGACGGGAGTTTATAATCGACGGTATCTTATCGAACAGCTTGAGCAGACTTGGGAGCAGTGCCAAAGCGACGGCATCACGATGAGTGTATTTATGTTGGACGTCGATCGTTTCAAGCTACTCAACGACAATCATGGACATGCCGTGGGGGATAGAGTGCTCCGCGATGTTGCAGCGGTACTTAAAAGCAGCGTAACTTCCTACGGCATGGTAGCTCGCTACGGTGGAGAGGAGTTCTGCGCTGTTTTGCCAAATCTTAATTCACAAGAAGCTACGGTTATTGCTGAGACTGTCCGTAGAAATATCGAATCACAGCTTGAGTTGCCTTATCATGTGACGGCGAGTTTGGGCGTTTCTTCATCTCAGTTTGGAGCAATTAGTTATCAAGAGATGCTCGAGCAAGCTGACCAGTCATTGTATTCAGCAAAGCATGGTGGTCGTAATGCGGTTTGTTGCTGGGAGACTATAAAAGATAGAAAGGAAAAAGACTCGGAATCCCGTGCGCAACACAAAGTACAAAAGGCGAAAACTGAGGAAGCTTCGTATATTTCAGTAAGTTCGATTCGTGCACTTCGAGAGCTACTGGAAGATAAGGATCCTGTTGCGATGCAACATTCGGAGAGAGTTGCAGCGACATCGGTTGCTTTTGGAAAGAAGTATCTAACGGTTGGTCAACTAAATCAGCTTGAGTTGGCAGCTTTGCTCCATGACATGTCGAGTCTCTCACCGATTTCAAAATCTAATACTGCTTTTCAAAGTATTCTCGATTCGGAAGATACTCAATCATTCGATCATCATCGAGTTTACTTAGATATGATTGAATTGTTTGCAGGGTCTAAAGCGATCGCGGAAATCGTTCGGTGCAAGCGAATATTCTTTGATGGTCGAAATGCTGATCCCGAGAAGCCGATTGCCGAAGATATTCTTCTAATGGGAAGAATACTGTCGGTCGTACATGCTTACGATGTTTTGCGCTTTGGCCCCCGTGGTCAAGTGCTAAAGAGCCATAAAGCTGCACTGTCTGAGTTATGTCGGGAAGCTGGAACAAGGCTCGAACCGCGGTTGGTACAGGCTTTCTGCGAATTTTGCAAAGCGAACATGGTCACCCTTCAGGGTGAAGTTGCAAGGAACGAGGAGATCGTTGCGGAAAAGTCGGAATCTGTCACTGTTCAGGAAAGCAGGTTGGTTGGTGATATCGATCAAATCAAGGAGATGATTGATTCGATGTTGGGGAACGCGCAGGAAATGAAACTGGGGTCTATCATCGATCTTCTTAGCCGTTTAAGGGGAACGATTGAGGTCGCTCCGCAAGAGGAGTTGGTGAGCATCTGCAATTTGGTTACGGAATTAAATGGAATATGCTCGACCATTCGCATCACAAGGCAGCAAATCGAATCGCAATCGACATTATAAAATGCATTGATGGCTGAAAAGTGTCAATTTGCGGTGTATTATGTGGCTCCCCTATGCTGTACTCTTCCCAAGGTACGGATTGGGGTAATGGTTCCACCTCTTTAGGTAGATAGAGCTTCACTGTGAGGGAAGGTTATGCGTGGCATGTTACAATACACAGCCCTTCTTCTGCTTGTATCCTTCAGCCATCCTGTATTGGGGCAGTCCGTGGATGTGCCGGTCGATGGGGATTCGAAACTTGCTTGGGTCACGCCGATGATCAAGGCTCCAAGAGTTTCCTTTCGTTCATTCGACAGCGAGCTGATAAAAACAAAATACAGTTTTCATATCTATCTGTCTGCGGCCTATGGTGAGCAGTTGCAACAGCGTTTTCCCGTGGTTTATTGGTTGCATGGGTCCGGGGGTGGCTTACAGGGAATACCGAGGGTGGCAGCTCATTTTGATGCGGCAATCGAAGCGGGAAAATTGCCTCCCTGTCTCGTAGTGTTCGTTAACGGATTGGCAAACGGAATGTACGTAGATTGGAAGGATGGTTCCGCTCCGTTGGAGAAACTAATCATTCAGGAGCTGCTTCCACACATTGACTCCCAGTTTCGAACAATTGCTTCGAGAGAAGGGAGACTTCTAGATGGCTACAGCATGGGAGGTTATGGGGCAGCGCGATTGGGGTTCAAATACACCGATTTATTTGCTGCGGTCTCGATTATGGGTGGGGGACCTTTACAAGACGACTTAATGCAAGCTCCGCGGGCAGGAAGGCGGCGAGCTGCTGAGGTATTGGATCGTGTTTATGGCGGCGATCCGAAGTATTTCAGCCAAGTAAGTCCGCGACGCATGGCGGAGGAGAATGCCAAGTCGATTATTGCTGGGTCGCTCGTTCGCCAAGTATGTGGAGATCAAGATGAGACGTTTCCAGCGAACCGTGATTTTCATGAGGATCTCGAGCGTTTAGGTATACCGCACTCTTGGACCGTACTGCCTGGTATTGATCACAATCCCATGAAGACCGTAGAGGCTCTAGGTGATTCGAACTGGGAATTCTATCGCTTGGCTTTTGGCAAGAAGAGCGACCTTAAGCCAAGGAATAAAAAGGCTGATTTTGAGCTTTCGCTGAAAGTGAAGGGACAGGATCGACGGGCGATTATTGTCAACGCCGCGTTAGATGGAAGCCGCCGTCCAGCGGTGATTGTTTTACATGGCGGTATGGGAAGTGCGGAGGTAATGCAAGCGAATTCCGGATTCGATTCCGTTGCACGAAAGAACGGTTTTATGGTGGTATACGCGGAAGGAATGTCATTTGGTGGTGATCGCCATGCATGGAATACAGGTTACTTGCTGCGCCGATTGGTTCAGGATGCAGACGATATTGCCTACTTCGATCAACTAATAGAGTCTCTCATACGAGATCACGGAGCAGATTCGAGCCGAATCTATATGACCGGTGGCTCTAATGGCGGCATGATGACGTTCGTCTACGCTGTCGCGCGACCTGAGAGACTAGCGGCTATTGCGCCCGTTGTGGCCTCCATGTTCACGTTTGACAAGAAGCCCTCGGTTCCTTTGCCCATACTAATCATCAATGGTGCAAAGGACGAGGAGGTGCCACTGGAGGGAGGAATGAGTGAGAATGTGATTGTGCGTCGTGGGCAACAGGCACCATTCAAGCCACTGGATGAGGTGGTTGCATTCTGGGTTAACGTCAACAAATCGAAAAGCGAAGCCGATGTGAAAAAGAGTGGAACGGTTACGACATCGGTGTACGAAGCGACGGCCGATGGTGCAGCAACCGAGTTCGTGGTGGATTCAGAGGGGGGACATGGTTGGCCAGGTTCGAGAGCTCGCCGTGAGGGTAATGCACCGATAAGTTCTTTTTCGGGTGCCGAGCGAGTGTGGGAATTCTTTAAAGATAAGTCGCGAGCTGCGTCAATCAAAAAATAATGTAAGGAGCTAGATACGTTTGGGGGATTGAGACTTTTGACTAGGTGAGGTAGTAAGCCAATCCGTAGATAGTCCGAACAAAGCGAATTGCGCGGCAAGGAGGCGGCGAAGTCAGGTTTTCCAGGTTGTTTATTTGGCGATATAGCTCGGAGTTTGTGATATCTGGATTTGTTTCTTTCATATAATCTTCGATTGATCAAAGAATCCAGCGGCTGATAGAATAAAAAACGAAGGATTAAAAGTTATTTGCGGCGGCAAACATCATGGTATCATCTTTCTGCCATATAGGATCGAAGTCCCTCTTCATTTTCTAACGACTCCGATAAAAAGTCGGCAAAGAGAAGATACCGAACTTCATCATGCTATCGCAACTCAAGCTTTGGATCGATTGATTGAGTTTTGTTCGGCGACGAACGATACTGATTCCGCTGACAAATACCGCGAGTTTAAAAACAAGAGCGAAGAAGCTGGACCTGAGAAGTAAATGTTAGCTTGGTTTTAAAATCGGTGAGGAGAATCGCTGCTAGGTTTATTTTAAAACAGACGTACTTCTTGTGGATTACAGGGTTATCGTGCAAGAGCGACCGATAACTCGTTCGAAAGGCACAGTTGAGATTGACGATGAGTGATATTGAGGCCTTCCTGAAAGCGACGACGTTCGCCGTAGCTGGAGCATCGCGAGATCGTTCCAAATATGGGAACAGAGTCTTTCGAGCGTTGCTTGAATCGGGACGGGCTGTTTACCCAATCAATCCGACTGCAATGTTTATTGAAGGAGAGAAAGCTTTTCCCACGATCGACGATATTCCTGTAGTTCCCGAATCATTATCTATCGTTACGCCACCGCATATCACGCGGCAAGTGATCTCTCAGGCTATCGTCGCAGGTGTCAAGAGCATTTGGATGCAACCCGGTGCGGAAGACTTAGAGGCTTGCCTAGCAGCGAGGCAAGCGGGTTTGCGAGTGATTGATGACGGAAGTTGTATTCTGGTGAGTCTTGCTCTCGAGCGATCTTCACGGTAGAGGTATGAAACTGCAATGCTGATGATGAAGGTAATTGTTCTATCAGTTTTCCAGCGGACGTCTGCTATCTAGTGAGCCACAATGGATGTGTTTAGCGATGGCCTCAAAAGGGAAGTTGGAAGCTAAATAGGTTGCGTGCTTGTTGCTCTGTCGATTACGTATTACGGGGCTCTCGCCGATCTAAGGGTGCGTTGCTTCTGTTGGTTCTTCTTGATTTAGCCAGTGGATTGTCACGCGTTACACTTTGTGGCGGTTGGAAGAGGTGAATCTTTGAGTAGTTTTCTAAATCATAACGCTCGATTAGTTCGTCAGGACTTAGGAGCGAGTCCATCGGCTGCTGATCAGAAAATGCAGAAGGTTCATTTCAACGCAGGTAAAGAGAAGGAATAACGGGCCATATCCAGGACAGGGCCTATTCCCTTATGTCGACACTCGTTGATGGCTCATGTATCCATCGTGAGTCTAGCTATAGAAGTTGTTGTTTAATAAGTTTTCAGCACATGGGACCGTCAGAGTCACTAAAGAGTGACAGCGGTGGTCCATTTAATTAATCGATGTAGTAGAAGTTCTGAGTCAACTCGTTTTCGGCGTATAGATGTGCACTAGGCATTGCGCCCAATCGATGGGCATCGAAAGTCTTCCAAAGAAATTTAGGGCCCGTTTTGAATGCTGACCAATGCGTTGTAGATTATCACGGCGGATGTTAGATTCAGAATCAGGTTGGTTCCCTACGATTGACAACGCGAGGTGTTTATGTTGCGAATGATGATATTTGTAGTTGTAAGTTTTTGCGTTGCAGGGCTCTCTAGAGCAGAGACTCCTGTTGAAATAGTGAACAGTGTCGGTATGAAGTTGAAACTGGTGCCAGGCGGAACATTCATGATGGGGTCAGCCAGCAAGCAGGCTGGTTCTGGGGATGACGAAAGACAAGTAAAGGTAACGCTTTCCAAACCCTTTTACCTTGGAGTGTATGAGGTAACTCAAGGCGAGTACCTAAAGGTCATGGGAGAGAATAACAGCTTCTTTCAGAAAGAAGTGGTTGGAAATATCGATAGCCGTCGTCACCCTGTGGAGCAAGTAAGTTGGGAAGAGGCCCTTGAGTTCTGTAAGCGACTTTCCGAGATGGAAGGGGAAAAAAAGAATCAGCGTGTCTATCGCTTACCGACAGAAGCTGAATGGGAATATGCTTGCCGAGCGGGGACAGAAACGGCTTATCATTTTGGGGAAAAAGGAGATCAGCTTGCAGTGTTTGCTTGGTTCTCCTCGAATTCTCAACGTATGACACATGCCGTTGGCGAAAAAAAGCCTAACCCTTGGGGATTCTTCGATATGACTGGTAATGCCTGGGAATGGTGTCAGGATCGATACGGAGAGTATCCGGTTGGGGCGGTGACGGACCCCAGTGGCACCAAAGAGGGCGAGTTTCGTGTTCTAAGAGGTGGCAGCTGGTATCACGATGCCACCTTCAGCAGATCCGCTTCCCGTTATCGAGCTATTGCTTCGGATCGCCATAACTTTGGATTTCGAGTTGCAATGTCCGTCAACCAGGCTTCGGTTAAGTGAACTGGATGATCGGTCAGGAACTGCAAATCACGACTGCTCTGAAGAGCAAAGTTGGTATGTGGTTAAGCACGTAAAAAAATGAACTCTTCTTTCAGCTTGAGAATCTATTAAGAAGGTATTTCGTAAAAGACAAAAAATTTGAGATATGAAAGATGAGTATCGATGAGTCGGCCGCTGTAGTCTTGAGCGTGCTTAAGGCCGGAGTATACTTTGCCGATGGGCGTTGGATCGAATTCGCTCATGAACAGAGTCAGGCTGAAAAATCTACCAAGCTTTATCATCCTGATGAATTGTCGTTGCTGAAATCTTCTCAGCGGTCGATGGAAGGCATTGCAGTGGATGATGCTACCACGCAGGCAAAGGCGATGGAGTTAGCCAGAAAGGGATTGGGAAAAGTTGCGATTCTGAACTTTGCGTCCGCTCGCAATCCAGGTGGAGGTTTCCTCAATGGCGCCAAAGCGCAGGAAGAGGATCTCTGTCGCTGCTCGGGACTCTATCATTGTTTGCTGAAGTGTCCCGAGTATTACGATGCGAACCGCCAGCAATCCTCTCTTCTTTATACGGATTATGCAATTTATAGCCCCGAAGTGCCATTCATTCGAGTCAGTGGGAAAGATCAGTTTCTAGCAGAACCTTATTTTGTTTCGGTCATCACTTCACCGGCGCCCAACAGCGCACCCTACCTGAAAAATCATTCGGGAAGTGCAGTGGAACTTGAAGCAACATTTCTGAGACGCTGGAAGAATGTATTGAAAATTGCAGTTGATCAGAGTATTTCGCGACTAGTGTTGGGTGCTTGGGGGTGTGGAGCTTTTGGTGGAGATGCAAAAATGGCATCTATTACGGCAAAGAAGGCTATACAGTCAGACGGTGGTGCAATCGATGAGATTGTCTTCGCTATCCCAGCAAAAGGTAAGCAGAGTCGTGTCAATTTCGAGTTATTCAGAGAGACCTTTGAAATCAATTGAGATGCATTCATAGGTTTTCTAACGAAGACGCATATCTTGTGCACTTTGGATTCAAGATCTTTGCGGAAACAACTTGGTTATGGCTTAATTGGTTCTTGCGAGCCGAGATCTTTGGGGCGGTCGAAATAAGCTAACATGGCTGGCAACAAGAGCATGTCGCAGAGCAGAGCGATAATTAGCGTGATTGCACCGAGTGTGCCGAATACTCGATGATCTTTGGTGTCGCTGAAAAGAACCGAACTAAAACCTGCGACCAATACGATCGTCGTCATCACCATACCCGTTCCGACATTTTGAAAGGAACGCTCTATGACTTCGCGATGTGTTCCTCCATGTTTCTGCTCTTCCAAGTACCGCGACAAAAAGTGAATTGTGTCGTCAACTGCGATACCTAAGCAGATTGTAAAACAGCAGACGCTGACTATCTCAAGTGACTGACCGGTAAGAGTCATAAAACTCGCGGCCGCCAGAAGCGGGAGCATATTCGGGATAATGGCGATGAGTCCTAATCGGAGTGAGCGGTAGGCGAGCGCGAGTACAAAAAAGATCACGATTGCTGCGCTTCCTAAGCTGGCTGTCAGATCGGTGACGATTTTGTAGAGGTTGCGCCAACGCCATATGGCATCACCTTGTAGATCAAAGGTTAGGCCAGTGTTTTGGGCCGACATTTGCTGAAGAGTCTTTTCAATCCTTTCATAGGTTTCTTTGTAATAAGCAGTTCCGAGGTCCTGGCAGCGAAAGGTGAGTAAGGCTTGTGAGGAGCCTTCGGCGAAGAGGCGTTGCCGTAGAGGTGGAGGCAAGAGTTCAGCCATGGAGAGTTTATCGACGGCTGAGCCTTCACCGGGAAGTGCATTGAGGAGAGTCACAATCGAAAGTGGGTGGCCGATCAATGGCTCATTCCGTAATGATTGCTCGATTTCCGAAATGATCTCAATAATTTTTTCCGAGCTTAATTTTTTTGGATCCCAGTTCAGTTGTATCGTACAGATATCGAGCCCACCCATCGATTTGTCGAGATGATCCATAGCCGCTAAGGCATCGCTACCCGTTGGAAGGCCATTTGATTTGCGATCGTCAGGCCGCAATTGAAAAGCGATGAATGTTAGTAGCAAGGTTAATGCGACCGAAAAAAAACTTATTATGCGATTGCGTTGGACAATCCAGCCGATCATTGGGCCGAGGGAAGATAGTCCGCGGTCTAGGAAATCTCTCTGTGACCCTCGGCTGAATCGCTTGCTCCATCGTGTCATACTGATTAGCGGAATAACGAGCATGACGGAAATCCAAGTAGCGATGACGCCTATCACACAAGACCAACCAAACTCACGCACTACTTGGTGATGGGCAAGTGCTAGAGATCCCATGCCGATCGCAGTGGTCAGTGAGGTTAAAAAACAGGCGAGGCCAACTAATTCAAGTGTCCGTTTGCAAGCTTCCCTAGCTGGTATTCCTTCCTGCATGCACTTGCGAATATGAATCATCATGTGAACGCCATCGGTAAAGCCGACCAAACTCAACAGAACAGGTAGAATGACAAAACTGAATGGGTTGTCTTGCCAATCGAAGTAGCGAAGGATTCCTAGTGTCCAAAAAACGCCGATGACGGGAGCGGCGGCGACGACTACGACCACGGAGAGGCCGCGAAAGAGGAAGATTGCCATTACTAGAATCATTGAATATCCGGTGATCTGGTAGCGGATCTCATTGTTGCGATTGTTCTCAAGAAGCATCAGGCGAATAGGAACTGCCCCAGTGATTTGGAATGTCATGGGAACGCTGGGATGTTCGGAAGCGGCTTGCCTAGCAGCTGCTAATATGGGCTCGGTACAGTCCGCGTTGTTTTGAATAAAGATCCAGTCATATTGGATTTCCATGAGCACTGTTTCGGCATCGGGGGATAGAGTTTGTCCGACAACTAACGGGTGCTCGATTGCTTTTTTCTTGGCAGCGTTAAATCGTTGTTGAGTTGCGTTGGTTTTGGGAAGAATAGGTTCCGAGAGTCCAAAAATATTAAGTGGGGGAACCTGATCCAGTGAGCGTACCGAGGCTACTACATCGAGCGCTTCCACTCGTTCTAGGACTGCTCGAAAAGCGGCGGAGCCTTCGGGAGTAAAAATGGCTGGCGATTGCACGACCAGAATGGCATCTCCGCGACCCGTTGCGCCACGATTCATTCCGCCGCGCCCCACGAATCCTCGACGTGGCCGGATGCCAGAGCCTGGATTTGTTGAGGCTGTTGATGTGGCTTGAGAGGCTGAGGTTGCAGATGATGTCTCTTGTTCGTCTTGGGAATTGTCGCCAAAGATTCGAGAAACCAATACCTTTGGCCATTCGGGATAGAGGTAGCCACCTAGAGCAATCGCCGTGATTAGAACCAGTAGGCCTAGGCAGAGTTTCGGAAAGTCCATGACCGAGGCGAACACGCGGCCTGAAAAGCTGATCGAGGTAGGGGATGTTGGCAAAGAATTATCTTCCACGGCGTTGCACCATGGCTTCGATTAACTCTTCGCGAGTGATTCGTTTATCTCCGTCGTGATCTAAGCGGCTGAAGGAATAATCTTGAACCACTCTTGGAGCTTCCTCCCAAGCAACCCATCCATCTTGATTGCTGTCTAGCTTCTTCAAATAATCATCAGCGAACTTCTCTGCTTTGGTAGTCATGTCTGTTGAAGCAGATGATTGTGGCTTGTCACTGCTGCTGGCTGGACCGCTTCGCCGTTCTGCCCGACTGGCGATACTCGTGCCTTGTGATTCACTTCGCGGACGTGCGACCTCAAAAAATGCAACGGCCATTTCTTCCCAGGTTTGGTCGCCCCACATGACATACTCTTTGGGAGCAGGGTTGGCTGGATTGTTTTCGGAGTTGTCAAAGCCAACGGTGAATTCGAGTGCCGCCAGGTCCGACAGTGGAATACGTTCGGAGAATTCATAGGTGTGCTGCCAATTGAAGTCGTAGTTCGGCACCTTGAGTAGGATCGTTGTATCTTCTGCTCGTTTAGCTCGTAATTCAAAGGTGCGTCCTCGAAGGTGCATATGCGGAGAGACGGCTAACAGTTCTGCACCGGGTGGTAGATAGGGGACTCTTCCCTTGACTTCGTAGTTCGATGCACCTGGAGGAATTTCGAAATCCTGATCGATCCCAACGAGAGTGAAGACTTCGTTGGTAACTTTATCCGATTCAATGAAGGTCATTCCTAGGCGAGATAAGTCGGAGGTTGCTTTGCCGTTAGGGGTGTAATGCATTTGGAAAACGAGCTTGGAGCCCGCTGGGATTTTACGAGCATAGCCCTCGGGAAATTTGGTTGCCATTTGACCTGGAACGTAAGCAGTTAGCCAACCGAGGCCGCTGAATTCTTGATCGTCGGGTGGTCGAATAAAAACGATGGCATGGTGAACGACGGCGGCAGTGCCTGGAATGATCTGTGCGGCGGAAACCCACTTATCTTCTTTGATCATCGGATCTACTACGAAGTATTGATACTCGACTGTCCCATCGGCCGGAATCTCATACGCTTTATTTCGCATTGGTACGACAAGGTCAGGCTCTCGCTCGAACCGCCAAGCTGAATCAGACGAAGAGTTCGTAATGGGTGGCTTTTGAAGTTGCGATAAGTCTCCGAGAGGTGCTCCTGCTCGAACCCACTGGCGAATCGTTTCTATTTCGCTTTTCGGTATTGCTCGCGCATTCTTAAAAGAGCCATGTGCTGGATCCGCATGCCAAGGAGGCATGCGACCGTTATCAACCACTTCAAGAATCATTTCAGACCATCCTTGAATCTCGGTAGGATCGGAGACGTCAAAGGGTCCTATCTCCCCTGCTCGATGACATTCATAGCAGCGATTGAAGAGTATCTTTGATATTTGGTCGGAGAAGGTCACCGACGACGAAGTGTTTGGATCCGTTGACTTAGCCCAACTGATTAAGCACCCTACGGGCTCAGTGCGGGCAATCGCTGGTTGGCGATCGGAAAGAACAGCAACTAGCGCATCACGCAGTTCACTTTTGGTGACCTTCGAGCGTTTAACACCTGGAGCGTATTGATCATCGATACGGCCTCGATAAAGAATCTTGCCGGAGCGATTGACCACGACTGCTTCGGCGGTGCGTGTGGCTTGTAAGGTACGTGCTAAGGATTGATCTATGTCATGAACCATAGGCATGGTCCAATTCTGCTGTGAATTGAACTTAACTACGTCGGCAGAAGAATCATGCAGGTTGCTCATGACTCCCACCCATGAGATTCCGACTAACGATTTGTCGTTACTAAGTTCCTGTATACGTCGAGCGTAAAGCTGTGCTACCGGGCATTCACAACCTAAAAACGCATAGACGCGAACTTTGGTGTGTTCCTCCCAAGGGATTTCCTTTCCAGAGATGTCTCGTACCAACTTGGATTGATCGGCAGGAAGAGAACCGAGTGGATCCCCATTTTCCAGTTGTTCAGAAAATCCACAGCAATCCGGAGCGGGCAAGCAGATCGAAAGCACCATCAAGATGATGATCATGACTTGGCCGAGACAGCCATAGCTAATTGCCGATAGTCTTGTGGGTAAGGTCATGCTAAGTGTTTGGGGACAATGATTTGGGTGGATTTATTGAAGCATGCAGTAACAGTGTTATATCCAGACGGGCTTTGTTTTCGCAACGCTGGTTGTCTTGATTCACACCTCGATGGCAGCACTTTCGTCGCCGGGTGTGATTCTTTCATTTACAGTCTCCGCGACCGTTTCCATTGAGCTTAACTGATGTTGCGGCAGTATGAGCGGGTAGTTTGGCCTACTTGTAGCGTTGCTACACTAACAGGACGATCGCTCGAATGCAGTATTTTAGAGAAGAGTCGAGTCGGGCGACGCTAGTGCTCCAGAAGGAAGACGTCTTTTAGGGTTCACCCTTTGAAAATGTTTAACGAAGTCGGCTTTTGCTTTCGAGAAATTGTATCGATGGGGGGGGAGCGGTCGGTTTTTTATTTCTTCTCAAGTTACTTGGTGTTTGCCGAAACTGCATGCCTTGGGATTTAATGATGAAGTCTTCAAATTTGGATGGTTTATCAAGAGCAGAGATCGACCGAATCATTGAGATGGCGTGGGAAGATCGCACCAGCTTTGATGCCATTCGGAGGCATTTTAGTATCACACCTGGCGAAGTAATCAGACTGATGCGAAAAGAAATGACTCCTTCATCCTTTCGGATGTGGCGAGCGAGGACAGCGGGCAGAAAGACCAAGCATGTTGCCAAACGCGGCTTTGAAATTGGACGTTTTCGCTGTCCAGATCAGAAGGGTAGTTAGATGCCGATCAAACGTGTGCGGACCAAGGCATGCGATCCATGCGATAAAAGTAGCGATGTGCTTTATCGCGTCAGAGTCGACCTATCGAAGAGATGGATTTTCGTTTGCCCAACTTGCCTAGAGTCTGTGAAGTTGGGTAACCCTCTTTATCAGTACGGCGGTACGTGGAAAAGTAAGAAACGCCACTAGTCGCTTGGTTAGTGCTACTTATCGTATTGGAACCGCTGTGAACATTCGTATGGCATCATCGGGGCGCCGAATGCGGCTTTTCGAGAGTTAATGTTTTTGCTAGTCAACTTAAGGCTTTTGTCTGGAATATGGATGGGAGCTGTGTTAAAGTCCAACCGAAAATTCGGTGACATACCGAGTGAAGTCAGGTTTTGAACGCATAAGCACTTAACTCGCGGAACGATTTATGAAGTTCCTCGTAAATTCGATACGATCTCAGTGGCAGAGCTTCATGGATTTCTACCAGAGCGTGTATCTGCCAGACCATGCTGCACCGTTGAATCGTTGGGTGCATTTTCTCAGCAACATCTTCGCGCTCTTTTGTTGTGGCTCAGGCGTCGTTTTTGGCAATTGGTTGGTTTTCTTGTTTGGAATTTGGTTCCAACTTGGGCCTCCATACTTAGGCCACATTCTCTTTGAAAAGACACATCGCAGTATAGACCAGTCACCTGTTTATGCAGCTTTGGGAAGTTGGTACACAACCTGCCAGATTTTTCTCGGGAAACAATCGGTGACTTACGGACCAAAGCGAAAGACTAATGAAGCAGATTGAGGACGATCGACAAAAAGTTCTCGATTTGTTGGAGCGTTATGGACGCAACCTTCATTCGTTCATGGTGCTTGAGCCAGGCTTATCACTTTGGTTCGGTGAGGATGCTGCGGTTGCCTACGCGTCTCGAGGTGGTTGTTGGGTGGCTGTTGGGGCTCCGTTATGCGCTCCTGAGAAGTTGGAGCAAGTTGCATGTGAATTTCGTGAAGCGGCACGTCGAGCGGGGTGTCGTGTGGTCTTTTTCGGGGTAACGGCACCGTTTGTATCGAAATTGCAAACCGGTGGTTTTGATTCACTTAAGATCGGTGAAGCTCCCAGTTGGGTGCCAAATGCCTGGGGGGAGGCGCTTCGGTCGGCTGGCAAACTGAGGAATCGCCTCAGCAAAGCTCGGCGAGACGGTATCGTCTGTCGGCAAGTGAGTGCTGACGAGATTCAAAACGATGAAAGTCTTCGCCATAGGTTCGTTTCAGTTACCGACGAATGGGCGCGAAGCAAAGCGTTGCCTCCCATGGGATTCATGGTCACAGTGGAATTATTTCAGCACGCGGATCGAAGAAGATATTTCATTGCAGAGTATGATGGTGAATTATACGGATTCGCTGTTTGTATTCCTGTATACGGACGCAATGGGTGGTTGCTTGAAGATATGATTTTGCACCCAGAATCTCCTGGCGGTTGTTCGGAGTGCTTGATCGATGGCGTGATGCGCCGACTTGCGGAAGAGGATGCTGAGTTTGTGAGTCTTGGCTTGGTAGCGTTGGCAGGATTGAAAGGAAGTGAATCGGAAAGTCGCCATCCATTTCTATCTCGTTTTCTTCGGTTGTCGTCTCGGTCGATGGGATGGCTTTATAACTTCGAGGGGCTTTATCGCTTTCGTAAAAAAATGCAACCTGCATTTTGGGAGTCGGTCTATATCGTCTCTGGTGATCGCATCACCTTTTTTACGATACGGGCAATATTGATGGCGTTCGCTCAGGGATGGGTGCCGCGATTCGGAGTACGAGTGCTCGGGCATTGGGCAAGAAAATCCATCTCGGTAAAGTCAACGAGAGTCGCAGGTGAGAAACCGCTGGTTGACGTAAGTATTTTACTCATTGCACTATCGGCGATCAGTCTCATTCTTTTCGCGATCATTGGAAACTACTGGCGTGTTATTTCCTCACCTGTCGCTATGGTACTGGGTACTATCGCTGCCTACATCGGTTTTACGCCAGTCCATGAGTCAGTGCATGGGAATGTATCGCGTTTCCGATGGGTGAATCATATCGTGGGGCATCTTTGTACTCTTCCTTTGTTGGGAGCCTTTCTTCCTTACTGCTTTTTGCATCAAGAGCACCATCGTCACACCAACGACGATAAGCACGATCCCGATATCTGGTGTGGGCGCGGTAGAAAGTGGTTGTTGCCGTTGCGTTGGGCTACGCAGGATATAGGTTACCTGCAGCACTATTTTCGAAATTGGCCGACGAGGCCTTGGATTGAGAGGCTGAATTTAATTGGATGTGCCACTGTCTTTGTCACGATTGCCTTGACCAGCCTGATTCTTGCCCCTGACCTGTTTCTTGCGTTATTGTTCGGTTGGTTTATACCAGCACGCTTGGCGTTGTTCATTCTTGCAGCGACTTTCTCATGGCTGCCTCATGCTCCTCACGAGGACCATTCCCCATACCTGGCAACATCGGTACGCAGTTCACGTTGGTTGACTTGGTTGCTGCTGGGGCAGAATTTTCATTTGGTTCATCACCTGGAACCTCGAATCCCCTTTTATCGACTCCCGCATCGTTGGGAAAATCAACGAAGCCAGATTCTTTCCCAGGGTGGTGTTGATCACTCTAGTCACTGAAAACTGTTTACCTGACTAACGCTGGCAATGGATGAGTTAAAAAAACATGTCTGTAGCGAAATGTTCCTACGAAGTAAGAGTTGTACGCTCGCTGCGATTGAGTGGGGTGAAGATCGAGGAAGGGAACTAGCGACCTACTCAAGTCCACCTGTCGTGGAAACCTTTGAGTTAGCGTTCAAGTTGTGGGTAGGTCATACAACTGTCGATGAAAGTTGTTATGAAATTAGATTGCTACCGAGGCAAGAAATTTTCGCTTTTGGGTAGATTCTCTTAATCAACCCGTGACCTATCTGTGATTTGAAAGACTCGCTCCTTGCCCGGTAACTGCAAATAGTTGATTAATTCCAGCTTGATTTGCTTTTCAAATAGATATTGTCTTATTTCCTCAGAGTCTGCGACAGCGTTGGTCAGTAAGATTTGTTGTGGATGAGCGGATTCTAGTAACAGTTCTAGGGTCTGGATTGTTTTTCCGAAGTAATCGAGTCGATCTTCCAGGGTAGCGACCATGGCCGCACCGCAGTGAACTGCGATTCGAATCCGTAGTTCGCTATCATGGAAGATGTGCTTCAGGGCATGGGCAGCTTGAAGAGCAGCCAGTGTATCTGGGAATGTTGCCAGCACACCTTCCTGAACTGTTTTTACGACGGCTCCCGAGCGTTCTTTGATTTCATCAAGAATCTGCTGTATTGAAGAGCGAATTTTCCCAAATGCAATACTGTCCCCTAGTTTGTCATAAAGCATTTTGGTGTCGCATATCTGGACTCGCATCACGATGATATGGCCAACGCTGATAATCTGATCAGCCGAAAGGATTTCGTCTGGAAAGATTTCTCGAAACAATGCTGTAGATGAGGCTTGTGCTGCGGAAAAAGCGTCATGTCGACTCGCTCTTCGTTCAATCCTCACTTGTTGATCTACCGTGGAGTCGTTGTAAAGCTGAATCACTTGAGATCCCGTTGCCAGAAGGATCCGTTGCGCGGAGGGGAGCGTCGATAAGGAGAGTTCGATACCATTTAAAGGGATGTTTTTTACTACACGAAAATTGATGGTGAAGGGAAGTTGCGGGCCACGAACGACATAGGCACCCTCGGTGAGGGTCAATTCGCATGCGAATCGTTCGCCAGCTGCGAGTCTTACCTGAGCCACAACATGGCGAGACCAAGCAGGTCCACCTATGCAGTAAATTGCTGGCTTGACATCGCGAATCTCGGCATGGATTTTAAAAACCATTTCTACGGATTCCGCGAAGTCGACTGAGAAGTTGAGATTGCAAGCTTCACAGGAGCCATGATCCTTGATAGCCGCTAGAGTCTCTTGAATGGTCGAGGAGATGCGACATGAAGGACAAATGATGTCCCAGAGGAGTGTGAAGATTCCAAGCCGAGTCCCTTCCAGGCAAGCGTTGACAACCTGGTTTGGATCTAGTTGGAATCGTTCCGCTAATGCGATAGGTCGGATTCGAGAGACTTCGATATCGGACGCATATTCTAGAAATTGTCCGAGAGTATCAACTACGATTGGATTTATATTTCGTAGCTTGAGTTGCTCAAGTCTAGAGTGAAGTTTATCGCGTTGGGATGGCCGTAAATCGGTTCGTCCAATGAACGGGTCAGATCCAGCACTCTTCTCTTCGCCGTTGGCTATGTATTGGTCAATTTGTTTATAGGTACGACCAAAACCGATTTGGGACTTCTTGCCTAATTGCAGCTTCGCTAATTGTTTACCTAGCCAATTTCGTGGTAGCACGATCAGTTTCTGTGTTAGAAGCGTTCCACCTCCCATGCTTGGGGATAACTCGACGATATTGACAAACCAACGAAAGGGGCCATGCGTGAACTCTCTTAGAACACTAAAGCGACGTCCTTCGATCCATTCGTATGGATGCTCCTGCCAGCGGATGAGTACGCCTGAGACCTTTGCTGTAGCGAACCGTTGTGTTCCGTAGATCGGATCCTGTCGAATCGAATAGGTTACTGCAGGTAGGCCCATCGCATGATTTACGCGATCGGTATTTGACACATATGGCCAAAGCTGATGAGGGCTACAGGCTAATTCCCACGAGTGCTCGAACCGCATGACGCCAGGTACATCGAGCGCTAAAATGGGTGGGTGCATACCGAGTGATGTTGGTGTGCCCTTCAGGATATTCTCAAGGTCCGCTGCTAATTCTCCCGCATGTGCGTATCTCGCCTTCGGTTTTTTAGCAAGGCATTTTTCAATAACTTGTACCAATGAATCAGATAAGTCAGGTCGAAGTTTTTTAAGGGATTGCGGAGTTGCATTCAGGTGTTGATTCAGTAACGCAACCTGTGTGTCGGCTTCAAATGGAGGGGAACCAGCGAGAAGGTGGAATAGAGTCACGCCAATCGAGTAAATATCCGATTGTGAATCTGTAGGTAGCCCAAGGCATTGCTCGGGTGACATATAGAGAGGAGTTCCCATTAAAGCACCCTCGGTAGTCAATGCTAATGAGTCGGATTGCTCATCGGTACGGGCTAATCCGAAGTCGGAGACTTTCGCATAGATGATTCCAACTCCGGTCTTGTAGGCGGCGGGAGTATCATCCGCGTAAGGGCTTTGCAGCGTAATCCATTTTTTTGTTGCTTCTGTAAGAAGTACATTACTCGGCTTGAAATCGCGATGAATAACACCACGCGAATGGGCAATTGCTAAACCGCGAATAGCGTCTAGCATCACAGTTAGGGTGAATTCCTGGGAAAGTGGACGCTTGGAAGTTAGTAGATCCGCAAGAGTTCCTCCCTCGATCAGTTCTACAACCATGTATGGGTTTTCAGTTTCACTAACAACCTCTAATAGTTGCGCAACGAATGGATTATTGGCCTTGGCCAGTAGTCTAGCTTCTTTGGCAAAGCGTTTCAGTGAAGTTGGATCGTGGGTAATTCGCTTATGAAGGACTTTGATTGCAACGCTCTGATTATCTACAAGATCCTCTGCGCGATAAACGGCTCCCATTCCACCGGTGCCAAGGCGTTCCTTGACTAGATAGTGACCTAGGTGACTACCTTCAGCAACACCGCCACCGATCGGAATAGCTGTGGGTACCATGGTGAGCGTGGAGTTGAAATCATCCTGAGAGCGATTCGTTGCGTTGTCTAATGGATCCGAAATTGAGGGTGAGTCATTACTTTCAAGTCGCTTCAAAACTTCTCTCGCGCTTGGCATCGCATCAAGTGTATTGTGTAAGCAGTCGCTGAAAATATGAGAAATCTTCTTGGCAGTTAAGTTTTCGCGGAGGTCGAATTGGTCGATCAGTTCCTCGATGAGTTTGGCGGTGGTGTGCAGGCCTGAAGCCGTTCCATGATGCTCAATAAAATTAATCTTGATGGTTTTCGAAGTGACAGATGCTTGGGATTCAGTAAGCTCGGTAGGGTGGCCATCACTATCGAAAGCGGCATCCAGGTCGGAAACATCTAATTGCCATTCTTTTTCATTAGCGAGCCGAATCGTTTTACGAGTTACTTCATTTACGAAGATTCCAACATCGCTGCAGGACACTAAGGCAGAAACGCACGCCTTCGATATAGCTTCTAATTCGCGAGCAATAAATGAACTATCAAGAAGTATAGTCGCAAGTGATTTGGATTCTCCGGCGAAGGCAACAAACGGAGGAACTTGGTGCACATCCAATGCGAGTACCTTCAGGCATTTTGCGGGAGAGAGATTCTGGATTACTCGAAGACGCCGAAACCATGACTCGTAAAAATCAAAATCTGTCGATTCTCTTCGAAAAGAGTTGGGGAAAATGCAAATCTCGGCTGGGCTGCCATCCGGTAAGGAGCCAGCATAGCGAGACACTCGTGACTCATTCTCAATCAAGTAATGGAGCCTGTAGTCGGAAGTGTCACTCATAGTTAGGGAGGAGGTCAGTGAAAAAAGTGTCTGTCAAAAATGAGCAAGCAATCGCCAGATTGTAGCTAAGTCTTGGGTCCGAGCGTAATGTGCTGGGAACGAATTGGTTCCAGGAAATGCTCAGAAATAAAAGCTTCTAATCAGGTGCTATCCAAGTTGCTTGTGCCGAAGGGCAACTAGATCTTCGGCGGCGTTTGTTTGAAAACGTCTCGGGCTTGGGGATTTTCCGAAGGTGCGGGTTGAAGGAAAAGTTCCTATGCCAAGGATGCCTCAGAAATTGCGCTGATCGGGTTGATCTTGGTAGCGTTGAAGATTGCGTGCGGGAACGTATCATGTACTCTACGCGTAGTGTTGCTATGACTAAAAGTTATTTAAAAAAGCAGGTTATTCAAATGTTGAAGGGTCTATGGATTACTGCTGGGTTATTCAGTCTCATCTACGGGTTTTCGCTTGTACCCCTGAATGCTCAGCAAGTTGATGAATCAACGGAGCCTGAACCTGCAGCGATTTATTTTGGCGGCGACATTCTAACGATGCGTGGGGCAGTGCCAGAGTATGTTGAGAGTCTTGTCGTCAAGGAAGGCAAAATATTATTCGTTGGTCCATTGGCCGAGGCGAAGCAGGTCGCTGGTGCGGACTCGAAAGGGATCGATCTAAAAGGCAGAACGTTGCTTCCTGGTTTCATCGATACACATGGTCATTTCGTTTACTTTGGTAAAAACCTCGTCGATGCAAACCTCTTTGGTTGTGTGGATATCGCCGATTTGGTTGCACGAATGAAGAGGCAAGTTGAGCAGACGCCCAAGGATGCTTGGATTGTTGGTTTCGGTTATCAGGCTCGCACACTTAAGGAAGGTCGTCCGCCAAGCAGCGATGAGCTTGATCTGGTATCTAAAGATCGTCCTGTCATGGTAGTCGATTCATCAGGTCATTTAGGAGCTGCGAATGCCGCAGCATTTAAGGCGGCAGGTATTGACTCGGATACTCCTGATCCCACAGGAGGTATGTTCGCACGCAGCCCGGATAAGAAAAAACTGCTAGGGCCGATGGAAGAGACGGCGCTCAATGCCGTTAGAAGCAAACGCCCTCCCTTTACTGGCGAATTAGCGGCACGTGCCATTCGGGGTGCTTCCGAAGTTTGGGCGAGCCATGGGCAAACGACCGCTATGGAGGCGGGGCTTGGTCTTGGTAATGATGACATTGGAATCGTGCTTAATGCGATAGATAAACAGTTGCTACCGATCGACCTGTACGTTGCAGCCAAAGATTCAGCGCTTGATGATACGTTGGCTGCAGCTTATTCAGTAGGCTCGCAGTACAACCTAAACTCGGGTGGGGTCGTCGAGAAGCTTCGTTCAGCTCGTCCCGATCTGGATCGGCGCTACGTAAATCGCGTACGACTTGGCGGAGTGAAGTTCTGGCTTGATGGTAGCCTTGATACAGCTTGGTTCACTGTGCCATACACAGAAAACCCACCAGGCAAGACTGGAGCTTTCGCTGGTTATCGGCAGATTCCCGATGAAGTGCTTGATGCCGTCTTCGACAAGTACTGGGCTTCGGATCTGCAAATACACATGCATATGAATGGTGATGCGGCCGCAGATCAAGCGTTGTTTGCGATTGCCAAGGCTGTCAAAAAGCATGGCAAGCGGGACCATCGTCCTGTGTTTGTTCATGCGACATGGCTTCGTCCGGATCAGATCGCTCAGATGAAGGCCTATGGCGCGATCCCAAGCTTTCTTACCGGAGGTATCATCACCGGCGGTGATGCCGTGTTGCGACTTTGGGGACCTGAACGCGCTGCTGGAGCTATGGCTTCAAGAACCTTCCTGCGATCAGGGATGCCTTTTACCTACTCTCACGATGCTCCCGTGTCACCTGTTCCCTCGATCCTTGCTCTCGTTGACTCGGGTGTGAATCGACTTTCGGGTAGTGGTAAAGTGGTTGGACCCAATGAGTGCGTTTCCCCCTACGTTGCTCTTCGCGCTGTGACAGCCAATGCGGCTTATCAGCTCAAGGAAGAGAAGAACAAGGGTACCTTGGAAGCTGGTAAGCTTGCCGACCTGGTGATTCTCGATAAGAATCCTCTGAAGGTTGAGTCTACCGCGATTAAAGACATCACTGTTTTAGAAACCATCAAAGAAGGCAAGACCGTCTTCTCGCGCTAACCCTCGGATAACTATTTTCCAGGGGCTCGGGTAAGGTGAAATAAAATTCTTTTTTTGGCTTACGGAAGTAGGTTCTGGTCGAGTCGATCACGGTGTTAAGCGTGATCGACTCGTTTTGTTTAAATTGAAGTAAATGCAGGGAAAGAGCCATTCGTAAAGCAGTGGCCTGTCCATCTGAAGAGTGAATGTAGTTGTTGCTTTACTTTTTTTGGCGTTCCCAGTTCTTCCGTAAGCCCACGGTCGATTTTTTTTCTCAGAGTATCTCACTTGGATGACATGACAGATTTCTTTGTAGTCCATGCAATTGTGACCGCATTTTTATTGTCTTGCCGTCATCGTAACTCCTTTGGTTAAACGCTCGAAGGTCGTTGCTCTGTTGAGAAGATACGCCGTTGTGGGTAGCGTAACGATCATAAGAACGATGACCTTCAGGACGGGCGTGAATCCACTGCTGCCAGTCGCGACAGAGAAAAAGAGCATCGAAAAAAAGTTTGTCTTGGAACCAACGATCGGCTGTACTGGATTGCTATTGAATAGAGAGAGTATCAGGGAACTAAAAACGATAAGCGCTGTGATCAAAATCAAAAACAGTGTTAGGTAGGTTAGCCAACATGCGAACCTGCCGGCAGAAGGAGTCCCGTTTGAGGATCTCTCGTACCTGAGTGGCCAATTCATGAAGAGACAAAGCGGCAAAAAAACAGAAAGGCAACTCAGAGCGGTAAGGACGGTAGACCAAACCGAGTAGAATTCCGATGTGTTAGTCGCATAGCTTGCGGACGAATAAGAGATCCAGCCGAAGAGGAAATTGATTAGGGCAACGAAAGATACATAGAGGCAGGTGTAATGTGTAGATAGATAGAATGTATGTCGCGCGCTATCTTTATTGTTGGGAGTGGGAACAGGAAGGTGCAGTTCCTGATTCGCAATAGTTTGACAAATATCCTGGTCTTTCCATCCTGCAGATAGGAGCAGGTTTCTTATCATTTCATAGCTCAACCCTGACTTGCGGGCCGACTCGATGAATGTCGCTAATGAATGCGAGTGGGGAGCAATCTGCGAAGAAGTCTCTGGCATGGTTGATTAACCTCGTAGGGGCAACAAGCTTAAAGAGGTAGCGGGAGGTCTTCCCAGGTATTCTTACATTGGTAACTTTGCAGTCCTCGGGATGCATTTAATCCAATGGCAAGATTTGGGGATTTTGACTCTCCATGAAGGAAAATGACGTGCCTCTCTTGGGGTTTACCGATAGAAAGGCTATGTAAATAACGGCATTCTCGAAAAAAATCTGTATTAGAAGGTGAAGTATCTCGAAGCGCAATTACCTTTCGAGAGAGTGTGTCCTGGAACCAGATGTGAGCAAAGGCCGATCTTTCGTCGATCGTCAAGGCGAGACAAAATATCACGATTGCTACTAAGTTGTGGAATGTGTAGTTTCGCGGAATGAGATATTGGTCGATGAGTTATCCTGAATCCTAGAAACAATAAAGGCCCCCGAAAGCTCTCCACTTCCGGGGGCCCGTTTTTTAAAGCAAGTTAACGACCTTTTCTGTCAGGCCTTTTTCACCAAGTACAATGTTTAGCTTGCCCGCAGATGCTACCTTTTCTAGGACCTCTAGCTCGCGAAGACGCATCAAGGTTGGGCTTTCAGAAAGTAACTTTGCTGTGTTGGCTTGGCTTCTCATCGCGGCAGTTTCTTCTCGACGAGCAATCAAGTTAGCTTCGGCTGCTTTCTTAGCCTCTGTCACTCGGTTAAGCAATTCCCTCATTTCACCAGGTAAAATCACATCACGTACACCGACGGATCGTACTTCCAAACCAAGGGATATAGCTTGCTCGCGAACCTGCTGTTCAAGTTCGCGGGCTACTTCGTCCTTGCTGGTAAGGAAGCTTTCAAGCTCTCGACCGCCGATGACAGCCCGTAGAGCAAGTTGTGCTTCACGGTATAAGGACTGTCGCATATCAGTAGCGGCGGATACGGCTCGACGAGCGTCCTGAATCACGTAAGTAACGATTGCATTGATGCGTAGGGTGACCTTATCTAATGTCATGATTTCTTGACCCGTAACATCGATCTGCGTTTCTCGCATATCCACTTCGCTGATGCGAGCTTCTGCAGTGTATTTCCAGAATGCATAGACTCCTGGGTTCAGTAGTTCGATGTACCTACCATCGATAAACAGTACGCCGATATGGTCGCGTTGCACGGTGCAGACATCCAACCAACGTCCGGCTTCTGCAGTTCGAACGATGGTTGCTAGTTCCTCGTGTTGGAAACTGATCGTACCGGCATCCACGACCTCGACGTGAACTTTGCGCACATCGTTCCAGTAGGCGTAAAGCCCTGGGCCTAGGATGCGAGCAAATCGACCATCGATCCAAACAAGGGCGCGTTGATCGTCCTGCAAGTCAATAACTTCCGCCTTACCGGTCAAGTCACCCCGCTTGACGATCATATCCAGTTGGTCATCGATTAACCAAGGATCACGCTTGGAAACAATACGGATTTTGACCTTGTTTAGAGGGTCGAAGATCGTGTGCTTTCCAGCTTCAATTAAGCCTTTAAACTCACCATCCTTGAACTTCAAACCGATTTCAAAACTACGAATCAAAAAATTCTTGAACATTACGATACCTATTTCTTATTGAGACTGACTATGTTGCTAATTGATGGTAGATAGCGGAAGATCGCTTTTGGACAACAGACTGTTTGGGGACCACAAATCGTCATAGCGGAGGTTATTCAGATGACCTAGTTTCTGAGAGTAGAACCATGGGTGTCAGAACTGCTCCGGGAGCGTGTTCCTCCTTTCCTTTCGTTCTAGCTCTAAAGACTCGGCTTCTTTTAATAACCTGCATGGCTCAATGACTTGTTGCTTGTTTTTCGATCGAATCGTTCGTCGGGAAATCAAGTCACCCGAAGGCGAGCTCAATTCCGGTTCCAACGCGCCGACCGAATGTTGGCTGATCCTTACTACAGCTGTTGCCCGCCAGCTTCTTGGGTGACGTTCTTCACGTCTGGTCAGGTGGGAATCGAACCCACCGCTGTCAGGTTACTCTCCTGATGCTCTTTCCACGAGCGCTTCATTCGCGAATGCTGTTACAACCCGTTTACGGTACGCGACCGGCCAACTGATATTGGGCAGGACTGATCGAGCCGTCGGAGCTATGGCGAACGAAAGCTTGCTTATAAGTTGAAATGCAGTGATTCGAACACTGTCGCAAGATCGTGTAAATCTCACCCGCTCCCAAGCGGACCATTTCAATTTGGAAAAACTGTTTTGCATGATTGGCAAAATAAGTTGTAGGATTCATGAACCAGGCATCCTGTCAGGATTGCCGGTAAGCACTTATGTTTCAAATGGACCTTACCACCTGAGCGGTGATCGCCGTTCTGATTGACTCGATACTGACACAAGGACAACGTGCCGGCACAATACGTTCACAAGAAAAATGATAAGAGAAGGAATCATTTCTTCATTGAAGCAATGGATCGAGAGCGGATTGCTTTGTAAGGCAGAAGTTACTTGTGTCGTTTACCAAGTGTTACGAGAGCGTAACAGCCAGTGTCGTGATGCTGATAAAAGCTATGAAACTCTGAAAAAAGTTTTGGAATGGAGACGGAAAGAATGAGTAGTTCTTGGGTATTAGAGACAAAGTAAAGTGTGATAAGGGGCTACAGTTTTAAGAAGGAAGTGAATGCAGTAAGAGAAATATCTATCTCGGTAGGCTCGATGAATCTAGATTTGTGATAGCCGTTAGAACATAAGTAGAAACCTTACTCCCATTTCATTTGAAAGGTGCGATAGTTTTTGAGAATTCTCTCGCGATGAATATTGAAAAAGATCATCGCTGCGAGAACCGTCAAGCCGACCACGATCAATATGACGGCTCGGATCACTCCACCTTCTCGCTGGAACTGCATAATGATTTGACCGGAGACATTAAGAAGCAAAAAGGCAATTCCCACATAGACGAATGGTTTCACTCGCAGTGCAATTCCAAACGTTACGCCGATTAGGCTAAGAATTAGAGCAATCACAAAGTTCAGTAAACTAGGATCGCTGGCAAATAATACCTCGTAGCTAGAAACAGCCAGAATCGCACCTGAAGCGGCCATTCGTATTCCTGAAAGCACCTTGGGTTTAAGGTCTTGTCGATGCAGTTGCGCGAAGATCAGCACTGTCAATGCAACTGGAATCACGTAGAGTTGATAGAGTCCGGTGAACTCTCTGGCAAATGGTAGCCAAATGTAAGTTGCTATGTTGACAAGGACCGCCGCTATATAATTTGCGACACGGATATGTTTCTGCTTTGAAATCAGGATATAGAAAGCTGCCGCTGCTAGCAGTTCTAAAGCTCCATACGCTGGCTGTTTCCAAGGGATTGTGAATATCATCAAAGAAGGTAGTGAAAGAGCTAGATAGTAGGTTGGTGGAAGGATCGCTTGTGAGCCAGATGAGGTCCATCGACCTGCAAGTAGATTGAGGGTATATAGACCGATGCAAAACAAGAGAACAATCAAGGAAGATAATGGATTGTTGATGAACTCAAGACCGGCAAATGCATGAGCACCACCAAGTAATGAGAAGAGGATTCCGATAAAGGCAGGATAGGCGAATACTTCACGTCCCGTAATCAAGGTCATCCCTATCCATGTTAGGCTACTCAGTACTAAGGAGATCAGTATAGAGATGGTCAAGTCAAACTGCATGACGCCCAAAACCGCAGTGATCACACTACAGAAGCTAAGTAACTGGCTGAATTGCATCAGTAGGCTGTAAACGCTGGAATGAAAGCCTGGCGGTGTCTTTGCGTTGACCGGATAAGACACAATAACCGTTGATGCAAGATAGGTGGCTGCGATCATGGAAAGTACCAGCGGTGTTTGCTCGAACACGACTTGTATGCCCCCGTAATGATATACAGCGGACAATAAGCAGAGAGGTAGCAAGGATGAAGCCACAGCGATAGCGGGGACGCTCTTCCAACGAACCGCATAAATAATAGCTGCGATCGTGCAGAGTACGATTGTTATGGTGAAGGTGGGTAGGACTGACGGGGCAATTTGCGATTGTATGAGGCTCTCGATCAGCGAAAACAGTAACAGCCTACATGACCAATGACGAAGAAATAGCTCACCTTTTTCTCGGGATAGAAGGTCATTGGGAAGTCGCATTGAGCGAAGCAGACTATCGCCTGCTGGGTGCGGAAGTATGGCTGCTAAGGTACCCCAAAAAATAGCGAGTAGTGCTAGGGTGATATCGAGTGGCACAAGAAAGTGGGATGAAATGGCCAGGATTAGGCAGCCGTAAATACTTGCAATAACCAGTAACTCGCTGTGCCAACGGGAAGGTCTTAGGTAAAACAGTTGGAGGTAGAAGCCTAGGCATAGTGGAATCGCCCATATTGCTGCAATCTGACTAGGTAATCGCGCTACATCCGTCAGCACGTATGCCAAGGAGGCGGAGTGAAGAACCATGGTCATCGCTGCTAGGAGAAAAGCACACCTGTGAAATGCATTGCTGGCGTCTGATTCGGAGACATCGAGTAACTCTGAAAACCGTTTGCGGCGTGCAGAGTAGATGCGAGCTATCACAAGTATGGTATTCGACAAAAGCAAAGAGAACACCACAAGAGTTCCACCAGATCCTCTTGTGATGTACTCCAACAGCCCTAAGGCCCCGAAAAAACCACATAGAATTGCAGTGTAAAAAAAAGCAATTGTTTTGAAGCTTCGGGTTAGTAGCAGACTGTTCATTGAAACGAGAAGCAAGGCGGTCGCATCGGAAAAGAGTAAGCTAGAGGTATCTTTAGTTTGGAGCGATTCGGCGTTGAATGTCTCAGTGATAGAGAAGCAATGATTGAGGAATGTGTGGGCCACGATTCCTATCGCAAGAACCGTTAAACCGCTGCCGATTTGTACGAATGGGGATCCAAAGTTTTGTCGCCATTCTTGAGATTGTGAGTCAGTATTTATAGATCGTACGGGTAATTCGATGATTGAGAATCCTATCGCGGTTTCAAGCAACGAAAGGAGCGCGACTGTAATTGCCAAGTAATCGGTTCCAAATGCGCTGTATACAACAGCGAATGTCCCTAAAGCGAAAAGGGAGCTAGCTGTATATACGAGAAGTTTTGCTAAAGGAACGCTCTGCATGGACGATAACATTTTCGCATTGAGTAGTAGAGCGATTGTTCCTAGCAGCCCGACGAGGGTAAAGTTCGTAGTAGAAGACATCCAGCTACCAACAGGGATGGTCGTCATGTTCCCCAGCATGGAGGTAAATGCTAGTAGCGATGAGCAATAAATAAAGGGGCGAGTGTAGATGAGGTGCAATGAATGTGAGGCGGATGAAGGAGACTCATCTCGATTACGCAGGCTTGAAAAGAAGTCGAGCAGGTAAGAAGCGAGAGCGAGAATTACTGACACGAAGATCCCACGATTAACGATAAGTTGCATGTCAGGTTCTTGTAGTGGCGTAAATGGAAAGATACTCAGGACTCCCATTGCCACTGCCAAGTAGGAGAAGAAGGATGTTCGATATTGCCAAGCTGCGATCAAAAAAGTCATGGCCGTGGCTGAGAAAGCAATCCATTCGGTGACCGTTGGAATACCTTGATCGCCATCCGAAACCTTGTTGGATATGGTGAGTGCGACCGCCATGAGACTGTAGGCAATCGACGAATTGAGAATCGGAGAATGCTCCATTTCAAAAAGATGCTTTCGGCCAGAGTTTTCTGAGGAGTTAGGCCAGGGGGAAGGAAAGTGGGAAATGATTTCTCGATATCTTGCTGCGAATGGAGGCATCGTTGTAACACGATCCAAGATCGCTAAGGCTAGTGATAGGAATGCAATCGCCACGGAGGAAGTAATCGCTAGATCGTCCTTACTGTGAATGCTTAGCAAAGAAAACTGAACAGAGCAAATGCCCAGACAGAGACATCCTACGTAGCTGATAAATTTCGAGCGATACGTTATGGCAGCTAGACCGAAGAAAATCGTCAGTAGAAGTGAGGTTCCAATCAGTGGCAGATAGCCGAAACCATCCAAGAAATAAATAATCGTGATGAACAAAAGGGAAGCGAACGCGAGTACGAGTGAAATATGGTAGAGAGCATCACCATACATTCGTTTTGTATTATCAAGTTGTTGTGAATGATCATTCACAAGTAGATTGGTTAAAAAATATCCGTTGTAGAATGTCGCTATTCCCCAACCGCTCAGCGCGATAACTACTGCGATCAGCGGATGCCAAATGAAAGCGATCTCTAAGTTTACTTGTGACAGATAATGAGTATGGAAGGTGAAGTGAATTGCAAAGATGAGGCTCACCATACAAAGGATGTATGAGAACCAAGCTTCATTGGTGGAGTTTCGTTGGGAGTTTGAATGTTTTTCGGGGCATGTAAGATCCGATCCGGTTGCACAAGTGGCATGGGAAGTTGCCACTAATAGCATTGCAAAGGCTGCAAGAAAAATCGGAAGTCCACTGAGCCCATTCACGCCCGGTAGAGTGGTGATTCCGATCAGATGGCTAGCGTGGATTAAAACGCTCACAATGGCAAACCCCATCGCGCTTCTTATCAATGGCTTGAGCCATAGTGAACGATCCGAGAATGCCAAGGGAAGAGGTGGTGATTGCCAAACTTCTATCCTGGTCAACATGCATGATAGAAGATGAGAATCCGTTTCTCTTTTCGAGGCGGAAAACCATGCGATCACGCTGGTTGCGATCGCCAAGCTTGCAATGACAATGGTGTGTAATTCAAGTTGAGGGAATTTTGCTTCCAGAAGGAATGCGGCGGAGTGGCAGCCCAAGCCAATACTGATCATCAAACTGTAGAAGGGTATCTGAGATCGGTAAGCGATTCCAGAAATAAGGAACGTAATAGTTAACAGAAGGCTGATTAAAAGCTTAACCAGTATGATCTTTGTAGGTAACGGTTCAGTGAGAAAAGCACTGGCTGAAAAAACGGTCAGTGCTAAGAACGATACCGTAAATCCGAAATGGAGAAGTATTCCTGAGTAGAATTCGCGATCCCAGAGGCGATTCGAGGGTAAATCAGATGGAATTACGTTTCGCGTTGAATTGAAGTAGAGGGAGCTTACGGCGGCTATGCAGCAGCAAATTAGCGCGAGGAGACTCGTTAAAGCAAGATGCATGAAGCCATTGTTCACAACCAGATTGCGATCTGGAGTTGCTGCGAATAGGTAGAGATGGGCTGAGGTGAAGCAAAAGGCGATGGCGGAAACATAGAGGAATTTATTACGAAAGATGCGACTGGATAAAAATAGTGAGCCGCTTGTCAGAAGAAGAGCCCAATGAGCATTTGGCAGCGAGCTGTTTTCTTTTAGGGCATCGCTCCAAGAGGAAGCTGCTAGCCCGAGAGTGGCGATGGTGCAGATCAAGGATGATATCGCAAAGGGTCGTTGCCACAGTCGCGTATCTAGCTTCAGGAAATTGTAAAGAAGTAAATCCATGAATTTCTGCGGAGGAACGGATTGGCTGACCGTTTGGCGACTACGCGCTGCAATGGTTGCTATTGCAGCTGCGATTAGGCCTAAGATCGCAAAGAGGCTCACTGGGTTTGGTTCCCAGTACAGAATTTTGGAGAACAACTGGAACGCGACCAAAGAAAGTGCTGACAGGGCGATGTAGGCGATCGCCTCAAGTCGAAAGACGCTAGCGGATAGTATTAACAAAACAGCGAAGATGGTC
>Ga0315904_10000312_pt1 | contig 77931 bp, 56 predicted proteins | sample LakEriMetagenome_6_FD_203529 | JGI IMG/M metagenome (GOLD analysis project Ga0315904, IMG submission 203529) | Freshwater fungal communities from buoy surface, Lake Erie, Ohio, United States - Buoy 12 MA120 | ecosystem: Environmental > Aquatic > Freshwater > Lake | place: USA: Lake Erie, Ohio...
CAACGACAGGCCGAATCGAGTTCGTTAACCTGCGGACCGATTGTTCACTTCCAGTTGCTCTCCACCCTTTCTTGCGAAAACGCAGTTACTTTCCGTTAATAGGTTCAGATCAACCTATGCAGGGACTTGCACCCTGCCAATCAAACACCATCAAAGGCGCACTTGTGTCGGCCTTTCAGGCCTTTTCAGCGCAAGTGGGCAGCAGACCGTGGCTCGATGAGCCACGGCAGTCACTATGCCAGCCCTCCAGGCTTGCGAAGCCGAGGCCTCGGCTCGATGAGCGATGGCTGCCACCTGCCTATCCCGACAACCTGTTCGCTAGCAAGGCGTTGCGTGGGTGGCACTTATTAGCTAGTCGACCAAATCATCCGAAAAACGGAAGAATTCCCGCAACTCCGCGGTGGAAGCTGCGACAACCCATACATCTGGTTTTCCACGCATGGCAGAACGCGAGATGAGAAGAAAGGATCCATGTTATGCCTTCACAAATCAGCGCATCCGTTGGCGCTTCCGGCCAGAATCGACGTCCTGACGTCGAAACGGTGCAGCGTTTGCTCATCCAATGCGGCGTGAATCCTGGGCCGGTGGACGGCATCTGTGGACCAAGCACCGTACGAGCTATCCTCGACTTCCAGGCCGGATTCTTGGCGCGGCCTGACGGTCGAATCGATCTCAACGGAACCTCGTGGCAGCAACTCAACAGCGGTAGCCGGCCCGGAGCCACTCCATCACGGCCGGCATCCCCCGTGACGGCTCCTCCATCGCCACCCTCCGACTCAACCCAAAACCTGACGATGAGAGTGCCACGCCCCGCGCGCGAGTCCATCAATTCGGGATTAGTCGCCGTATCGCCTGCCTTCATGGTGCAACAACTTGGCCAACCCCGTGAGTCTTATTCTACGAATTGCCAACCGATGACCAATGCGATTTTGCAACGTCATATCGTTACCGCGTCGGTCGGCCCATTCCGCGTGACCGGGCTCGCGCCCGCAGTCGCCAGCCTACGCGCGGCCCTAGCCCAGGTGCAACGCGAGCAGCCCGCCGTATATGCGGCACTGGGTACGGCCGGTATGCTCTGCTGTCGCTACGTGCGGGGATCGACAACCGCCATCTCCAACCACTCGTGGGGCACGGCGGTCGATTTTACCCTGAACGGTGTGCTGGACCGGCGCGGCGACAATCAGGTGCAGGTCGGCTTGACACTGATCGCCTCGATCATGAACCAGCACGGCTGGTACTGGGGTGTTGCCTTTCGCACCGAGGATGCCATGCATTTTGAAGCAAGCCGATCGCTGATAAGCCAATGGGCACCGCAACTTCGTTGAGACATCAGCGCCGCTCAGACGCGAAACAAAATGTCGTGTCGCACCTTTCGATCCGATACAACGAAGCCACCTTTGCGGTGGAGCAAACTCTTTCGATTGGCCGATCCCTTCCATCCCAACTATAGGAAAATTCGATCAATCTTCGACGCACGATGCAGCGAGATCCCCAAGCCGGATGCACTCACAATCCGTGAACCTTGATATAACAACCTTCCCTTGCCGTTGAACCAAGACCAAGAGTATCAAAAGATGCAAAAGACCTTTGAAAGAAATGCTCCCTTCACCGTAAAGGGCTTCATTGTTCCACTGGAGTTCATCCAAGGAATGTCGTTACTCGAACTGGAACGTACTCTTGGCATCGCCATCGGGCAATTGGATCGGGGAGCCGCATTTGCACTTCTCAATGACATACCTGCGGAGCATGAATTGCAATACTTTGGCGATACCCGCCTCGCCGAACACCGCTTTGTAGAGATGATGAAAATGAGGATGAAGTCGGCGAAGCCACAACTGAATCACGAAGCGATGTCGCATGTCGGTTACGGCTACATCCGAATCGCTCGGCCGAAACTGATCAAAGTGGTCCCCATAAAGACGTACGACCGGACGAAGACAGACGATGAGAACTGGCCTTCAGGGTACGGAGCAATGCAATACAAGCTCCTTGTACCTAAGCAAGGCAGAATTGTCGACCTAGTAGAAAGCTATCCACAGGGAAGGTTCACTTGCGTTTAGGTGTTTTGAGACCTTGTGATAAAATTCCCTATCGGCTGACGCCCCCCACGCATTGCTTGGCGAGCGATCGGCTCGGTGCCACAACACGCGATTCGCACGCCAACGCTGGAGTTGTCGAGCAAGTGATGGAGCACATCGGTCACGCTACCGCAGTGACCGAGCAACGCATCTTCGGTCGCGATGTAGACTTCGACATCGCGCGCGGCAAAGGAATCGAAGCTTGCGAGGTAAGCAGCGGAACGAGCTCCGTAGCAGAGACTTACCCGTTTGGCGAATGGGACCGCTTCGGTGGAATGGCCGAATGCCAAGGCACAACAGGTGCCAGGCGCGTGCCACCCTCGTGGGTGGCTGTTAACTAGTTTTTGTGTCATCACTGCTCCATTGCGCGAAACGATCCCACGTTTCACGCGAGGAGGCCTGGGATGATTGATCCGGCGGACAGATGGCGAGGACGGTTCTCGCGATCGAGCAAGACTTGATGTGGATCGATTCCCATTTGATGCAACATCGTCGCGGCAAAGTCTTGTGGGCTGACTGCATCGCGAACGGGATAGGCCGCATGACGATCGCTCTCGCCATGCACGTGCCCTCGCCGAATTCCTCCACCGGCCAAAATGCCGCTGTAGCAATAGGGCCAATGTTCACGGCCTGCATTCTGTGCGGTGATTTGAGGTTTTCGGCCAAACTCTCCTACCCAAGCGATGAGCGTCTCATCGAGAAGTCCACGCGATTCGAGATCTTCGATCAATGCGGAGAGCGCTTGATCGGCCGGCGGGATCAAATCGTTTTTGAGTCGATTGAAGTTATTCCCGTGCGTATCCCAGAAATTTCGCCCATCGTTGTGCCAATTGACGCTGACCAGTTGCACTCCATGTTCGATCAACCGTCGCGCTAGAAGCACGCACTGACCGTGAATATTGCGACCGTAACGCTCTCTCATAGCATCCGACTCTGCTTGTAGATCGAATGCTTTTTGGACTTGAGGGCTGGTCAGGATCGATGCGGCTTGCGACTGCTGAGCCGACCAAGTACCCGCGGTAGCAGTTCGATCAAGCGACGATCGCTGCGACTCCAGCAACTTCAGAAGCTGGCGACGAGACTCGAGCCGATCGAGGGAGATTTCAGCGGGGAGCGAGAGTCCTTGCGGTTTCCAGTCGGGATGATTGGGATCGCCGTGCATGAGCATCCCGCTGTAGGCCGACCCGAGCCATCCGCCATGTTGTCCGGGAGCTTCTCCGCCGGGGGCCGCAGGATGAAACGCTTTCCAGGGCATAGCGACGAAGCTGGGCATTCCATCCGGATTGGGCCGCATGCGCGACAGTAAACTACCAAGGTGAGGCGAATCCTTGTCGCTCGGTGGTGCGGCATCGCTCTTGAGCGTCGGCGCAGGATTGCCGGTTAAGGTCGCATGACCGCTGGAAAGGTGCGCAGGATCATCGTGTCCGAGCGAACGAATGATCGTGAGCCGGTCGGTTAGACTGGCCAGTCGCGTGAAGTGTTCGCAGATTTGGATGCCAGGAACAGCCGTCGAGACTGGCTTGAACTCGCCACGCACTTCGGCAGGAGCATCCGGCTTCATGTCGAAGGTATCAAGTTGGCTAGGGCCACCCCACATGAATAAAAAGATGCACCGTTTCGCGCGGATCGGCAAAGCGGGCATTGCACCTGCTGCCGTCAACGAACCAAAGCCTCCCAATCCCAAGCCAAGGGCTGATAGGGAACCCGCTGTAAGCAACTGGCGGCGGTTGCCGTGCAGCCATCGCTGGAATCCTGGGCAGTAGGGTTGGTTGGTCATAGCCACCGAGGCAGGTTCGATGCGTCTTCGTTGTGGGTGGGAGGGGGTGCGCCCGTCGCCAGGGAGTGGGTGGAAAGGCCAGCACCATAGTTATCTATTGTAACTAGTTTTTCCCGGGCATGGCCAGATCACCTAGCCGCCCATCAGGTCGATGACGGTGATGCCGGGATTTGGGTATTTGTCCAGTTCTGTCAACAGTGCGGCACCTCGCTGCAGTGAAACCACGTCGGTTACCAAACGGGCTGGAGCGAGCGTCCCCGACGCGATCAACCGAAGCATTCGCGGATAGTCGATCGCTTGCATGCCGTGACTGCCGTAGATCTCTAATTCACCGGCAATCACGGCCGACATGGGAATAGGCGGATCGGATTGGGAGCCGAGCATCAAACCGATCTGAACATGCCGTCCTCGTTTGGCTAAACATGAAATGGAATTCCAGCATGTCTCATGATGGCCGAGGGCGTCGATCGAGACCTGTGCGCCCCGACCGGTGATCTGCCGAACACGCGGCACCACATCGATCGTCGATGGATTGATCGATTCCGTAGCTCCCAGTCGCTTCGCCAAAGCACGCCTTTCCTCGCTCGGGTCGATCGCAATCGTCAAGGCTCCCATGGCTTTGGCGATCAACAGCGCGGAAAGTCCGACACCTCCGCAGCCATGGATTGCGACCCATTCCCCGGCTTGCAATCGGGCTTGATCGACCAACGCTCGAAACGAGGTCGCAAATCGACAGCCAAGGCTCGCAGCCGCAACAAAGTCGACCGCGTCGGGTAACCCAACGAGATTGATATCAGCCTGCCGGATTTGTACTTGTTCCGCAAATGCACCCCAATGGGTGAAGCCCGGTTGCGTGTAAGCGTCGCAAATATGCGTGTTGCCTCGTTTGCATTCGTCGCAGGCACCGCAGCCACAGCAAAAGGGTGCGGTCACGCGATCGCCTGGACGCCATTGGCAGACCTCTGAACCGACGGACAGCACCGTGCCTGCCAATTCATGACCAGGGACGTGCGGCAACCGAACCTCCGAATCGTGCCCCATCCACGCATGCCAATCGCTTCTGCAAATCCCGCAGGCATGTACTTGGATAATCGCGCCGTCTCCATGGGGCTTCAGATCTGCGACGTCCTTCAATTGCAGTGGCGACTGAAATGCTTCGAATACGGCCGCGCGCATCGTCATCCTTTACTTGTGTTGATGTTCTTGAATAATCAGCCCGCGCTGGGAAGAGTGCCTGGCCACGCATCCGCAGCCTCGGGAATCGGCCTGCTGATTTCTCCCTTGCTACCTGCGAACCAATAGTCCAAATACAGATAGATCACAGGCGTCGTAAAGAGAGTCACCGCTTGGCTGACGATCAGTCCGCCGACGATTGCAATTCCGAGGGGTTGACGCAATTCCGCACCATCGCCCCGTCCAATCGCGAGTGGAATTCCACCCAGAATCGCTGCGACGGTAGTCATGGTGATGGGACGGAATCGTCGCAAGCAGGCCTCGTGAATCGCCTCGCGTGGGCTCCAGCCGCGTTCCTGCCGAAGTGCGATGGCGAAATCGACCATCATGATCGCATTCTTCTTGACGATGCCGATCAGGAGCAGGATTCCGATCAAGCCGATCACGTTCAGTTCGATGCGAAACAAAATCAACGCCAGGATAGCGCCGACTCCTGCGGAAGGGAGCGTCGACAGAATCGTGATTGGATGAATAAAGCTTTCGTAGAGGATTCCTAGCACGATATAGACCGCGACAATGGCCGCCAGAATCAGCAACGGTTGATTCGACAGCGATGCTTGGAAGGCCTGCGCGGTCCCTTGAAAGCTTCCTTGGATACTGGCGGGCATTCCGATTTCATTGCCAACGCGTTGAATGATCGGGACAACGTCCCCCAGAGCGCTTCCTGGACTGAGATTGAAAGAAATGGTCGAGGAAGGGAAGAGCCCCGAATGGGCGACGGAGAGGGATGTATTGCGACTCTCTAGGGAGTACAGGTCCTGCAGAGGGACTTGGACATTATTTCGCGTCCGAACGTAGATATTTTTCAACGATTCGGGGCCTTTGGCAAACTCTCGTTCGAGGGTCATAACCACACGGCGCTGGGTCATCGGCAAAAAAATGGTCGACACAGGCCGCTGGCCGAACGCGTCGTACAAAGTATTGTCGATCGTGGCGATGTCGAGCCCCATGACGGCGGCCATATCGCGATGGATGACGAGCCGGGACAGTTGCCCTTTGTCCTGCTGGTCCGTATTGACATCGGTGATCTCCGGGACCTTTTTCATCGCTGCCATCAACTTGAGCGTCCACTCGTTGAGTTCCTTCAAATCGCCCCCTCGCAGCGTGTACTGGAATTGGGCCCCGGAGGGCCGCCCGCCGATCCGGAAATCTTGGACAGGTTGCATGAACAAGTTCGCACCGCTGATGCGAGAGGTCTTTTTGCGAATCGAGGCTAGGATTTCATCGATGGTTTGTTTGCGTTCATTGAGGGGCTTGAGGGTCACGAACATTCGGGCGCTGTTGGTGCCCCCGCCGCCTCCCCCGCCCCCGCCGCCTCCTGTGGAGCACAGCACCCGATCGATCGACGGTTCGTCTTTCACGGCGTCACCGAATCTCTGGACCAGTTCGACCATCGACTGAAACGATGTCCCTTGATCCGCCACGATGCTTCCTACCAAACGACCTGTGTCTTGTTGTGGAAAAAAGCCTTTCGAAACGCCTACATACAAGTACACGTTGAACGCTACGATGCACGCAAAGGCAATCATGGTCCAGCCTGGAAAGCGAAGGACCACATCGAGCATCTTGCCGTAGGCATGCTCCATCCAGTAGCGGTTCCGATCGGACGCCTTGTGGCCGGTCGGCTTGAGCAGGATCGCGCACAACATCGGCGTGGTGGTCAACGAAATCACGAGCGAAATCAAAATCGCGATCGAAAGCACCACCGCGAACTCGCGGAACAGCATCCCCACCACGCCACGCATCAGCAGGATCGGTACAAAAACTGCGATCAAGGATACGGTGATCGAGAAGACGGTGAAACCGATCTCGCTGGCGCCTCGAATCGCCGCGTCGAGTGGCTTCATCCCTTTCTCCAAATAGCGACTGATGTTCTCGGTCACCACAATGGCGTCATCGACGACAAAGCCGGTCGAGATTGTCAGCGCCATCAACGACAAATTATCGAGGCTGTATCCAAGCAGATACATGACGCCGAAGGTTCCGATGAGCGATACGGGGACCGCGATCGTCGGAACGATCGTCGTTCGGACATCTCGAAGGAACAGGTAGACGACCACCACAACCAGCAGGATCGAGATCACGAGCGTCTTTTGCACTTCGTCGAGCGAGGCGCGAATGGTGGTCGAGCGATCGAGTCCGATTCCCAGGTCGATCGCGGCAGGCAACTGCGCCTTGAGTATCGGCATCATCTCTTTGATGCGGTCCACCGTCTCAATGATATTGGCCCCAGGCTGCCGAAAGATGAGCAAACTGATCGATGGCCTGCCATCAGCCATCGCAAAATTGCGGATGTCTTCGACCGAATCCGAAACGTCGGCGATATCCTGGAGACGAATCGGCGCGTTATTTCGATAGGCCACGATGAGTGGGCGGTAGTCTTCGGCGGTGACCAGTTGGTCGGTGGTGTTTAGGGTCCAGTGGTTGCCGTCGGCATCCATGCTCCCTTTCGGTCGATTGGCGTTCGAGGTTCCGAGCGAGGCGCGAACATCTTCCAGGCCGATATTGAGTTGGTTGAGAATTGTTGGGTTCAGCTCGATGCGGACAGCGGGATTGGATCCCCCTGTCGCAAACACTTGGCCGACTCCCGAAACCTGCGATAGCTTTTGCTGGACGATGTTGGTGGCCAGTTCGTACATCTGCGGTTTCGAGTAGATTTCCGAAACCATCGTCAGGAGCATGATGGGAGAGTCGGCTGGATTGACCTTGCGATACGACGGATTGTTGGGGAGGTTGGCGGGCAATTGGCTGCGAGCCGCATTGATCGCCGCCTGGACTTCGCGTGCGGCCGCATTCACGTCGCGATCGAGTTCAAACTGCAACGTGATCGATGTGGAGCCGAGCGTGCTCGTGGAAGTCATCTCCGTCACGCCGGCGATTCGGCTCAGGGATCGCTCGAGCGGGGTTGCGACCGCGGAGGCCATCGTCTCGGGGCTGGCACCCGGCAACGACGCGCTGACGGAGATCGTTGGAAACTCGACTTGCGGCAACGGCGAAACCGGGAGGAGAAAATAACCCAAGGCTCCCGAAAGCGTGATGGCGATGGTCAACAGCATCGTGCCGACAGGCCGCCGAATGAACGGGGTCGAGAAATGGATCGAGCCGTGGGTCGTCATGCGGCAGCCTCCGCAGGGCTCGCTCGATTCCTCGAGAAGCGATCAAACCACAGATAGATCACTGGCGTCGTGTAGAGGGTAAGGGCCTGGCTGAAGATCAGACCACCGATGATGCAGATCCCGAGAGGCTGGCGCAGTTCGGCACCAACCCCGACACTGAATGCGAGTGGGACCGCCCCGAGCAGAGCAGCCATAGTGGTCATGAGAATCGGACGCAGGCGGAGGAGGCTCGCGCGGTAGATCGCTTCCTCCGCGGAGAGCCCTTGGTTTCGTTGGGCCTCCAAAGCGAAATCGATCATCATGATCGCGTTCTTCTTGACGATACCGATCAGCAGGATGATGCCGATCACGGCGATGACACCCAGATCCATCCGCACCATTTGCAGCGCCACCAAGGCTCCGACACCTGCTGACGGCAACGTGGAGAGGATTGTGAGCGGATGAATGTAACTCTCGTAGAGAACACCCAGGACGATATAAACAGTGATCAAGGCCGCCAAAATGAGGAGCGGCGTGGTCGAAAGGGACCTCTGGTAGGCTTGAGCCGCTCCCTGGAACGCTCCGACCATGCTGCGAGGAATGTCCAATTCGCCCAGGCTCTTTTCCACGGCTTGGACGGCTTCGCCGAGCGCTGCGCCCGGAGCAACGTTGAACGAGATCGTCACAACCGGAAATTGCCCTTGATGATTGATCGATAGTGGAGCGTTGCGGTAGTCGACTCGGGTCAGGGATTCCAGCGGCGCCGTCCGACCCGTGGCGATTTTGACGTACATGGATCCGATGTCGGATAGACTGTTTCGAAACTCCGGAAGAACTTCGAGCACGACCCGGTACTGATTCAATTGCGTAAAGATGGTGGAGACTTGGCGTTGGCCGAAGGCGTTGTAGAGGGCATCGTCGATCATGAGGGGAGTCACGCCCAATCGAGAAGCCGTATCGCGATCGATCACGAGGAGCGCTTCTTTGCCTGCGATCGCTTGATCGCTTGCGACATCTCGCAATTCCGGTTGTTCGCGGAGTTTTTCGACAACGCGAGGGATCCACTCTTTGAGTTCTGCAGGATCAGCGCTTTCTAGTGAGTATTGAAATTGGGTTCTCGAGACCCGCGTTTCGACCGATAGGTCCTGGACAGGCTGCAGGAACAGATCGATCCCTTCGACGCTGGCTGCTTTCTCCGACAATCGGGCCATCACTTCAACGATCGATTCCCGACGTTCGTGATGGGGTTTGAGGTTGATCTGGATCCGCCCATTGTTGAGGGTGAGGTTGATGCCATCGATGCCGATGAAGCTGGCGATACTTTCCACGGCTGGATCATCGTAGAGAATGGCGTTGAGTTGCGCTTGGCGTTCCCGCATTCGCTCGAAGGAAGCATCTTGTTGGGTTGCCGTCGTGCCGAGGATCACTCCTGAATCCTGCAGTGGAAAGAATCCTTTCGGGATATTGATGTACAAAAGGATGGTGGCGACCAGGGTAGCCAAAAATAGCATCAAGGTCAGGCGTTGGTGTCGCAGTGTCCACCGCAGCGACCAATCGTAGAACCGGAGCAAACGGGAGAAAAACCAGCCTTGGGATGCATCGCGATGCTGTGCCAATTCCTGTCTGGTCTTCGGCTTGAGCAAAAACGCGCACATCATCGGGGTCAGGGTCAGGGAGACGATCGCCGACACAAAGATCGTCACGCTTAGCGTGACCGCGAATTCACGAAACAGGCGCCCCACAACATCGCCCATGAACAGCAGCGGAATCAAGACCGCGACCAGCGAGACGCTCAGCGACACGATCGTGAACCCGATTTCGGACGCTCCTCGCAAGGCAGCCGGCAGCGGCTCCATCCCTTCCTCGATGTAGCGCATGATGTTTTCGATCATCACAATGGCATCGTCGACGACAAAACCCGTTGAGATCGTGAGGGCCATCAACGTCAGATTGTTCAGTGTATAGCCGAGCAAGTACATGATCCCAAACGTACCTACAATCGAAAGGGGGACCGCAGCGCTCGGAATGATGGTGGCGCGCGGGCTGTGCAGGAACAAGAAGATCACCAGAACCACCAGGGCGATGGTCAGCAGCAACTCATGCTGAACACTCTCCACGGAAGCGCGAATCGTTGTCGTCCGGTCGGTGAGGACATCGACCCGAATCGCGGCCGGGAGCGATTCCTTGAGTTGCGGGAGCATCTCCTGGATTCGATCGACGACATCGATGATGTTGGCCCCGGGCTGCCGCTGAATATTCAGCAAAACCGCCGGCGTGGTGTCTCGCCATGCTGCTTGCCGTACGTTCTCGACATCCTCGATGACGTTTGCAACATCCGCCAGTTTGATCGGTGCTCCAGCTCGGTAGGCGACGATCAATTCGCGAAACTGCTCTGCGGTGAACAGTTGATCGTTGGCCCCAATGATGATCGATTGCTTTGGGCCATCGAAGCTTCCCTTGGCTTGATTGACATTGGCGGCCACCAAGGCGGTGCGCAAATCATCGAGGGTAAGGTTGACAGCCGAAAGGCTTGTCGGGTTGGCTTGCACCCGGATCGCAGGCTTTTGGCCACCCGAAACCGTGACTTGTCCGACTCCTTTGACCTGCGAGAGTTTTTGCGCGAGCCGTGTATCGGCGAGATCTTGGATACGAGGTAATGGAATCGTATCCGACGACAAGGATAAGGTCAGCACCGGTGCGTCGGCGGGATTGACTTTGGAGTAGATCGGCGGGTTGGGGAGATCGCGCGGCAAGAAGTTGCTGGCAACGTTGATGGCGGCTTGAACCTGCTGCACCGCAATATCGATGTTGAGCTCGAGTGCAAATTGCAAAGTAATTACAGAGCACCCTTGGGTACTCGAGCTGGTCATCTGCTGGAGGCCAGGGATTTGGCCAAACTGTTTCTCGAGCGGGGCGGTGACCGACGAAGTCATGACCTCGGGGCCGGCACCAGGATAGAACGTGACGACTTGGATCGTCGGGTAATCGACTTGGGGCAGTGCTGCGACCGGGAGTTGGCGATACGCCACCCATCCGCTCAGAAGAATAGCCACCATCGACAGGACAGTCGCGACGGGACGAAGGATGAAGAGACGCGAAATGTTCATCGCTCGATACCCTAGCGTTTGGGCTCGCCTGGAAGGCTTACTTTTGCCTTGGGCTGCAGTTTATCCGTCCCCTCGGTCACCAACCGTTGGCCTGGTTCCAGGCCCGTTTCGATCACCGACTTGCCTCCCTCGCTAAAGGCGACAGTGACGCGTGCGATATCGACAGTCGAATCTTCTTGAACGACGTACACGTAGAGGAAATCGGCTCCGCGTTGCACGGCGGACGAGGGGACGACCATCGCGTCCTCCCAGCGTCGCACGAGCAACCGGACATTGACGAACTGATTTGGAAAGAGCGATCCATCGCTATTTTCAAAGTTCGCTTTCAATCTCAAAGTTCCCGTAGTCGGATCGACCTGGTTATCGATCGCAGTGAGCATCCCCTCGGCCAGTTGGTTTTGAAAGCTGCGGTCGTAAGCGTACACGGGTACCGAGGCAGAGGTGGCGAGTTGTTTTTGAACGCGAGGGATCTCGTCTTGCGGGATCGGAAACAGAATCGAGATCGGCTGCAGTTGGGCGATCACCGCCAGACCGCGTGGGTCGTTGGCAGCGACCATGTTCCCTTGGTCGAGCACGCGCAGCCCGACTCGGCCTGAGATCGGAGCGACGATCGTGCAGTATTCGAGTTGCAATTCCGCGTTGGCCAAAGCCGCGCGATCGACTTCCACGACGGCTTGCGCCTGTTTGTAGGAGGCTTCGAGCTGGTCGCGTTCTTGCTCGGAAAGGTTGTCGCCAGCGGCCAGATTTTGGGCTCGTTCGAAACTGAGTTTCGCCAGATCGAGAGCGGCCAGATCTCGCTGCAATTGTCCTTTGGCTTGGTCGCGCGCTGCTTCGAAGATCCGAGGATCGACTTTCGCCATGACCTTTCCCGCTTGGACCATTTCCCCTTCCTTAAAGAGCACTTCGATCAACTCGCCGTCGACCCGGCTGCGGACGACGACAGTGTTGAAGGCGGTGACCGTCCCCAGGCAGTTGATGAATTGAGAGACAGGCTGTCGCTCGACAATCGCAGTCGTTACCAAGGGAGGTCGGGGCTCGGGACGGGACGATTTCGAGGAGGGTCGAATCCAACTGTCCACGATCGGTTGCCATCGTTCGCGTGTCCAATACAGCCCGCCTGCCATAGCGATGAGGACGATCGACGAGACGATTCGATAGAGCCAAGATCGCTTGGGTATCGTGGCTCCCGAAGGTTCGACCGACGCGGGTGAAATGGGGCCCTTGTCCGAAGTCGCCCCGAGCACAACCTCGCGGGTGGTTGAACCCGTGATATTTTCGGGGGAATCGAAAGAGGGTTGACTGGACATGCTCGACCGAAGGGGGTGGCTCCACGGTTGCCGAATGGAAACCGACTTGTTCTGATTGTAGTCCGGCGATCCCAAAAACGTTACCCTTTCGCGGGAAACACCTCATCCCCTGCGTACGGAAAGATCCCTGCCATGCAGCCATTCCCCGAGTTTTCCCTGCCAAGCGACGTTTCTTTGCCCGAATCGGAAGGAGGGAGGCGACTGGAATTGGCATTGCGATTGGCCGAAGCAGCCAGCCGAGCCACGCTCCGTTACTTCCGCACCGATGCGTATCAGGTGGAACGCAAGAGCGACCGCTCTCCGGTCACGCGAGCCGACAAAGAAGCTGAGCAACTGGTCCGATCGATGGTCGCTGATTTGTACCCAGATGACGGGATTTTGGGGGAAGAGTTTGGCAAAGTGTCGGGGCGGAGCGAGTTTGAGTGGATCATCGACCCCATCGATGGCACTAAGAGCTTTATTTCTGGGGTTCCGCTCTACTCAACCCTGGTCGGCTTGACCTTCGCGGGTAGGCCGATCATCGGCGTCATCGCGATTCCCGCATTAGGCGAGTTGGTGATTGGGATCGATGGTCGCGGAGCGTGGTATGGACAGGGGAGCGGAACCGGTGTCGAGATCCTCAAGCCGACGCGAGTTTCGAGCGTGGAGGACTTGGCCGACGGTTTGTTCGTCGTATCCCAGGTTGATAATTTTGGAAAACGAGGAGCCCAAAGCGCCTACGAGGCCCTGGAACGCAAGTCGTATATCACTCGGTCGTGGGGGGATGGATACGGGTATTTGCTCGTCGCTACGGGGCGTGCGGAATTGATGGTCGATCCGATCGTCAATCCATGGGACGTGGCAGCGGTGGCACCGGTGGTGGTCGAGGCGGGTGGGCGTTTTTCGTCCTGGTCGGGTGATTACGACATCCATGCCGGGCATGGGTTCGCGAGCAACGGCCACGTGCATGACGCGGCCCTGAAAGAATTGAAGCCGTTTGCGTAGATCGCCGCATTGTCCTTCCATCCACCTTGGGCATCCTCTTCTACCGCTTCCGAACGGTGGTGATTCCCCAACAACGATTGGGGATCGAGTGTTGCGTTCGGGACGACTAGTGAGATTGGCCCTTCGCCGGTATGATGGATTCGATCGGTGATCCCTTTTGAAGAGCGAGGCTTCGGACTTTGATTCACCCTGGAAAACGCGGATTTTTGGCCCTGGAAGACGGGTCCGTCTATGAAGGTATTTCGATCGGAGCCGACGGGGAGCGCGATGGCGAGGTCGTTTTCAATACCTCGATGACCGGTTATCAGGAGATCCTGACCGACCCGAGCTACCGAGGTCAGATCGTTACCATGACCTATCCGATGATCGGGAATGTGGGGATCAACCCTGAGGATGTGGAGTCGTCGAAACCGCACGTGTCTGGTTTTGTGGTTCGCGAAAACAGCCGCATCTTCAGTAATTTTCGCGCGCAAGGCTCCCTATCCGAGTATCTGATCCGACATCAAATTGTCGCGATCGAAGGGATCGATACCCGGGCACTGGTCCGGCGCATTCGGGACCGCGGGGCGCAGAAGGGGATCATCTCCAGTATCGATTCGAACCGAGACTCGTTGGTGGAAAAGGCCCGAAAAAGCCTTGGTTTGGTGGGCCGCGATCTGGTTCGTGAGGTCGTCCCCGGCGAGCGGCGAGATTGGCGAGAGGGTTTGCACGCTCTGATGTCCCAGGCCAATGCTCATGACGGCCAGCGACCGTTTCATGTCGTCTGCCTGGACTTTGGGATGAAGTGGAACATTCCCCGTCATTTGTCCGATCGAGGCAATCGAGTCACGATCCTGCCGGGAACGGCAACCGCTCAGGATGTCCTGGACCTCGAACCGGACGGCGTCTTCCTGAGCAATGGACCGGGGGACCCCGAGCCGCTCGAGTATGCGATATCGACGATCCGCGGTTTGCTCGGCAAGAAGCCGGTCTTCGGGATTTGCCTGGGGCATCAGTTGCTCAGCTTGGCCAGTGGGGCAAAGACCTTCAAATTGAAGTTCGGCCATCGAGGCGCGAACCAGCCCGTGCTGCACTGTTCCACGGGACGGGTGGAGATCACCTCCCAGAACCATGGTTTCGCGGTCGCTGAGGAAACGCTGCCCGATTGTCTTGAAATCACCCATCGCAATTTGAACGACAACACGATTGCCGGGGTTCGACACACGTCGGTCCCAGCATTCAGCGTGCAATACCATCCGGAAGCCTCGGCAGGTCCACACGATAGCAGTTACTTGTTCGATGAATTCCAGTCCCTCATGGGCGCAAGAGGTTGACTCAAGCATGCTGGCGAAACGGGTGATTCCTTGCCTAGATGTCCACGCAGGCCGGGTGGTGAAGGGGACGAATTTCGTCAACCTGAGGGATGCTGGGGACCCCGTTGAGATCGCGGCCAGGTACGAGCTAGAGGGGGCCGACGAGTTGGTGTTCCTCGACATCACCGCCAGCCACGAGGATCGCAACATCATGATCGATGTGGTGGAGCGAACTGCGGATCAGGTTTTTATGCCCTTGACTGTCGGGGGCGGCATTCGCACGATCGAAGATATTCGCGACTTGCTCCGGGCGGGCTGCGACAAGGTTTCGCTCAACTCGATCGCCTGCAAAAATCCCGATTTCGTACGTGAAGCTGCCGAACGATTTGGTTCCCAGTGCATCGTAGTCAACATGGATCCTCGGCGTGTGGACCGCGACGGCGAGGAGTTTTGGGAAGTTCACATCCACGGGGGGCGGACCCCGACGGGGCTTGAGGTGGTCGACTGGGCCCGGCAGGTCGAAGCTTTGGGGGCAGGTGAAATTGTCGTAACCAGCATGGATCGCGACGGAACCAAAGATGGGTATGATCTACCGATTACTCGGGCAGTGAGCCGAGCGGTTTCGATCCCTGTCGTGGCCAGTGGCGGCGCCGGACGACCGGAGCACTTGGTAGACGCGATCGTGGAGGCTGAGGCAGATGCCGTTCTAGCCGCTAGTATTTTTCACTTCGGAGAGTATACGATTGCAAAAACCAAGCAAATGATGGCGGATCGAGGAATTCTCGTCCGTCTGTGATTCCAATTTGGTGCCGATGAGTCACCATAGAATAAAGGGTTTGGTCGCCCCCGTTTTTCCTCAGGACATTTTTTCTACCATGGCTGTTGCTGAATCCCCTCGATCCGGAGCCCCGGTTCCCCCCACCGATTCGTTGGCAGCCTCGCTTTTGCGCGGCAAGCAAGAATTGGAAGTGGACAAGCTTTTCAAGGCTTGTGTCAAGCTCGAAGGGAGCGATTTGCACCTCAAAGTCGGCACTCAGCCCATCGTTCGGGTGAAGGGGGACTTGAAGCCCTTGAATCGTCCGCCGATTGAATTGGAAGAGATGGTACGGTTGCTGATCCCGATGTTGGACGATCGAAACCGTCGGATCTTTGAGGAAGAGGGAGGGGCGGACTTCTCCTATACCATCAACGTTGACGGGGAAAACTGGCGATTCCGGGTTAACATGCTCAAGCAGCTCGGCAGACCCGGGTTGGTCGCTCGGCGGATCAACAACTTTATTCCGAACTTTGAAGGACTCTTTCTGCCGCCGATCCTGGAAGACCTATGCAAATTCGATCAGGGGATGATTCTGCTGGCTGGGGTGACAGGATCTGGGAAGAGTACCACGATCGCGTCCATGCTCAACTGGATCAACCGCAATTATCGCAAACACATTCTGACCCTCGAGGATCCGATCGAGTTTGTGTACAACGAAGACAAATGCTTGATCAACCAGCGCGAGGTCGGGACCGACGTAAAGAACTTTGAAATCGCGATGAAGCACGCGGTCCGCGAAGACCCAGACATCATCTTGGTCGGAGAAATGCGAGACGAGGAAACGTTTATGACGGCGATCCATGCCGCGGAGACCGGGCACTTGGTATTCGGAACGATTCACGCTTCCTCAGCCCCGTCCACCATCGGTCGTATTCTCGACTTGTTCCCTGAGGAATTGCACAAAGCCATCCGCAACGCGATCGCGTTCAACATGAAGGGGATCGTCGCGCAGAAACTTTTGCGTTCGATCCGTCAAGGAGTCTCTCGCGTCCCCACGTGCGAGGTTATGACCTTTACTCCGATGATCCGAAAACTGCTCCTCGAAGAAAAGGATCAGAAGCTGGCCGACGCGATTCGGATCGGTGCGCAGGAAGGGATGCAGGACTTCACGATGAGCCTCAAGCAACTGATCGATGATGGCCTCATCGATCGTCCGACCGCGTTCGAGGTTGCACCGAATCCGGAAGCGTTGAAAATGGCTCTCAAGGGAATCAACGTTAGCCAGCCAGGTATCATTTAGTCGCATTGCAGGTTGCAAATGGTTTTCGGACGAAAAAAGAAACAGGAATCGACAACAGCGACGGTGATGCCGGGTGGAGACGTCCTGCTCCCTGCCCTCGAAATAAAACCGATGGGAATCAGCAAGGACGAAGCGACCGGGCTGATCATCGCATGCAAGCAACTGCCGGGTTATCCGATCGCGTTGGTGATCGTCGCCAACGCGATCTCTGGTCGTGCGGACCGAATTCTGATCGACTACTCGGCCCAAGGTGCTGTAGTTCGCTATCGCGTCGATGGACTTTGGGAGACGCTTCCCGCCCTGGATCGCGTGTCCGCCGACTCGGCCCTGGTCGTGTTCAAGAAGATCCTCGGCCTAAATCCCGCGGAACGGCGAATGCGTCAAGATGGCAAATTCGCGACCAATTTCAAAGACATCGACTGGATCGTCTCCTTCACGAGCATGGGTGTTCCGTCTGGCGAACGTGTTCTGTTCAGCATCGATCGAAAAAAACCAATCCTGAAAACGCTCAGCGATCTTGGGATGCGGGAAGGGATGCAAGAACAGTTCAAGGCCATGATGAATGGAAATGGCGGATTGATTGTCGTCAGTGCTCCTGCAACACACGGCCTCCCCACAACATGGCGAATCGCTCTCGAAAACGCAGACAAGTTCGTGCGCGACTGGGTGTCGATCGAAGACAAAAGCGAGGCGGATCCGGAAATCATCAACGTCACGCAGTACTTCTACGAGGATAGTTCACCCAATACGCCCGAAGCGGTCTTCGAAAAAGTTCGGCTCAAGCAACCCGACGTTTTCGTCATGCCATCGCTCATCAACAACCACATCGTCGAAGTGTTGCTCAACCAGATCAATAAGGAACACAAGCATGCGGTCACACGCGTGGTGTCCAATGACGTATTCGATGCTGCCCTTCAGATCCTGTCGGCGTACCCAAAACAAGCCAAGGCATTGCTGAAAGTCATGCAGGGAGTCATCAATCAACGACTGATTCGCCGGTTGTGTACCCAATGCAAACAACCTTATCAGCCTACGCCTCAATTGCTCCAAAAATTGGGGATTCCTCCCGGCCGAGTGAATAAATTATTCAACCCCACGATCCCGCCTCCGCCGGAACAACGTGTCGACGCGAAGGGGAATCCGATCGAGTTCGAGATCTGCAAACGCTGCAACGGTCGCGGATATCTCGGGCGGATGGCTATCTTCGAACTCCTGACCATCGATGACACCATGCGTCAGGCGATCAGTAGTTTCGCAGGCAAGCCGGATGAGCTTCGCAGGTTTGCCAAAACGAGGAATCATCTCGGCTTCCAAGAGGAAGGAATCCTGGCTTGCGCTTTGGGTGTCACAAGCTTGCAGGAAATCCAGCGTCTACTCTCCGGAAAGTAATCCGCTACTCTTCTCTTCTCGATCCAGGGACGTGCTGTGCGATTCGCGAACTGCCTCCTCGTTTGGACTTGCTTGATCCTCTTTTCTGCTCCCGCAACGGCTCAACAGATTGGTACCCCACGGGCCCTCTTTGCTGCGGACTATCAGAAAAAGGTAGCCGCTTGGATCGGATCCGATCAAAAGATTCGGCAACAACAAAACATCCAAGATATCCATGACGCCCAGGAATTGCCCAATGGACATTGGCTTCTGCAAACCTCCTTTGCCAATGTCATCGAAATCGATCCGCAAGGAAAGGAAGTCTGGAAATACGAAGCCGGCAAGACGTCTAGCGGCGGGCCGATCGAGATCCATGCGTTCCGTCGCCTGCCCAATGGATTGACGATGATCGCGGAAAGCGGTGCCGCACGAATCCTAGAAGTCGACCGCAACGGCAAGATCGCGCACTCCATTGCTTTGGCGATCAAGAACCCAGACTCGCATCGCGATACACGCTTGGTCCGGCCGACTCCCGAAGGGAATTACGTCGTCGCCCACGAAGCCCTCGGATTGGTTCGAGAGTACGACCGAAATGGCAAGGTGGTTTGGGAGTTCGATGTCGGATCCAAACTGTACTCCGCGGTTCGGTTGAACAACGGCAACACTCTGATCGGAACGGGTGACGGACATCGGGTGCTGGAGGTGTCTCCCGACAAGAAGGTGGTGTGGGAGGTAACCGAGCGGGAATTGCCCGGCGTGCGACTCGCCTGGATCACCATGGTGGATCGGCTCCCCAATGGAAACACATGGATCGTCAACTGCCATGCTGGTCCGGACAATCCGCAGATTGTGGAAGTCTCGCCGGAGAAAAAAATCGTCTGGTCGTTCAAGGATTTTGAGCGGTTCGGAAACGCGCTACCGGTTGCGATTCCGATGGAGGCTCAATAAAAGGGGGGCACGTCGAGTCCTAGGATTCGAAGTGCTCACGGTTTCTTGGGAAGGATCACCCGTCCCGGAACCCCCAAATCCAGACGAAACACCGCGCCGGGAGTCCCATCCGACTTGATGCTTCCCGTCACAAACAACTGATCGTGGTTGGGACCACCGAACGCGACGTTGCTGGTGAGTTGGTTGCCACCGTCATATTGGCGGATAAGTTTGCCTTGGGGATCGAGTACCTGCACTTGTTTCATTCCGTAATGCGCGACGTACAGGTTGCCTTTTGCGTCCAAGCACATGCCGTCGGGTTGGTTGTCCTCCCATTTGCCGCTGGGGCTCTTGGGCAAGTCGGCGAAAACGCGCATGGGACCGACCTTGCCTTGTTCTAAAACTGGATACTCGAGGACTCGGTTGAAGTGACTTTCACCGACCAGCAATCGCTTGCCATCCTCGGTCAAGACAATCCCATTCGGAAACGCGAGGCCCGACGCGACCAAATGGGTTTTGCCATGGGTGTCGACGTAGTGAATAGAGCCGATCAAATTGTCTTTGCTGGAATCCCCAGGATCGGTGAAGTAGAAGCCTCCCTTGGGATCGAGCGTCAAGTCGTTGGGGCCGCGCAGGGGTTTTCCATCGCATTCCTTCGACGCTGGCTCCAAGAGTTTGCCATCCTTGTCCATGCGGAGCACGGCATGTTGGCTTGCGTCGCATACCAGGTGGGTTCCGTCGGCGAGAATCTTGTGTCCGTTGGGCGCGCCTGTCACCGCAAACGTTGAATTTCTGGCATTGAGTTCGAATCGGGTCACCGTTTTGTCCCAGGAAATGTATCCATACCCCGAATGATCAAAGACGACTCCTTCCGAATAACGCCCAACTTCAAAAAGCTTGATGGGCCGAACGGCAGTGTTGCCTGGGAGTTCTTGTCCGCAGAGAGACATGACTGCGAGATTCAAAAAAGCGACAGGCGCGAGACCAAGTTTCAAAAATGAATTCATGATGCTTGTGAAGTAGGAAAGGAAACAAGAAAGTCCAAACCAGGATTGCGACGACCAGATTATCATACTATGCGTGGTTTCGCGCGACATGCACGGGAGACGTTTGTCACGGCAATCCCCAGCTTTTCCGGAGAACCCACTGGAGGATCAGGATCCCTGCGACGAAGAGGAAGAGGAGCCACGAGTCGATGGCGGTATCTCCGAGACGGAAATTCTCAACCTGCGTTTCCGTCGCCTGACGACGACGCTCCACGATTCTTCGAATCACCTCGTCGGTTTGTTCCGGCAGGACCATCTCACCACCGGCCGTTGCGTTCAATTTGGCGAGTTGGCTGATCAGTTGCCAATCGGGAAGTGGCTGCATGTTTTCGACCGACTGATCCATGACGATGAATGGCAAACGGGCTTCGATGGGCTGACCTTTTGAGCCGCTGGCGGTCGCGCGCCACTCGTATCGTCCGGCCTCCTTCCTGCCGTCCCATCGCAGCTTCATGCTCGTGGCATCTCTCTTTTTCAATTCGAATGCGCCGATCTCTTGCTCCTGCACTTGCCCTTCGTTGGGGAGTCCCAATCGCCACAACTTCAAACTGACATTCTGGGGCATCGGAGCGTCATCCGTTCCGGGGTTCCAGTTCATTTGGACTTCGGCGCTTTGTTGCAGGAACAAGCGTCGCTGGCTCATCGACAATTGCATCCCCTCTTCGATCGCTTCGCGGCGCAAGCACCATAGCACGAGTTGTCGCCAGAATTGCTTGAACTCTTTGGACTTGCCCTGTCGCATCCATTGGTAGGTGGAATCGAAAGCCAGACTGATGACTCGACCTTTCTGGGTTGCTCCTGAGACGATCAAAGGTTGCCCCGCTTCACCCTGGGCGAGAATTTTCACCCCCGGCAGGTTCTTTACTCCTTCCCACCGGTTGGCTCCCTGGAGCGGTTTCATCTCTCCCCAGATCTTTGTTAAATCTGCTCCCGGTTCGCCGATTTGCAGCAATTTATCCGCTGCACGCGGGACGATACGAATCGGCCCTGGGTGGTGATTGCGCAACTCGATCGCTTCGTTATTGGATTGACGCGGACCAGAGAGCATCTGCACCGGTAGGATATCCGCCAGCGCGCTGCGGTCCCAACCGCCTGCGTTGTAGGCATGGTAACCGCCCAGGGTGATGAGCCCTGATCCTTCGGCGACCTGGTCCGCGATCAATTTCGCTCCGGCCGCTCCGATGGCGTCGCCGTCGAGATCCCCGAGGATGAAACAATCGTAGACCCCTTTGGACAAACGTCTCGAGAGGTCGATCGGCCATTTTTGGATTGGTTCTTTGGCGATCCAAAGGCGATCGACTTGCAAATCCTGAGATTCCATCAGCGCGCCTGCGATGAATTTGGCTTCGGTGCGGGGTTCTCCTTCGATGTACAGGACCCTCGCTCCTCCTCCGCGCACGTTCAAGTAGGCGACCGCTTCGTTGTTCTCCTGGACGACTTCCCCCTCGATCGGTTCGGCCCGTACAACCAATTCGTAGGACCCGGCATCAGGAGCGACGAGTGGAATTTGAAAAGGGAGCGATTGCTCCGGTTTGTTGGGACGCACCGTCGTTCGTTCCGCGATACGGGCGACGCCGTCGCGATCCACCATCCATAGAATCAATGGAATATCTCGGTTGGCAACACCTCGGCATTTGACCATTCCTCGCACATAGATTTGGTTCTTGGTGTAAACGTCGAGTTGCTCAGGCACTCCCTCGACGGAAACATCGCGTGCGTTCTCGCTGTCACCTCGCGGTCCGATTCCGATCAAGTACATCGGGATATCCATGCGACCGAATTGGCGGGCCACCTGCTGAGGATCGATGGAAGCGGGGGTTTGGGTTTGGGTGCCGTCACCCAACCAAATCACCGCGGTCAACGGGGAGTCAAACGACTCGGATGCGACTTGATTGAGCGTACCGCCGATATCGGTTGTATTTCCTTCGGGTCGGAGTGGGAACGTCGGGGGAGATGCACCGGGATCGCTGTTGAATTCCCCCAATCGCTGCACTTTGGAATCGTACAGAAAGGGAATCAGAACGGTTTGTTTCCCCAATTGTGAGCGAGCCTTCCAAAGGGAGTCCCAAACCGCCATGGAAATCTGCCAACGGGTTTGCTTGGCTTCACCCGAGGCGAGTTGCATACTCGCAGATGCATCGAGCATTACGGCAACACTTCCCCGCGGCTCTTGTTTTCTTGTGAAGGTCAGACCTGGTCGCAGCAGGGCGAGAATCAACAACAGACACAGCGTCAACCTCAAGCCCCACAGGGCGACGACCTGCCATTTCGCTAGCGGTGAAGTGTCCCGAAGCGCAAACAAGAGAAACGCGAAACCGATTGCCATCAACGCCACGAGCGCGTAACTTCCAAACACCGGATCGAGGGTGAAATCGATCATGCTCGCTCCCGGGTTGTCGTGGCGTAGAACCGACTGGCCATGGTCTGTTCCACCATGACCATCATGACAATAACCACCAGGAGAAACGGAGCTAGATCCCGACCATATCGCCCTTCGCCGATCGAGGTTTGAACCTCTTCTTTCTCGCGAGCCAGACCGTAGTTGGCGGAACCGAGAGCCTCGTTCAGCGTTGCGTTCGGCGCGCGAACCAGAGAAATCTCGGACCGATCGATGTTGACGCTGAAGCCACGGATCACCGGCCCCCGCGGCCTGAGCCCTCGCAAACGGTAGTGGCCCGGTTGCCGAGTGAACGGAAAAGCGATCTGATCGTCCGCCGCTTCGATGCGGACCACCTCGTCGATGGGATTGAATAGTTCATAGACCTTGGGGTATTGGCTTTCGTTGTTGTCGAGTAGGGCGGTGGCATCGATCGGGTAATTGACGGGGTGCTTGTTGTGGGTCGCGAGATAGCGGGACGCACCGACGAACATCGCGAAGCCTGGCCACGCGTCCGCGCTGGTTGTGAACAGTTCGCTCCATGGCTCGCTTTGCGCAGTCGCCTCTGGTTCCGGATAGGGAAAGGTCGTCACGACAATGCGTCCCTGGCCCTCGACGCTTTCCAGAATTCCGGGCATGTCGCTCCCGGTTAGTTTCGCAATCACGGAGGCTGCTGCTGACAGCTTCTCGATATCCCAGTGGCGAAATACAGGGTAATTGACCCAAGGGATCTCGCGGATAGGCCGTTCAAAGATCGACCAAATCGGATGATTGTCGACAACGGGGTTCAAAAAGATCGATCGATCGTCGAGCGCCCGACGCGTTTGCCGCTTCAACTCGCCTGGGATCAAGGTTCGCAATCCGTTTTCTCCTTGCTCGGCAGGGGGTTGCAATGCGGGCCCCAGCACGATCATCAAGCCGCCACCGCCTCGCACCCATTCGAGCAAGCGATCCGCGTCATTCATCGAGAGGGATCGCGGGTTGTAAAGAACGATTGTCGAGACGCGGCCAAAATCAAAGGCACCGAGTCTCGAATACGATTCCACCGAAGGCCCCGGCATGACGATGCGAGGGTCGGTCTCCTCTTTCTGGGCTTCTGGCGTCGTTGGCCCGCCAGGTACCACCGTGGTGGTCGCGAGCGACGGATCGAGCAACAGCGACACCAACTGTCCATCGCGTACGTCATCCGCGAAAACCGCGGCCGCTCCCTGAGTACGGGCCTCCACCGTGATGTAGAAGACGTTGTCGAGTTCCAACGGATCGGGACGAGAGAGTTTCAGTAACGCATGGTTGGTACCTTCCGCCAGATCCGAAATGGTCATCTGAACCGGAACGCTTCCGGCTTCGGGGACTTGGACCAGTTGCCGATTCACAACCTTGCCTTCGGGAACGGTCACCTTCCCATCCCGCACGGCAGGAAGACGTCGATCGATCGGCTCGACAACCAACTCACACATAAGTTGATCGTCCTGGATTCCTCCTGTTCCCTGCACCTCCGCCGATACCGTGACTCGCCCCCCCGGCACCGACGACTGCTGACTGAGTTTGAGGTTGGTCAACGACCAATTCTTCAGTTCGTCATCAGGAGCGCTGACATCGATCAACTGAAGCAAGATCTTTGGTCGGGGCATCCCATCCTTGTCCTTGGTGTCTAGAAGCATGGGCAACTCTGAACCGTTGCTGTTCCTCCAAGCTCCATCGCGCAGGTCGGTCAACACGTAGATCTCCCGGCGTTCCAGGTCACTTTTTCGGACAAGCTCGATCGCGGTGCGGATCCGATCCACCAGATCGGATGCCTTGCCATCGACGGAAACACGCTCGAGTTGCCGTTCGGTCGACCGCCGATCCGGGTTGAGCCGTGCACCGGATTCGCTGCTGACAATCGCAATTTCGCTGGAGACCGGAAGCCGATCAATCAGCCAGGTCGCCATCTCCTTGGCTTTTTCCAATCGAGTTGCATTGTGATAGCGGTACGCCATGCTCGGCGACGTGTCGATGACAATCGCAGCGGAGACCGGACCATTGGAATCGCCGATCGCGATCGCTTCGCTGTTGCTGATTGCCGACGCGAAAAAGATGCCACTCAGCAACCACAACCCAAGAGCCAACGCGGCCGTGGACCCGAGAATCCAGCGAGCCTTGCGTCGTCCCCAAGCAGTCGCAGTAACGGCGGTTGCAAGAGCTGCGAAAACTCCGAGAAGCCCACCCGCGAGATAGTTTGCGTACTGACCGCTCGGCACGCGCGGCGATGCGAGGGCAAGGGGCAAGATCGAGACCAGCAAGACTCGCAGCGCCAGCAGCAACCATCGCTTGATACTCCACCCGCGCTGCGCCGAAACCGCCGTTTCCCGGACGAAGCGAATGGCTGGAAAGGCGATCGGCTTGGGCTGGCGCCGCCCCAGAAAATGCAAGAGAATCGGGGCGGCGACCGCGATCGTTCCGAGCAACAGCGAGATATGAAGAAAAGTCATGCTCGAAGCCGTTCCCGAAACTTAGAAGCGATGACGCCGGCTCAACAGGTACTCGGTCAAGGCTGTATCGTACGGCATGCTGGTATCCAAAGCGACATAGTCGATGCGGGACTGATTGCAGCCGCGGCGGAGGGCGTCGCGGTAGTTTCGTATATTCTCTCGATACTCATGACCGATATCGTCCGCGTTGACGTTCACCGATTGCCGAGTTTCCGGGTCGTACAACTGCACCAAGCCAGAAAACGGAAATGCCACTTCCGCTTCGTCCAGCACATGAAATACGATCACGTCGTGCCCTGAATGCCGCAGCATGCGGATGGAATCCAACGTGGAATCCACATCGGACAACAAGTCGCTCATGAGCATGATCAGCGATCGATGTCGCAACATGGCCATCAGTTGCCGCATCGGCCCCTGCAGTTCGGTTTCGCCGCCCGGCTTGAGTTTGGTCAATTGACTCAAGATCGCCGCAAACTGGCTGCGGCGCGAACGAGGAAACAAGCTCGCGCGAATCTTGCGGTCAAAAGTCACCAGGCCAATCGGATCCTGCTGCATCAGCATCAAATAGGTTAACGCTGCCGCCAGACAGATGCAGTATTCGAGTTTGTTTAGTTGCTGGCGATACGTGTAAGCCATCGATTGGCTCGTATCCAACACCAGATAACCGGTGATGTTGGTCTCGGCCTCGAACTTCTTGATGTAATAGCGATCGGTTTTGGCGTATGCGAGCCAATCGATGTCCTTCGGGTCATCCCCATGGGTGTAGCGTCGATGCTCGCTAAACTCGACCGAGAAACCTTGGTAAGGACTGGCGTGGATCCCCTGCAGGAATCCCTTGACGATCATCTGGGCCCGCAGATCCAACCGCTTGATCTGCGACGCGAGTTCGGGTTTGAGATACTGTTCGACGGCGACCATTCCAGCAAGGGTCCTTTCCTGCCGTGATTGTACAACAAAACCAACTGAACTCGAACAACAAATGCAGAACCGACCTGTCTGCTCAGAACTTCATTGGTAGCGATCATGGCTGCTGGACGAGTCCTGCAAGCCGCGCGAGCGAGAGATTGGCGAGGGATCCGTCGGCGTCACCGTCAAAAAGACGCGCTTTTGCTTTCTGGTTGATGAATCGATCATCCGCTGGGAATCGCAGAGAGCAATCCGAATTGAAAAACGGAACAGCGCAGATACAAGCGGTCCACGTATCGATTGTCTGGCACGACGGAACTGAAGTCCGTTGGCAGGGGAGTTTGACGGACTGGAAATCCATCGTACATAATTCGGCTGTTGAATGATGTCCGATCTAAAACCGAACAAAACGCTCGGCAAGTTTGGTTAGTCCAAGCAAGACCAACTTCGGCGCACCGACTTGTTCCACTCATGCTCACCAGCGGCCCACTAGCTGGGTGGCACGTTTTAGAGCAAGGCAAAAAACGCGGCAATCAGCGATTGCCGCGTCTGGTGGTTTCTGGCTCGCTATCAATCCGTTTTCTCAGCAGCCATAACGCCCTTGGGAAGTTCTCTTCCCTTGGCATCCTTGGTGATCGGAGCAGCTTCCTGCGGCATTGGGGCCGGGGCTTCTTCGCAACCGATCATGGTACCGATGAGAACACACGTGAACAAAAGAACCGGAATTCGAACCATCGAAATACTTCTCTTCATCACTCTGGACTTTCAAAACCATAACCATCGGAATAAACACGACAACGCAGCATAAATTTATCCTCGAGTATCGGCAAAGCAAAGACGTGCCAGGCGAAAAAGCACTATCTGCATGGATCTTGATGGCACGACGTACTTTCAATCCGTTGCTGGGGTAGTTTCACGGACTAGGGAAGAATGGCACCGCCCAACGGTTGAACCGCCCTATCCCTGGGAGTTTGAGAACAAAGCAAAAAAAAACGCGGCAATCAGCGATTGCCGCGTTTCGTAGGTTCTTGCCTGGTTATCAATCCGTTTTCTCAGCAGCCATAACGCCCTTGGGAAGTTCTCTTCCCTTGGCATCCTTGGTGATCGGAGCAGCTTCCTGCGGCATTGGGGCCGGGGCTTCTTCGCAACCGATCATCGTACCTATGAGAACACACGTGAACAAAAGAACCGGAATTCGAATCATCGAAATACTTCTCTTCATTACTCTGGACTTTCAAAAGCGTAACCATCGGAACAACCGGAAAGTCGTAGCATAACTTCAGCGTCGAGGGTCGGAGACAAGGGCTTCACGCCGCCGTCGCCCAAGGTGAAGTTAACAATACGTCCGGAGTGGCGGCTGTTGAACTTCACACTCTCGAAGTTCCATCGGGGGCCGACTGGCGACGGAGCGTAAGGAGCAGGCAGGGTCGCGGGGGGATTGATCGCTCCCGAAACTCGAGGACGGGTGTTGAAGTGAGTTCCCAGAGTACCGACGCACCATCCGTAAGAACGGAAGCGACGAGCACCACGATGTCGGTCACCGAAGTCACCGGTGACTTCCCCGAACAATAAGGTGTTGGAGAGACCGTCGTTGACTTCACCGAACTTGACTTGACGCAGGTGAGGCAGAAGACCAGTGTAATCGTCGATTTCAGCGGTCGAGAAGGTGTCTGTCGATGGAACGCCGAACTGAGCAGCGGACGATTCAAAACGTCCTGCAACTCCCAAGTAGTTGGTTACTTGGTGATTTCGGGTAACCGGGTCGCCGGGCTGGTCGTTCATGACGTATCCACCGAACAGCGGACCGCCAGGCGAGCGAACCATCCACAACGTGAAATCACCGGAGCCATTGATCTTACGACCAAGCTGTGCATTGTCCGATGGGCATTCGAACGTTGGGATTCGGGTTGCGGTTGCACCGAAGAAATCCGTTTCGACGTCACCACCAATCGCGGCAATGTTCCAGTACGGCTGCCGACGAGGATTGATCGGCGTAGAGCTGGTTGGCGCGACCTGGTAATCGTTCATGTCCATCGACAAGTTCGCCGTGAACGGAGTCGAAATGGTTTGCTGTTCCATGTACGGCAGGATGTAGCAAAGGCTTCCAATCCAAGTCGTGTGATCGCCCCAAAGCGGATTGAGGCCGCCTGGATACGCATCGGTCGTCCAAACCTGTCCGGGAGGCAGCTTCTTATAAGCACTCTCGAAATTGTGGGCAGCCAAGCCGAGCTGCTTCATGTTGTTCGAGCACTGCATACGACGTGCCGCTTCGCGTGCTGCCTGAACAGCGGGAAGCAAAAGCCCTACCAACACTCCAATGATCGCAATAACGACCAAGAGTTCCACCAGGGTAAAACCCTTTCGGCGGTTCAACAAAAGACTTCTCATGTCAAAGACCCTCAGAAAAATAACAGAAAAACAAAACCACGTTCGCTCGCCAAGCGATTCGCTGGTGGCGACGTCAAACATCACGATTTTAATACCACGAGGTAGGAAGGTAAAGAATTAGAGTTCGATGAAAGCAAAATTTCTGATCGAAAAATCGCCAGACTTTCATGAAATCTGCATAAGCCCAGCTAATGCGGCTCGCGGGCGAGTCTTGCAGCGAATCGTGTCCCGGCTCAATGGATTCGGAACAGTTCCCTTGCGTTTGCGTGCAGGATCCGTTTTTGGTCCTCGGTCGGCAGATTCAGGCTGTGAAAGGGATCGAGGATCTCGTCGGGCTGGACCCAGGGATGGTCGCTGCTGAAGAGCAGTTTGCTGGGATCGCTGAAATCGATCGCGAATCGCATCGCTTCCGGAAGAGGCGAGACGATGTCCATGTAGATCGATCGCAGGTACTCGCTGGGTTTGCGTTGCAGGTTTTGCGGACCTCGCTTGAGAACGTGTAGCTGATGGTCCATCCGACCGCTGATGTAGGGAAGCGTGCCGCCGAGGTGGGGGCAGACCAGTTTCAGTTTGGGATGTCGATCGAGCAGGCCACTTGCGATGATTCGGGCCATCGCGATGGTGTTCTCGAACATGTTTCCGAGGGTACTGGTCAGTTCGTATCCTTTGACCTGCTCGGTCGTCATCGGTTTGGCTGGATGAAGCAGGATGGGAACATCCAATTCTTCGGCGCGGGCGTAGAGCCAGTGGAACTGGGGCTCGTCGCACCAGGCTCCAGCGAGGTTGCTGTAGAGCAAGATACCGACGAACCCGAGTTTCTTGACGCAGCGATCGAGTTCTTGCGAGGCGGCCGACTCGTTTTGGAGTGGCAGCGTGCACAATCCGCGGAATCGGGTCGGATGTTTCGCGATCACGCTCGCGAGGGAATCGTGGATGAGCTGCGCGATGGCAGGGCCATCGGCGCCAAACCACTCTGGACCGGGATCGTTGGTGCTCAAGAGCGTGATTTCGATGCCGTTCTGATCCATCGCCGCGAGCTTGGCTTCGACGCTGGTGTAGGGAGCGGGGATCTTGCGAAGCCAATCTCCCATCTTCAGCATCGTCACACCGTTTTGATCAAAGACGAGCGGCTCCGTCTTCCGCTGCCGCATGACGTCGATCACTTCGGGGAAGAAAAGGTGGCTTTGGCAGTCGACGAGACCGCGTGTGATGCGATCGTGAGGTTGGGGTGCAACCCCACGCGCGACCGAAGTCGCAGCGGCGGCAACGAACGGTGTTCCAGCCAGTGCAGAAGTAGTGGCACCAAGGAATCGGCGACGATTGTTTTGCATGCTTTCAGAAATCCTTCGGAATCGCAAATTGCAGGTGACTCGACAACCGTACACATTATCCCCCGAAGTTCCGCACCGCTATACTTGGCACCAATCAAAAGGCAATTCGGGGAGGTTGGAGTCTTGGCAAAAATCAGACCCAGCGGTGGGTATCGGGAGCTTCGCAGTTTCCAAGCTGCGACGGTGATCTACGATGCAACTTACTGGTTTTGCGAAAAGTTTCTCGATCCGCGATCGCGGATGGCGGACCAAATGGTCCAGGCTGCACGCAGCGGGCGACAGAATATCGCCGAAGGGAGCCGGGCTTCGGCGACCTCGTCGCAGACGGAATTGCGGTTGATGAATGTCGCGCGCGCTAGCCTCGAGGAACTGCTGCTGGATTACGAGGATTACCTCCGCCACCGAAGGCTAGCGCGATGGAAACCGGATTCCGCCGATGCCATCGCCGTCCGCGATGCCTGGCGCGGGATCGCCGATCGGACAGATCGGACAGATCGGACGGCTCCGGCTGACGCGGATGCGCGCCACTTCGCGGTTTATGCGCGGTGGCTGGACAATGCGGATCCAGGGGTGCGCGCCAATGCGCTCATTTGCCTGATCAACCAAGCGAACACGTTGCTCGATCGTCAGATCGAAGCGCTCGAAACGGAGTTCGTCGAACAGGGCGGCTACAGCGAACAACTGGCTGCGGCGCGACTCAACCATCGCCGTCGAGCGAGGGAAACAACCGGCGACCCGATTCCACCCTGCCCGGAATGCAGCAAACCAATGGTCCTCCGGACCGCCAAGTCGGGTAAAAACGCCGGACGGCAATTCTGGGGCTGCTCGGCCTACCCGGATTGCCGCGGGGTTGTGGATGTCTGATCGGACTGATCCGACTGATCCGACTGATCAAAAACCTGGAACACCAAAAACCATGATTTACCGCGACGCGTTAATCGACGACGTGATCCCGTTTTGGATTCGGCACGGTCTGGACCGCGAGCATGGCGGCTACCTCACTGCCCTGGATCGCGATGGGTCGGTCGTCGACACCGACAAGTCGATCTGGTTCCAGGGACGTGGCGCGTGGATGTTTGCGACCCTCTACAACACTGTCGACAAACGGCCCGAGTGGCTCGATGCCGCGCGCAGCGGAATCGAATTCATTCGCAAATACGGCCATAGCCCCGAAGGGAAATTGTATTTCACGGTCACTCGCGATGGCCGTCCGCTGAGAATGCGTCGCTATGTCTACAGTGAATCGTTCGCGGCGATCGCCAATGCTGTGTATGCCAGTGCGTCCGGTGATGCTCGGGCTGCTGAAGATGCGAAGTCTTTTTTTGAAAGCTATCTGCGTTACTCCTTCGACACGGGTCAGATACCGGCCAAGGTGAACGCAACGACTCGCCCAATGATCGGCATCGGCCCGCTGATGATCACGATCGCAACGGCTCAAGAGTTGCGGGCGAATCTCGGAGAACTGTCAGTGGGCGACCGGACGTGCACCGAGTGGATCGACTTTGCGATCGATCGCATCGAGCGGCTTTTCGTCAAATCCGAACATCAAGCGGTGTTGGAGACGGTTGGACCCGAGGGTGAGATCCTCGATCACTTCGATGGTCGGCTTTTGAACCCGGGGCATGCCATCGAGTGCGCGTGGTTCATCTTGCATGAGGGAAAACTGCGCAACGATCGCCGTTACGTGCAGCTTGGCTTGACGATGCTCGATTGGATGTGGCAGCGCGGGTGGGACGAACAGTACGGCGGACTTTTCTATTTCCGGGATTTGCGAGGAATGCCGATTCAGGAATACTGGCACGACATGAAATTCTGGTGGCCCCACTGCGAAGCGATCATCGCAACGCTTTTGGCCTGGGACCTGACCGGCGAAGCGAAATACCAACAGTGGCACCGACAGGTTCACGATTGGAGTTTTTCCCATTTTCCGGACCCAGAGTTCGGCGAGTGGTTTGGTTACTTGCACCGCGACGGGCGGATTTCGGTACAACTCAAGGGGAACATGTGGAAAGGTCCGTTTCATTTGCCTCGGATGCTGTGGTATTGCTGGAAGTTACTGGAGAATCGTGAATGAATGCGTCGTCGCTGCGAACCGCTTGGCTGGTTGTCGCGCTCCTGGTTCCCGTTGCGTTGCTGAATTACCTGGATCGGCAGATGCTGGCATCGATGAAATCTTCGGTGATGGGGGATGTGATGCTCGGCCGACCGGAGGCGGATTGGGGTTTGATCTTGGCGCTGTTCAAGTGGACCTACGCTTTCCTGAGTCCCATCGGTGGTTACGTTGCGGATCGGCTGGGGCGAAGGATCGTCATCGTCGGCAGCCTGTTCGTTTGGTCACTGGTCACTTGGTTGACGGGCCAAGTGCAGACGTACGAGCAACTGCTTGCGGCGCGAGCCTTCATGGGGATCAGCGAAGCGTTTTACATTCCGGCCGCGCTGGCGCTCATTTCGGATTACCACACTGGGCCAACCCGCTCGCGGGCGGTCGGTCTGCATCAGATGGGGATCTACGTTGGAGTGATCTTGGGTGGCTTTACCGGGTACATCGCCGATGAACCGAGCCTGGGCTGGCGATCGGCCTTTATCGCATGCGGTTTGATCGGGATCGTTTATGCGGTTCCACTATTCTTTACGCTTCGCGACGTGCCTCGGGATCGGCAGCAGGCTGCGACCGCCAGTCCAGGTTCATCGCTGCGGGAACTGCTGGGCAATCCTTCGTTTGTGCTGTTGGTTCTCTACTTCACCCTTCCAGCCCTGGCAGGATGGGTGGTGCGGGACTGGATGCCCTCGATCTTGAAACAAGAGTTTGGAATCGGCCAGGGGAAAGCCGGCGTGTCGGCGACGCTCTATTGGCAGGTGGCAGCCATTGTCGGCGCGATCGTTGGCGGTTGGCTCGCCGATTCGTGGATGAAGCGAACGAATCGGGGGCGGATCTATGTCAGTGCGATCGGCATGTCCCTGATTGTGCCGGCGATGTTCGGAGTCGGCTTTTCTCCGCAGACTGGCCAACTGTGGGTGGCGGTGCTCTTCCTGATCTTGTTCGGTTTGGGATGGGGATTTTTTGACTGCAACAACATGCCTATTTTGTGTCAGATCACAAAGCCGGAATTGCGAGCCACCGGTTACGGTCTCATGAACATGGTCAGCATCAGTTGCGGCGGGTTGGCAGACTGGGGATTCGGAATCATGAGAGACGGTGGCTGGCCTCTTTCCGCGATCTTTGGCGTTTTCGCAAGCTGTGCGATTCTCTCGGTGGTGCTGGTGCTACTGATCCGGCCCAGCTCGGAAATGAGCGACCGCTTCGCTGGTGCGGAGGGCTCGGCTGTAGATTCGAAGTGATCTCACGGCATCGCTTATCGTCATTGTCTTGGCTCCTTGCGGGGTGCGCAGCGTCTGGCTGAACCGTCCCCAACCGAATTGACGACTCTCTCCACCGTCACAAAGAATTCCGTTGATGACGTAGGTGATGATCTTGGGGCCGCCATCGATGGTGATGACGGCATGCTGCGGTTTCCCCGGTGCGATTGTTCCCGGATCCGATTCCCAGGACACCTCTTGCCGACCATCGTTCATCAGGAATCGCAATGCGCCCTGTTGGGCGGTCAGGAGCGCGAATCCCGAACGATCCTGGTTGCGGTTGTCGAGGAGGACTTGGCCAGGCTGCAGCGAATCGAGGTTCAGCCATAGGTCGATGCTGAAGCCTGCGCGGTTGTCTTTCGCACCGAAGTCCGCTCGAGCGCTATCCCGCACGTTGAGGCTGGGCAGCCGCGGCCACTCGAACACCGCGCTGCCTGCTGCGACCTGTTTGACGAGTCCGTCGCGCGCGATCGCGCGGTTGTCCCACTGCTGGAATAATCCTTCGACGAGCGGGTTTGCGATGGCATGAAGTCTCGCGGTGTTCTTCTGCGTTTCGGTGATGAAGAACTGGCCATCTTCCTCGACGAGGTCTGGGTAGCTGATGCGGATGTAGGGATCATCGTCGTAGAGAACGATTTCCGGCTGTGACCATTCGATTTGTTTGCCTGCAGGCGTATCGATTTCGCGGCCGGCCATGAGCCAGGCGGGATTGCGATCATCGTAGGGGCTGCCGTTGATACGGTCGGGGCGATTGGGTGCCATGCGTGCGATGAATGGTCCACCGTGGTTATGAAACCAGTAAAGAAACTTGCCGTTGGAGCAATTCCATACGAAGTTCGCCGCGCGCGGATGTTTGACGCGCGCTCCGCCTGGCGTGTAGGTCAAGTACTCGGGAGCCGACCATGTGTGGCCGCCATCGCGACTGTAGGCGCATGCTGGCCACCCATCGATCGTGCGATAGACGCAGAAGATCGAGCCATCGCTGAGCCGGGCGATGCTCTGCTCCTCGGCAACGCGGCCGCCGCCGACCGGCGTGCGCAAGCCGATATCCCCGTCGGGCAACGTTTCGAACCTGATTTGGGTCGGATCGCGCTGGCTGAGAATACGATCGCTCTTGAGAAAGACTCCTTCGGATTGCGCGAAGAAACCTTCTCCCATCGCTCCGACTTTGTGCAGGGTCATCAACGCAGAATCACCGAGTATCAATGGTCGGCCCACGTTCCAAAAGAATCGAAGTTTCCCTGCGTAGACATTGTTGCGATCGCATTCGAATTCCCGCACTGGAATGTCATATCGCTGTGCCGACCATGATCTTCCATGATCGTCCGAGTATTTGAAAACATAGTGTCCGAGTGAATCGACTCGCTTGTAGACTCCCTGGTCCTCACGCTTTACCTCGGAAACACGATCCGTATTGTGGTTGTACAAGGCGTAGACGCGACCGTAGGACGTTTTGAGCAGGACGACATAGCTCGCCTCGGGGCCGTCGGCGGGCTCGATGTCGACCGGTTTTTCCCAGGTCAGGCCGCGATCCGTACTGCGCATCGACACGACATGCTGGCCGCCGGCTCCTTCATGACCCGCCCCGGTCGTGATCGCGCACAACCACGCACCGTCGTCCGTTTTGACGATGTACGGCTGATCGGCGTAGCCTTCGCTCGGGATCGGATAACCGTTGGCTAGGTTTCGCTCATCGCGGTTGGATGGCAAGGAGGCGACCTGCGCATGAGCGGGCACAACGGTCAGGAACACTGCTAGTACGAGAAAACTAGTCTTCGTTTGCATGAGGATCCACCCTGGAGAGTTCGCTGGTTGCAATGCATGGGTAATCCTCAGTATAGCGATGGACTGCACCGTGGTTGATTGCACCGTGGTTGATTGCACCGTGGTTGATTGCACCGTGGTTGATTGCATCCTGGGCCGAGTGCAGCGTGGTTCCCTACGGGCGTTCGGAATCGAGTTGCGTGCGCAGTTTTTCCAATCGCTTGGGTGAGACGCTGACTCGCGTGCCGAGTTTCTGAGCGTGGGTCGAGACCCGCAATTCCTCGATCATCCAACGATACTCCAGCAATGGGCCAGAGGGTTGCCAGCGAACGGGATGATTGGGTTGCGAGATTTTTCGAGAGAGGGATTCGATGCGCTGGCTGCAATCGCGCCACGCCTCGGCGGCATCGCGATCGAGGTCCTGGTCTTTGTTCGCGCCGATCGATTTGAGTTTCTCGAGCCGGGTGCCGATGGCCGTCAGGTAACGCGGAAACTCGCGAAGGAACACCCACGGCGTGTGGAAGACGTGCGAAGCGTCTAACAGCGCTGCGATTTGCGCGTCGATTCCGGCGAGGCTCTCGGCATAGGACTTGGGGGTGGTCTCTCGTACTTTTCGAAGGTGTTGGTAGGCTTGGGCGAACTTGGGAACCCACCGACCGATTTCGGCGGCTGCTAATCCGATTCGTTCCACGCGTCGAACGGCGATTGCTTCGTAATCAGCGGCAGTCCGAAGGCAAGGTGGAAAATCCTCTCGGCCTTTCGACCACTCGGTTTCGACCAACGCCAAGCGGGCCAGGACATGGGCGATCCATTCGGTCCACTCGCTGCTGGACCATCGATTCGAGATCCAGAGACAGGCTTGATTCCATCCGGGCAAGAAAGAAATCTGACTCCGTAGCTCGCGGCGTTCGATGTTGGCTACCAAGCGGACCCATTGTTCGCGAAGCATTTGCTCCGCCAGATGTGGTTCGTCGACGACACAGGTGGCGATCTTGCCGGCGACGCTGTGCAGCGTTGGATATCGTTCCACGCGAATTCCGCCGATCGTCTCGACGACTGAGACCGGTAGCGATTCGATGTCCCATCGCTTCATGTCATCGCGCTGCCACGGGTAGCTGGCTGCGGGGGGGCGATGCGCGATGGCAGCAGGGGATGGAGTGATCCGCTGTTGGATCATGCTCAAGTCGCGCGAGGCAAGTTCTGTTTTTCCCTGATCATCGATCAATTCGATCCGCATCTGCAAGTGAGGCGGCAAACTCGAAAGATCAAAGTCCTCCGAGCGAACGCTTTCCCCGAGGTGCTGCGAGCACCATTGGCACAGACTTTTCCAAAACGGCTCGCATCGCGATTGGGCCTGCTGCATGACCGGAAGCAGTTGACGCACCGTATCTGGGACCGGAACCAATTGGCGACGCAAGCGTTTGGGAAGCGACTTCAGAAGCGCGACCAGCTTTTCCTCGAGCAAACCTGGGACGACCCATTCCATTTTTTCACGATGGAGCTGCTGGACAGCGGCCCGTGGAACCTGGACCGTCACGCCATCGTCATCCTGCCCGGGTTCAAAGCGATAATGCAGAGGAAGCTGCGTGACACCGAGATCGAGTTGGTCCGGGAATTCCCGCAAGACTTCCGAGCGATCGATCGGAGAGGCGATCGCGTCCCAGGAGAGATAGGGAGGTTGGTCGGTTCCCCGAGGGAGCGACCGATCCCACTGCTCGAGCGTGATGCGATCGACCACCTGCTCCGGGATGCACTTGCGATAGAATTCCAGGAGCGCGTAGGCATCGACCACGCAATCGCGGCGTCGGGTCCGGTCGCCGATTTGCTTGACCTCCTCCAGGAATCGCTCGTTGTGTTGCCAAAATCGGGCGCGCGATACCAATTGCCGCTCCGAGAGACCGTGTTCGATCAGGAGCGAACGGGCAAGTTTTGGATCGAGGGCTGCCAATGGGACCGCGATGCGCGGGACAGCAGGGAGCCCGAACAGGGAACCGCGTCGCATCACCAGCGCGGATCCTTGGTTGCGGCTGAAGTGGGGACTGTCGTAGCTGTAGCGCAAGCAATGGTCCCCCACGCTCTGGATCCATCGCGGGTCGATGCGGGCGACGGTTCGCGCGTAGCGCTGCGTGGTCTCGACCAACTCGGCGCTGACCAGCCATTTTGGTTTCGTCCCTTTCAATCCCGAGCCTGGCCAAAGCTGCAGTTCCATGTTGGATGCGCCGCGATATCGGCCTTGGTCATCGAGCATGGCGATTCCGGAGAGCATGCCGCTCATGATCGCCATGTGGATCGCATCGTAACCGTCGGGGAATACCGGTTCCGTTTTCTGCGGTTGCGAATCGGGTTGGAAGAATCGTCGTGGTGGGAGATGCCACTTGGCGTCTCGGCATTGATCGGCCAGTTGTCGGTGGACATCGCACCATTCGCGCAGCCGGGGCAAAGACAGAAACTGATCGCGGCACGCGCGTTCGAGTCGCGATCGACCCAGTTGCTCGCGCAGATGATGGTAGAAATCCCAGATCCTGAGGAACGAGACGAAGTCGCTGTTGGAGTCCTTGAACTTTTCGTGGGCCTTGTCGGCGGCCTGGGCTTGTTCAACGGGTCGAACACGCGGGTCTTGGGATTCGAGCGCGGCGGCGATGATCAGCATCTCGTGGAGGCAGCCATTTTCGTGCGCGGCCAGGAGCATGCGTCCGGTCCGAGGGGATACCGGCCATCGGGCGAGTTGCCGACCGATGCGAGTCAATTCGCCGCGTTCGTCGACTGCGCCGATTTCCGAGAGGGTTTGCAATCCCTCTCGCACGGTCTCCGGTCGAGGTGGATCAAGCCATGGAAGGGACTCAATGTCATCGATCCCGAGGCTTTTGGTATGCAGGATGGTCGAGGCCAGATCGCAGCGCCGAATCTCGGGTTGGGCGAATGGGGTGCGGGCCAGGTAGTCCGCTTCGTCGTAGAGTCGGATAGCGATTCCCGGACCGAGGCGTCCGCATCGACCGCTTCGTTGGTTGGCCGATGCCTGGCAGATCGGTTCGATGGGCAGTCGTTGGACACGGCTCTTGGCCGCGAATCGCGAGATGCGCGCGGTGCCCGAATCGATCACATAGCGAATGCCTGGCACGGTGAGGGAGGATTCCGCGACATTGGTCGCTAGCACGATGCGCGTTTTGGCATGCGGCTGAAAGACCCGTTGCTGTTCTGCTTCGGTCAATCGCGCGTAGAGGGGGAGCACTTCGATTCGCTCGGCCAATCCGCGGCGGGTCAGATGGCCTCGCAGCCGCTTGTGCGCGTCGCGGATATCGCGTTCGGTCGGGAAGAACGCGAGGACATCGCCAGGCCCCTCGTCGAACAGTTCATCGACCGCATCGCAGAAACGGGACAAAAGAGAGGGCCCAAACTCCGGCGCATCGACTTGTTCAGAGCGGTCATCCTCCGATTCCCGGTCTCGCGTCGCCAGCGCGCCGCGGTATCGGACCTCCACCGGATATCCCCGGCCTTCGACCAGCGCGATCGGTGCCGGGCCGATCGCGTCCCGGAAATGCTGCGAAAAACGTTCGGCATCGATCGTCGCGCTGGTGATGACCAATCGAAGCTCGGGTCGACGCTGCAGCACGGGGGCCAGGTAGGCCATCAGCAGATCGACATTGATCGATCGTTCATGGGCCTCGTCGATGATGATGCAATCGTAGGCTTCGAGGTCGGGATCGCGATGGATCTCGGCCAGCAGGACACCATCGGTCATCAGTTTGACGACGGTGGAATCCTGGATCGCATCTTGGAACCGGATTTTGTATCCGACCGCTTGTCCGAGCGGGGATCCCATTTCATCGGCGAGTCGCTTGGCGATCGAGCGCGCGGCCAAGCGTCGAGGTTGCGTGTGTCCGATCCATCCATAGCGTCCCAGGCCGGCGGCGAGGCAAAGTTTGGGGAGTTGCGTGCTCTTTCCGGATCCTGTCTCGCCGCAAACCACGACGGTCTGCCTGTGTTGGATTTGATCGATGATCGCGTCGCGGTATCGAGCGATCGGCAACTCGGGGTCGAGTTCGAGTTCGAGTTGCAAACGAGCGCGTGATTCGAAGCGTTCGCGTGCGGCGTGCAAAGCGGCGTGCCATCGCTCCTGGTCGCGGTCGCGGCGGCTGGCATGGATGCGGCTGAGCCGCTGGGAGTGTCGCAGGAGCCGGGTGTAGTCATGGCGGAGAAGGCGTGTGGGGTCGAGCTCCGCGTCATTCGCGGGGTTCATGTCCGTTCCCAGCGCACCGCACCTGCCCGCGCACAGACAATGAAGATCAGCGCGCAAAGAGTCAGCACGCCCAATTCCCAATCCAGGTCTCGCAACCCCAGATCGCGCCAGAACACTTTGTTGTAGCCTTCGAGAGCCCACGCGTTGAAGGTGACCAGGCCGACGCGTTGGATGTTCTCGCTCATCAGGTATCGCGGGACCATGCTGCCTCCCAGCGCGCTCATGGTCAAAATCACGATTGTCGAGATCCACCCCAATTGCGTTCGCGTCTTGCAGAGCGATGCGAGGAAGAGTGCAAAACTCGCGGCCGCGCCGGCGGTGACCAGAGTCATCGCTGCAAATCCTTCCCAGTGACGCAGCAACTCGATGCCAAAGACGATGCTTCCCCACAAGAACATCAGCGTGATTTGAATGGTGCCGATGCACGTCAGGTAGGCCCATTTTCCGAGCAGCAACTGGTCCATGGTCAACCGGCTGCACAGAAGTCGATCGAGCGTGGAGTTCTCGCGCTCCTCGAGGAGAGATCCGCTGGCCGTGGTCGCGCTGAAGAGAACGAACATGACGGCGATTCCCGCTGCGTACATCGAGATGACTGGGTTGGTCTTCTTGCCGCCGAGCACATCCACGACCGTGATCTCAGGAGGTTTCGGAGGTGTCGGCGGAGCCGATTGCAAGACTGTTCCATCGAAGGAAGCCGGCCGCACGTGCGACGCGTCCGTAGGGAGAGCGAGCGGAGTCGATTCCGAAGCAGCGGTCATGACGGCCCGCTGCACCAGCGCCGTAACAACCTGCGAAGCGACTTGATCGTAGCTGTCGGTCAGAACGCGGACTGAAGGGAGGTTGGCTTGCGGGTTGGGCTCGAACACGATGGCCGCTGAGACCATGCCTCGACGGACTAGGTCCTCTGCGGCGGACGGGGTTACCGTCGCGGCCGGGGCGTCGGACGACGCTTCTTTGCCAAACGGAAATTGCGAGCCGCGTCGATCGGCCACTCGCAGCGACTGCTGGTCCCGCAACAGTTCGGTCGCCCGCTTGGATACCGACGTTTCCGAGGTGTCGGCGATTGCGACCTTGATCTTTGGAGTGCCGGAACCGGAACTGCCACGCGAGCCGAAGATCACCGCAAAGATACTGAAGAAAATGATCGGGACCACAAAGGTCAGCAAAAGCTCGGAGCGATTGTTCTTCAATCGTCGCCAGCTTGTCTGCACCACCGTCCAAATCATTCCCAACCGCTCCCGCATGAAAAGAAAAACGGATCGCCCCAACGGCCGACGACCCCCAGCGATCTTACTCAAGGGAGTAACCGGTGGGTATGTCAGTTCTTCTGCAGCCTCCGTTCGAGGAACCGATCGTCCCGATCGCGGGATCGCGAGTTCTGGTAGAATCGCGAGTTCTGGTAGAATGCGGTGCGGATGAGATGGCTATCAAATGGTAATTGGAGTCTTTGACCAAGAAGATGCGACCTACGCGAACAAGCCGAGAGATGGCATTAGCGGCAACGAAGCTTAGGAACCAGGTCGAGAAACTCGATTTCGCTGCACCGGTCGCCTATGTCTACAATCCGCTCGATTATGCGTGGGCGGCGTACGAGCATTATCTCGGGCGTTTCGCGAGAGGCCCAAAGCGGGTCCTTTTTTTGGGGATGAATCCGGGCCCTTGGGGGATGGCCCAGACAGGGATCCCGTTCGGCGAGGTCAACGCGGTTCGCGATTGGTTGAGAATCGACAAACCCATCGGGCGACCGGACCGGGAGCACCCCAAACGTCCGATCCTCGGGATGGATTGCAAGCGATCGGAGGTTTCCGGACGACGGGTATGGGGGTTGTTCGCTTCCCGGTCGGAGTCGGCGGAGGAATTTTTTCAGGAGCACTTCGTCGCCAACTACTGTCCATTGGTTTTCATGGATGCCGGAGGGCGCAATGTCACGCCCGATCAGTTGCCCGCGAGCCAGAGCGAACCGTTGCGACAGGTTTGCGATGAGCATCTGGCGCGGACATTGGAACTGCTTAAGCCCGCGTATTTGGTCGGGGTTGGTCAATACGCCGAGGCGTGCCTTCGCCGTGTGGTAGGGAATGCAGGGGTAGCGAATGCTAGCCATCGGGGGGGCGAAATCGTCCGGATTTTGCATCCCAGCCCCGCGTCGCCGGTCGCCAATCGGGGGTGGGTTCCGGCGGTCGAAAAAGTCCTTGCGGAGACCGGAGTCTGGGAGAAACCAGAAAAAACATAGGGTTTTTTCAGCTGATTCCGTTTCGTCTCGGGTGCGGAGTCGATATTCTACGACCGGTGTCGGGAACTTTTCCGGGGGAGGAACCCTCGGAGAAATAACGAAACCAAGTGTACCGACTATGTCTACCAATCCCGAACAACTCAACGACCTTCTGAACGGCCTGCTCGACGGGATTTTGACCGACGAGGAGCAGCGGAGCCTTGATCTTGCGATGAAGGCGGATCCATCGTTGGAGGCTCGCTTGACCGAAATGCAGGCGTTGCGGCGATCGCTGTTGCGGGGCCGGAGCGTGGGGCGATTGGGGAGCGATTTTTCGAAAAATGTCGTCGCTTCGGCTCGAAAACGGGCGGAAGCGATGGGTGACGAGGCCCCCGAGTGGCTCGTTCGATCCACCCGCCCAACCGCGGACCGCAGTGCAAAGCAGAGTGTCGAACCGAGGGGATCTCGGGTGAACGCTTCTATGTCTTCGGATCTGCCGACAAAGACTCCCACGGTATCCCAGCGGGCTTGGAAAGTTTGGATTCCCATGCTGGCGATGGCGTCGATCGCCTCCTTGGTCCTCTATCTTGCGGGTCCGCTGTCGTCCCCGATCCCAGAACAACGCTTGGTGGATAGGACGGGATTAGGGCCTGCGGACGGTTCGGCTCGGAACGAGCGGGATGCGGGGAATGCGGCAACGGAACTGCTTGCGGACGGGGATGTCTCGCCCCAGCCTTCGGATCTGCCGATGCCGTCCTCGGAATCCGAGTTGGTCCCTGAATCGGAGCCCGAGTCGCAGGTCGCGGCGACGTCTCCCATTCCCGACGCATCGAGCGAAACAATCCCTTCGGCAACCAATCTTCCAAGTCTTCCCATGACCGATCGTTCGGTCGTATCCAACGGGACCGTCTCTGAGAAATCGACCAACCCCATTCAAGAGATGCTCGATGCCAAGGGGATCAAGAATCCGGTCTACACGTTGGTAGCGGATGTCTCGGTGGATCCGATTGCTGGAGAAAATGACGCGATGCGCCGACTGTTGGAGGAGCATGAGATCCTCTACACCGAGGACCTGAATATCTCTGCGGAACAGCTCGATTCGCTGGTCGCCACGCAGTTGGTCGGGATGATGGCAGGTGTCGATGTGCCGCATCCGTCGGGTGATGTCCAAGTGTTCTTCGTACGAGCCAAGGCGCGGAGAATCGATTCATTCTTGAGGGCGGTAGCAAGCCAGTACCGAGATTTCCCACAATATCGACTGGACATGTCGGTTGATCCTGCCGTGCTTCAGTTGTCCACCCAACTCGGTTCGGTCGTCAGCAATGACGACGGCGCACGTCGACTGACCTTTCGCTCGAAGGATGATTTGGGATTGGTCAGTTCTTTTCCGGCGGGGATTCGCAAGGGAGAACCGCTCGCAATTGCGAAGCGTGAGCAGCTAGGAAATCAACCCAAGCCTCCGAAGCTTTCATCGCGAGACGAAACGTCGTACCTTATCTTGCTGGTCCGATCTTCCTCTTCGGAAGGGGCTCCGAGGTAGTTTCTATCGTAAGGATCAATACAAGTGCTGGATGCACAATTGCGACCATGTCTCCATGGATCGGAGATCCTCTTTGATCTCCTCGACCTGGCGGAAGCCGGAGTCGAGCAGGTGATTCTCACGGGGAAAGACCTTGCAGGACGAGAGTTGCATGATGTGGACGACCCCGAGGTGAACGCGTCCTACTTCGGTCGTGTCGTCGTAAATCAAGCCGACGATTCGATCGGTACCTCGGCATCCGATCTCCACCTCCTCGGACAACTCGCGTTGCATCCCGATGCGATACCAATCGTCCCCTTGCGAGTCTTCCACGGAGATGTGTCCGCCGATGCCGACTGACTTAAGAGCGTGCAAACGGGCTTCCCCTTGCCCTTTTCCCCGCGTGTACTGGAACAGACGGGTCCCTTGTTCGTTGTTGCATTCCAAGATCACGTACGGGATCAACTGCTTGAACGAGGGGTCGGTTTCCACTAGGCTTCGGGGGCGAAATGCCTGATGGGCACGGTCCAAAATCGCTGGCAAATAGCGGTCAATCGCTGTTGTGAACCCAGAAAATGGCCCGAGTTGGTCGAGCAAGGAGGCCGGGACGACGAGCACTTCTTCGTCTTTTGGCATGATGCGTGTTGGAAAAGAAAAGGGGAGGGGCGACGCACCGGGTCCACCCGGTCTCTAACCCGGGTTTCCTTCGCGATGCGGTTTGCGATACGATACACGGTTTGCCGAGCGGTGGCTATTCGCTTTTCCCTTTTGCAACACTCTTGGTACGAACGGAGATCGGACTAGTGGCATCATTGACTCGAATCGTTGTCCTATTCGCTGCAGCGATGGTTGCGGGATCCCAGGCTTTCTCGTCATGCCCACACGCCAGTGCCAGCGACGGATTACGCAAAGCGTCGGAAATGTTCTCTTCGGAGACCCAGGCTTTTGTTTGTCTTCCCAGCAGCAAAACCTTCTTGGACAATTGGGAGCAGACCGAGCTCGGGAAATTCGCATCCGACGAGCAACTCAAGGACTTTTGGACGAGTCAGCAAGAGAGCATTCGCAAGCGATTTTCCGAATCTGGATGGCAATTGAATGTCAAATTTGAAGATTTGACGAGCATTTGTTCCGGCCAAGCGGCCATGGGCTGGATCGCCCGGCCTGCGGTCACGGAAAAGCCATTCTCGTTGGGAGTCATCATCGACATTCTCGGAAACGAGAGCCAAGTTGATGAATTGCTTGCGCGCATCGGCAAAGAAATGGAAGATCTCAAAGCGGAGTCGAAAAAGATCCCGTTGGGAGACTTGCAAGTGACGCACTATCGCATGCCGAAATCCGATGCGGACATACGACCCAAGGAGTCGTTCTACGTCGTTTCCGCGGGCCAATTGTTCGCCGCCGACGATCTTGTAACCATCGAAGAGTTTGTCCAAGCCCAGAAGAATGCACCCGCCGAATCGTTATCGAACTCCCGGCTTTACCAACAGGTTCATGCGCGGATCATTCGCGATCGTCATGAAGCGGAACTGGAGTACTTCGTGCGCCCTTTGGGGTTTGGTCGATTGCTTCGATCGGTATCGGGAAAGAATCCGCGTGGCCAAGTAGATATCCTCAAGCTGTTGCAAGACCAAGGCTTTGAGAGCTTGCTATGCGCGGCTGGCTCAGTGCAATTCAACAAGGAGGATCTCGACATGCACCACCAGGGGTTCGTCCTGAGGGAAGAAGAGGTCTCCCGTTCCGTTCAGATTTTGGATTTCCCGAACCAACCTGCTCTGTCTCCTCCGTCGTGGATCGATCCAAAGACCGCAAGCGTTTTGGGATTCTCCTGGAACTTCGGCGAGGCTTTTCCCAAATTTGAGGGGATGGTCGACGGCTATCTCGGTGAAGAAAAGAATTTCGAGCGGATTCTGGAAAGCATCAAAGACGACGTGCAGGGTCCGCAAATCGACATCAATAAGGAAGTGATCCCTCTGATGGGCACCCAGTTCTTTGTGATAACGGAAATCGAAGAACCCATCACTCCGGAGAGCAAACGTTCCTTGATCTGCGTCAAACTCAATGACCCCCAGGACAAGTTCAAGGGAATTTTGGATCGATACTCCAAGACCGAACCGGGCTCGAAGCTAGAGGATGTGGGCAATTACCGCATGTGGAAGTTCTTGACCCAAGAAATCGAAGAAGAAACTCTCGACTTCGACGGTCCAGGAACGAAGAAAGGATCGAAGGAAGAGGACGAAGATAAACCGTTGCTCGATCAATACGCAATTACCTTGATCGATGGTTGGTTTGTATTCGCATCCAATCCGGAGAGTCTCGCGAAAGTCATCGAGCGAGCCAGCCAACCGATCGCGAATAGTGAATTCGAGGCGTTGCCGGACGTGCAAGCGTGCCGAGCCATGCAACAAAAACTGCTCGCTGGATCGGAAATGAGTTTTTCGGAAGTGGATTTGTCCGAGCGATCCTTTGAAATGCAGTATGAGTTGTTCCGGCAGAACATCCTTCCACAGTCCCGATCGATGCTGGCGCTCATTGCGGAACGACTGCTCAAAACAGACAAGTCGAAGCCGCAGCAACTGCAAGGGGGCAAGTTGCCCCCATTCCAGCAAGTCAAACAGTTCTTTACCCCTGCGGGCATGGTGGTTCGTACGGAAAAAGACGGGTGGGGATTCGACGGCTTCATTTTGGGAAAGAGGAAAGCTCCCGAACCTCCCGCCGACAACGAGTGATCCGCCGTCGAGTTTGTTCACCGTTGCGAGATTCGTCCTGGCATTGTCGTAGTTGAGGTGTTCGATGCGATCGTTGGTTTTTTGCCTCGTAGCAATCGCTCCGCTCTTGGGCTCCGCCCCAATTCCAACCGCGCTGGGCCAAGCCCATTCGATCGATCGAGTGAATTCGCGGATCGAGGCATCCGCATTGGCAGGTCATATACAATTCCTCGCCGATGATTTGCTCGAAGGTCGCGGCCCGGGCACCATGGGCGATACGATCACGCAGCTGTACCTCGAGACGCAATTCAAGATTCACGGCCTTCAACCTATCCCTGGCACGCAATCCTATCGCCAAAGCGTCCCGATGATCGGCGTCAGCAGTCGCGCGGCGCAGACCTGGACCTTCCGATCGAAGCAAGCTCAAGCGAATCCGGATTCGCTCGCCTTGAAATACTTCGATGACTACATTGCGGTCGCGGGGAAACCAGAACCTCGAATCGCGATCGATCAGCGGGAACTCGTCTTCGTCGGCTATGGCATCCAGGCCCCCGAATACCAGTGGGATGATTTCAAGGGTCAGGATCTTCGAGGCAAGATCCTGGTGATGATGAACAACGATCCGGAACGGGACCCGGATCTCTTCGGTGGTTCCAGGCGTTTGTACTACGGCCGCTGGGACTACAAGTACGAGAGCGCTGCGAGGCAGGGTGCAGCCGGTGCAATCATCATCCACACGACTCCTTCGGCGGGATACCCATTCACGGTCATTCAGACCTCGTGGACGGGCGAGGAATTCGAACTACGAGACGCGGCTGGCCCTCGCATGGACATGAAAGCCTGGATTACCGACGATGCCGCGCGCTCGCTATTCAAGTTCGCCGGGCAAGACCTTGACGCGCTTCGCGAGGCCGCCGAGGGCCGCGACTTCCGTCCGGTGCCGCTCGGCTTGCACCTGACGACCGAAATCGAAACCGAGGTGCGCCAGCGCGAAACCGCCAATGTTGTGGGCTTTCTGCCAGGATCCGACTCGGCACTCTCCGACGAGCATGTTGTCTTCATGGCCCATCACGACCACATCGGGATTGCCGTCGAGCGGGATGAGAGGGGGGACAACATCTACAACGGAGCCATCGACAACGCATCGGGGACCGCTGCCCTGCTGACAATCCTGAAGGGGATATCGGAAAGCGGGATCCGTCCGCGACGGTCGCTGATGTTCGCTGCCGTGGGTGCAGAGGAACAAGGGCTGTTGGGGTCGAGGTTTTTGGCCGAGCAACCGATCGTCCCCAACGGCAAACTCGCCGCGCTGGTCAACATCGACGGGATCAATTTCCTCGGCCCGACGCGCGATGTGCAAGTCATCGGGCTCGGCAAAAGCACCATGGACGCCTTGGTCGAAGCCGCGGCCACGAAACAAAACCGCAAGGTGGTCGGGGACCTGGAACCGAGCAAGGGCTACTACTACCGTTCCGACCAATTCTCGCTGGCTAAAGTCGGCGTTCCGGCGGTCTATTTGCACGCCGGACACGCGGTTCGAGGAAAGCCGGAGGGCTGGGGCAAGGAGCAACTGCAACTCTGGACCGAGAAACACTACCACCAGCGTTCCGATGAGTACGATCCCAAGTGGGATCTCTCCGGAGCCGTCGAGGACATTCAATTGCTGACGCATGTCGGCTTGGCGGCCGCCGATGCGGACCAAATGCAGGCATGGAACCGCGGTGATGAATTCGAAGCGGCCCGTACCCAAGCCATCCAAGCTGCGAAATCGCAGTAACCATCGCATGGAACCTCTCACTTCGCACGGAGTGGGGCTGTTTCCGTTTTTTTGCAATTATTTTGGAAAAGCTTGGCAGCTTTTCCGGGCGTTGAACGCTCCTTGAGAATAACTGCCTTCGCGGGTTCTCATGGGGGTGCGCGCCCGCTCCCATGGGGGCCCCGCGGGGTGCAGGAAGCGGCGGGCAACCCTGACGTCCATTACGGTCCACTCGTTATGCCGACTTCCCCTGAGTTGCTCGCCCTCTACCAGCAGTTTGACCGGCTGATGGATCTCCCCGTGGACGATCAACAAGCCGAGCTGGAATCGTTGCGGACATCGGGCGACCCGCTCGCCCTGCAGCTCGAGGGGATGCTGATTTACCATCGGTATCAAAACCCGACCGAAACCCTCTTCTCGGTCGATGAACTGATGAGCGTTGTCGATGCCGAGTTGCCGTGGCAGATCGCATCGGATCTGCGCGAATTATCGCGTCGCCTGCATTGGGACCCTCGGTCGCGATGCTTCCGTCTCGGGCATTTCTCGTTGTTCCGGTGCCTATCGGTTTCCGCCATCGGTGCCACGTACCATGCGAGAGACCAGGAACTGGATCGCGATGTGGTTGTGCTCTTGCTGTTTCCTCGTTGGAGCCAACGTCCAGAAGTGCAGCAGCGGTCGCTCGAAGCGTCTCGAGCAGTCGCGAAAATCTTCGATCCCCACGTCGCAGCCATCCTCGGAACGATTCGTCTCGAAGAGATCTTTGCGGTGATTCGTCAATGGATTCCCGGAAAGAACCTCGAACAATGGTTGACCGGTCGCGACGCGATTTCCATGGAAGATCTGGTGTTTGTCGGGCGTGGCATTGCATCCGGATTGCAAGCGATTCACGATGAGCAGGTTTTGCACGGAGACTTGAAGCCCGCGAATATCATCGTGCGCAAGGACCGTTTGCATCCGGTGATCACCGATTTCGGGACGGCAACCTGGGTATCTCCCTCGGAATCGCCCCGATGGCATGGCGGCACCAAAGGCTTCGTAGCACCGGAGATTCTCCGAGGCATGGCCCCGAGTCAGCGAAGTGACCTCTACAGCCTGGGTGTGATCCTGCGATGGATGATCACTGGCTTCAGCGATCGCGAGATAACGGCGGCGGAGTGGGCATCGCTTCGCTCGCGCTTCCTGGGCACCGCCCCCAGTGGAGAATCGCTTCATCGATTCGAAAACTTGCAGCGCGTCCTGTCGACCCTGCTCGACCCGGATCCCGAGAAGCGGCCTCGCAATGCGAATACCGTAGCCGACTGGTTGAGCCAGTGCGTTGAGCCAGGAATGATTCCCATCGCCCTGGCAGATTCGCCCGATCGCGGTTTACCGACTCGGCGACGCTGGATGTCGCATGCACTGGGGCTCGGATTCACGGCCGCCACTGCCGCCTGGGGAGGGAGACAGCTCGCAAGACCGGGGAGAAGACCGAATGCGATCTTCATTCCTGGTACTCCGAGCACCAGGCATTGGAATTTGTTTTGGGAACCCGTCTTGGATAGCGCGTCGTGGCAGTTGGTTTCTCCCGAGCTTGTTCACACGCGCCACAGCTTGGGACTTTTCCCTGCCATTCGAGCGTTGGAGCCAAGTCGATGGCATTGGCTCGAATCACTCGTGATTGAGCTTGGGCCGGTCAACTACGAAGTGGGATTGGTGCAAATCATTTTGTACTTCGATACGGACCCTGGCCGAGCGTTCTATCGGATGGAAGGACGCTTCGGTGCGCCGGCAAGAGGTTGGGTGGTACTGGGTGAGGGAACCAATCTTTTTGGTGGCCCAAACTCGGAGGCTGTGGAGGCAGAACTCGGGCCAGATATGCTGGCAGGTTCGGATTCAATCCAATTGAGGTTTGGTGTGAAGTTTACGCAACCAACTCGCCAATCAACCGATCGGCTGCCGATTGCATTTCAAGTCATCAACGACATGGCTCCCTTCCAAGGGGGCGGCCTGCATCTCTGGGATCGCGTCGACTCGCAATCCAACAGGGAACGCGGATGAAGCAGGAGCGCTGGCGACTCGATCGCAATGGATCCACTCGGACTGTGCTTATCTATCTCTTGGTGGGCGCGGTGGGGCTTGCGTTCGGTTACCTGGCGAGCCAGGAGCCGAGCGGAGTGACCAAGATTTATTTCGTTCAGGATCCGTCCTCTCCACCCGATTACGAGATTCGGTATTCCTACTCGTCGGATCCTTCGTCGGCCTCACTCGTGACCCAGAACGTCGCGTTGATACGCGAACGAGGTGATCGCGACGAGGTCAATGCGGTGTATTGGTCGCCCAAACGACCTGATGAGTGGGGGAGTGTCGAAATGACCTTCCCATGGTCTTCCGATTCCGATTTCGCGATTGCGATTTTGGAACCGAGTTTGCACTTGTTTCGCGACTACGACGCGACGGCTGCGGGAGAGTTAGCGATCGCCAGCGAAGCGACGGGGAATCGCTGGATCACGTTGGCTGCTCTCGGAGCGGGTGACAAGAAAATCAAGATTCAATCCGGCATCGATGTCACCCGTTGGGTTCGGGGATCCCGATCGCTCCGGGTCCGGTACCGCATGCGAGCGAGCCGGTTGATGTATCATCCAACCCCCAACGATCCAATCGGGCTTGCTGGCGCCCAGTGCTTGCGCCAGTTCGATTTGGAGAATGGCTACTCGTCGCGCCTTCGTTTGTGGAAGGATCATCCGAAGGGAGAGTGAATCCCTTCGCTCGTTTCGTCTCGCTCCGCATCGTCGTCGGAGTCGGCTCGCGAGATTGCGTCGGCCAGGAACGCTTTGGCAAACGCCCAGCGACGCGCGGCAGTGCGTGGGCTCAGGCCAAGTATCTCGGCCGCCTGTTGATGGGTATAGCCCTCGAAGAAACGGAGGCGTATCAACCCCGCCATCGGCTCGTCGATGGAGGCCAGTTCATCGATTGCATCGAGGATCGCGGCCAGTCGGGTTTGGATGGACGCAGGATGAGTGTTCGCCGTGTGCTCGCGGAATTCCCCGCGCAGAAAACTCATGTATTTTCGCCGAGAGGCGTACCGCCGCCCGTGATCGATCAGCGTTTGTTTGGCGACCGTGACGGCCAGAACGCGGAGCGATTTTTCGGTATCCTCCGACAATTCACCTCGCCAAGTCAGCAGTTTTGCAAGGACCTCGTTGGCCAGCGCGGTGGGCTCGAGGGTATGGCATCGTCGCTCAAACGCCATGAGGGCGCCCGACATACTGCGAAGCCAAGGATAGAACCAGGCGAATTCCCGCGTAATGACATGGTTCAACATCAATAGTAGGAGCGTCTGGGGGAGGGGGATGGATCAATCGAATAACGAAAATGATAACTTCGCATGAGGTTGGAAATCAAGCGATCCTCAGGTTATCGCGAATCATTTCACGGGGATTTCACCCAACCGAACTCCGTTGTTCATTGGACGGTCAAGCCTTCATGACGGGTTTGGATCCAAGTTCTCACTTCGGGGAGTTTGCCGTAGGCATAGGCCAGCAGAGCGATCGGGTGGATCGTCGGCTTGTCGACCCCTTGTTCCATTTGTAATTTGCAAGAGGTGCATTCGGTGCTGCCGATCTGGGCGGTGGTGGACTGCATGGTGCTGATCAGTCCCCACCCGACGCGCAGGGAAGTGCGATACGTTTTGCGTTTCATGCCATAGGTGCCCGCCATGCCTGAGCAGCCTGCGTCGGCATGTTGCAGCGAGAGGCCGGGGATGAGTTGCAGCAACCGCATTCCGTTGTGATCGGGCTCCAAGGCTCGCAAGTGGCAAGGTGTGTGGTACATGACGGAAACGGTCAGCGGTTTCAAATCGAGTTCCAGTTCATTGCGTTTGTGCATCTCCCAAAGATACATTCCCGCTTCTTGCGTATTGGCCGCTACGGTCCTGGCATCCTCGTGGTCGATCAGTTGCGGATACTCCCGCTGGAGGCAGAGGGCCGCAGTGGGTTCGGTGGTGACAATGGTGTATCCTTGACGGACCGCGTCGGCCAAAAGTCGAATCTGAGGTCCGATCAATTTGCGCACGCGATCGATATCGCCATGTGAGATCTTCGTCATCCACGTCACGGTTTGCCAGGTTGGCACATAGACTTCGACTTTCTGATGTTGCAGAACATGGACGAGGGCTCTGCCTACGAGCGGATTGTGCCAATTGGCGTATTGATCGACGAGGTAGAGCACTTTTCGACCGGCACCTCGATTGGGGCGCGTGATTCGTTGTTTGGCCGCCCATTTCATGAAGGATTGTCTTGCGATCTGGGGTATGCGACGACTGATAGCGATTCCTGTGGTTTTCTCCAGTAGCCAGCGGGCACTTCGATTTTCGAGGGCCCAATTGGCGAGGCGCGGGAATCGGCTGGCGGCTGCGGTCAGCAAATCCATGCGTGACAGCAATCGGTCGGTCCAATCGAGTCCATGCGTGGCTGCATGTTGGGCTTTGAGTTCGACCATCATGCGAGGGATATCGACGGAGGCTGGGCAGTCGATGCGGCATTGATGGCAATGGAAGCAGAGATCCGCAACTTCGCGCATATCGTCGCTTTCCATATGCCGCAACGGAATTCGCCCGGTCAGCAAACCGCGGAGCAGATTGGCTTTCGCGCGCGGCGAGGCTTCCTCGGCCCGCGACAGCCGAAACATGGGACACATGCGTTCGGCGGGAGCGGTTGTTCGGCATCGACCGCAACCGTTGCACGTGGCCGCGGTCGCCTCCATCGAATCCGACGACGACCAGTTCAGGATCGGAAGCATGGAAGGGCTCGATTTTTGCGGCGGATTTTCCTCGGCAGCGGCCATCTCCGCAGTGCGTTTGGGCTTTCCGGACCGTGTCCCGCTTCGACGGTTCTCCGACTGCACCTTGATGACCGATTGCGGACGGAGATTATCCATCGGTTTTTGGGGAGCGTCGGTAATCAGTTTCCCCGGATTGAGAATTCCTTTGGGATCGAACAATTCCTTGATCCGCCGGCAGATTGGATAGAGGTCACCGAGTTGTTGCCGAATGTAGCTGGACCGGCTCAGTCCGACCGCGTGCTCGCCGGAAATGACGCCGCGAAAGTCGATTGTTTTTTGGTAAAGTCGGTCGGCAATTCGCTGGAGTTTGGCCATATCCTCCTGGGAGTTGGGATCGAGGAACGGTCGGACTTGGATATGCCCTTGCGCGGCGTGTGCGAATAATGTTGCAGTCACCCGTTCGGACTTCAGGGTGTTTTGCAGTTCGACGAGGAACTCTGGCATGCGGTCGGGGGGGATGGCGATGTCGTCCAAAAACGGAAGGGGGCGTTGCACGCCTGGGAGTTGGACCAACCGCGGCACGATGCGTCGGCTGAGTTTCCAGATGAAGTCCCGCTCTTGATCATCGACGATGATTCGCGATTGCTGGGTTGATGGAGCTCGTCGCACGATCCGCTGCACCAGGGAACTTAAGCATTGCCGGACCTCGCCAGGGTCCTGTCCCTGTTGTTCGATCAGCAACAAGGCTTCGGCGCCTCGGGGCAACATCGCCTCATAGCGCGGATCGAGTTCTCGTGCGATCTCGATGAGTCGACGATCCATCAAGTCGCATGCAGCCACCTGTTCCCGTCGCGCGTCGATCGCTGCGCGGGCGGCATACTCTAATTTTTCGAAGAACAGGAGGACGACACCGCGAGCTGCGGGAATACTCTCGACGCGGAGCGTGGCTTCGGTGATGACAGCGAGCGTTCCTTCGGCGCCGGATTGGAGTCGGGCCAGATCGATCGTATCGTGATCCATGAGGTTCTCTAGGCGATATCCGCAACCACGGGCCACGCCTCGCCAAGGTGGATTCTTAATCGATGCTCGATTGGCGTTCAGTAGCTGGCCCAATTCGGAGGCGAGAAAATCGATCCGGGCATTCCCGGAATCTGGGCGTTGCCACGGGACCTTGAAAAACTTGGCTTCCTCCCCATCGGCGAAAACGCCGTTCAACGTGACGACCGCATCACCTGCGGTACCATAGCGAAGGAAATGGCTCCCCAGGGCGTCGATCGCGATCACGCTGCCCAGGGTGGTAACCGCGCGCGTCGGTGGATCGACGCCGAGGATCAATCCCTCGCGCTGGAGGGTTCGGTTGAGATCGGCCAAGGTGATTCCCGGCTGAACGCGAACGGTTCGAGCCTCGCGATCGATGCCGAGGAAGCGGCGCATGAATCTCGAGAAATCGAGGATGATGCCGGGCCCCAGCGATTGCCCTGCCAGGCCGGTACCTCCCCCGCGGGGGCACAAGGGGATGGAATTTTCGGAAGCATAGCGGACGCACTGGGCAACATCCTTGGCATGGCGAGGACGGACGACCGCAACCGGTGGAATCTCATAGAGACTGGCATCGCTGGCGTACAACTGGGTATAGAGTGGATCGCAATAGACTTCGCCATCGAGTACGCCCCGCAAGTCCGCTTCGATCCTGGACTGTTCGTTATCCATTGGCAATCCTAGGGTGATCCGATTCGCGACAGGGGGCAACGCGCATGATCAAGCCCCACCGGGTGCGTTGGGGGAATACACGGGAATGACGTAGGGACCCTCGGGAATGATCGCGACGGCGCGATCCCCCGATTGCGCTACGCTCTCTTGGATGGCTTGCTCGATCGAATCGATCATGTCGACGCAGGTGAGAGGCCGATCCTCCGCGGGTATCCCATCGCTGAACAGAGAGACGCTCCCTGTCGCAAGGGATCGGAGGAGCATGTGCGTTTGCCATCCATCGATATCGGCTAGAGGCATGGCTCGGATGCGATCGAGGAATCCATCGCGTCCGAGGCGTTTTAGAATCGCCTGCGATTCCCGGTACTCTGCGGAGCCAATCCCTTCTTCGCATCGACTTGCGATGATCATGCGTCCGCCATCGGCCAAGATTTGGAGGGGGGCGACCATTCCCTTGACGGTCTGATAATAGGTCTTGTCGAGCGGGTAGCCAGCCGCGCTGGTCAACAGCGTGGCGAACTTGCGCGGGCACGGCACTTCGGCGAAGCGGCGTACCGCAGCCACGCTTTCGAGGTGGCTAGCAACGCAATCTCCAAAGTTGACAAAACTCATTTTCCTCGCTTCATCGATGATCGTATTGAAAGCGTAGGTCGGGCCGAGCATCTGCAAGATCTCGAGCTGCCCCCGGTGCAACGGATTGTTCTCAAGATTTCCGTTGCACGACAGCGGGTCGTTCATGAATCGGTAATTGTGAAATGTTCGGATCGTCGTCTCCCCCGCGACCCCGGGAGCGACCACTTTCCGACCTCCCGAATAGCCAGCCATGAAATGGGGTTCGACCAATCCGACCACGATGCGCAGATCGGCATCCACGAGGTGGCGGTTGAGAATGACAGGGATCCCGTCGGTGGGAGTTTTTCCGAGATCGACCATCCATGCTTTGTCCCGGGCGTAGTGGTTCTCGATCCGAACGTTGTCAAAGATCCAGGGGTCGCCGACAACCTCAAGCATTTCGCGTCCGAGATTCGGGCGATGCAAACCGGTAGCCAGAAGGATCGTAACCTGATCGAGGCGGATACCAGCGCTGCGAAGTTCGTCGAGGATGCCTCGAAGAATAGGTCCGTTGGGTACGGGCCGAGTGATGTCGCAGATCACGATCGTCACGCGACTGGCATGCGAGGCCAGTTGCTGAAGGGAGGGCGAGCCGATCGGACGCCGGAGGGCATCAGCGATCGCGGACGCGGGGTCCTCCAGGAGGGGCATCGGCGGCTTGCGTATTACCGTCGGCTCGCAGCCCTTGGGCAGGCGGATGCGCATTTCCCCTTTCCCGTAACGTATTTCCACCGAATCTTGCATTTCTGAATCCGCTCGCTGTGAATGATGGATGATAAAGCATAGGATGCGAACCTCGCTTGTGATAGACGCCTAGCGAGGTTCGACGTTGCACAGCATGATCGACTCGAGCCAATCGTGCCACTGCCGCATCGAGACCGAATCCATGATCGGTTCGGCCAGCGGTGGCAGAACCAATTGCTTGGTACCCGCGAGCCAAGTCAGTGATCCGTTCCAGATTCCGCTTTCGTCGAACTCGGCTCGCAATTGAATTGGGTCTGCGGTCGTCCGCTCCTCGAAACAAGTTTGCAGGTCGACCGACGAAAGCTTGTGCCATGTCTGTTCGCCAAATCGCGTTCCCTCGACCCACTGCAAGACAGGTTGGCGTTGACCTTCGTTGGAAAAGCGGAGCGTTCGGCTCACGTGGAAGGGGACGGGAGAATCCTTGGGGATCAGGACCTTGGGAGGGGCGTGAGAGGTTCGCTGATCCTGAACGATCATGCCCAAGTCATAATTGGTTGCTGATTTCGCGACCGGTGAACGGGGATCCATCGGCGGCATCAAGTATTTCGCTTGCAGAGCAGCGCCGCGAGCCATATCGGCGGAATCGATCTCCACGACGTTGCCCCCCGGCTTGATCAGTTCCTTCAAGGGATCTCGAAGGCGATCGAGCCAGCGGATATCACCGATCAAAAGGAGGGAATCGATCGCAGCGCGATCGAGGTTCGCTCGGCGGAGGGACTCGGTAGCGAATGCGTTGCAATCCGATGCGAGATCTCCGACCCAATCATGGATTCGATCGCGAGCCAGGGCATTTTCATAACGCCCCTTTGCCAAGTCCACGATAAACGGGACGACGCTTGAGTGCCGAAGTCGCTCCATCGCTTTCTCGATGGTGCGTTGCACTTGGGATGCAAGATTCAGGTCTTCGCGTGCGCTGAGTCCGTACTGGCTTTCGATGAGGCTGGCCAACTGTTTTGCCGCCCGATCTTGCCATCGCAGCGTCCCCCGTTTCCAGTCTCCGACCAGCGACAGTTTTTGCACGCCTCGAAGATCGGCATGGATCACCGCAGCCTCGCAGGCGGCACCGGTGAGCATGACGACGAGCATGGTTTTTTCCCATTCCACATCTCCGCGGGCGCTGGCGAGCCTCGATTCGATTTCGATGTGTGCGATCGCAGCGGCCAGGGGTTTCTCGAGCAACTGAAGTACCTCGATTCCTGCGATCGCGCAGGCGGTCTTGGTGCTGAGCCGATGCATTTGATCGTAACAACCGGGTATCGTGACCACTGCGTGCGATGCGTTGGGCCGCGCGTATCGGGTTGCGACTACCAATTGACGAATCACCGCGGCGACCAGGACTTCGGGTGGCACACGGCGGCCGCCAAAGGATTTCTCCAGCAACGGCAAGCCATACCATCGCTGCAATCCATAAAAGATCAGTTCGGGATGCCGAACTCGCTCGGCAACCGCTAGCGATCCGATGGCGATTCTTTCCGCATCGCTGAACAGCATATTCCGAAGCTGCAGCGATTGTCCATCGACAGGCACCTCTTCGATCTTGTGTTCGGCGTTTACGAAACTGACGCGCGAATGGAGCATTCCCAGTTCGATCCCGATCGGTTCGTACGCCTTGATCGAAGTGGATGTACCGCGCCCGAGACTGGTGGGCCGGTCGAGAACCAATCCCAGCGACCGAGGAATCTCAGGGCGATTGGAGACCGCTGTTCCGGGGCGTTCGATCAGATTCAAGGTGTAGAGCTTCTCAAGCAGATCTTGGGCCGATGGACAACGGTCCTGAACGTTCTTGGCGACCAACCACTGAAAAATCGAATCCAGCCGAAGATCGATATCTCCGCGAACCTCATAGAGAGCCATCGGGCGACGATGGATCTGCGCCAGCGCGGTTTGAATCAATTCGCCGGTGAACATGGGAGCACCGGTCAGTATGTAATAAAGGGTCGCGCCCAACGAATACAAATCGCTTCGGTGGTCGACCGCCTTGGGGGTGTTGATCTGTTCCGGGGACATGAATTCGACGGTCCCAACGAGCTGTTTGTCGTTCCCTCCCTCCCGCCATTCGGTCAATTCGCGAAGGACTGCCAAACCGAAATCGAGAATTTTGAGCGTCCCATCCGGTGTGAGCATCATATTCCCGGGTTTGATATCCCGATGCACCACTCCCAGCGAGTGGGCGTAGTGCAGCGCCAACGCCGACTGGCGAAGGACGGACAGGACATCCGGGGTGGAAAGAGGACCTTGGGCCGCGATGCGTTGTGCCAACGATTCGCCTTGGATCAGTTCCATGACCAAGTAATGGACCTTGTGTTCCTGGAATTCGTGGCAACCGGCATCGAATGCGGTCACGATGTTGGGATGCAACAACTTGGCTTGAGCCCGGACTTCACTTTGAAACCTTTCGACCGCGACGATGTCTTTCGCGAGGCGACTCGGGAGGATTTTTATCGCGACGTCGCGATCCATCGTCCGGTGCTTGGCGCGGTAGACCTGCCCCATGCCTCCTGCACCGATCTTGTCCAAGATCAGATATTCCCCCAAGACAACTTCTTTGGGGGATTCGGCCACAACTTCGGGAGGCGCTGTCAATTCGAAATCGAGTTCGCCAGCGGCTCGAAAATTCGGATCCTCCCCCGATGGATCCAGAGACAACGGCCTGGTGACGTCGTGGAGTCGCTTGGTTTTCGGGTCTTTCGGAAGTTCTGACATGCGTTCGGTCGTTTCCTCTCTCCACCTATTAGAATACTCTACCAAGGCATGGATGGACCATGCCTACGCTTGGTTCGCGAGCCTCAATCTGGACGCAAAAGGAATCGCATGGGCGACAACGCTATCCTGGACTTGCAAAACGTCACCCTGGTCCGAGGCGAGCACCGCGTCCTCGACCGGGTTTGCTGGCGTGTGCACCAGGGAGAACACACGGCGCTCCTGGGCCCCAACGGCTGCGGAAAATCCACGCTGTTGAAGCTGCTCACGAGAAACTTGTATCCTTCCGTTGTCGATGGGCAATGCGGCAGCGTCCGAATTTTTGGCGAGACCGAATGGAATGTCTGGGAGTTGCGAACCCGTCTCGGAATGGTCAGTTCGGAATTGGACCATCGCTTCCTCGGCGGGCGGTCAGGTCGACTCACGGCGAGACAGGCTGTTCTGACCGGATTTTTTTCCTCGGAACTGGAACCCGACGAGGAACTGGTAACGGCATCGATGGAGGATCGAGCAACGGAGGTCCTGCAATTCATGGAGATCGAATCGCTCCGAGATCGCCCCGTAGGTCACCTCTCAACCGGCGAGCGTCGTCGGGTCATGCTCGCGCGTGCCCTGATACACGCCCCGGAGGCTCTCGTTTTGGACGAACCTACCTCGGGGCTTGATCTTCGAGCCCAACATCAACTCCTTCGTCGACTTGAGTCGATCGCCGATGCAGGTACCACATTGATCGTAGTTACTCATCATTTCGAAGAAGTCCTGCCCTGCGTCGAACGAACGGTCCTGATGCGGTCGGGGACGATCGCATTCGATGGTCCCACGCGCGATGCCATGCAATCCGATCGGCTCGCCGCTATATTCCAGTCCCCCCTGACTGTCGAACGAACCGCCGAGGGCCATTGGAATGTCCGCCTGTCGCCATGACGGAGCCTGCTGTGCGGCCTCGATGAAAGTCGACCGTTGTTATCGAGGTTCAACAATCTCGAGATTTGGAGAAGGCAGCCTTTCGAAGCCCGATGGAACGCCGATGGTCGACGGGTCAAACCCACCACGGCTCACTGGTGCGGGCGCCTGAACCTGTTCCGGGTTGTCTCTCGGAGTCAAGAATCGGCCTCGTTGGTAAGCACCGGCCAACATCGAGCCATCGAGCGCGTTCTCGGTCAGGCTGACCTGGTTGTAAGTCAGCAAAGAACCTTTTTCACGATGGAAGTCCCGTACGGCCAAGTTGTAGTCCACCAAGGCGCGGAACAAAGCGCTGTTGCTCTGCGCGAGTTGTTGCTGTGCTTGCAACAGGAATCGGATATTGTCTCGGCCGCTTTTGAAACGGGCCTCGAGCACCTCCACTTGGGCCTTATCGGCTTCAACTCGGTTGTAATTGATTTGGAGCTGCTCGTAGCTTCTCGCGATCTGCCGAGCCGCGGTGCTGAGATTGTGCGATATTCTCAGCTGTTGTTCTTCCAGGATCGCCATGTCCCGGGACAAATTGAGCTGCGCGGAACGCTGAGCGGCCGAGGCTTGCCGCAACCCGACCGGGAACGACCATTCCAACCCCGAACGCCATTCCTGGAAATCGAGCGAACCGAAGCTACCGAAGAACTCTTCGCTTCCGGTGAGATGATCGCCGACGCCGCGAATCCGATATTGCGAAAGCGCGTCGAATCGAGCCCGCCGATTCAATCGAGCCGCAATCAATTCCAGTTCTCGACGCTTGATCGTCCATTGCTGCTGTCGAATCTCAACGCGGTTGTTGATCGCGTCGTTGAGGGCCGATTGCCAATCGAACATCACCATGGCCTGAAGCGGGTCGGTGCTCGGACGAATCAAGCGACCGTCGGTCGCAGGAAAACCAATCATGTACCGGAGCGCTTGTTCGCTCGCGTAAAGACCTGCGGTGCCAGATAAAGCGTCGTTGACCTGGGACGAGAATTGGTAATAGAACGCCCTCGCTTGTGCCTCGGAGTCCCGCGCGTCCAATCCGATCTTCAACCGCTCGCTCGCCTGCTGCCACGCCCGCAACGCACTCTCGCGTCCTGAGAGCAAGGCGTCCAGATTGCGATAGGCAAAGTACAAGTTCCAGTACGCATCTTCCACGTCATCGACCAGTTGGATGACCCCGGACTCGAATTGTGCGAGCGAAATATCGGTGTTGATCCGAGCGATGAAAACACCGTTGTACGAACCGACAGGCGCATTGGGTCCCGCGATCAGGTTGAACGTGGTGCCCGCCCCCTGCATCATCGGTTGCCGCCACTCGGCTTCCAATGCACCCGCAAAAAAACTGCCCTGCTCAAAACGGTTGTACGCCATGTTTGATCTCAATGCGTACGTTGCACCGGTCGCCGTCCGCTTCTGAATCTGGTTCTGATAGTTTCCTTGCGTTTGCCCGAATCCAAGAACGAACAGATTTTCAATCCCTCCACCAGGTAGCGTAGGAGGGTCCGTTTTTTGCCAGAACAACTGAGAACCGACCGTCGCGTCATACGCCGCCAGTGCAGCTTGCGTGCCCCCCAACGGATTCAACTCGGTCAGGGCCGGGTCGTATTCGGTGCCGCTCCCCTGCGGTGCCGCAACCACAGTCCCGCCGAGATTCCTCAACACATCGCTGCTCTCGAGCGCCAGGCGTATCGCATCCTGCAATGTAAGATCAAACGAGGGAAGTTCGCTAGGGTTCTGGAGAGCCAACGGATCGACCGTCTGCAACGCCCCCTGGGATGGCGCCGTCGACACATCAGGGAATTCGATCTGGGTCACAAAGCTCTGGTAGTAGGACGTGTCGGCTGAGTCCCGCCACGCGCGGAATCGATCTACCGGAGCACAACCTGCGATCAACGTCGATGCGATACAACCACTCGCGACCCAACGCCTAACCAACCTACTCGAGATCGTGGTCATGCTATCCCTGCTAGCAAACGGATTAAACGTCGCGCGACCCGCGCAATCGTCTCCATCGTGGTATCGGTAGGAACCCATTCACAACTGAGCGATCGGACCATCCGTCACGAGACAATCCTCGAGCAAACACCTCAGATCAAGAAACTTGCTAAGACATTCGCTAGTCTTCCTATCCTTCCTAGCCATCGGTCTCCATTCGTTTCAACTATTTTGCCGATCCCAATCGTTGGAAGGCCTCAAGTTCGACCCAGGCGTTAAAGTTTGCTCAAGCCGCGCCGCCTGACGACCGATGGACAAGACTATGGCGTACCAGGACCACACAGCTCAAAATCCCTTTGCCGATCCCAATTCGTTCCTTGGGCGTCTGGCTTCGGGTTTCGTTCGCATCGCGAATGCATGGGGCCGGGTGGTGATCGAAGGGATCACGACGCTCGGGGATATCTCGGTCTTCACCTGGAAGATGCTCGTCTGGATGTTCACCGCTCGTCCGAGGCCGGAAACCTTGATGCCGACGTTCTATTCGGTTGGGGTCCTAAGCCTGCCGGTGGTGGCGCTGACCGGAACGTTCATCGGCATGGTGCTAGCCATTCAGAGTTACCATCAGTTTGAAGTCATGGGTCTGGAGTCGAAACTGGGTGCCGTCATCACGATGTCCCTGGTTCGGGAACTCGGTCCGGTGCTCGCGGCGACGATGCTGGCGGGGCGTGTGGGGAGTGCGATGGCAGCGGTGATTGGAACGATGCGGGTGACGGAACAAATCGATGCGTTGACCGCGATGGGTGCGAACCCGATGCACTACCTGGTGGTTCCCCGTTTTCTCGCGTGTGTTCTTCTGATTCCTGCGTTGACGGTGATGGCCGACTTTATGGGGATCGTCGGAGGTTACTTCTTTTCGGTCGTGATCTTCGGAGTCGACCACGCCGCCTACTTGAGAAATAGCCGCGATTTTGTTGGTGGCTTCGATTTCTTCAGCGGGATCTTTAAGAGCGTGTTTTTTGGGGCCACGATTGCGATTATCAGTTGTTTCCGAGGTTTTCACTGCCAGGCGGGAGCCGAAGGGGTGGGACGGGCTGCGACGGCGGCATTCGTTCAGAGCTTTGTGATGATTTTGGCCTTGGATATTGTGCTCAACATGTTCCTCGACGGCGTTTACTATTCGCTCTGGCCGGGAGGATCCAAACTGCTGTGATGGACGAGAAGCTTATCAATCAATTGGCATCGGAACAGAGCCCGGTCCCGCATCCCTTGGTACGGACCGAGTCGCTGACGATTCGTTTTGGGCGCCAAACCATTCTCAGCAACCTGTCGTTGTCGATCGCGCGTGGGGAGACGGTAGCAATCATTGGTGAGAGCGGTTGCGGCAAGACACTTTTTCTAAAATCGCTCGCGGGATTGATTCCGGCCTCGAGCGGGCGCGTGCTGTTCGACGGCATGGATATCTATTCGATCTCGGACACGGAACTGACGCGATTGCGGAAGCGCTTGGGATTTGTGTTTCAAAATGCAGCACTCTTCGACAGTCTCAATATCCAGCAGAACGTTGCGTTTCCAATGATGCAGCACGGTGTTCCCAGCGGGAAATCGGCTCAGCAATGGATCGAACAGCGACTTGCCGAAGTCGGTCTCCCTCGCAATGTCCTTCCCAAGCGTCCTTCGCAACTGTCGGGCGGGATGCGGAAACGGGTCGGCTTGGCCAGAGCATTGATCCTCGAACCGGAGCTTCTGCTGTACGACGAGCCCACCACTGGACTCGATCCGATCATGAGCGACGTCATCAACGAATTGATCCTGCGCACGCAACGCAAGTATGGGGTGACCAGCATCTTGGTCACGCACGATATGCATTCCGCGAAGAAAGTCGCCGACCGAGTGATCATGTTGTATCCCCATTCGAGGCTGGCGCCCGACGAGTCACAGATCTTGTTCGATGGGCCACCCGAACTGCTGGACAAATCTCCCGATTGCCGGGTCAGGCAATTCGTCCATGGCGAGGCGGGGGAACGACTGATGGAGATGGTCGCCCAGCAAGCGGGTCATTCCGACGAAACACCGCTCCTTCACGACACCATCGCACGCAAGGAGGCGCAGTAGTCGATCATGGATGACAACGGTTACCGCTTCGGAGTCGGTGTTTTGGTCCTCGCCTCGGCAATCGTGGCGGTGCTGCTGATTGCATTCTTTGGTGCCATCCCAAAATTTTGGGTGGAGAAATATCGTTTTACCGTCAACTTCCCCAGCGCGCCGAATGTCACGATCGACACGCCGGTGCGCAAGAACGGGGTACTGATCGGCCGGGTCGCGAAAATCGATCTTCGCAAGCAGCGAAATGGCGGTGTCGATTTGTTACTGGAAGTCGACCGAGAGTTTGAACTCATGGCTGGCGAAACTCCACGCATTCGGACCGGATCGTTGATCAGCGGGGATTCGATCATCGAATTCGTCGAACCCAACAGCGGTTCGTTGTTGGCGCGTTTTGACGGCTCCGCAGGTTCTCCACGGGACGGCGTGCTCGATGAACGCGAGATGGCCATCGCCCAAACCCCGATCGGCGAACGGGAATTCGTTGCGCGAGGTGAGGTCGTCCCTGATCCCCTCGAGGCCGTAGGCGACCTGGTCGGTCTCACCAATTCCATGCAGAAGATGGCCGAACGCTTGGACAACGTCTTGGCCGTTGCGCAGGACATGGCTGGTGGCGAGGAAGGCTCTATTCGGGATGCCGCACAGACCTTCAAGGCGACGCTCGACAACATCAACAATACCGTTTCGACGATCAATCGCATCGGCTCCCAAGTGGAGCGAGCCCAGATCCCCGAACTGGTCGCAGAAGCGCTCAACGCGGTTCCCGATCTCTTTAGGGAGGCCCAGAGCACCCTCGCCCAATTGCAGCGCACGCTGAAGGGGGTCGAGGAATTCAGCATCCAGCTCGAATCGATCAGCAAGGAGTTTGATGGAATCGGCGAAACCGTCCGCTCTGCGATGGAGAACGCGGACAAAGCGATTGCAAATATCGCGGAGATTACCGAACCGATCAGCCAACGGAGCGATGAAATCGCCGACAACCTGGTCCGATCCCTCGGTAACATCGACGCGCTCGCCGCCGACTTGCAGATTTTCGCCAGACGACTCAACAACAGTCGAGGGACGATCGCCCGATTGGTGGACGATCCAACCCTCTATGGCAAAATCGCGGAAACGCTCGAAAGCATTCGAAACGTCTCTGGGAATGTCGAGGGGTTGTCCCGTCGTCTGCAACCGATTCTCGACGATATTCGGGTCGCCACCGACAAACTGGCTCGCGATCCCGGGCAAATTGGGGTACGAGGGGCGCTCAGCGGCCGACCTTTGGGTGCGGGTCTCAAGTAATCATCAGCCGCGCGATCGTTACAACCGTTCCGAAAAGGCTCCTAAACCATCCCGTTTTCTTTCGAGGTGGAAATTCGGATCGCTGTTGCGAACTACCGTTCGTTGATCCGATGCACGTAGAGGCCGACCACCGCTTGGCAGCGGTAGCTACGGGAAGAACCGACGCCATGACTAATCCGCTGTGCATCGTCGGATTTTTTCGAAGTTGCAACGCCTATGAATCCAAGCACACTCGTCATCCCTTTGATCGCGCCAGAGTCCGTTGCGACCCAGCCGGATTCTCGGAACTCTACGAGCCTGGCTGTCGGCGAGTCGACACCAATTGAACAACCCGTATGGGGCTTTGGCTCTCATTGCTTGGAACTGGATGGAGTGCGCGGGATTGCCATCCTGCTGGTGACGCTCTATCGATTCATCAAGGAATGGGACCCTTCTGCACATTGGCTCTTAGGGCTGGGCAAGAAGTATTGCGACCTCGGGGAACGAGGGGTTGATTTATTCTTTGTGCTGTCAGGATTCCTCATCACCGGCATCCTGCTCCAGACCAAAACATCGGAAGGTTACTTCAAGAATTTCATCATTCGCCGTGCGCTTCGGATCTTCCCGCTGTACTTCACCAGCTTGGTCGTTTGCTTGTTTGTGCTGCCTCTGCTGATGGGAACCCAAGTTTTCGACTTGCCCAGATCGAACCAGTTTTTCCTGTGGACCTACACCTCCAACGTTTACATGGCCTGGACGAACACATGGTGCTTCGGTCCCCTCGATCACTTCTGGTCGTTAGCCGTCGAGGAGCATTTCTACTTGGTGTGGCCGGCGATCGTCTACTGTCTCAGTTCCAAGGCCTTGCTCCGTCTGGCAATCGGAATGATCGTCGGCGTCGGGGCAGCCCGAATGTTCTTCACGTTACGGCCTGAATGCGGTGTGGCGGTCGATGCGTTGACCCTCTTCCGTTGCGATGCTCTCGCGATGGGTGCCATGCTCGCGGTTCTACTCAAGCATGGTTTATCTGCCGACCAGGTCAATCGGGTCGCGAAATGGGTCTTGCCACTCCTGGTCGTCGCGGGGTTCGCAGTAGTGTTTTCCGGCAAACGCTTGCTGGGTATTCCGCATTCCCTGTGGGGTTGTATCTGGGTTGCTGCGATGGCGGTCGTCGTAACTCGTCCGCGATCCCATCGGCTGAGCCATTGCCTTCGAGCCTCGTGGCTGCAGTGGCTGGGGCGATATAGTTACGGCATGTATGTGGTCCAACTTCCGCTGGTCACCATGCTCCCTCTCTCCTTCGCTGCCGAGCATTGGAATAGAATAGGTCTCTCGCCTGTCTTGTTCGGCATCGCGTACGTCTCAGCATTGTTCGCGATGACATGCGTGATCGCGATGGCGAGTTTCCATCTTCTCGAGAAGCCGTTCTTGAAGATGAAGCGCTGGTTCGCTTGATCGATCAGCGATTTGTTTCCTCGTCGAGGATGTTTTGAAGTTCCTCGGGAGTGTTGAATGACCGTGGCAGTTTGTCGATAGGCCAGTCGAGCGAGGCAATCGATCCGCGGAGTTCCTCATGCACGTCTCGCAGCGAGCGTTTTCCTTCCTGCCAGAGGCGCGTCGCGACATCGAGGATGGTGGCTGCATACAACCCAGGCATGGGCATGAAGGGATCCGACCGCAGAACAACGATCGACGACGGACCGTCTCGCCAGCGCTGGTGTGCCGGACCAAGCCAATCCCAAGTTCGGGGAATCAGATCGCAATTGACGATCAAGCCGCAGAGCGAGCCTGAGGACTGGCAGTCTCCCAGAGCCGTTAGAAGTCCTGCCAAGGGGCCGCCATCGGGGTGAATATCTGCGACAACCGGCAGACCGAGATCGTCGTAGTCGGAAACTCTCTGCGCGACCACGGCGACGCGCCAGCCAAGTTGTTCCAGATCGTCGGCAAGAAAACGGGCGAGAGGAATTCCCTGGATCAACACCCGGGCTTTATCGCTGCCAAATCGTCGACTGCGTCCGCCAGCCAACAGATAGGCATGGTTCATTCCGGAAATGCCAAATCGGCATCCATGTGGTTGTGTGGAAAAATCGCCCCCACCACCATCATCCCAAGGCTTGCTGTGTGGAGCAACCAGCATGGTTCATTGGCAAGCATGGTTCGCATCGTGGCGGTGGCTACGACCAACATCATGATAAAGTAGACCCGTTCCGCGCTAGCGCGGATTCGGGAATCGTCGCTGAGCCTGGCAATCCACAAACTCATCAGAGACAAAACGGGAACGATCCAAGGGAACCAACCCGCGAAAAACTCAAACCAATATGGCACATATGGCATAGGAATCCACCACGCAATCCATTGCGTCGTTGATGTTGTCGCGACTTCCTTCCAAGGATGAAGCGGCATCCTGCCGTAGCTTCCGAGTCGCTGGTCGGATCATCTCGAAATCGAAAAAATAAATCAAGAGCGTTGTTTTGCGAGTTGCGGCGAGCGGATTGCCCCTTGGGCTGAACGGCGAATTCCCGGCAAACAGAGGAGACCTTCCACCAGAAGGGCTCCCAACATCAGCAAAACGAACCACCGCCAGATCTCCTGGACCAGACTGCTGGTTCGCAGTCCGACTCCGATGCGAGCCCATTTCAGGGCCCCAAACGCAGCGTTCAAGGCGGAATCTTCGACGAGCGTTCCATCCTCTTCGCTTGCTCCTCGCTGCAACGCAACGAGTCCCGTATTCGTTTCATAGACCCCTGCATGCATCGATGCCTGATTGGAGGGGGCGGTTTCGTCGCCCGCTTTCCACTGAGAATTGGCGGCAACCCAATCGCGATCCACCCCAGCGATTCCCTGCCGGACTCCCGCCACCCGTTTAGCGCCCTGCGCGAGCATCCTTTGAATGGCGACATACAACACCACTCCGTCTCCAGCCAAGGTCGAATCGCGATCGGAGGGAGTCGTGCTGCACACTACAACCGATCCTTCCGAGGCGGTGCGATCCCCAGGCTCAAGAATGGCGAGCAGGGGTTGCCCATCGGATAAACTCGCCAAGGGAGTCGCTGTACCCGAGAACAGACAGATGCGACGTACGCCGAGGTTTCCCAACGGCAGCGGCGCGCCGTTGAGGGTATTGGCGAGCAACTCCGAATCGTTTTGCCATTGTGCGATTCTCGCCATGGAATCGGACTCCGATTCGGATCCGACGGGAGTCTGGGCTCGCGGCGTTCCGACAGATCGCCATTCTCGCCATTGGAAGCCAAACGCCGAAGTGTCGTCCGGCGTTTCCGGAGGCAAGAATAAGACTTGTCCGCCCGATTTCACAAATGCGTCGGTCAGTTCCAATGATTTCCCCGACGGCAATCGATCGTGCCACACCAAGAATGCGACCGAGTCGAGCGGAACGCTTGCCAGTTGCGCCGGAGTGATGCGTTCGGTTTCGCAACGCAACGCCTGTTGCGGGGCGATGCTCGCGCACAATTCGATCGCGGAGATCAGTTCCGGATTTTCGCTCACGATCAACGTACGCCGCAGGGGTGGTTGCTCGAAGACGAAGTAACTGATGTCATTGTGGGGATTGGCATCGCCGGGGATCTTGACCCAGCCCCACCCTCGCACACCATCTGTCTGCGCTTTTTCCTGAGCCGGCAGGGGGATCCGATAATCGTTGACTTGCGTCCCATTTCCGTTCCAAGTTACATCGAGACTGGTGCGTGCACCTTCGACCGCGATTTCGACCGGGATCGATAGCTGGTCTTCTCCGGGAGCGTTTGGTGAATCGGTCCCCTGCGTTCGATCGATACGAAAACTGATCGATAATGTCGGCGTATCTGCATTGTCGACGCATTGCGCGTTTTCTATGCGAATGGATCGGTCCTCCGAACGATTCCCGGAGAGATCCAAGATCGAGAAACGAGGGTTCCCGGGGAGCGATTGAAATCCATCGCGCAGGGCCGCCCATCGGCCATCCCGACTGCGCCAGTCCGATTCGCGCAGATCGGAGGCGATCCAGACGACCGTGTTGCTACTAGGATTGTTTTTCTCGTAGGTCAAGCTTTGCTCCAGCAAGCCAGAAATATCGCTCGTGGCGCTCCAGGTCGTGCGAGGTACGGCACGGAGCCATTGGTTGAGCGATGAAAACTCTTCGGGCTTTCCCGAGGCTTCGTCGATCTGCACGATGCGTTGGATTCCGAGCGTTTCGAAAGTTGCCGCCAACTGATCGATCGCGGATTCCAGACGGCTTCGGTTGGTGCCTGGAAGAACATCCCCCATGCTGGGCGATCGATCGAGGATGACAATGGCTCGCTGGGCGGAGTCGCCGCTGAGCAAGGCGAGCAGACCGCTGGTCAGGGGCCGAGCAGCGACCAGGATCAGCGCGAGGATGGCGAGGGTTCGCATCGCAAGAATCAACCATTGTCTCAGGCGCGTGTACCCGCTGGACATTCGGTTTGCCTCGAGCAGGAATCGCATCGCTCCCCATGGCACGGTCTGAAATCGTCGCTGATTGACCAGGTGAATGACGATCGGGATCGCGATCAGCGGGATCGCGAAGAGCATCCAAGGCTGGAGGAAACTCACCGAACACCTCGGGACCCTGTCCTGCCGACGAGAAATCGCATCAAGGGATGTTCGTACGATTCGCTGGTCAGGACGCGATGGTAGTCGACGGACGTTTCGAGCACGATGGTTTCGAGTTGCTGCAGATAGACCTGAAGGGCTTTTTGGTAGCGATCCGCAATCTCATTGGGCTCAACGAACAAGGAAGTGTTTCCCTCCATGTCGACGAATCGAACCGGACGACCGAAAGCAAACTCGATCTCTTGCCGATCGAGCAAATGAAACGCCGCGATGTCGTGTTTTCGGAATCTCAGATGTTCAAAGGAGCGTTTGAGAAGGCTCGGGTCGACGAAGAAATCCGAGATCACGACGACCAGTGCGCGCTGCCGAATGGTTTCCGCGATCTCATCGAGAATCGCAGGCAATTGCGTTTCCCCTTTGGCGGCCGCGCGCTCGAGCGAATCAAAAACGACTCGCAAGTGGGGCGCGGAGCGTCGCGGTGGAATGTTCTGGATGATGTGGTCGGCCGCGAGCGACACTCCGACGGCATCCCCCTGCTGAACCGCAAGGTAGCCCAGCGTGGCGGCGATCCGGCGGCCGTAATCGAGCTTCGTCATCATTCCCTTGGATGCGAACCCCATCGAACCGCTGGTGTCGAGCACGATGCAGCAGCGAAGATTGGTATCTGCCTCGAATTCCTTCACGTAGTAACGATCGGTTCGTCCATAGGCTCGCCAATCCAGTCGACGCAGATCGTCTCCTGGAACATATTTGCGATACTCCGCAAACTCAACGCTCGATCCGCGATGCGGCGAGGGATGACGACCGGAAACGTTCCCTTGCATGGGATGCCGCGGATGGAGAGGGACCGCCGCTAAACGGGACAGGATCTGCGGGTCGAGAAAGGATCGCGTGATGTTCAACATCGGATCACTGCATCTCGTCGACCAATCGCGACACGATCTGCTTGGCGGATATTCCCTCCGCTTGGGCCGCGAAGGTGGTGATCAAGCGATGGACCAGGACCGGTCTGGCGACGTATTGCACATCTTCCAGTCGAACCATGTAGCTCCCCTGCAACGCAGCGCGGCTCTTGGCCCCTAGAATGATGTTTTGCACAGCCCGCGGGCCTGCGCCCCAGGAGACGAAGGGCTTCAACCAGTCGGGAGCCGTTGTTCCTTGCGGCCGCGTCTTGCGCACCAAACGGGCAGCGTATTCATAGATGTGGTCCGGTACCGGGATGCGTCTGACAAGTTTTTGGTAATGCATGATCTCCTCGCCGCTGAGGACCGGAGAGAGTCGAACCAAGTCATCTCCGGTTGTTGTCCGCGCGATTTGAATCTCTTCGAGTTCGCTCGGATAGTCGAGTTCGACGAGGAACATGAAGCGATCCAATTGCGCTTCCGGAAGTGGGTAGGTACCCTCTTGTTCGACCGGGTTTTGGGTCGCGAGCACCATGAACGGGGATTCCAGATCGAACGATTTCCCCAGTACCGTTACCCGTTGTTCCTGCATCGCTTCGAGCAACGCAGCTTGAGTTTTCGGTGGCGCTCGGTTGATTTCGTCGGCGAGGATAATATTCTCGAAGATAGGTCCGCGGATGAACTGAAACTCCCGACGTCCGTCGGCATTTTCCTGAAGGATATCGGTCCCGGTGATGTCCATCGGCATCAGGTCGGGAGTGAATTGGATTCGATTGAAACCCAAGGACATGGTTTCCGCGATCTTGCTGACCAGCAGCGTTTTGGCCAGACCTGGGACCCCCATGAGCAAGGCGTGTCGACGAGCGAACAAGCAGATGGCGACTTGTTCAATCACTTCCCGCTGTCCCACGATCACCTTGCCAAGCTCAGCGCATAGCCGCGCATAGCTTTCTCGCAGCGCATCGATGGCGCGGACGTCTTGATCCGAAAGCGTAACGTTGGGGGTACCGACAGGGTTTGCGAGACTCATTCGGAGGGGTTGCGTGCGGTTGGAGTGTGTTACGGTTTTCGATCTAACAAACGATGGTCGTATTGTACTTGAAACTCACTCAATTGTTGGTTTGCCCAACACTTGGTCCAAAAATCCCATCACAATCTTGCGATAAACACGCTCCAACAAAGGATTGGATTCGATGATTTTCATGGTCTTGTAGAGTTGGGCTCCGCTCTCGGCATCGAGCTCCAGTTCCTTGGTCGCGCCGTTGGCATCGATGAGGGTCGCGATGTAATGGACTTGCTCCTGAGAATCCATTTCTTTCCGCACACGATCAATCTGTGCGGTGTTGACATCGAACGGTCTCGGCGGGCCGTTGGTCGTCGCGGGCGCTGGACTGCGTTCGCCGGCCAAGCTGCTCAAGAACTGGGCCATTGCATCGACGTTTTCCTGACTGCTGGATTCCGTCAATTGCTGGCTGAGACGCCCCAGCATCTGCTCATTCTCTGCGACAGAGCGACGGTTCCCCCCATCGATGCTTTGGGCGATCCGACGTTGCACGAACGACGACGCAATGCTGGCATCTGGGTCCGGCAGCCGCGGTTGTTCGCGGCTGGAAACCATGACCTCCGACCAAAGTTGGTCCTCATTTTCCGGAACGCTCCAACGGCCATCGATCTCGATGTGGGTGATCAGGGACGCTTCAGGGAGTGGAGCGAACACGACCGACGTTACCAGCAACGCAAGTGCGGATCCATGCGCGGTCAACGACATCATCCAGGCCAGTTGCCACGGACGATTCCAGGAAATTCGGGCGAACGCTACAGGGATGATTCTCATGGGCAGGGCCAGCGATCCGAAGGCTCACGCGATTCATCTGCATCGCCGATGCAAGCCTCCTGGAGAACATTCATCGTAGTCCAATCATCCTGCGAAGGGAACTGGATCCGGTCTGTGCGTTCTACCGATCTCTAGCCATCTTGAGAAACAAGTCGTAGCGGGCTTTCATCTCCAGAAGGCTGTCCCCACCAAATTTGTCGACCAGGGCTGCTGCCACTTCAAAGGCGACGACATGCTCCACGATGATGGCGGCAGCGGAGATCGCGCACACATCGCTTCGTTCGTAGTTCGCGCGGTGAGGCTGTTTGTCTTCCATTCGGATGGAGTCGAGAGGCTTGCGCAACGTGCTGATCGGTTTCTTGGCTGCCCTGAGAATCAGCGATTGGCCGTTGGTCATTCCACCCTCGAGCCCGCCTGCATTGTTGCTGGGGCGAACGTAGCCCAGATGCGGCAGATGGACTTGCTCAGGATCGTGATGAATGGGATCGTGCACTTCGGACCCACGGCGACGGGCCGCCTCGAACCCCAAGCCGATCTCGACCCCTTTGATAGCTTGGACCGCCATCACAGCTTGGGCCAAGCGGCCGTCTAGTTTGCGATCCCACTGAGCGTGGGTCCCGAGACCGAACGGCAGACCATCGACACGCACTTCGACGATCCCGCCGAGCGTGTCTCCCTCGTCTGCCATGCGATCGATGTAGGATTCCGCCTCCCGGTCACGGTCGGGCTGGACGCTGTAGAGGGAACTGGCATCGCGCAAGTCGCGGACTTTGTCGATCGATTTCCCGCGCGTGTCGCCGTGCCCGAGTGCCATGTCCCCCAATTCCACCACATACCCGACCGTTTCGATCCCGAATTGCTTGAGGAGCAACCGAGCCAATGCACCTGCGGCGACGCGGACCGCGGTTTCCCGGGCGCTCGATCGCTCCAACACGCCGCGAATCGATCCGAGATACTTGATAGCACCGGTGAGGTCGGCATGGCCTGGCCGCGGTCGCTCGAGTTCCTTGAGTCGCTCAAGTTTGTAGTCCTTGTTGACCACTTGAAGGGCAATCGGAGATCCCAGGGTGATCGATTGCCAAGTCCCGGTGAGGATGTCAACCAAGTCCTCCTCGAGTTTTTGACGTCCGCCTCGACCATAGCCGCCCTGACGCAGCTTCAACTCGCGATTGATAAAGCCTTCCTCGATGGGTAGCCCTGCTGGGAAACCATCGATGAGGGCGATCAGGGTCTTCCCATGCGATTCACCGGCAGTCCAATAGCGTAGCATGGCGTAGGGATCCGAGAGTGCTCTATCGGTGGATGGGAAGGGATTCGGAGCGGTGGCCTAAGACGTCAGTCTTTGCCATAGTGTTTGACTTTATCCCAATACTTTTCGAAAGCCCCGTCCTTGTGAAAATCAGGACTGTTGTCGATGTCGTGGCATTCCAAACACTTGTCCTGGGCCCGATCTAGGGTAAGCCTCATCTGAGCGCGAAAGGCCTCCATTTCCTCTTTGGTGCTATCGATGTCTCCCGACTCTGCCGCTGCGTGCTGGGCTCCGGGGCCATGGCAGTTCTCGCAACCGTTGCCGGTCAGGTGCATCGACAGCTCGAGAGACGCGAAACCCGTGCGATACGGATAAACCTTTTGGGGATTCCAACCCGTCACATGGCACGAGATGCACTCCGGGTCGAAATGCCGGGCCATCGAGCGCTCTGGAGGTTCAACAATGGAGTCGGTTGCGTGAAAGTGTGGAGTGTTCTTCCAGATGTCGAATGCCGTTGTGTGGCAGTCTCCACATTTCTCGCTGCCGACGAATTCCCGCTGAGTGGGATGGGTCAGCGGCTTGAGTCCCAACAGCTGGAACGAATCGTCCGACTTGGCTTTCAACTCATCCTGGTATTTGCTGAATAGGGCCATCATGCGAGGAGAGTCCTCGAACTGCGAGCTGAGGGCAATGCGCTGGTAGCGGACGGGCTGAGCCGCATCGTGAAAGAATCCGAGGATGCCTGCATACATGCCTTTCGCTCCCGCCTGCACGATTTGGGTTTTGATACCCGGCAGGGTCTCGGGTCGATAGGTCGGTTCGCCGTAGCCACCGGAGGTGATGACAACATCAAAGGCTGGAAAGCGTTTTACGATTTCTCTCGTTTCATCCAAACTCGCGTTTGCAATGAGGACCTTCAAGTCGCAATTGGCCGTGTCGAGAGCCTCGATCACTTTGCTGAGACCCTTTTCCACGGGAACAACCTGGATGAACTGGTTCGTGACTCCTTTTCCGTAGGTGTCTCCCAGAACACTCGTGATGCCGATCCTGCGAGGCGCACCTCGGCCATCGGTCGTGCTGACCACTTTATGAGTCAAATCGAATTCGGGGACAAAACTGACATTGGCGGAGACAAACAATTGATTGCCACCATCGGAGTCCAGCATCGAGACCAGGGTCGAGTCGAAGCCCAATTGAAGGTCGTCTTTTCCAAACGCGACCGCTGCGTAGTTCATTTCTCGGAATGCATGAGCCGTCCAATGAAACTTGATCTCGGATTGACTGCCGTCGCGTCGGACTTGGTTGCCAGCATCGATGGGAATGAGATTCCAGCCCCGTCCGCGCAGTTGGCTCAGAAGCGTATCCTTGCGATTGATCCCGCCTTTCTGGTTCGCAAGACCCGTGCAACCGCATGGTTCCATGTATCCCGCCTGGTTTCCCGTGACGTAGAGGACCAGCCAAGGTTGCTGCCAATCGGCGCCAATTTTTTGGTTCCGTTCCTCGTCGGTCGCGACCGAGATCGGGGGCTGATTGGGGGGGGGTGTCGACGCATCCAACGAAGGCGAGGCGACATCCAGGTCCGTCAATCTGCCGCTGGCTCCCGTTTTTTCTGCGGGAGGTGTGGACTTGGGCGGAGTGGATCTGCGAGGCGGGTCACCGGAAGCAACCATGGCAGGAACAGACCATGCGAACGCGCACGCCATTGCGGTTGCTAGCATTCGGGTGCGCAGGGACGGTGGTTGGGTAGTTGGTAGAGGCTTGCGAGTCTGATCCCGCATGAACCGTATGTCCTTAGGAGTCCCTTGCGATGAAAAAACGGAGTTTATTCCGTCACTTTGAACTTCAGATAGATCGGAATCCTGGCGACGACTTCGCTATCCGTTTCCAAGACAATCTTTCCAAAATCTTTGTTGAAGGTTCCGTCGCGTTCGATCGGATTGGATCCGGCTGGAATTTCGAAGGTGATCGGGAATATCCGCTGACTCGCCGTCCCACTTGGTTCCCCGATCGTTACTGAAATTTCCGAAGGAGTGATCGATTCGACTCGAAGCTTGGGTTCCGCATCCGCGTTCTCCTTGCGAACAGCGAGCATCAACTTCTTTTTCAATCCTTGGGATGCCTTCGCAGTTCCCAGGTTAAGCACATTTCGCGACTCGTTGTAGTCATCTCCGGCGATGACCCGCATGTTGTTGATGCCGCGACCAGTAATTGGGAATGCGGGTACGTCCGACTCTTCCGTTCCGTCGGCGCCATCCTTCCGCAGGAACTTGATGTTCGTATTGATCGGACCTGCTGGGAGGCCGGGAAGGAGGGTGATTTTCGCTTCGACGACCCGCTTCGCCTCGGACTTCTCTGGAATTTCCCCAGGTTGAATTAGGCTCTCTTCTCCAATTTCAATGCGTACCAGATCGGCGATGGTCGACTCCTCCACTTTGCCTCCGACGAGATCCATCGGTTCGTCACGGAGAGAGAAGATTTTTACGGTGGCGATCCTTTCGACGTTTGTGAAAACCTCTCCGAGATTCTGCCCCGGAGGCTCGAGGACGTATCCTTGAACCACCTGGCCAGAAATTTTCAATTGAATTTCTTCTTGGCCTGGGCAGTCCGTTCCGATTGTCGCGGACTGGGAGAACTCACTGAAATTGGCGATCGCTTTCCATTCGAGTTCAACTTTGGTTTCCTCGCCTGGCTTCAGGACGGCTTGCTCAAACTTGCCGACAGTGCATTTGCAGGTGCTTTTCAGGAACCGAATTTTCGCCGCTGCGTCCCCCACGTTCTTAAAAATGAATTCATGAGAACGCGTGGCGCCGGCCATCATGATTCCGAAATCGTATTCCGCTCCGTTAACGACATCGATCTGTCCGGATTTCCTCTGAAGGGACTTGTTGATCAATGCCTTTAGGGATCCGCTGTCCGATACTTGCGAGATATCTGCATCTTGCAACCCAAAGACGTTTTTCTCGGCTTTGTGCCTGATGAAATGCCGGTATTTCGCAAACCCGAATCCAGCACCTAGGCAAACCAGAACAAGCAATACTGTTCGCATTTTAAAAAACTTCCAACGCCTGGAAAAAATCTTTTGGGGGTGGGAGGTCGGGGTCAAGGATTAAGGCGGATACGTAAATACCGGAGTACTGGTTCAGCCTTGATTTGGTCCTGGGACAGCCCGCGACGCGCATCCGTTCCTAGTCCCGCGTCGCGCGGAATCAGGGAAGCCGGCCAAACCAACACCGCCAGTTCGATTTTGCGGTCTCGGTGAGGCGTTGCCGCGTCGATTTTCTCCGATTGAACGCAATGTTCGAGCGCGCGATCCTGATCCCCAACAAGGCTTGCCGCCAATGCCGCCTGGAGATGCCCTTGCGCCGATGACGGCGCCAATTGGGATGCTCGTTCGAAAGCGCGATCTGCTTCGGAAAGCCAGGGTTTTCTCCCTTCCGAGTCCCCTGCCGTCGCCGCGACCCGCAAAGAAGCCTGGCCGCATGCGTCCCAAGCCAGCGAGTTTTGTGGATCTCGTGCCAAAAACTCCTTCTGCAGATCCCTCAAAACCGTTTCCCATTCCCGCCGCGTCTCCTTGCCCATAGGACGCGCCAGTTGCCCGACCGCCCAGTCGATTCCTTTACGAACAAGCTCCGGATCCCACGGATCGGCTTCGGTGAGGCTCCAGACCTGTCGGGGCGATGGCTCGCGGACCTCTCCCCCCAGGATCGTGCCATCGCGATCCAATCCCCTCGAAATAGGGACCGCCATCGTCGCGTACCAGGCAACCAATAACATGGCCGCCGCGCCGATCCATCCCAGTCGCCCCACTCCGCGTTGGGGTATTTCGGATTGGCTCGTTTCCTTCCGTTCCCTCGCCGCTGCAAGCAGTCCACCGAGGCACAATCCGAGAACCGAAATACCCATGCTCATAGTCCCGGGGAGAAGCCATCCTCCGGACGCGAGGAAGTGTATCAGCATGACGGCGAAGGCAATCCACAGCGCGGAGCCTTTCTGAACAAGCGACTGCACCGAAGTTTTCGCTGCCGACCACCAAGTCCCTGCCACTGCCACCAAGCCGGAGGCCACCATCGCCAGGATCGAACCCACCAACCGATCCCCCGAATCGACGATAAAAATCCAAACCACGAGGCTGACTGAACTGATCGCAGCGCCCGACCAAAATGCGAGAGCGATTGGGCGATCGACTTCTGAATGAACTGCTTCCGGAGTGGAATCCCTCGGCTGCAGGATGGCAATCCCCAGTGCGAGACCGATCGCGATAGACACCAGGAGCAGGCATGGGATACCGCCTGCATGAGCAGTCTCCAGCAGGAAGTTGTGGGGGTCTGCTGGGGATTCCGCTGCGCTGGGCAGCTTGACGTGCACATAGCTGGCTTGGAAATTTCCGACACCGAAACCAGTCCATGGCTCTTGGGCAATCAGACTAGCAGCTCCGCGCCAATAGTCGAAACGATACGCGAGGGATTTTCCAGCCTCTTGAAGGATCAAGGGATCGAATTGATAGACGACGAGAAGACCGATTCCGGAAAGCGCGATGGCGGCCAAAGCTCCGAATCCAAGCGTGCGGCCTCGAACATGTCCATGCGTCATTGCGGAAAACAATCCTAAGAGAATCGTCCCCGCTCCCGCTGCGACCCACGCGGTACGACTCTTGGTTAGCAGCAGACCGAAAGCGATCGCGGCGAGGAGAGCGCCATTGACGACAAGCCATGCTCGCGATCGTCGAGCGGACCATGTGCCGAGCACCAGCACCCAATAACCAGCGAGAAACCCACCCAACGAATTCGCCAGGGCATAGACCCCTTTCATCTCCGTGCTGCGAATGCGATCTGCGAGGATCAAACCCGCTGAAGATTCCAACGAAACCCCTTGACGTTGAAATAAGCCAGCGGGGTCCCGTTCGAGTTCGTGGCGCAGTTCTGGTTGGATCACGCCGTATTCCCAAAAACCGTAGACCAGCATGCCGATTCCAAGAGCCATCATGACGGTGATCCCCAGGCGCGAGAAACCTGGTCGAGTCGCGAGCAAGCCGATGCTCGTCCCCCAAACCAACATCGAGGTCCATTGCCAAAAACCGTTCACGGCGAATCTCAAATTGCCTCGTCCCGAGACAGCGAACGTTGCCAACGCCAGCCATGCGACCGCCAACGCGCATGCGATTGCTAGGGCGTTTCGGTGCCAGCGCGACTGCGTTGCCGTCGATGTCATTTTCCTCGCGGTCGGCTGGAACATAGGTTCGAGTGCGACTCCCGCTGCCACAAACACTCCTACCACCAAGCACAATCCGATTGAGAGAATCGAATCCCCTGAAGCGATCGAAGCTGTCGAATC
>Ga0315904_10000314_pt1 | contig 77501 bp, 90 predicted proteins | sample LakEriMetagenome_6_FD_203529 | JGI IMG/M metagenome (GOLD analysis project Ga0315904, IMG submission 203529) | Freshwater fungal communities from buoy surface, Lake Erie, Ohio, United States - Buoy 12 MA120 | ecosystem: Environmental > Aquatic > Freshwater > Lake | place: USA: Lake Erie, Ohio...
GCGCAAGGGAACAGCAACAGACCAGACCACCCCACGAAAACGAAGCGGTCGCGCTTGAGCCAGTCATCGAGGATGTCGAACCATCCCCGGGCCGCTGGCGCGCGTCCTACAGCGATCGTCATGAGAAAAACTGAAGAACCAGCGGGTGTGGATCACCGCTGGGGTGTGGGTACTCGTTGATGGTAACAAGAGAAAGGGAGTCTCTGGGGTTGGTGACATGGCCTGACACCCTTGGCAGGTGGTGGGTTGGCACTGCCAACCTCGCTGAAGAGGCTCTGAAACGGCAAGATGGGGGAATGCCTCCCTAGTCTTGAATGACGAGCAGCACAGAGCCCCTTTCCCGCATGTCTGATCCTGCCGGAAATGTCCTAGAGCAGCAAGTTCTTGGATCTAGACGTTTTTCCAACGTTGTAGTGGCTTTAGCTGTCAGTCTTGGCGGTACCGGCTTCTTACTTTCAAGTTTTTCCAGTCGTTTTGGCAAAAATTACTTTCCTCTCATTCATTCTTCTGATTTGCCCTGGGTGCCCCAAGGACTGGTCATGGGTCTCTATGGTGTGGCGGCTTTGCTTTTAGCTCTTTACCTTTGGACAGTGATTGCAGTGGATCTTGGTGGAGGAAGCAATCTTTTTGACAAGGGAACTGGACGGGCCATTATTAAAAGAAGGGGTTTTCGTTCCCAGATTGAAATTGACATTCCTCTCAAGGACATACAAGCCGTCAAGGTTGAAGTACGTGAAGGCCTCAGCCCCCTGCGACGTCTGGCCTTACGGGTTCAAGGGCGTCGCGATCTCCCTTTGAGTCGTGTTGGTGAACCGATCCCTCTGGCTGACCTTGAATTCACAGGAGCCACGCTTGCCCGTTTTCTTAATGTCCCATTGGAGGGTATCTGATGAGATTCGCTTTGCCCTCGCCGCGTCGCGAATTCATTTTTGCTTTCTCTGTTTTTATTTTTTTAGGTCTTGGTTCGTGTTCAAAAGCTACCCGGGATCTCACATTTACATGCGACAAGGCAAATACCCCCTGTTTGTCAGGCCCTGCGATGGTTTCATTAGAAACATCGAAGGGAACTGTTCTCCTTCAGCTTGACGGAAAGAATGCACCTCTAACCGCTGGTAACTATTTGGACCTAGTCCGTAAAGGTGTCTACGACCAAACTGTCTTTCACCGTGTCATCCGATCACCCTTGCCTTTTGTCGTGCAGGGAGGTGATCCGACAAGTTCCAACCCCAAAACTCCTGTTAGTTCGTATGGAACTGGAAATTATATTGATCGATCTACTGGTGAGGCCAGACTTATCCCCCTTGAATTTCGCCTTAAGGGTTCCTCAAAATTTGTATACGGTCAAGAGATGGCTAATGCGGGCGGGCCCCAAAAACCTGAGTTGACCCATGCGAGAGGCGCGATTGCCATGGCTCGATCATCTGATCCAAACACAGGTAGTGCTCAATTTTACATTGCCCTTGAAGCATTGCCTGAGCTTGACGGACGTTACGCAGTTTTTGGTCGGGTTGTTCGTGGCATGGAGGTTATTGACCGAATCCAGCAGGGAGATAGATTGTTGAGAGCCAAAGCGGTTGTTCAGTAATTCTCTTGACGAGCTTCTTATTGTTTAGCGTCAACTTAAGCCGGAACTCTGCTTTCGGAACGAGTGGCTTTCAGCCATTCAGTATTCACACCTGATGCCCGCTCTAACGCCACTTTCCCGGTTCGTGCAATTTCAAGGATGCCATAGCCGGTCAGGAGCCGTTCTAGGGCGACCAGTTTTCCAGGATCACCGACAACTTCTAACGTCATTGCGTCATCGGCCACATCAACCACTTTGGCACGGAATACTTGCACGAGATCGAATATTGCTCCACGATTTTCTTTGTTGGAGGATACCTTCAGCAGCATCAATTCTCGCTCTACGGCTGGAATTCTGCTCAGGTCAATGACCCCTAAGACATTGACAAGCTTGTTGAGCTGCTTACTCATTTGCTCCAATGTTCGGTCGTCACCCTCAACGACCATTGTCAGCCTTGAGATTCCACGCTGTTCAGCGGGGCCAACCGCAAGGCTCTCGATGTTGAAGCCCCTGCGGGCAAACAAGCCTGAAATCCTGCTCAGCGCACCTGATTCGTCTTCCACCAGTACGGAGAGAGTGTGCTTCATCTGTCTTAAGGGGTTCCCAGCACTGCCTCAGGGTAATCGCTGGGGAGCGGGCCGTGTTGAAATTCTCTCTCAGCGACCGATTGGCAGTCCCATCAACCAGGCCAGCACCACCTCGTTAAACAGGCCTGGCTTCTCATCATGAGGACAATGCCCCGAACCTGAGATGACTGTGAGGCTCAGGTCGAGTCGAAACCGCTGGCATTGCCATCCCACATCCAGGGGCACGAGGATGTCCTCCTCTCCCCAGATCAGAAGCATTGGTCGCGCTAGCCTTTTGAGCAGGCTGGGCGCCGTCGCTTTTATGGGCCTCAGCGCCATGGACACGCTCATCGCCCGGAGCGCCGGGATGGCGCCTGGTCGACGGGCGGGACGGCCGATGACGCGTCGCAGTCCCAGGTCGCCCATGACTGGACCTAAATAGGCTGTCTGAATGGCCAAGTCGAGAAGGGGTGAATGGACCAGCAAAGGGATGATGACCTCCAAGGGCAAGGCCCGGCAAAGGAGTTTCACGACCATCCGCTTGGTCCTCCGTCGCCAGAGTGGCCGTCGTCTGTTGCTGTCCGCCATGTCTGGACTCAGCATCAGGAGGGTTGGATCTGGCAGGGGTGCGGCGATGATTGCCACAACCAAGTCAGGGAAAAACACGCCGCACGTCAGGGCGACAAGGCCTCCTAGAGAGTGCCCCACCAAAACTGAGGGACGTCGCACCACCTCTTGGAGAAACCCGTTGAGTTGTCGTGCCCAGAGGCGATTGTCGAGTGCCAAGGAGTCCGGCTGGCTGGATGCCCCAAATCCAATCAGATCCATTCCGTACACGTTCCAACCGGCGGCGGCCAGCGTTGGCGCGTTGCGCCGCCAATGCCCGCAGCCCGCCGCGAATCCATGGACCAGAACCAGAGGTGGGTGCGTTGGCTCACCCAGCTGGCGCCAGTGGCAAATTAGGCCGTTCCAATTCCATTCATGGTGTGCCCCCCAATCGATATCCTCAATGAATGGCTCAGTCACAGGTGTCACCCCCGTTAGAACGACCACGTTTTGATAAACAAACTTGCCGGCTCATCGGCTGATGCAACCTGGTGGACCATCACGGAGGAACATGCGGTTGCGCCCCGAGATGGTTGCTCCTGACGATGGGTTGCCCTTGAGGGAAGGGGCCGCCCGCTTTCACCTCGGCACAGGTTTTTTCAACCCAGGCGCCCGTCCGGCGAGGGATCTGGGCGTGCTCCTCGCTCGCGTCCAGGCCAAACGTCGGCCTTTGCGAGTGTTGGATCTGATGGCGGGGTGTGGCCTGCGTTCTTTGCGTTACGGACTGGAGGCCCAGGCACGATCTCTTTTTGTGAATGACGCTGATCCCGCTCGCCTTCCATTCTCGCGGGCCAATCTCGCCGTCCTTGAGGGAACCTGCCTTCTGCGCCAGACAGCTCAAAAAGCTCGTTTTCTTCTTGCTGATTGTGTGCTTCGTGGCGAGCGCTTCGATTTGGTGGATCTGGACGCCTTCGGTTCGCCCCATGCTCTTGTCCCCATGGCTTTGGAGGTGGTGGCTTTCGGTGGGGTCCTTTACCTTGCCAGTACGGATGGACGAGGCTCCACGGGTCACGACAGGACCGCTGGCTTGCGGCATCTTGGGGCTTCGGCCCGATGCCACCCCGCGAGCTGGGAGCTGGCCTTGCGACTTCAACTGGGAGTGATCGCGCGGGCGGCGTGGAGTCAGGGGCGTGGGATGAAACCTGTGTTTTCCTTCTGCGATGGCCGCGCCTTTCGGACGGCCGTTCGTCTCCAGCGGCATCCCTCGCCCCATGAGGAGGGGGAGCTGGGAATGCTCGCGGTTTGTCATCGCTGTGGTGACCAACAGGTTCAGTCTTTGCTGACGTTGAATCGCTGGCGGCCGTGTTTCTGCGGCCCCGCTGGGCTGAGCGCCTTGACCGTCAGCGGGCCTCTCTGGATTGGTCCCCTGCAAGATATTTGCAGTTTAGATGCCATGGCGGAGGAGGGCCAACAGCACGCGATCAGCGTGTCCCCATTGTCCGAGCGTCTGCGAGGTCGATTGCGAACAGACCGGGGGTGGCCTGCGTGCAGTTGGTCTCCCGGCCAAATCGCCAAAGGGATCGCGGGCTCCCAGCCCCCTCTACCAGCCCTTGTGGATGGGCTCCGGGAGGCGGGCTTTCAAGCCACCGCCAATGGTGTGATGCCCGGTTATCTGAGGAGCGACGCACCATGGAACACCATTTTGACTGTGGCGGGGGATTTGGCGCGAGCGGCTGCTAAATAGGTAGCAGCTCCACAGATTCCCCCATGGCCTCGGAAATTTTTGGCACAGCCGCTCTGTTTTGGGTGCTGATCCCCGTTGGTCTCCTTGGTGGGAGTCTGTTGCTGAAGGTTCTGAAGGATTGAGATCCTCTCTGGAGGGGCGCGTCGCCCCCCCCAGCAGCTCTAGGCTCTGCCCGCTTCGGTGCATGGGTCATGAGGGTTTTGGTGGTCGGCGGCACAGGCACCCTCGGTCGACAGATCGCTAAGAGGTCTCTGGACGAAGGCCATTCCGTGCGCTGCATGGTTCGCTCCCCCAGGAAGGCCTCCTTTTTGCAGGAGTGGGGCTGCGAGCTCACCAGGGGTGACCTTCTCGACCCCGAGAGCCTGGCCTATGCCCTGGAGGGCCAAGAAGCTGTCATTGACGCCGCCACCTCCAGAGCTTCAGATCCTGGATCTTGCTACACAGTGGATTGGACAGGCCAACTAAATCTCTTCCACGCGATCCAAAAATCTGGGATCAACCGCTTGGTTTTCTTCTCCCTCCTCCATGCGGATCGTCATCTCGATGTTCCCTTGATGGAGATCAAGTCTTGTTCCGAACAATGGTTGACTGCCTCCAATCTGGACTACACCATTCTTCGCTGCGCGGCCTTTATGCAAGGCCTGATAAGTCAATTTGCGATCCCTGTCCTCGAAGGGCAAACGGTCTGGGTCAGTGGAGTGCCAACTCCGGTGGCGTATATGAACACTCAGGACTTGGCACGATTCGCTGTTGCAGCTCTTGAGCGACCCCAAACGGTTCGCCAGGCTTTTCCCGTCGTTGGTCCTCGTGCTTGGACGACGGGTGAGATCACCCAGCTGTGCGAGAAGTTCGCGGGGAAGGAAGCGCGAATCGCTCGTGTCCCCCCCGTTTTTCTCGGGTTGATGCGATCTGTGGCTAGTTTTTTTGACGCGAGTGTGAATGTCGCTGAGCGTCTTGCTTTTGAACAGGTGATCGGAGGTGGGCAACCTCTGGATGCCCCGATGGAAGAGAGTTATGCCGCCTTTGGGCTCGATCCATCGGAAACCACCTCGCTCGAAAGCTACCTTAGGGAGTATTACGAAACAATTCTAAAGCGCTTGAGGGATATGGAAGCAGATCTTGACAAGGACGCCAAAAAGAAGCTCCCCTTTTGATCGCTGCGCTATAGTGCGTACGTACTACGATAGGCATTTTGACTGGTCCATGTCTATTTCTCAAATTAAAAATCTCCAAAGGCGTCTGAGTCTTCTGGAGCAGGAGGCCATCAATGAGGTGAATCGGGCTTGCGGGCATGAGCTCTGGCAGAGCCTGGGATTTGATGCCCTCGACGCCATTGAGGACTCGGAGCGGCGTGCTCGCGCGAATTTTTATTTCGGCCAACTGCAGACAGCGCGACAATTGATCGACGTGCTTGGCTGAGTGAGCAACGCTTGTAATCGCCTCTCTTCTTCGCGATTCAAGGGTCGCCACTCACCCGGGGCCATCCCGGCGAGAGTGAACGGTGGGCCACCATCCATCAAATCGATGGCGACGCGAATCAGGCGCAGGGTGGGAAGTCCTACAGCCGCTGTCATCCGCCTCACCTGTCTGTTTCGACCCTCTCGCAGACTGATCTCGATCCAGCTGGTGGGAATCTTTCGTCGAAACCGGATTGGGGGACTCCTAGGGGCCCAGAGATCCCCATCGAGAGTCCGAGCTTTCGCCTCCAGGGTGAACTGTTGTTGGATGCACACTCCGGATCGGAGGAGCTTGAGCTGGTCTTCAGACACCGTCCCTTCCACCTGAACGTGGTAAGTGCGCCAATGCCCCCAGCGAGGCTGGCTTAATCGTGCCTGCAAGCGTCCAATCGAAGTTAAAATCAACAAACCTTCACTGTCTGCGTCGAGACGCCCAACCGCGTAAACCCCTGGCACAGGGATGATTTCCGCGAGAGTGCCCCACCGGGCTCCCGCCTCGGCGGTGAACTGGCTCAGAACCCCATAGGGCTTGTGCAACAGGAGCGTCGTCAGGGTTTCGGACTTGAGGTCTTCGCCCTCTAGAATAATGGATGTAGATATTTGGCCTTCACGTTCCGCATGATCGAAACCTCCGGAGTAATTGAGAAAGAGCAAGGCAATGGATTTTACCTGGTCACCCTGGAGCAACCTGCCGGTCACCAGTGTCTTTGCCGGGCGGCGGGAAAACTCACCAAGTTTCGAATCAAGTTACTTGCGGGAGACAAAGTGTTGGTGGAAATTAGTCCCTATGACCTCACCAGGGGGCGAATCACCTACAGGGAAAGGAATGCCGGGGCGGCGAGTCCACGCCCAGCGGGAAATCGCCCCGGAGGTCCAAGAAGACGCTAACTTACGACAGAAGCGTTTCGATCGCTTCGCGGAATTCGCTTCTCTGTTTGACGCCTTGCCATTGCTTCTTTAGCTCCTTGTTGAAAAATAGTTGCACCGTCGGGGTGCCTGTGATTCCAGCCTGAACGGCAATTTCTTGATCGCTTTCGATATCAATCTCCACCCCTTGAGCCTTTCCTTTCATTTCGGAAAGAACACGCTTGAGTTGAGGCTTCAAAACATGGCAGGGGCCACATGTAGGAGATGAATACATCACAAATAAAGGCTTGGCGCCCTCGTGATAAAGGCGCCGTAAGGCATAAGCCCCTTTCTGCCATTCGTTATCGAGTGCGAAATTCTCCGCATCGCTAGTTTCGATCTGCACGGGCTGACCTGAAGGCTCCGGGTCGACGGAGTCCCGAGCCACGGTGACTGCCAATTGGTGATGGCTCAGCCAGCGCTCCGCCGCTAATGCGGCTTGACAACCAGTTCCGGCGGCGGTGATTCCCTGGCGCCACTCCGCGTCAGCCACGTCACCAGCGGCGAAGACGCCTTCGCGAGAGGTTTCCGGTCGACCAGGACGGGTAATAATATAACCCCTGTCGTCTAGTTCAAGTTGATCTTGCAGGAGTTCGGTGTTGGGAGTGTGGCCAATCGCGTAAAACAGCCCCCGGACACCGAGTTGTTGACTGGCGCCAGTTGTTCGCTCTTGAAGTGTTAATCCATTCAGCCAATCCTCACCCGTTAATGCCACAACATCCGTGTTCCAGTGGACAGTGATCGCGGAATTGGCAAGCACGCGATCCGCCATGGCGGCGCTGGCTCGAAACTTGTCCCCTCGGACAATCAAGTGGACGTGACTGCCGTACTTGGTGAGGTACACCGCTTCCTCGCAGGCTGAATCACCACCCCCGACAACCGCGAGTTGTTCTTGGCGGAACTGGGGTGTCGCCCCATCACAGATTGCGCAAGCACTGATGCCACGGCTCCAGAATTCTTTTTCCCTCGGGAGACGCAATCGGTTCGCGCTGGCTCCGGTGGCCAAGATCAGGGCTTGGGTTCGGATCGTTTCGCCTTCCGAGGTCCGGATGGTGTAAGGCCGCTGGCCTAGATCGATCGACAGTGCATCAGCTTCCACCAGCTGCGTTCCCCAGCGGAGCGCTTGGGCGCGGCAACGGTCCATGAGATCGGGACCCAGGATGCCATCAGGAAAACCCGGATAATTTTCCACGTGGGTCGTGGTCATCAGCTGGCCCCCAGGAATCCCCCCTTTTTGAAAGCCGGTGATTAACAAAGGCGAAAGGTTGGCACGGGCGGCATAGATCCCGGCCGTGTACCCGGCGGGACCTGAGCCAATAATCACCAGATTTTGGAGGGGGCGGCGGGAATCTCCCTCAACGGCCTCGAGATGCTCAGGGGAGCTGCCCTGTGGATGCATGGGCTAATACGGAATGAATCCGGCTTAGCTTAAGCGAGTGGGCCCAAGGCTGGGGATGCTCTTGCCTCGTAAAAAAAGATGAAGACGAAGAGAGGGAATTTAACTTTGTCTTTAGATTTCCAGAAGACCGTCGGTTTCGGGTCGCTTGGCTCTCAAGTGATTGGGAACCATCATGACGGTCTCCTTGGCCAGTTCGGGGTGAGATTCAAGTGATACCAACCATTCTCGAAACTCCTCGGTGAGGGCATAGCTGTCTTCAAATCGTTCAAACCCGTCCAGAGCAGCCCTTCTGGCAAGGGCCCAACACAATGCGACGGTGACCCTTCGATGCGCCGAGCTGTCCATTCGTAGCGTCGAGGTTTGGGAAATTATGCCTGAGTGATCGTTGATCAAAGGTGTTTTTTGACACAAAGTCGCACTCGTTGGTCAGATCCCCTCCCGCCCCTCGATCCAGTCCGCGGATTCAGCTGTTGGCTTCCGCATGGTTCAAGAGCAATTCCTCGACCTCTCTCATCCCTTCACTGGCCTGTTGACGGGCGCGGGCGAAATCTCCTTCCGCCTCCTCCCGGAGCGCCTCTCCGATGCGATCGAGCAGAGATTCCTTCTGCTCACTGAGCAGGACCAAGATCTCCCTTTCGATCAAATGCCGAATGGCGACGCTGCGTAATTTGTTTTTGCTTGCTTCGGCCATGGTGCCTTGAACCACTTCCTCAACGAAAAGGCGCTGAACCTCGCGACTGCGAAGAAAGCTTTCCAAAGCGTTGATGGTGCCATCCACCACGGTGCGTTCCACTTCGGCCGGCTCATTGGAGAGCTTGAATTCCCAATCCAGATGGCGGCGCTGCCAGCCCTGTTGGTGGAGACTTGGCATCACCATTTGAGAAAAACTATCGACAGCGATCTCATAGGTGCGTTCAGCTACTTTCTCGCACCAGGATTGCCCACGGGTGGAAAGTTGCTGTTCCACCTGTTCACGATCGACGTTGTGACCCCCATGGTGGCTGTGGCAGAAGCCATTGGGACAGTCGAGAGCGGACAGGGCCATCGAAGGGATGCGGATCACGACCTAATGCCTAACCATGTTTGAGGGGGGCTGGGTGATTCCTTAGCAATTCCGCGGCTTTCTCTGCCCAAGGTGGTGGACTCCAGACAATTCGCCGACGACAGTTGCCTCCCTTGCCCTGTCAGATCTAATGAGTTGGAAATAGGTGCCTCCCCCCCGTAAGGAATGAAACTGCTGGTGCCCCTGGAATCCGCCCCTGGGGAAAAAAGAGTGGCCGTAACTCCGGAAACGGTCCGTCGATTGCAGGGCCACCGCATCGAGATCCAAGTCGAGAGTGGCGCTGGTGAGGCCGCGGGGTTCCCAGACGCGCTCTACTCCGCTGTCGGCGCTTCGGTGATGTCGCCAGAGTGTCTTGAGTGGGAGTCCACCGACGGCGTGCTCTGTGTTCAGCCTCCTCGGCGGCACCACCTACTCCGCTTGCGTGAAGGATCGCTCCTGGTGGGTTTGCTGTCCCCACACGGGGCACGGGAGCTGACCACCCTTCTCAACGATCGTTCGCTTTCCGCGATTGCCCTGGAACTATTACCTCGCATCAGCCGGGCCCAATCGATGGATGTGTTGTCCTCCCAAGCCAACATCGCCGGTTACAAGGCCGTGCTGTTGGCGGCGGCGGAACTCGATCGCTACGTGCCCATGCTGATGACGGCGGCGGGGACCATCCAGCCGGCCAGAGTCTTGATCCTGGGAGCCGGTGTCGCCGGGCTTCAGGCCCTGGCCACCGCCCGTCGGCTCGGGGGTGTGGTGTACGTCTCGGATGTCAGAGCCGCGGCCAAGGAGCAAGTGGAATCTCTTGGCGGTCGTTTTCTTGATCCACCGTCACAACAAGACCTTCCCACTGAGCGTGGGGGGTATGCCACCCAGGCCTCTGAGGCGTTTTTGGCGGCCCAAAGGGACCAGCTGGCTGAGCAATTGGCTTTGGCCGACATGGTGATTTGCACAGCCCAAGTGCCGGGTCGTCCCGCGCCCAGACTCATCACGGAGACCATGCTGGACCGCTTGCGGCCTGGGGCGGTGGTGGTTGATCTCGCCGTGGCCCAAGGGGGGAATTGCGCGGGGACCGTGCCCGGGGAGACGGTGATTCGATCAGGTGTGCGACTGATCGGGGCGGAGTCGCTGCCCAGCTCTGTGCCCAACCATGCCAGCGCTCTTTACGCCCGCAATGTGGCGGCCCTGATCGAACATCTCGTCACTGAGGAGGGCCTCCGCCTCGACCTCCAGGATCCGATCGTCGAGGCGTGTTTATACACCCATGCGGGTGTCTGTCGCCGCGAGGACGTGGCTCAGGCAGGCGCTTCTCTTCTTGCTACTGGATCAGCATCATGACCTCTCTAACTCAATCTCTCTGGGTGCTTTTGCTTGGCAGCCTCCTGGGCTTTGAACTGATCGGCAAGGTGCCACCGACGCTGCATACCCCGTTGATGTCTGGCGCCAACGCCATTAGCGGCATCACGATGTTGGCTTCGCTCACCTTGATTCAACAGGCGGGTGGCAATACCCCGCTTCAGTTCATGGGAGCCCTATCCCTTGGATTCGCCCTCTTCAATGTGATCGGAGGCTTTCTTGTCACCGATCGCATGCTCGCCATGTTTCGTCGCAAAGGAAACTCCTGATGAACCTCACCCTTGCCCATCTGCCCCAGGCCTTGGACCTGGTGGCTGTCTTGCTGCTCTCCCTGGGGATCAAGGGACTGTCGAAGGTGCGTTCCGCCAGGGCCGCCAATGGATTGGCGGCCCTGGCCATGGCCATTGCCGTGGTGGGGCTCCTGGTTCAAGCCCAACCCTCTCCCTCGGCGTGGCTCTGGATGGCCTTGGGGTTGGCCCTCGGGGGCTTGGCGGGGGTTGTCACGGCCATGAGGGTGCCCATGACCGCCATGCCGGAAATTGTCGCCCTCTTCAACGGTTGCGGTGGATTGGCCTCCCTCATGGTGGCCCTGGGGGTCGCTCTCTATCAGGGGGCTGAGGCGGGACTCGTCGAACGGATCTCCATCGCGATCTCTCTTTTCGTGGGGGCCATCACGTTTAGTGGCTCCATTGTGGCCATGGCCAAACTCCAGGGTTGGCTTGAAACGCCAGCCTGGACCCAGAGCTCACTGCGCCACGTTGTCAATGGTGCCCTTGCCCTACTCTGTATCGCCGCCGCCGTGGTGTTGAGCGGCCATCCCGATGGCCCAGCTCTGTGGATTGAAGTGATGGCCGCCACTCTCTTGGGCATTGGCGTCACCCTGCCGATCGGCGGAGCGGACATGCCCGTGGTGATCTCTCTGCTCAATTCCTACTCGGGGGTGGCTGCCGCGGCCGCGGGTTTCGTGGTGGGCAGCCAGCTCCTCATCGTCGCTGGGGCGATGGTGGGGGCGGCTGGGTTGATCCTGACCCAGGTGATGTGCACCGCCATGAATCGATCCCTGGTGTCAGTCCTATTCGGGGGGGCTCTGGGGGGTGCCTCCGGTGCTGTTGGCGGCGGAGGAAGCGAGGCCGGCTACACCCGGATCACCAGTTGCAGTGCTGAAGAATGCGCCATGGCCCTGGAACAGGCCGAACGAGTGGTTTTTGTGCCGGGATATGGTCTCGCCGTGGCCCAAGCCCAGCATTCTCTCCGGGAGCTGTCCAAACTCCTTGAGGCGCACGGTGTGGAGGTGAGTTACGCCATCCATCCGGTCGCCGGTCGCATGCCGGGGCATATGAACGTGCTCTTGGCGGAGGCGGATGTCCCTTACGAGCAGCTCGTGGAAATGGACACCATTAACCCAGAGTTTCCTCGCACGGATGTGGTGATCGTCTTGGGGGCCAATGACGTGGTCAATCCCCAAGCAAAAAATGATCCCTCCAGTCCGCTCTATGGGATGCCTGTTCTGGAGGTGGATCAAGCTCGACAGATCTTTGTGGTGAAGCGATCGCTTGGGGCTGGCTACGCTGGCATCGCCAACGCTCTCTTTGAGCTTCCACAGACCGCCATGGTGTTTGGTGATGCCAAGGCCGTGCTTAATGGACTCTTGTCTGAATTGCGGTCCATGGGTGTGGGCAAGGTAAAGGCGGTGGCGTGACCATCCTGGAAGCGCTTGAGCTGCCTCCGTTTCGCCAGCGCTTTCCTTGGCTTGGCTCTGATCTGCAGACCCTAAGGGACACCCTGCGGGCCTCTCGATCCGAGCTGGACACGGGCCCAACCTTGGAGTTCCCCTTGAGTGAGGGAGATCGGCTGGTGGCCACTCTCGATCCCCCAAGGCAGGGGCCACCCCTGGGGCTTGTGGTGGTGATCCACGGGCTTGGGGGTGGCAGTGACGCCGCGGGGCCCCGGCGGCTGGGACGGTCGCTGCGGGGCAGGGGAATGGCGGTGCTCAGGCTCAATCTGCGAGGCGCGGGGCCTGGGCGACCCTTGGCAAAAGGCACCTACGCGGCCAACTGCGACGCGGATCTTCTCCCGGTGCTGCTGGCGTGTAGGCGTTTAGCGGCTGAGCTGGCCGCCAAGGGGAGCCCTCTTCCCCTTGGGGCCGTTGGAATCTCTCTTGGGGGAACCGTTCTTCTTAACGCTTTGCTGACCAGTCATTCTCACGAGTCGAGGGTTTTGGACGGCTTGGTTTGTGTCAGCAGTCCACTGGATCTCCCCAGCTGTGCCGAGCGCATCGAACGCCCCCGTAACGCGCTGTACCAAAGCTGGTTGGTGCGCAGATTGATTGAGCAGACCCTTGCCGATCCGCATGGTCTGAGCGAGCGAGAGCGTCAGAGCTTGACAGGTCCTGATCGCCCTCGAACCATCCGAGCCTTTGATGACTTGATCACCGCCCCGCGCTGGGGTTTTTCTGGAGTGGCCGACTATTACAACTCCTGTAGCCCGATCAAACGGTTGAGCACCCTCCCACAACCCTTCTCGGCGGGGCGGGAACCGTCCAACTCCCTGCCCCCGGTGCTTCTGATGCATGCCAAGGATGATCCCTGGGTTCCTGTTGAACCCGCGCTTTCCTTGGCCCAGCCGGCGCATCGGCGCCAGGCTGAGGCCAGGATCGAGACCAGGATCTCGCCAGAGGTGCTGATCACGGATGGCGGAGGACACAATGGCTTTCACGCTCCCGGGGACACGGATCAGGGGTGTTGGAGTGATCAGGTGGCTTCCCGTTGGTTGGGGCGGGCTCTGGTTGTCGGGGAATAGGGTGGAGGCAGGTTGAATGAGTTCCCATGGCCCTGTTGGATGATCTGATTGACAATGTTGTGAGCAAGGTGGCTGGAACCCAGATGGGAGAGGCCATCTCACAATTCCTTAAAGACAATGGAGGGGTGAGTGGGCTGGCTGAGAAGTTTCAAACTGGAGGCGCTGGCGAGGTGTTTTCCAGTTGGGTGAGCACGGGTGAGAACAAATCCATCGCGTCCGACGCGATCAGCGGGATTTTGGGGTCGGCCCAGATGCGGACCATCGCCGAGAAGCTTGGAGTGGATCCCACCCAGGCGGCTGATCTGATGGCCAAGTTTCTCCCCCAGGTGATAGATCAGCTCACCCCTGACGCCAAAATTGAGCCCAATCCCGAGGCCCAGCCCCCTGTGGCCTGAGGGGAGGAGCCTGAGGGCCGATCAGCGTCGTGGGTAGGGTTAAGGGCCTGGGTGTTGGCCCGGGAGTTGATCCAGTCGGCCGTCCCTTTTGAGTTTGGCTTGCACCTTCAACCAACCCAAACCCACTGGCAACCCCAAAATCAAAGGCACCGCGGTTAGGGCGGGTCGGGTGGACGCGGCCAGCAGGGAGGCCGCCACCGCGAGCCCCCCCAACAAAAACGACTGCCCCGCGCTTTGTTGGGCCAAGGCCAGCCGCCTGAGCAGGCGATCTGTTTCGCCAGCCCGGATTTGCACCTGCAAATCCCCCTGCTCAATTCGGGACAGGCTTTCATCCAATCGGCGGGGGATGCCTAAGGCGCGGGTGCCCACATCAGCGGCCTGACGGGTGAGTTCGCCGAACAGGGCATTAGGGCCAGGGCCACTGGAAGTCATCAGGGGCAGGAGGTAGGGGCGTGCGATCGCCATCAGGCTAAAGCCCGGATCCAAGCTCCGGCCTACTCCCTCAAACGTTGAGAGAGCCCGCATCACGAAGATCAGCTCAGCGGGCAGCCGAAAGGGTTGACCGTAAACCAGATCGTAGAGATCACCGGATAGTTTCTCAATCATGTTGCCGCTGAAGGGCGGCGTTAGGGCCTCATTCAGCATGAGCCGTACCAGCCGGCGCACGGGTCCAGTATCGATACCCGTGGCAATCACCCCGGCCTGCTGCAACTCTTCCACAAGACTCGACGCGTCTCGAGTGGCCGCGGCCGTCACCATCCGACCCAGGCGGCTCCGCAACCGTTCGGACAGCTGCCCCATCATCCCGAAGTCGTAATAAATCAGGGAGCCATCCGGGGCGACGGCCAGGTTGCCAGGGTGGGGGTCGGCATGGAAAAAGCCGAAACGTACCAACTGCTGCAGATAGCTTGCGGCACCTTTTTCCGCCACGCTCGCGGGATCCACTCCCGCGTTGACCAGGGACTGCCGATCGGTGATTTTGATACCCGGCACAAAATCCAGGCAGAGCACGCGGCGGGAACTCAGTTCCCACACCACGGCGGGGATCCGGATGGAGGGGTCGTCGAGGAACTGTTGCCGAAAGCGGGCCGCGTGCTGGGCCTCGAGCCGAAAATCCAGCTCCCGCAACAGCACTCGCCGACATTCCTTGGCGATGGAGATCCAATCCCGCCCTTGCCCCCAGCGGGGGTGCCGCTGCACGGCCGCGGCCACTTGCTGCAGGACGTCGAGATCCAGCCGAAACAGCCTCTCCAGGTTGGGCCGTTGCACCTTGAACACCACCTGGCGCCCGCTTCTAAGGCTGGCACGGTGCACCTGGGCCAAGCTGGCGGATCCAAGGGGATCCACCTCCAGATCAATGATCTCCAGACGGCGCTGCCCGAGCTCCTCCTCGAGGATGGACTCGACCACCGAAAACGGAAACGCCGGGACGCGGTCTTGCAAGCTGGCGAGTTCCTCGACCACCTCGGCGGGAAGGACATCAGGCCGGGCGGAGAGCAGCTGCCCCACCTTGATGAAGGCGGATCCAAGGTCGAGGAACTGGGCGGTGAGCCAGCGGGCCAGGCGACGTTGGCGCCGAGCTCTCCGCTCGACGGTGGCTCCCCCTGGATAGCTCCAGCCGCGCCCATTCCACCAGAGGGTGAGAAGCAGGCGCAGGGCCAGCCACCAAATTCGTAGGGGGCGCGTCCAGGCGCTCCAGCGGAGCCAACCGGTTGCCCCGGGCCTGGCCTCCCCCATCAAAACAACCCCGCCTGGCTGTCCCTCTGGGTGGGGTGCTCTAATTTTTGGGCCAGGTCGGCCACCTGGGCGCGCAAGGCATCAATCCGCTCCTGGGGATCGCCGGGAGATCGACTGACCCCAGCGGACGCGGCAGCCGATTCGCCACGCTCCAATCGCTGGGCCTCTCGCTCCACCTCCTCCCAAAACAGACTCCATTCCCGCTGGAGACGCTGGGGGGCGTCTTGGGCGAGAACAGCCAGCTCGGCGGCCCGATCCGCCAGCTGGCCCCCCAGGCGGGCGCCGATCCGATTGATCGTGGCTTGAACCAGGGATTGGGGCGTGCTCATCAGCGAATTCGGCACCATTGCCGCACTGTGGCAGATCAGGGCGAGGGAGCGGGTGTCTCCCCAGGGAGAGGTGTCTCCGCCGCGGCGGGTGACTCCTGAGGGATGGCTTCCGGCCTGGGTGGTTGGGGCGGTGAAAAGGTGGGGGGCTCAAGGGTGGGGGGAGGGGGGGCGCTGCCCATGTCCTCCAGGGTGCGTCTGTTTTGCTCGACGCGAGTTTTTTCCTCCTCCAACTCGGCTTGTTTCCGCTCCCGCTCCTCAAGGCTTTGAGCTTCTTCCTTGTCTTTCTTCTCCTGGCGTTTCTCCGCGAGATCTTTCAGATTCGCCGCCGATGGCTTTGAGTCGTCTCCCTTGCGCTCGCCCGTCGCCTCCGTCGCCGACTGTCCTGGAGTCGACTTGGGGTTGAAGGCTGGGGGCCGGGTGGAGCTTTCCCCCCAGGGCACCTCGAGAAACCGCTGGGTGAGTCCGTAGCCCAAGCCGAAGAGCAGTCCCAGGAGCAGCCATCGGGGCCAGCGAGGGGCTGGGGTGGCCCGGCGGGCCTTCCGTGGGCGTGAGCTGGGGGGAGGAGCGGTCTCCATGGGGAGAAACCTTGGGTGGGCCCATCTTGCCTTGGCTTTCGCGGCAGCGCCCGCTCGGCGCGGGTGTGGAGAGAAGATGGAATCAGATTCGTTTGTCGTGGTGTCGCGCCTTTGGTCTCCCGTCCCCGGTGGCGTCACGGCGCCGATCGGTTTTCAAGCCGCTGGCCTCACCGCTGGCCTCAAGGCCTCGGGTCGACCGGATTTGGCGCTTCTGCTGGCTCCTGAGGGAGCGGTGTGTGCCGGCACCTTCACCACCACGGTGGTGCGCGCGGCCTGTGTGGATCTCTGTGTGGAGCGGCTCGAGGCCTCCGGTGGCCGGGCCCGGGCCGTGCTCACCAATTCGGGTCAGGCCAACGCTTGCACCGGGGAGCGGGGGCTGGCTGACAGCTTGACCGCGACCGCGGCCCTGGCGCGACGGCTCGGGCTCCCGCCGGAGGAGGTGTTGATGTGTTCCACCGGTGTGATCGGTGTCCCCATTCCCATGGACATCCTGCTGGCTGGTTTGGAGCCTCTGGTAGAGGCCCTCAGTCCGGAGGGGGGGGGCTCCGCGGCTCGGGCGATCCTCACGACGGATCTGGTGGAAAAGCAGATCGCCCTGGAGGCTCCCTTGGGTGGACGAAGGGTGCGAATTGGTGGGATGGCCAAGGGTTCGGGGATGATTCATCCCGACATGGCCACGATGTTGGGGGCCCTGAGCTGTGACGCGGGCATGCCCCCCCGGGTGTGGCGAGAGATGGTGAGGCGGGCGGTGGCGCGCTCGTTCAACGCGATCACGGTAGATGGCGACACCAGCACCAATGACACCTTTTTGGCCTTTGCGGCCGGGGAGCCCCTGGCTTCCGAGCACTACGGGGCCTTGGAGGATGGCTTGACGGAGGTGGCCCAACATCTGGCCCGGGCCATCGCTCGAGATGGGGAGGGGGCCACGTGTTTGATCGAGGCGCGGGTGGAAGGAGCCGTCGATGGGGCGGCCGCCCGGGCCATCGCTCGCACCGTCTGCGGATCCTCTCTTGTGAAGTGCGCCATTCACGGCCGCGATCCCAACTGGGGGCGTATCGTGGCCGCCGCTGGCCGGGCCGGAGTGGATTTCAATCCAGAGGCCGTGGCCCTCTGGATTGGCGAGCATCAACTGATGGGCGCCGGCCAGCCCCTTCCCTTTGATCGGCCGGCGGCCTCGGCCTACATGCGGGAGCGGGCGACCGGGGCGTACTTGCGAGATGACACCGTGCTGATCCGCTTGGTGGTGGGCGGCGGCCCCGGAGTAGGCAGGGCCTGGGGGTGCGATCTCTCGGATCAATATGTGCGCATCAACGCCGATTACACCACCTAGGCCAGAGGGCCATGGTCGGAAAACGGCGGCCCGCCAGGTTCAAGCGAGAGCCCATAGTGGAGAGGCGGGGCCTCCGTTCCGCGGAGGCGAGAGAGGAAAGTGTGGTGAGGGTTGTCCCAAGTCCACCGCTGTCCCGCAACTGTGATCGGTGCGCCGTTGGTCGCCCCCTGAGCCAGAACACTCCCCCGTCGTTCACCCCTACCTCTCGGCGCGGACCGAGACCCTCCATGAAACGGTTTTTTCTTCCCACTTTGCTCGCCGCCATGGCCGCCCCATCCTTGGTGGGCTTAGGAGCCTTTCCCTCCCAGGCCCATGGGCTCGCGGCGGGGGGGGCCTTGGGTGGCTTGGCCCACCCGCTGCTGGGTGTGGATCACCTCCTGATGCTTCTCGCCGTGGGCACCGCCGCCTCCCTGCTGTCGTCTCAACTCCTTTTCTGGGCCCTCGGCGGCGGATTGATCGGCGCGATCTGCGGCATCCAGCAGTGGAGCGTCCCCCTGGCGGAGGTCCTTGCCGCGATGGCCATCGTGGCTGTCGCCGCGATGGCCATCCTGGGGCGCGGCAAGTTAGGGGCGGATCGTTCCTTCCAACTCCTCAGCGGCGTTGTGGTTGGCACAGGGGTGGCGATCCACGGCCTCCTGCATGGGCTTGAGGCGCCTAGCCAGGGCGCCGACCTGTTGTGGTGGAGTGGAACCCTGATCAGCTCCGTGGCCCTCTGCGGGGGCACCACCTTGTCGCTTCGCCGCCTGCCCCGTCAATGTGGAAGAGCCGTGGCCCTGGCCGTGCTGCTCAGCGGCGGCGGCATGGTGTTGGCGTCGTGAACAACTAACGATGTTCGATCACCTCGCCAAGGGGGTAGCGCACCTTGGCGAGGGAGGCGTAACGATCGTCCGAATGTCGGTATCCGCACGCACAGACCACGGCTGATTGATAGGGCGTGTGCTCAAGAGCGAGAATGCGGTCGTAGTCGTGAGGGCTGAACCCTTCGATTGGACAGGTGTCAATGCCGAGCACGGCGGCACTGGTGAGCAAATTGCCAAGGGCGATGTACACCTGATTGGCGCTCCATGTGCCGATCATCTGGCTTCTGGGCCCATCGATCAAATCTTTGCGCATCAGCTCTCCATAACTGGCCAGGGTTTCCGGCGGCACGCCCCGCACCTCCGCCGTGCGGGCCAAAAGCCGACTCAAATCGTCTTCCGTCACCGTGCGCTGCCGGAGAAACACCACCAGATGGGAACAATCCGTGATCTGGGACTGATTCCAGGAGAAGGGCCTCAGTTCGGCTTTCAGGGATGGGGTGGTGATCACCAAGAATTTCCAGGGCTGCAAACCGTAGGAGGAGGCGGAGAGCACCATCACCTCCTCCAGAGCCGACCAGTGGTCGGAGGAGATGGCGCGCTCCCCGTCAAACATCTTCACGGCATAACGCCAGTGCAGGGCTTGAAGCAGCGAGCTGGCATCCATCTTCGACATTGAGGCGAGGAGATCACTAGGCATTTTCGCACTGTCTTTGTTCGCTTTACCCTGGAGTGATCCTTCACCTCGTCATCGCGGGGAACGCTGGTTTGTGGAGATGGGTTTGCCCCGCCGAATCGGGCTCACAGGAGGAATTGCCACCGGCAAAACCTCCGTGGCTCGTTTTCTCGTTGAAGACCATCACATCCCGGTGTTGGACGCCGATCGTTTTGCGCGGGAGGCCCTCGCTCCTGGCACGGAGGCCACCCAAGCCGTCCTCAGCCGGTATGGCCCGGCGGTGCTCACCACCCACCAGCCCGCCAACGAGGGGACTGGCCTCGATCGCGCCGCGTTGGCGCGTCGGGTGTTCGCGGATCCGGCCGAGCGGAGGTGGCTGGAGCGGCTGGTGCACCCCATTGTGCGGGGGCGCTTCGCTCAGGAGTTGGAGTCGCTGGGACCCGTGCCCATGGTTGTTCTCATGGTTCCCCTTCTCTTTGAGGCCGGTCTGGAGCCCATGTGCACCGAGATCTGGGTGGTGGATTGCGGTGATGAGGAGGAGCAAGTCAGCCGGTTGAGGGCTCGCGATAGGTTGACGGAGGAGGAGGCCCGCCAGCGGCTCGGCGCCCAGTGGCCCATGGGGACCAAACTGGAGCGGGCCGACGTGGTAATACACAATCGCGGAACTTTGGCCGATCTACGCACCGAGGTGGATCGTGCCTTGGCCTGGAGAGGGCCGGGCCGGAGAGTCAATGATGGAGTTCGCTGAGCCGGGTCACCAGGCGTTCCCTGTGCTCTTCCAACTGTTTGATGGCGTAGAGCATCCATTCCAGCTCGATGCGCACATGGGCTGGAAGGTCGAGATCCAAGTAGGACCGGAGGGATTCCAGACTGACGTTCCCCCTGCGCAGCTCGGTTTCTAGGGCCTCCAGACGTTCGTTCATCCCGGGGTTGCCACTCATCCCTTCAGCCTCTCCAGGAGCAGGCGGTTCGCGAGCTGAGGATCCGCTCGGCCGCCCGTGCGCTTCATGAGCTGGCCAACAAAGAAACCCCGCAACTTGGACTTGCCGGAGCGGAAGGCCTCCACTTCCGCTGGATGGGTCGAGAGAAGTTCATCCACAATCGCCGTGATCGCCTCCGGATCGGTGATCATCCCCAGCCCCCTGGCTTCAATCAAGGCCCGGGGGGATCCTCCCTGGGCCAAGAGCTCAGGCAGGATCTCCTTGGCGATTTTTCCACTGATGACGCCCGCGCCGATGAGACTCAGCAACTCAGCCAGCTGGGCGGGCTGGAGGGGCAGATCGCTATAGGACAACCGTTGGGCATTCACATGGGCGGCGATGTCACCGCTGATCCAATTCGCCGCTGCCTTCGGCTCGGCGCCTGAGGCGACGGTGGCCTCAAAAAATTCGGCCATCGGCCGTTCATCGGTGAGGACGCGGGCGTCATAAATCGAGAGACCAAGGGTTTCCGTGTAGCGATGACGTTTGGCGGCGGGGAGTTCGGGCAACTCAGCCTTCCAGGCCTCCCTTTGCTCAGGGCTGACTTCAATTGGGCCAAGGTCGGGTTCTGGGAAATAGCGATAATCGCTGCTGCCTTCCTTGCTGCGCATGGTTTTGGTGAGCTGCTTCCCCTCGTCCCAAAGGCGCGTTTCCTGCTGGATCGCCTCGCCCGATTGAATGGCTTGGATTTGTCGCTTGATCTCATATTCACAGGCTTTTTGAATAGCGGAAAAAGAATTCATGTTTTTGATTTCCACTTTCACTCCGAATGGCGCGTCGGGCCCTTGGCGCACTGAGATGTTGACGTCACAGCGTAAAGATCCCTCCTGCATGTTGCCGTCACTGACCCCGAGGTAGCGCATGATCCGTCGAACTTCGGCCGCATATTCAGCCGCTTCTCGACCAGTGCGCAGATCGGGCTTGCTCACAATTTCCGCGAGGGCCACGCCGGCACGGTTGTAATCCACCAGGGAGTGACTGCTTCCTGAGAGCCTGTCGCTACCAGCATGCACTAATTTTCCAGCATCTTCTTCCATGTGCAGCCGTTCGATGCCGATTGTTTTGACGTATGTGTCTTTGCCTTTTTCAGCGACTTCCACTTCAATGGCCCCATCTTCGCCAATGGGTTCGTCGTACTGAGATATCTGATAGTTTTTGGGGAGATCAGGATAAAAATATTGTTTGCGGTCAAACTTGCTGTGACTCGCGATGCGCATGTTGAGGGCCAGGGCCGCCTTCACGGCATACTCCAACACCTTGGCGTTGAGCACGGGCAGAGTGCCGGGCAAGCCGCACACCAACGGATCAATTTGGGTGTTCGGTTCGGTCCCGAAGCTGGCCGCCGCTGGGCTGAAGATCTTGCTGGCGGTGGCCAGCTGGACGTGAATTTCCAAACCAATCACCGCCTCCCAGGCCGAAGGGCTGGTGGCGGACGGGGAAATGGACGACTGGGGAGATGTGGCGACGCTGGCCATGGAGGGGCGCTGACGAGGCGGCCGAACCGCCAGAGGGCTTCAAGGATCATAGGGAGAGCTGGAGATTCCCCCTCGCGTTGCCTCTGGCCACACTGAGACCTGTCGCATCCCGTACGCCATGGCGCCTGTCGTTCCAGATCCGGTGTTGGTCCTGGGCGGCGGCCTGATGGGTCTGACGGTGGCCCACGCGTTGGCTGTGCGGGGTGAAACCGTGGTGGTGCTCAGCCGGCGCCGGGGCGAGGCCGCGGGATTTGTGGCCGCTGGGATGTTGGCTCCCCACGCGGAGGGTTTGAGCGGACACCTGTTGGCTCTAGGGCAGGCCAGCCAGGCGCTAATCCCCAGCTGGGTGCGGGGCATCCAGACAGATAGTGGCCTTCCCTGCGGCCTGCGGGCCACGGGGATCGTGGTGCCCTTTCTCAGCCCAGCGGAACGGGATGCCTATCCCACGGCCATGTTTGGCGAAAGGCTGGATCGAACCGGCTTGGAACGGGAGGTGCCCGGCATTGCCCCGCGGTGGGACAGTGGCCTGCTGTTTGCCAGAGACGGCCAAATCGATAATCGGCGTTGCCTGATGCGGGCTCTGGAAACCGCGTGTGTGCGTCGAGGAGTGGCATTCGAGGAGGGAACCGAGGTGGACGAGCTGCTCACGGGATCCTCCCCTGAGAATGAATTGGAGGGGCTGCGCGTGAGGGGGGCCGATGGTGAGGCGCGGCTCGTGCGCTGTCGGCGTGCCGTGTTGACCTGCGGGGCCTGGACAGGGAGGCTTCTTCCCCAGTTACCCGTGTTTCCCGTCAAGGGCCAGATGCTTTCCCTGCAGGGGCCTCGCCATGCCCTCCGCCGTGTGCTGTTCGGTCCAGGAACGTACATGGTGCCTCGGGATGACGGGCTGGTGGTGGTGGGCGCCACCAGTGAACCTGAGGCGGGCTTCCAGGGAGGCCTAACTCCAGCTGGTCAGGTGCGGCTGGAGGAGGGTGTGGCTTCGCTGCTCCCGAGGGCCAGCGCCTGGCCTCCGATGGAGCGCTGGTGGGGGTTTCGACCTTGCACGCCCGATGGGGGACCCCTGCTGGGGAAGAGCTCCATTTCAGGGTTGTGGTTGGCGACGGGGCATCACCGCAATGGCGTCTTATTGGCGGCCATTACCGCGCGATTGATGACGGCGGTGTTGGCTGAGCAAGAGGTGAACGCCGAAGATGCCCAATGGCTAAGCCAGTTTGGAGCTGAGCGGTTGGCTTCTCCTCCCCCCATATGATTGCCTGTTCCCACCACCGTGGGCCAAGGCATGGAGGGAACAGGAAGAGGAATTAACTTTCGATGCTGACTGTGTCGTGTTTGCCGGCCTTCACCTGTTGCCGCCAAAGACGCGCATAGCGTCCGCCGAGCTGAAGAAGTTGATTGTGGTTGCCTTGCTCGATGACACGACCTTGATCGAGAACATAAATCCGATCCGCTCCCACAATCGTGCTTAACCGGTGGGCGATGACAAGAATGGTGTGTTTGCGTTCAAAGCGATCAATCGCCTCCTGAACCAGCCGTTCACTTTCCGTGTCGAGAGCACTTGTGGCTTCATCAAGAATCAATAGATCCGGGTCGCGCAAGATCGCTCGAGCCAGGGATATGCGTTGACGTTGGCCGCCGCTGAGCCTGTAACCCCTTTCACCCACTAAGGTGTCGTAACCCTCGGGTAGCTTATCGATGAAGCCAGCGGCCTGGGCCTGTTGAGCGGCGGATTGAATCGCCTTCATCGATGCCCCGGGAGTTCCGAAGGAAATATTGTCCGCAATGCTGGCGTTGAATAAAAAGGTATCTTGACTCACGACTCCGATTCGCTTCTGCCAGCTCGTGAGGTCGATGCCTCTTAAATCAGTCCCATCGATGGTGATTTCACCATGGGTTGGTTGGTACAGACCGGCTAGGAGATCCGCGATGGAGCTCTTCCCCGCGCCACTGCTTCCCACCAGAGCGATCGTATGGCCATGGGGAATGACGATGTTGATCGCTTCGAGGGAAGGGCTTTGGCCTGGGACGTAATACAGATCAACATCTTGGAGTCGAATCTCGTGGCACAAGTGTTGAAATGGGAGTCCATCTCTCGGGCGGAACTCCTTATCTTGAGGATTGAGAAATTTATTCAGCAAGGCCAAGAGTACCGCGTTTGATTTTTTGCGAAGGAGAATATCTGAAAAGGTTCCTATCGTGCTATTTAACCTTTGGAGAGCAATCACAAATGTCACCAAACTGGGCAAAATTCCTGTACTTTTCTGACCGAAGATCAGGATGCTCAGCCAGGCGATGATGGTGATCATGATGATTGGCAGAACCATCGTGATCGGTCCGTTGACGGAAAGTAAACGGACTTGCCGGCGTGCTGTTTGCTCTAATTTGTAGGTTTGCCGTTCCACTTCTTGGGCGGCTTCTTCAAGAAAGCCACTGGTATGCAGAAGCCGCAGGCCTTGGATGTTTTCTGTCATCCGGCTGGAGAGGGATTTGCTGATCTCCGTGGTCTCTTTTGCGTTTTCACCAACTTTTGGCAGAAGAACTCTCTGGATCAGGGTGGAGGTTCCTCCCAATAGAAATGCCGCCACCAGCAACCACGGAGACAGCCGAAGCAGCACGGTCAGGTAAGTGACCATGAGCAAAATGGTGGTCGTCAGTGAGCTGTAGGTATTGATTTCAGAAATCACGGCTTGGGGTCCCGAACCGTTGACGTATTGAAGTTCTCCTATTCTGTATCGACTTGCGCAGGAGAAACTATAGTTCAGGATTTGCCTGTGGAGTTGGGACTTCAGTTGCCGAGAAACACGATTCGCGAAATAACCAGTTGCGATCGATCCCAGGTACATGGCAAAACCCTGGATCAGTTTCAGGATGACAGCAATGCTCAGTAACCAGGTGAATGCCTGAAAAGTTGTGATGCCATGAAAGATATCAGCCAGCTTTGGAATGGCATTTAAGTAGGGTAATTTGCTGATGGATAGGGTGCCGGCAGTGGGTGTGGAGAGCACCTGGACTGCAAGAAACATCACGCCTAAGGTGAGGCCTTCGGCCGCTGCCTGAAGCAAGGAGCAAAAGAAAGTGATGGAAATTAATTTCCATTCCTTCTTGGCCGTCTGCCGAATCAATTGAGAGGATGGAGTTTGATCACGAGAGGATCGCAAAACTTTCGTGATCATCCGATGCAAAATTGTCGGGCTGAGAGTTGAGGCGGACAAGAAATTCCTAATCCTGTGCTTCCTATTGTATTTATAGCACCTTTCTGGAAACGTATTCCCCTGGAGTTGCCGGTTGCGGCATTCCCAAATACCAGTGGGATTAGGGCTGGTTCAAGAGGCGGCCAACCCTCCCCTAAATCTTGTCAGGCGCTCTCCACCCGCCAGGTTTGATCGGCTGGGCACCACTCACTCAGTTCGGCGGCCGCAAACCAAAGGCCAATTTCCTGAGTGGCCGTATCGGGACCGTCGGATCCATGAATCACATTGCGACCAATGTTCACAGCGAGATCCCCGCGAATGGTGCCCGGTGCGGCCTCCAGGGGCTTGGTGGCGCCAATCATCAACCTCGCCGCCGCGATGACGCCATCGCCCTCCCACACCATGGCCACCACCGGTCCACTCGTGATGAACTCGACGAGTCCGGAGAAAAAGGGACGCTCCCTGTGGACCCCGTAGTGGCTCTCCGCCAGCTCCCGGCTAGGAGTGAGCTGCTTGAGCCCGACCAGCTTGAAGCCCTTCCGCTCGAAGCGCCCAATGATGTCCCCGACCAGCCCACGCTGGACGCCGTCCGGTTTGATGGCGATGAAGGTGCGCTCAGCGGGCATGGGGGGGATATGCAAGGGAATGGTCCGGGACCATCGTCTTGTTTGGAGTGGTGTCTTGGCAAGGGTCGCCCCTGAGTTCTCCCCCCGCCGACTATGGTCGCTATCTCAGGTCTAGCCTTCAAGGGGTTGTCCTGGCCGCCATCCCATGACCGTTGCCCAGCCAGCGGGGGTCAACCGCTTGAACCCCCCCGCCCGCCCGGAAGTGGAGGCTCTCCAGGCTTACAGCGCACCCTTGGAGGGGCGACGAGGCTTGCTGCGGCTGGATTTCAACGAGAACACCCTTGGCCCAAGCCCTCGGGTGGTGGAGGCCATCCGGGCGATCCCGCCCGAGCACTACGCCATCTACCCGGAATATGACGGTCTGCGGGAGGCCGTGTTGGCCTCCTTGGGGGGAGCTGGCCACCATGTGCGCACCTCCCAGATCGGCATCTTCAACGGGGTGGATGGGGCGCTGCATGCCATTTTTCACGCCTATGGCCGCCCCGGCGACCGGCTCCTCACCACCTCGCCCACCTTTGGCTACTACGCACCGTGTGCCCGCATGCAGGGCATGGAGATTGAGGCGATCCCGTACCACGTTCCCTGCTTTGGCTTCCCGCTGGAGGAAATTCACGCCGCCCTGGATCCCTCCCGGGGCGAGGCCAGCTCGCCCCCCCGGTTGCTGCTGATCTGCAATCCCAACAACCCAACAGGCACCCGACTGGCCCCTGGGCGGATTCTTGAGCTGGCCGCCGCCGCGCCCCAAACCCTGGTGGTGGTGGATGAGCTCTACGAAGCCTTCAGTGGTGACAGCGTGCTTCCCCTTTTGGCGGAAAGGGCCGCCGCGACGGGAGGGGTTGATGCCTTCACCCTTCATCCCAACCTGCTCGTGCTGCGCTCCCTCTCCAAGACAGCTGGTCTGGCGGGCCTGCGCATTGGCTTCGCGTTGGGCCACTCCGATGTGGTGGATCGGGTCAGCCGGGTGACGGGCCCCTATGACGTGAACAGTTTCGCCGTCATCGCCGCCACCGCCGCCCTGGCCGATCAGCCCTATGTGGAGGGCTATGTGGAACGGGTGTTGGAGGCCAGGGAATGGCTCTCGGGGGAATTGGCGAGATCTGGGGTGCGTCACCATGTGGATGGTGGCAACTATTTGCTGATCTGGCCGGACATTCCCGCGGAGCGGATGGATCAGGGCCTGCGCGAGGCGGGCATCCTGGTGCGCTCCATGGCTGGGAAGCCCCTGCTGGAGGGATCCCTTCGGGTGAGTGTGGGCACCCTCGCGCAAATGGAACGATTTTGGCGGGCGTTTCAGGCGATTCAGGCCAGGGAGGGTGAGCCTGGGGAGGCCTTTCCCGACCTAGGGCCGTGAGGCGGGGGTTGGGCCAAGGGTTTGGGGCGGTCTCCGTCGACCCGTGCGGGCGCTGACCGCTCGGCTGCGTTCCTGGTAGGCCCGCACCACTGGCAGTCGTTCCCGCTCCCAGGCGCTTAAGGCCTTGTCCAATAAAGGATAGGTGTCTCCTTGGGTGACCCCGTGGAGCGCGGAGGCCAGCTCCACCGCGTCCTCCAGGCCTGCCGTCATGCCCCTGGCCTGGGAGGAACTCATGGCATGGGCGGCGTCTCCCACCAGCACCACACGGTCTTGGTGAAGGCGTGGCAGGGGATCGATGTCATACGACCAATTGGCCACCAAGGTCTCGGGAGGGGTGCGTCGAATCAAGTCCGCCAGATCCGCTGGCACCTTGGCCAGGGCGTCCTCGGGCACGGGCTCGCTAAGCAATCGGCGCCGTTCGCCCCGATCGGCGGGGAGGGGCTCCTCCTGGAAGAAACCCCAGTGGGTGAGGGGCTGCCCCTGGCTGTCCTGGCCCAAATCAAACACGTTGGCATACACCCCCCGGCCCCTCGCGTAGACGAAAAATTCCCCATCTCGACAGAACTCCCCATCGGCCACAACTCCACGCCACACCCGATCCCCGAGGTAATTGAGCCGCCGCTCCGGCGCCACCAGGGGAGCCACCCGGGAGAAGAGCCCATCCGCCCCCACCAAAAGATGGCCTCCCCAATGATGACCATCGCTGAACAGGGCCTCCACCGGTTGTTGAGCGTCGTCCCCCTGGCGCCAGCTCAGAAATTCCGCCCCCGTTTGGAGCAGGTCGGCCGGCAAGGCATCAGCGAGGGCCTCGAGGATGGCCCGACGGTGAATCAGCAGGGAAGGCAGTTCACCTTCCTCCCTCTGGGCTGGGGAACGCTCAATCAAATCCCCCCGCAAATTGCGTACCACAAAGTGACTGACGGGAAGACCCTGGCGGAGAATCCGCTCCAGAAGGCCATCGACGCCACTGGCGGCAATGGCGTCCATGCCGCTCTTGACCAGCAAGATGCCGCACCCGTCCGCGCGCACACGGGCGGCTTTTTCAAAGACCCGCACATCGTGGCCTTGCCGATGCAGGAGCACGGCCAGAAGGAGTCCCGCGCTTCCCGCCCCCACGATGGCAATGCGGAGCGGTTGGCTGATCACCGACACCCTAAAAACTTTTTAAAGTTTAGGCACAACGGGCTCGCTCACCTGTAAAGGGCGGCACGATTAGTGAGTGGCATGGTCTTCAGCGCATCACTTCCACCACCGGGCCTTCGGGGAGAGGGGGGGTGAGGCTGAGGCGGACGCCGGCTTGGCGGACGGTGGGAGTTCCAAGGGCCTCCAGGAAGGGCCGCAGGCCCCCCTGATCGCAGGACGGGGGAGGGCTGCCGCCGCGGATGAACTGCACCGGGATCACGCGCCGAGGATTCAGCTCGCGCACCACGGCGGCTGCCTCGGCCCCGCTATACACCTTCGCGCCCCCACCCACGCCGATCACCAGAACATCCGGCCGGCCCAACAGCACCTTGTCGGCGGGGCTGATGTTCCCCGCCGTGCCGCCGAGATGGGCGAAATCCAGGCCCCCTTGGCGCCAACGCCAAAACGTGGACTGGCCGAAGCGCCTCCCGTCCACCCGGTCGTGGGGGACTCCCACCCCTTCGATTTGCAGGCCAGCGACCCGGTAGGAGCCCGGTTTGCTAAGCAGGCGGCCGCTGGCCACGGGGGCTCCCTCGTCTTTCAGAAGGCTGCTGGCGAGCACCACATCCGCGCTCACCCGGGGCTCCGCCAGGCCCGCGGCACACCCCACGGCTCGAAAAGGATTCAGCAGCACCCGTGCCCCACCCCCTTCAATGAGCAACGCGCTGTGTCCAAAACTGGTGATCGTCACGCCAGGCCCTCCCGCCCTCACGGGCGGGGCGCCCAGGGCGAAGGCGAACAGGGCCATGGCCAGCGCTGGTGTGCTGACCAGGCGGGAGGGTGCGCGCGAGGGTGCTGGGGGCATCGGGAAGGGGAGGGGTGCGGCGCGGCGCGAAGCTAGCAGCGCTCCAGGGGGGAGAAGCTCGCGGCTTGTCGCAAAAAATTGGCCAGGAGCGCGTGGCCCCCCTCGGTGAGGACGCTTTCGGGGTGAAATTGCACCCCTTGCAGGTGGGGCCATCGCCGATGGCGCAATCCCATGATCGTGCCGTCGTCCAGCCAGGCGGTGACCTCCAGAGCCTCGGGCAGGGTTGGGCGATCCACGATCAGGCTGTGGTAGCGAGTGGCGGTGAAGGGTTCTGGCAGACCCTCGAACACCCCTTGACCACCGTGGTGCACCGGGGAGGTTTTGCCATGCATCAATTCGCCAGCCCGCACCACCTGGCCGCCAAACGCCTGACCCAAGCACTGGTGGCCAAGGCAGACCCCGAGAATGGGGATCTCCGGTCCGAGGGAACGGACCAGCTCCAGACAAACTCCCGCTTGATCGGGATCGCCCGGCCCGGGGGAGATCAGAACGGCCTGGGGGGCCAAGCCACAAATCTGGTCGAGGGTGAGGGCATCGTTGCGCTCCACCCTCACCTCGGTGGCCAAGGGGTGGTGGGCGGCCAGCTCACCGAGGTATTGGACCAGGTTGAAGGTGAAGCTGTCGTAGTTGTCGAGGACCAGAAGCATGGCGCCCTCTCAGTGGCTCAGCAGGCCAAACCTCTGGAGCAGAGGAGGGATCAGGAGGAGCAGGGCAATCAGCAGGGAGGAGAGAGCCGCCACCAGAACCGCCGCCGCCGCGCAGTCTTTGGCGATGCGAGCCAGGGGGTGAAACTTGCGGCCAATGGCGAGATCCACCACCGCTTCGGTGGCGGTGTTGAGTAGCTCAAGAACGAGAACGGCGGCCACGGTGAGCACCAGCACGGCGAGCCGATCGGGGCTGAGCCCTAGCCAAAGCCCCAGAGACAAGACGATCCCACCCATCACCACGTGGATGCGGAAGTTGCGCTGGCTGGCGAAGCCATAAGCCAAGCCCTGGGCGGCGTAGCGGAAGCTGGAGGGCAAATCCCCGGCGATCTTCCAGGCGCCCACTCTCATGCGGCGGCCCTTGCGGTTGAGATCCGTCCCCACCTCATGGAGGTGAGGGGGTTGGGGATCGGGGACAGACTGAATCAACCTCACCGCGCGGCGATGTTGCGGCACCTTAACCCGAAGCACCTCCAGCGCAAGGTTCGCCCAAAGCGGGAAGGCCGTGGTTGGGCGCCAGCAACTCCTCCTGCCGAGCCAGCATCGCCTCCAGGGACGTCTCGTCGGGATGGTCCCAACCCAAAAGATGGAGCAGGCCGTGGCTGGCCAAGAACAGCAACTCCTGATGGAGGGAGTGTTGGTGGGCGGTGGCTTGGCGAGCGGCGGTTTCCAGGGAAATCACAATGTCGCCCAGCTCAAGGGGCTGCCACTGGGCTTCCTCTCCGTCCCGCGGGGGAAGGGGAGGGGCGTCGTCTTGGGCCGCGAAGGCCAGCACATCGGTGGCCCCCGCCTGGTGTCTCCAGGTGGTGTTGAAGGCGGCGATGGCGGCGTCATCCACCAGGCTCAGGCCCAGGCTGTAGGCCGGCGCCCTCAGGGTGGGGGGAAGCTCCGGGGCGAGGTCGGCCAGCCATTCGCGGAAGAGGGCGGTCCAAAGGGTTTCCGCGTTTGGGCTCGCGATCAGCGGGCTGGTCTCGGCCAGGGGCCCGCGGATGGCCTCCGACTCAACCTCCTGGCTGAAGGCCAGATCCAGCTCCGGGGCTTCCGATGGGGAAGGGCCCGAATGGGGGGCCGGTGCGGCTGGCGGGGTGGGGAGTGTTGGGTCGAAGGCCATGGGAGCGGAAGTGAGGGGACCCGCCACCTCAAAGAGGCAGGCGCGGCCGGCCCAGCCAGGCGATGAGCAGCAAAAAGGCGCTGAGCCCCGCGGCGGTCAGGCCAAAGTGCCACACACTTTGCCGACCTTTGCGCACCATGTTGCGCATGGCCAGTTTGACAAACCCCGCCGATTCCTCAGGAAGCGATGGCGGTGGGGGGTCGGAGGGGGGCATGGCGGGCACGGCGGAGGTGTTGAGATTGGGGGGTGGACGCTCTGGCGTCAAGCCGCCACCCCAACCTCCACGCCTTGCCGCAAGAGGCTCTGGATGAAGGGATCCAAATCCCCGTCCATCACCCCCTGCACGTCGGTGGTTTCCTCTCCCGTGCGGAGATCTTTCACCATCTGGTAAGGGTGAAACACGTAGTTGCGGATCTGGTTGCCCCAGGCGGCCTCCACGATGTCGCCTCGAATATCGGCGATTTCCGCCGCCCGTTGCTCCTGGGCGATCACCATCAGTTTGGCCATCAGCAGGGCCATGGCCTTCTCTTTGTTTTGCAGCTGGGAGCGCTCCTGGGTGCAGCGCACGGCCAGACCCGTGGGCACGTGGAGGATGCGCACGGCGGTCTCCACCTTGTTGACGTTCTGGCCGCCAGCCCCTCCGGAACGGGAGGTGGTGATCTCCAAATCTTTCTCCGGGATCTCCAGATTCGGCTGCTCCTCGAGCTTGGGCATCACCTCCACGCCGGCGAAGCTGGTTTGTCGCTTGTCGTTGGCGTTGAAGGGTGAAATGCGCACCAGGCGGTGGGTGCCTTTTTCGTTGCGCAAGTAACCGTAGGCGTAGCGGCCGTCAATTTCGATCGTGCAGCTCTTGATGCCCGCCTCCTCCCCCTCGGTGATCTCATCCACGCTCACCTTCATGCCGTGGTCTTCGGCCCAACGGGTGTACATGCGCATCAGCATCAGGGCCCAATCCTGGGCGTCGGTGCCCCCGGCGCCGGCGTTGATGCTCAACACCGCCCCTTCCTTGTCGTAGGGGCCGCTGAGGAGCCGCTCCAACTCCCAGCGATCGAGTTCGCCGCGCAGGTGGACCAGCCCGGCCCGGGCCTCGCTCAAGAGCTCCTCATCGGGCTCCAGGTCGTGGAGTTCCAGGGTGGCGCGGGCATCGTCCACCAGGGACGTCCATCGCCCCAGCTGCTCCAGCTGGGCCTTCACCTCATCCAGCTGGCGCATCTGACGCTGGGCCTGGATCTGGTCGTCCCAGAACCCCGGTTGGGCGGCCAGCTGTTCCAAGTCTTGTTGACGCGCTCTGAGGGCGGGAACGTCAAAGACAGTCCTGGGCATGGCCCAGGCGGTCACTGAGTTCGGAGAGATCGCGTTTGAAATCCGTCAGGTCGATCATGGGGCGCCACTGTTCCTCCCCTCGACCGTATCAGCGCGGCCGTTGAGGTGGCCGAACGCGGTGTCTAGGATCGGCGCTGACCTGGATGGAAGCGATGGCCCCGCAAGCCCCTGAGGCCGCCAGCCATGACGCGACGGTGGAGATCTACACGTGGCGCTTTTGTCCGTACTGCATTCGCGCCAAGGGGTTGCTCGATCGCAAAGGGGTGGCCTACCGGGAGTATCCCATTGACGGGGACAACGAGGCTCGCCGCCTGATGACCGAAAGAGCCGAGGGGCGCTCCAGCTTGCCCCAGATTTTCATCAACAACCAGGCCGTCGGCGGCTGTGATGACCTCCACGCCCTGGAGCGGCGTGGGCAGCTCGACGCCCTGTTGGGACAGCGGGGGTGAGCAACGCGGCCATCAGGGGGGATCGCGCCTCCCGCCAGCTCTTCGTGATGGATCCGGTGGCGCGGCTGAATCCCGCGAAGGACACGAGCGTGGCCCTGATGCAGGCCCTCCAGCGGGCGGGAGGCCAAGCCTGGTGTTGCGAGCTGGCTGATTTGTCCGCCGAGCCCCATCCGGACGGGGGTTATGGCGCCTGGGCGCGGGCCCGGCCCGTGGAGTTGGTGGAGATGGAGGCCCGTGACGGCCAATGGGTGGTGCCGGTTCCCTGGTTTCGGCAGGGTCCCGCCCAACGGTTGCCGCTGGATCACTTCCCCGTGGTGTGGATGCGGAAGGATCCACCGGTGGATGAGGCCTATCTCTACGCCACCCACCTTCTGGAGCTCGGGGAACAGCGGGGCGTGCGGGTGATCAATCGCCCGGCCGCCTTGCGGGCCTGGAACGAAAAGCTCAGTTCCCTGCGCTTTGGTCACCTGATGGCCCCCACCTTGGTGAGTGGCCGGGTGGACACCCTGGCGGCCTTCGCCAGGGACCTGGGGGAGGTGGTGCTCAAACCCCTGGCCGGCCGCGCCGGCCAGGGGGTGGTGTTTGCCTCGGCCGCCACCCCTGGCCTGCGGGCCCTCTTGGAGCTGGTCACCCAGATGGAGACCCTTCCGGTGATGGCCCAGGCGTTTCTGCCCGGGGTCAGCGCCGGTGACAAACGGATCCTGCTGGTGGACGGCGAACCCCTGGGGGCCGTGAATCGGGTGCCGACCGGCGGGGAGTTTCGCAGCAACCTGGCGGTCGGGGGTGCCCCGGAGGCCACCGAGCTCACGGAGGCTGAGCGGGAGATCTGCCTGGAGCTGGCTCCGGCGCTGCGGGCGGAGGGGTTGTTTTTTGTCGGCATCGACGTGATCGATGGCCGGCTCAGCGAGATCAATGTCACCAGCCCCACCGGTGTGCGGGAGGTGGAGCGGCTGGGGGGAATCCCCCTGGCGGATCAGACCATCGCCCGTTTGCTCCCGGAGCCAGGGGCTCGCGCAACCTCGCCTGGAGCGCCCTAAGGGGACGATCGGCCGGGCGATCGCTGGTGGGGGCTCGCTGGGATGTCCCCTCGGGCGGCTCAAGCGAAGGTCTGGCGGCTGGTCGGGCTTGGGACGGGGAGCAACTGGTCTCGGAGCACGTTCAGTTTGAGGGCCACCTCCTGTTCCTCCCGCTCAGGCACGGAGCCACGCACCAGACCGGCTCCCGCGGTGAGTTCCAGGGTGCCCTGGCGCAGCAGTCCACTCCGGATGGCCACCCGCAGTTCGCTGTCGCCCTGGCTGTCGATCCAGCCGATGGGGGCGGCGTAGTGGCCCCGTTCGAAGGGTTCCAGGCTGCGCAGCCACGCCATGGCCTCCCGTCGCGGCAGACCGGCCACCGCCGGGGTGGGGTGAAGCGCCTCCGCGAGGGCCAGGGGCGACTGCCCTTGAAGCGTGGCCGTGATGGGCGTGTGGAGATGGACCAGGCCCCCATGACGCGCCAGCCGCGGCTGGCGGGGCCGATGGGGAACCAGGCCCGCTTTGTGGAGTCCTTGGCGGATGGTCTCCACCACCAATTCGTGCTCGCGGCGATCTTTGTCGGACTGGAGCAGATCGGCCGCCTCGGCGCCATTGGGGCGAGTGCCGGCGAGGGCGTCGCTGCGCAGGAGGCCCTGGCGCAAGGAGAGCAGCCGCTCCGGGGAGGCCCCCAGCAGGGCCTCATCCGCGGCGGGTTGCCAGAGAAAGCGGCAGCTGCCGGGCTGGCTCCGGCGCAGGTGGCCCAGCAGAAGGCGCGGGTCGATCGAGCCGTTGACGTCGACCCGTTGTCGAGCCGCCAGCACCAGCTTGCGCAGCTCTCCGCCCTCCACCAGGTCGAGGCCGCGCTGAAGGGCTGAGCGGTAGGCCGTTCGCCAGCTGGAGCCTGGCCCCGCCTCCTCCAGGAGGGGATGGTCGGCCCCGGGGGGGTGGGGCAGGGCGGCGTCCAGGGTGGCCAGGGCCTCCAGATGCCTGGCCATCTCCCAGAGTTCCTCGGCCACCCCGCGGGGGGTGATGGCGCCGCCCAAGCCGCGCTGCAGGCGCAGCCAGCAATGGCGACCCTGGCGGCTGAGCTGCCAGCGGGGCAGCACGGCCTCCACCCCGGGGGCACCGTCGCCCTGGTCGAGAGGCCCGTCGAAGAAGGCGAAGGCCAGGAGCACCCGGGGTCGGGCCAGGGGGGGGACGGGCTCCGGGGAGGCGGCGAGCCGTTGCAGGCAAAGGCCACTGAAGCGCTGGGCCAACTCGAAGCGCCGGGGACCGCTGAGCCGCAGGCTGTTGCAGCGTCCGCTGGCCGCCAGGGAGAGGCCCGGGGCCCCATCCCAGAGAAAACGGAACGGGTCGGTGGTGGCGAGGGCGGGAAGAAGGGCCAGGGGATCGAGGAGCTGGCCCTCCCGGGGTAGGAGGGGCAACGCCAGGCTGAGCATGGGCTCCTCGTCGACGGCCAAGCCAATCCCCTGCCCCGCGCGACGGGCGAGCGCGGCGGCGGCGTCAAGCAACCCGGAGAAGGTTGGGGGGGCCAGCACCAGGGGAGCCTCGAATCAGGGGCGAAGAGCTGCTCAAATGTATGGGCCTTTCCCCGTCCCTCGCCTGTGGCAGGCCCGCTGGAGCGCCAGGTCGTCGCAAGCCGTTACGCCCCGCCGGGTCCGGAGGGGCTGGAGCGGCGCCGGCTCTGGCGGGCGGCCATCAAGTGGCCCATGTACGCGGTGGCGGCCATGCCCGTGCTGCTGGCGGCGGGTTGGCGCCTGGGCCAGGCGCTCCCGGTGCGGGCCGGCCAGCTCGGCCTCTTTCTCCTGGCGGCCATCCTGCTGCTGGCCTGGGAAAACCTTGCCAACGACGTGTTCGACGCCGATACCGGCGTGGACGTCCGGGGTAAGCCCCATTCCCTGGTGAATCTCACGGGCCGCCGCGATCGCGTCGCCCTGGCGGCCAATGCCTGTCTGGGGTTGGGGGTGGCCCTGATGGCCGTGGTGGCCCTGCGAAGCTCTCCCACCGTGTTGGGGCTGGTGCTGGCCTGCTGCGCCATGGGCTACCTGTACCAGGGCCCCCCGTTTCGGCTGGGCTATCGGGGCCTGGGGGAGCCCCTTTGCTGGCTGGCCTTCGGGCCCCTGGCCACCGCCGCCGCCCTGGTGGCCCTGGCCCCGGCGGTACCCACGCCCATCCCCTGGGCCACCGCCTTGGTGCTGGGCTCCGGCCCCGCCCTGGCCACCACCTTGGTGTTGTTTTGCTCCCATTTCCACCAGGTGGATGAGGACGCGGCCCATGGCAAGCGCTCGCCCGTGGTGCGGCTGGGCACCCATCGGGCCTCGGCCCTGGTGCCCTGGTTTGTGGCGGCCAGCTTGGCCCTGCAATGGGCGCCGGTGCTTCTGGGGTGGTGGCCCCTCTCGGCCCTGCTGGCCGGGGTGGGGATCCCGCCGGCGCGGGCGCTGATTCACCTGCTGGCCTCCGGGCACGACCAGCCCGCCCGGATGGCCAGCAGCAAGTTTTTGGCCCTTCGTTTTCAGTCGTGGAGTGGCCTGGGCTTGGCCGCCGGGCTGGCCATGGGCCCTTGGTGGCAAGGGCTGGTGGGACGGTGAGCGCCACCTTGGTGAGCGCCGCCTCGGCGGTGGGCGGGGAGGAGGTTCACCTGAGCTGGCGGCCCTTTCGCTTTCCCCTGCCCGCCCCCCTGCGGACGGCCGCGGGTTGCTTGACCCACCGGCACGGATGGCTGCTGCGGCTGCACACCGCCAGCGGGGGGAGGGGCTGGGGGGAAGCCGCCCCGCTGGACTTTGGCCCCGCGGAAGGGGGGGGGCTGGACGCCTGTGCCGAGGCGCTTCAGGCGCTGGGCGCCCGCCAGCCCCGGGAGGCGTTGGAACGGGGGCTGCCCAGCCTGCCTCCCGCCGTGGCCTTCGCCCTTGGCGCCGCCCTGGCGGAGGCGGATGGTCTGGTGGGTCCAGTCGCCGGGGGCTGGCGCCAGGCTCCCCCCTCGGCCTGGTTGTTGCCCGCTGGAGAGGCCGCCTTGGCCGCGGCCCGGGCACTCCTGGAGGGGTGGGCTTCGTCCAGCCTCGGGGGAGGAAATCCCCCCACCTGGAAGTGGAAAGTGGGGGTGCACCCGGCGCCCCAAGAGCAGGCCTGGTATCAGGACCTCGCCGAGTGCGCCCCCCCTGGCGCGCGGCTGCGCCTCGACGCCAATGGCGGCTTCGATCGCGACACCGCCTGGAGCTGGGCCGAGCTCTTGAGGGGAGATGGACGTCTGGAATGGCTGGAACAACCCCTTGATCCGGCGGATCATGAGGGTCTGGAGGCGTTGGCCCGCGCGGTTCCCGTGGCCCTGGATGAATCCCTGCGGCGCCGACCCGAGCTGCGACGCCTCTGGCCTGGCTGGCAGGCGAGGCGGCCGTCGCAGGAAGGCGATCCCCGGCCCCTGTTGCGGGAGCTGGAGGAGGGCCGGCCCTGGGTGATGGTGAGCACCAGCTTTGAGACGGGCATTGGCCAGCGCTGGTTGGCCCACCTGGCGGCCCTGCAAGCGGAGGGCCCAACCCCGACGGCGCCCGGACTGGCGCCCGGCTGGCGGGCGCCGGGCGCCTTGGCCTCCGACTGCCCGGAAACGGTGTGGTTCGCGGCCGGGGCGGGTTGAATCGATGCGCCAGGCCTCCCCTCCCCTGACCGTGCTGGCCGCGGAGGCTGGAGCGCCTCCACCGGTGGAGGTGTTGGAGCGCCTCCATCACGGTGAGGGACTCCTGGCCTTGGCCGCCCCCCCCGACCTTCCCGCCCTGAACCAGGCCCTTCAAGGCTGGGCTCCCGGCGGGGGGCCCCGGGGGCCGGCGGTGGTGTTGGGCAGCGGCGGCAGCGGCGGCCGGCGCCGGTGGTGCGCGCAACCTCTGGCCCACCTGGAGGCCTCCGCCCTCGCCACAGGCACCTGGCTCCGGGAGGTGGGCCTTGAGCCCAGCGCGGCCCTGGTGGTGAATCCCCTCCCCTGGCACCACGTGAGCGGTCTGATGCCCTGGCTGCGCGCCCGGGCGTGGGGGGCGCGGCATGTTTGGTTGGCGCCCGCCCAGCTGCGGACGCCGCGGGCGTTGGCCGCGGCCCTGCCCCCACCCCGTCGCGGAGGGGCCCTGCTCTCCCTGGTGCCCACCCAGCTGCACCGGCTCCTGGCCGATCCCGCTGGGGTGGAGTGGTTGCGGGAGTTCGCGCTGATCTGGATCGGTGGCGCCCCCCTGGGGGCGCTGGAGGCGGCCCGGAGCCGGGAGGCGGGCCTGCGGCTCGCGCCCTGTTACGGCAGCACGGAAACCGGCTCGATGGTGACCGCCCTGGCACCAGAGGCGTTTTTGGCGGGACAAGGGGGCTGCGGCGCCGCCCTGCCCCATGCGCGCCTGCGAATCGATCCCGCCACTGGGGCGGTGGAGGTGCAAGCCACCAGCTTGAGCCCTGGCCATCTGGAGGGAGGGCGGCTGTGCCCCTTGGCGATGGACGGAGGCTGGTGGCGCGGCGGGGATCGGGGGCGGCTGGAGGGAGGCCGGCTCACCGTGATCGGTCGGCTGGATGGGGCCGTGCAGAGCGGGGGCGAAACCGTGTTTCCCGAGCGGGTGGAGGAGGCGTTGCTGGCGCTCGCGGCGGGGCGGGGCTTGCCCCTTGCGGCCTTGCTGCTGCTGGGGCGGCCCGATCCAGAGTGGGGAGAACGGCTGGTGGCCCTGGTGCGGTGCCGGGAGGGCGCCGATGGCTCCCAACTGATTCACGCGTTGAGGGAGGTGGCGGCGGGGCTGCCCCCCGCCCAAAGGCCCCGGGAATGGCGACTCTGCCCGGAGCTGGAGGCGAACGCCATGGGCAAATGGGAGCGGGAGCGCTGGCGGCGGTGGCTCGCTGGCCAAAGCTGAGGCCGGGTGCCAGCTCAACCCGCCAAGGGGCGCGCCTCAGAGGGGGCGCACGCCGCCGGCCAGGCTGGAGGCCTCCAGCCAGCGAAGAATGGGCTCGGGCAGGGGGCAACGGCGCCGTTCGCTGGCGGTGATGGCCAGATGGCGCGTCAGGCCTCGGGCCACCGCCTCTCCCTGGCTGCTGAAGTGGTAGCTCACCTCAAAACCGCCGGGGTCGCGGCGCGTCGGGGTGAGGACGATGGCGAGGGGATCGCCCACCCGCAGGGGCCGCAGGAAATCGGCGGCACAGTGCACGATCGGCAGGGCCACCTCCGGCGGCGCCTCTTCTGGAGTCCAGGGGGGCCGGGGAAACACCAGGGCCGGGGGAACGCCGAAGCGCTCCAGGCTCTCCTCATAGGCCTCATGGCACCAGCGCAGCAACTGGTGGAAGTGCGTCACCCCGGCGGCGTCGGTTTCGCCAAAGCGCACGGTGCGGCGGAGCAGGAGCCAGGTGGTGGGATCCATGGGGCGGTGATCAGCTGAGGGGAAAGCCCGGGAAGGCGCCCATCCCCAACCCGTAGCTCAGCCAGAGCCGCAGCAGCCAGTACGCCAGCAGGCTGAGGGCTCCCAGGCCCAGGGGCCAGGCCGGCCGCTCCAGGGGGGGCAGGCGCCGCTGGTGGATCGCCCGCGCCGACCACCAGAGCAGCGCCCCCGCCGCCAGCGGGCCGAAGGCGTGCCAGCGCACGGAACCCGCCAGATCACCCGTGAGGGCGGCGGCCGTGGCCCGGGTGAGGTAGCAGGTGGGGCAGGGAATCCCCGTGAGTGCCCGCAGAGGGCAGGAGAACCCTGGCAGGTTTGGGTGCAGCCCCTTCAGCCAGAGCGACCCGGTGAGGGCCGCTGGCGCCAGGTACCCCGCGTGGCGCAGGCGGTGGAGGAAACGGTTCAGCGATCCACCGAGCCCATGATCACGTCGATCGAGCCGAGGATGGCCATGATGTCGGCCACCTTGGCCCCCTTGAGGATGTGGGGAAGGATCTGGAGGTTGTTGAGATCCGCGGCGCGAATTTTGAAGCGCCAGGGGGTGACGTCGTCGTTGCCTTGGATGAACACGCCGATTTCCCCTTTGCCCGATTCGAGGCGGGTGTAGAGCTCACCGGAGGGGATTTTGAAGGTGGGCGCCACCTTTTTGGCGATGTATTGGAAATCGAATCCGTAGGCGTCGCTTTGCTTGCCTTCACTTAGACGCTTGGCTTCCAGGTTTTCGGTGGGGCCGCCGGGGATCATGCGAATGGCCTGCTCAAGAATCTTCAGGGATTGGCGCATCTCTTGCAGACGCACCCGATAGCGGGCGTAGCAATCGCCCTCCTTTTCCCAGGCCACGTCCCAATCGAAATCGTCGTAGCACTCGTAATGATCCACCTTGCGCAGATCCCAGGGCACGCCGGAGGCGCGCAGCATGGGGCCCGAGAGGCTCCAATTAATCGCCTGGTCGCGGGTGATGGTGCCAAGGCCCTCGATGCGGCGGCGGAAGATGGGATTGTTGGTGATCAGCTTTTCGTATTCATCGATCTTGGGACCAAACCAATCGCAGAAGTCTTGGCACTTTTCCAGCCAGCCGTAGGGCAGATCCACCGCCACCCCGCCAATGCGGAAATAGTTGTTGTTGATCAGCCGCTGGCCAGTGGCGGCTTCCCAGAGGTCGTAGATCATCTCCCGCTCGCGGAAGATATAGAAGAAGGGCGTTTGCGCCCCCACGTCCGCCAGGAAGGGGCCCAGCCAGAGAAGGTGGTTGGCGATGCGGTTGAGCTCCAGCATCAGCACCCGGATGTAGCTGGCCCGCTTGGGCACCTGAATATCGGCCAGCCGCTCGGGGGCGTTCACCACGATGGCCTCATAAAACATGCCCGCCGCGTAGTCCATTCGGCTCACATAGGGCACGTACATGACGCTGGTGCGGTTTTCAGCGATCTTCTCCATGCCGCGATGGAGATAACCGATCACCGGCTCGCAATCCACCACATCCTCCCCATCGAGGGTGACCACCAGCCGCAACACCCCGTGCATCGAGGGGTGGTGGGGGCCGAAGTTGACCACCATCGGCTCGGTGCGCGTTTCCAGCTGGGTCATGGGGGATCAGGGGTGGGCCGGAGCCGTGGTGGCTGCGATTCTATGGAGGACCTGACTCCAACGGGCCTCCGGTTCTCATGGCTCCAGCGAAATCAACCGCCGGATCTCATCGCTCACAAACCCGATCAACGCTGGATTGCGCACCCCCGGCAGGGTGATCACGTCGTAGAGCTCCTCCACGAGCCCCTCGAAGCGGATCCAGTGCACGGCGTCGCCCGTGCGCAGATCCACCACCTGCAGGCCGCAGCGGGCTTCCACGTTGCGCCGGGCCAGGGCTCCATCCAGCGGCAGGCCGGAGAAGGTTTTGTTGTGGCGGGCCTTGGAGGTGCCGAGCAAGGCGTAATCGCCGTGGAAGGCCAGGCCGCGCAGATAGCCGGCGCAGAAGGTGAGCGGCTCGAAGCGCCCACTTCCGGGATCCACCGTGCCGAATTCACCGCTGCCGGAGTTGCAGAGCCAGAGCCGATCGCGATACCAGCGGGGGGAGTGGGGCATTGACAAGCCCGTCGCCACGATTTCATTGGCCCGCACATCGATCAGCACGCCGCCCTCAGCCCGGTGCTCGCGCCAGCCATCGGCCGCGTCACTGGCCGCCACGGCGGTGACGTAAGCCGGTTGGCCGTCACGCATGGCCAGACCATTGAGGTGGCAGCGGTCTTCCGCCGCCAGCCGGCTGATGAAAGGGGGCCGCCAGAGGGGTCGGAAGCTGTGGCGCTCGCTGGGGGCCGCCAGGCAGCTGAACAGGGTGTTCACCATCACCAGCTTGCCGTCAGCGCTGGCGGCCAGGTCGTGGATGTCGCAGTCGCCGGTGGTGAGTCCCAGCTGGGGCACATAGAGACGGTCGTGGCCGTCGGCCCGCTCGCCTTCACCCAGCATGTTCTCGAACCGCCACACCTGATACAGGGTGCTCATCCAGAAGCCATTGCCATCGGCGGTGGGGCAGAGGCCCATGCAGCGGTTGAAGGTGCGTTCGAACGCCGCCAGTTCCCCATTGGCCTTGAGGCCCAGGGCGAACAACTTGCCGATCTGATAGGTGGTGAAGGCCAGGGAGAGCCGCTGCTCCGCCATCCAGGCCAGGAATTGGCGGGAGGTGGTGATCTCGAAGCTGGGCGGCGTGGCGGTCATGGGGCGGACGAGGGGGTTGGGCCACCAGCGGGCGGCGGAAGGGCATCCCAACGTGGCCCCGCTAGACACGCTTCACTCATCATCCCCGCCGCGTTGGTGGTGATGGGGCCCGGAGCTTTCCGCCTCAGGGCAAGCCATTCACCGTGATGTCCGTGTGAACGAGCAGCTGATGGGAGCCGAAGGTCCAGACATTGAAGCTGATCCCGGATCCGAGGAAACCGCCGAGGAAGTTAGCCGTGCCCGCGTTCGTCCAGGTGCCGTCGGTGACGGTGAGAGTGTCGCCGGCATTGCCATTGATCACCAGCTGATGGCGGCGCTCGACCGCCGGGAGGGCGTAGGTGCCGCCGATCAGCCCCAAACCCGCGGCGCTGCCTGTGTTGAGCCAGTTGAACCCAGCGATGCCGGCCACGTCGCGGCTGGAGAGGCTGAGGGCGTTGTTGCCCGTGCCGGTGAGATCAATGGCCTCGATGGAGTTGATCCGTGGGGAGCCACTGCTGTTGAGGGCGGCTGGATTGGCCACGTTTGCCAAGGCGAGGGACAGGCCAGCGCCGTCGAACGCCAGGATGTCAATGCCGCCGCCACCATCCACCCGGGCGAGCTGGCTGGTGTTGCCGCCGGACCCGAAGGGATTGGCCAGGGAGGTGAGGTTGGATCCGTTGAGCACCAAACGGTCATTGCCCTGTCCCCCCAGGAGCACGTCGGCGCCACCCCCCCCGATGAGGGTGTCATTGCCAGCACGGCCCACAAGGGTTTCGCCCGCCGCGCCTCCGGTGAGGGTGTCGGAGCCGGGGGTGCCGGCCTGATCGACGAAGGTTTGGGAGAAAGCGCCGGTGGTGGAGCCGAAAATCACATACGAACGGCCCGCATTGGAGAGGCCCGCCGGATCGCTGTTCGGAGCTCCAACAATGAGATCAATGAGACCGTCTCCATTGAGATCACCGGCCGAACTGACGCCGAAGCCGCTTTGGTCGAACGCGCATGCTCCATTGATCACGAAGCCAGCGGCACCTGGCAGGTTGGAAAGATCAACGGCGGAGGAAGAGGTTTTGCCGAACACCACATAGGAGCGGCCGGCGTTGTTCCCCGCCGCTGGATCGCTGTTGGGGGCTCCAACAATGAGATCGGCCAGGCCGTCACCATTGATGTCTCCGGCTGAGGCGACGCTCCGGCCACTGCCGTCATCGGCGCCTTGGCCATTGATCACGAAGCCGCCCGCGCCAGCGGCAATGGTGGAAAGATCAATGGGGTTGGAAGAGGTTTGGCCAAACACCACATAGGAGCGGCCGGCGTTGAGGCCAGACGCCGGATCGCTGAAAAAAGCTCCCACGAGGAGATCAGCTAAGCCATCCCCATTGACATCACCAGCGGAGGCGACTCTGATGCCGCTCTGGTCATCCATGGCTTGACCATTCAGGACGAAGCCACCCGTGCCCGCGGCTACGGCGGAGAGTTCGACCGGTGCGGTCGCGGTGGTGCCAAAGATCACGTAAGAGCGGCCAGCCGCGTTGCCAGCCGCCGGATCGCTGAAACGAGCCCCCGCGATGAGATCCGCCAGACCATCCCCATTGACATCCCCGGCGGATGCCACGGTGAACCCACTCGCGTCGAACGCGGATTGGCCATTGATCACAAACCCGGCGCTTCCCGAGGTGATGGAGGACAAGCTGATGGCCGCGGTGGACGAGGTTCCAAAGATCACGTAGGAGCGGCCCGCATTGACGGTGAGCCCCAGATCGGCGTAGGGAGCGCCCACGATCAGATCGGCGAAGCCATCCCCGTTGACATCTCCTGCGGAGGCCAGGCTGTTGCCGCTGAAATCACCGTTGAATTGCCCCTCGATCACAAAGCCACCGACGCCCGCCGCCACGGCGGAAAGATTGACGGCGGTGGTGTTGGTTTTGCCAAAGACCAGGTAGCCACGACCGGCGTTGGAGACTCCAGCCGGATCACCGCCCGGTGCTCCCACGATCAGATCCGCCAGGCCATCGCCGTTGAGATCCCCGGCGGAAGCGACGCTGGTGCCGCTGTTGTCGGATGCGCCTTGACCGTTGATGACAAAGCCGCCGCTGCCAAGGGCGATGGCGGAGAGGTTGATGGGCGTGGCGGTGGTCGCTCCGAAGACCACGTAGGAGCGGCCGGCATCAGGGCCAGCTGGTGGATCACCGCTGGGGGCTCCGATGATGAGATCGGCTAGGCCATCGCCGTTCACATCCCCGGCGGAGGCCACCTCGCGGCCGCTCGCGTCGTCAGCCCCCTCGCCGTTGATGACAAACCCGCCGCTGCCTGCGGCGATGCTGGACAGCTGGATGGGCATGGAGAGATCGATGGCCCGGGCCACGATCAGCTGAGCCAGCCCCGTTTGGCTGTTCCAGACGGAGTAGGTACCGGAAAGGCCATGGAGGGTGCCCCGGAAGATGGCGGTGCCGGCGTTGGTCCAGCCGTCGTCGCTGAGGGTGAGCCTGTCACCGTCATTGCCATTGATGACCAATTGATAACGGCGTTCCGTCGCCGGGAACACGTAAGTTCCACCTGTTCGCCCCAGGCCCACCGCTGTGGCGCTATTCAGCCAGTTGAGAGAGGTGAGATCGGCCACGTCGTGGCTGGAGAGGCTGAGGTGGTTATTGCCCGTGCCGGTGAGATCGATGGCCTCGATGGAGTTGAGTCGCGCGGAAGCGATGCGGTTGAGGGCGGATGGGTTGGGCACATCCGTCAGGTTGAGAGTTAGGTCGCCGCCGCTGAAGGCCAAGGTGTCGATCCCGGTGCCGCCATCAACGCGGGCCAGTCGTGTTGTGTTGCCTCCGGAACCGAAGGGATTCGTGAGGGCGATGAGATTGGAGCGGTTGACCACAAAACGGTCGTTCCCCCGGCCGCCCAGGAGCACGTCGGCGCCGCCGCCGCCGATAAGGGTGTCGTTGCCAGTGTTGCCCACGAGAGTTTCGCTGGCGGCGGAGCCGCTTAGGCTGTCGTTACCGGTGGTGCCTGGCTGGTTGACGAAGGTCTGGGAGAACGCACCGGTCGTGGAGCCAAAGATCACATAGGACCGGCCGGCATTGGTGCCAGCCACCGGATCGCTGTTCAGAGCCCCAATGAGGAGATCGCCCAAGCCATCGCCATTGACATCCCCCGCTGAAGCCACGCTGTAACCGCTGCTGTCGTAGGCGCTTTGGCCGTTGATGAGGATTCCACCGAGGCCCGTGGCCACCGCCGTGAGATCAATGGCGGTTGAGGTGGTTTTTCCGAACACCACGTAGGAGCGGCCCGCATCGGGTCCGGCGGAGGGATCACTGTCTGGTGCTCCAATGATGAGATCAGCTAGGCCATCGCCATTGATGTCTCCAGCCGAGGCGACGCCACGGCCGCTTCCGTCATAGGTGGATTGACTGTTGATCACGAAGCCGCCCGCGCCCGCGGCAATGGCGGAGAGATCAATGGCTGTGGAGGAGGTTTTGCCAAACACCACATGGGCCCCCCCAAAAAGCGAACCCACGAGGAGATCGGCTAGGCCATCGCCATTGACATCCCCTGCCCCGGCCACGTTCCAGCCGCTGATGTTGTTCGAGTCTCCATTGATGACAAAGCCGCCGGTCCCCGCCCCCACCGCGGAGAGTTCAATCGGGGTGGAGGCTGTTGTCCCGAAGATCAAGAAGGAGCGCCCGGCGGCGATGCCAGCCGTGTTGCTCAGAGGGGCGCCCACAAGCAGGTCGGCGAGGCCATCGCCATTGACATCTCCAGCGGAGGACACGCTCCAGCCTGTGAAATCAACCGGGGATTGGCCGTTGATGACAAAGCCGCCCGTGCCCCCGGCCACCGAGGAAAGATTGATGGCTGTGGACCTGGTTGTGCCGAAGACCACATAAGAACGTCCGGCGTCGGCGGAGTTTGGCGTATCACTGTTGGGCGCTCCGACGACGAGATCGGCGAGGCCATCCCCATTGACGTCACCCGCTGAGGCGACGCTGAGGCCGCTGGAGTCGAACGCGGATTGGCCTGTGATGACGAACCCCCCTGTGCCCGCGGCCACGGCGGAGAGGTTGACGGCGGAGGAGTTGGTTTTGCCGAAGATCACATAGGAGCATCCGGCATAGGGGCTTGCGCCAGGATTGTTGATCGGCGCCCCGACGATGAGATCGGAGAGGCCATCGCCATTGATATCCCCAGCGGAGGCGACGCTGTTGCCGCTGTTGTCGGATGCTCCCTGGCCGTTGATGACGAAGCCGCCGCTGCCAGCGGCGATGGCGGAGAGGTTGATCGCAGAGGTGGTGGTTCGGCCGAAGACCACGTAGGAGCGTCCGGCTTCAGGTCCCGCCGCGGGATCACCGCTGGGTGCCCCGATGATGAGATCGGCGAGCCCATCGCCGTTCACATCGCCGGCGCAGGCCACGGCTCGCCCGCTGGTGTCGTAGGCGCCCTGGCCGTTGATGACAAATCCGCCAATGCCAGCGGCGATGCTGGAGAGATTGATGGGCTGGGAGACGCTCACAGCCCTGGCCACGAGCAGCTGGGCCATCCCGGTTCGACTATTCCAAACGGTGTAGGTGCCGGAAAGGCCATTGAAGACGCCGCTAAAAATGGCGGTGCCGGCGTTGGTCCAGCCGTCGTCGCTGAGGATCAGCCTGTCGCCCGCATCTCCGTTGATCACCTGCTGGTGACGCTGTTCAGTGGTTGGGAGGGAATAGGTGCCTCCTGTTCGGCCCAGGGCGGCGGCGGTGCCTCTGTTGAGCCAGTTGAAGCCCGTTAGGTTGGCCACGTCGCGGCTGGAGAGGCTTAGGGCGTTGTTGCCCGTGCCGGTGAGATCGATGGCCTCGATGGAGTCGAGGCGAGAGGAACCATTGGAGTTGGGTCTGGCCGCGTTGGGCACTTGTTCCAGGTTGAGCGTGAGGCCGCCACCGTCCAGGGCCAAGGTGTCGATGCCGCCACCCCCATCGACACGGGCCAGCCGCGTGGTATTGCCTCCGGAACCGAAGGGATTGGTGAGGGCGATGAGATTGGATCCGTTGAGCACAAACCGGTCGTTTCCTCGGCCGCCCAGGAGCACATCAGCGCCGCCGCCGCCGCTGAGGGTGTCGTCGCCAGCGTTGCCCACGAGAGTTTCGCCGCTGGCGGTGCCGCTGAGGCTGTCGTTTCCGGTGGTGCCCAGCTGATTGACAAGGCTCTGGGAGAAGGCACCGATGGTGGCGCCGAAGATCACGTAGGAGCGCCCGGCACTCAGGCCTGTCGCTGGATCACTATTCGGAGCCCCAACGAGGAGATCGGCCAGGCCGTCTCCGTTGACATCCCCGGCCGAGTGCACGCTGAATCCACTGTTGTCGGAGGAGCTTTGGCCGTCGATGACGAAGCCGCCCGTGCCTTGGGCAACGGCGGACAGTTCGATGGAGTTGGCGGTGGTTTTGCCGTAGACCACGTAGGTGCGTCCAGCTTCGGGACCGGCCACCCCATCACCGTTCGGAGCCCCAAGGAGAAGGTCGCCCAGCCCATCGCCATTGATGTCACCAGCTGAGGCCACACTCCAGCCACTGTTGTCAGTGCCACATTCGCCGTTGATGATGAAACCACCGAATCCAGCGGCGACACGGGAAAGATCCACGCTGCTTGCTGATGGTTTACCGAACACCACATAGGAGCGACCGGCGTCGATGTTGCCCCCTTGATCGCCGCGCCAGGCTCCGAGGATGACATCAGCCAGGCCATCGCCATTGACATCTCCGGCCCCCGCCACGCTCCAGCCACTGAAGTCGCCAGCCCCCTCACCATTGATCGCGAAGCCGCCCACGCCTGTCGCGATGGCGCTGAGATCAATCGCGCTAGAGGAGGTCTTGCCAAACACCACATAGGACCTTCCAGCGTCCGCGCTTCCCGCTGGATCGCTGAGCCAAGCTCCGACAATCAGATCGACGAGGCCATCCCCGTTCACGTCACCGGCTGAGGCCACGCTCCAGCCGCTGCTGTCGAAGGCGCATTGGCCGTTGATCACGAAGCCCCCGGTGCCGGCGGCAACAGTGGAGAGGTTGATGGCGGTGGGCTTGGTTGTGCCGAACACCACATAGGAGCGTCCAGCTTCGGGGAGGGTGGCTGGATCGCTATTCGGGGCGCCAACGATCAGATCGGCGAGGCCATCCCCATTCACATCGCCAGCGGAGGCCACGCTCCAGGCGCCACGGTCGTCGGCGGCTTGTCCGTTGATGACGAAGCCACCATTGCCCGCGGCGACGGAGGAGAGCTGGATGGCGGTCGACTTGGCTGTACCGAACACCACGTAGGCTCGGCCCGCCGAGGAGCCTGTGGCTGGATCGGCGCCGTAGGCCCCAACGAGGAGATCGGCGAGCCCATCGCCATTGACATCGCCCGCGGAGGCCACGCTCCAGCCGCTGAAGTCGGAAATGCCCTGGCCGTTGATCACGAAGCCGCCGATTCCCGCCGCGATAGCGGAGAGGTTGGTGGGGGTGAATGTGGTTTTGCCAAAGATCACATAGGAGCGACCGGCGAAGGGGTTGGCTCCTGGATTGTTGTTAGGAGCGCCGATGATGAGATCGGAGAGCCCATCACCGTTGACATCTCCCGCTGTGGCCACGCTCCAGCCGCTTAAGTCGGAACTGGTTTGGCCATTGATGACAAAACCCCCGTTGCCGCTGGCGATGCTGGAGAGAGCGATCGAGACGGGCGAGGCCGCTTCCACCCAGACAGGTGTGCCATCCAGCCAGACCAGGCGTAGATCGTTTTCGCTGGCGGCCGCGGCATGGGGCGTGAGGCCACGGATCAGGGCGGAGAAGAGCTCCCCCTCATCGCCAGGGGTGTCCCGCTCTCCATGGAGGCGCTGGTCGATGGCATGGCCAATCTCTTCCAACAACACGGCCTCAATGGCCGCCGTGGGAGCGTTCCGCAGCCAGGTGTGGTTCAGAAGGATGCGTTCGCCGCCCCCCGGGGCTCCGGAGGTGTAGCCGCCTAGGGCTCCGCCCATGGAATCTCCATCGAGTAGTTGAAGAGACGGGGAGAAGAGGGAGTGGAGCAGATCGTGTCTGAGGGCTCTCACTGTCTCCGCTGAAGCGGCGCCAAAAACGTTGAGTCGTAAAAAATCAAAATCGTCGGGGCTTTGGGCCCAGACGCGCAGACGGTTCGCCACGGAATCCAAGGCCACCTGCAGGTTGGGGGGCAGGGCCATGATTACGGACAATCAAAGCCTGATTCTCTCACGGGTCTAGGAGCCTGTTGTTCTGCGCCCAAGAGGTTCTTGCCAAGCCCGCGAGAGGGGGCAAAACCAGGTGACCTCATGACATGCGACCTGGTGACAGGTGATTTCATGATCAGTACTGTCCCCGTAAGGAGGGTTGGTGGCGGAGACCTTTCCTTAACGTCATCTTTGACCCGGCTTGCGGACCCGCCGATCAGGGCTTGATGACCCGGATGGCACCCGCGATCGACGCGAGTCTGGATGAAGGGAAAGGAATAGGATGGGGAACTGAACTTGAGGCTAAAAGCACCCAAGGGAAAATATGTCGAGCGATCGCCTGGGTGATCATGGGCACCGCTCCCTCAGGGCGCCCATGAATGCTGATTTGTCGCGCAACAGCCTGAAGCTGGCGGTCGCCACCCTCATCACGGCTGCCCTGGCGACCCACTTCGAACGGTTGAGCTTTGCCTGGTACCCGCTCTTGGCGGTGGTGATCGTGGTGGATGACAACGACGAGCACACCTTCCAGGCCGCCAGCGGGCGCATCCTCGGCACGGTGTTGGGGTGTTTGCTCACCTTTTTGGTCCACAGCGTGGTGAGGGGCTGGCCCGGGGTGACGCTCTCCTTGCTGTTGATGGTGCCCCTGTTGCGGATGCTGGGCTGGCGGAGCGCCCTGGGCACCGCGGGCTTGATCCCCATCGTGTTTTTGATGCTTCCAGATCAGGGCCCTCTCCAGTGGTCGGCAGTGTTCAACCGGGCCCTCGACACCTCCGCGGGCTGCGCCGTGGCCCTGGCGGTGGGGTTGCTGTTTTGGCCACGGGATGGCCTGAGCCGGTTGCGTGTGACGGAGGAGGGTCTGCTCAGGCTTCTGAGAGACCAGCTGGCTGCCTATCGCCACTGGCTGGCGGGGAGCAACCCACGGCCCGACCCCCTCCCCCCGGCGGCGTTGAGCGCGGCGGTGGAGCGGATGGAAGCACTTTTGGCCCATGAGTTGGCCGGACCCCGCTGGCGGGCGCCGCGCTCGGGCGACTGGCGACGGCGGCTGGCCCTCTGGCGCGGTCTGCGCCTGCACTGGGTGCGGTGGGAGCGGCTGTTGGCCATGGGTGATCCGCCTGTGCCCGCCCCTGGTCGCCCGAACCCTGTCGCGGCTGGCGTGGCGGCTCTGGCGTCCCAACTTGAAGGCGACAGCACTGTCAATCCTCCCGAGCCAACCCTTGAGGCCTGGACAGAGCTGGCCGAAGGGAGCGGGCGTCCCCTTCTCACCCTGCTGGCCCTCTCCCAGGAACAGCGGCCGCTCCTGGCGAGCAGTCGCCAGCTGGCCCTGTTGCGACAAGGTTTGGCATGACCTTGATCACCCGCTCCGAGCTGCGGTTGGTCCTGACAACCGGTTTGCTGACCGGTTTCGCCAGCCTCAGCTCCCTTCCCTTCGGCTACTACGCCCCCATGGCGGTGTTGGCGGTCTGCGCCGGGTCTTACGGCAATTCCCTGGAGCTGGGCCGCCAGCGGATTTTGGGGTCGGTGCTCGGGATGGGGGTGCTGGTGCTCAGCCTGAGGGGGTTGGCCGGGATCCCGATGCCCCTGGGCCTGGGGATGGCCCTGGGGGCCATGCGGCTGATCGGGGGAGCCGTGGGATTGCGGGTGGGCTACAAGGTGGGCGGGATGATCGTGGTGATGGGCTGGCTGGCGCACGACCAGCAACTCGACGCGTGGGTGCCCCTGCGGCTGTTTTGGACCGTGATCGGCATCCTGGTGTCGTTGCTGAGCCTGAGCCTGCTGTGGACCAGCCGGAGCCGGGCCGACGCCCAGGCGCTTCTGGCGGGGATGTTTGTCGGGTTGGCGGAGGATTTGGAGCGTGAGGCCCTCTCACCCGCCCACCTTTCCAGGGGGCGACTCGCCGAGGCGCGCGACGAGCGGCGGCGGGCCCTCCAGGAGCTGAGGGCCCTGCTGCCCGCCCTGGCCAGCGAGTTGGGCGACCAGCCGCTCCGCCATCCGGCGTTCCGGTTGGTGGAAACCCAGGAAGAGGCGGCCTCACGACTGATCGGGGCCGTGGAAGACCTCGCGACCCATCCGGCGCCTGGCGACGCCGAGGCGCGAGAGCTTCGGCGGGCGGAGTCAGCCCTGCTTGGGGCCCTGGCGGACCGCCTGCGGACGTGGAGCGGGCTGCTCCGCGAGGCCGAGGCCGCGATGCCCCAGCCCCCCGCCACACCCTTTCTTACGCCTCCGGCCTGGCTGGCGATCGAGGAGCATTTCAGTCACCCCGCCCTGAACGGCCTGCCGCCGCGGCGGTTGGAGCGGCTCGCCGCCCGGCTCACCCTCTGCCGCCAGGCGCTGCACGCGATCGAAACGGCAGAGCGGGATTGGGCCGCCCTTCGCCATGGCCCCTCCATGGCGATGGCGCCGCGGGTTTCCTCCAGACTTCCCGCCGACAGGACTCTCTCCGCGGGATGAGCAGCCCCGGGCTCAAGCGACGGCTCCCGCGGGTCTGGCGCGGCGTGGTGGTGTTGGCGTTGGCCCAAGGCGCCGCCCTCCTGGGGACCATCGCCGGAACTGGGGCGGGGGGTGCCCGCACCCTCGACTCGGCCCCGGGCTCCACGGCTGGCCTGGAGCGCGGCTGGCGGGAGTTGGAGCGACAGTTGCGGCTGCTGGATCGTCTGCTCCCCCTTGATGCCCTCCCCGCCCAGAGGGGCGCAGGCCCGCCAACGCCTTTGCCCCCCGCCCTGTTGGCCCCCAACGCGGCTCCCAGCGGCCCCCTCACCCCCGAAGCCGCCCGGCCCGCGGCGCCCCTGAGCCTGCCCGAGGCGGGCGCGCTCCAGCGAGATGGGATCCGCTCATTGAGCCTGGAGGAGGCGGTGGCGTTGGCCCTGCGGAACAGCCCCGAGGTGCGGGCGCGTCGAGAGCTAGTGGCCGCCGCCTTGGCGGAGGTGCGGGCCAGGCTGGGCGCCTATTGGCCCCAGCTGGTGGCCCTGGGCGGTGCCGAGGTGGATAGCGGCTGGAGCCGCACGACCGTTTTGGAGTCGAGCCAGACCCTGGGGTTCGGACCGTTTTTTGGGCCAGGTGGACCCTTCTACAGTCCCAAGGGGGGGAGCGTGGGCGTGCGGTCGGGCTCCGCCGCCGTGTCGGCTGGGCTGGAGCTGCGACAGGCCCTGCTGGATTTCGCCCGCACGCCCCGGGTGCGAGCGGCCAGGGCGCGGCTTGTCCTGCGACGGGCCGACTACGCCGATGCCCTGCGCCGCCTGGGACTGGAGGTGAGCGAGGCCTATTACCTCCTGCAGCGGGCCGACCAGCTGGCGCGGATCCGCGACGCGGATGTGCGCAACGATCTGTTGATCCTGAAGGATGCGCTTCAGCTCAAGGAGGCCGGATTAGTGCCCCGGCTGGATGTGCTGCGGCGGCGGGCCATCGAGGCCAGCAATCAGGAGGCCTTGATTCAGGCCCTGGCCGATCGGGCCGTGGCCCGTCGCAGGCTGGCGACGCTGCTCAACCTGCCGCCAGAGATCACTCCGGCGGCGGGGGATCCCATTCGTCTTCAGGGGCGTTGGCCCCTCAATCTGGAGGCGAGCCTGCTGGCGGCCTATCGGGGCAACCCGGAGCTGGAGGCGGTGCTGGCCACCCGTCAGGCGTTGGCGGAGGAACGGCAGGCGGCGGCGGCGGCCCTGCTGCCGAAGCTGGGGCTGTTCACGCGGGCGGGGGCCAGCGCCAGCCGCGACAGCCTGTGGGGGTTTCAAGTGAACGGCGGCGGGTGCTGCCAGGCCTCCATCAGTCCCGAAAGCCGTGCCAGCGGGTGGGACTGGTCGATTGGCCTGAGCGTGAGCTGGCTGCTGTTTGACGCCGGCGCCACGGCGGGCGAGGCCGAGGCGCTGGAGCGCCGCCGCCAGGCGGTGGAGCAAGAGCATGCCGCCCGGCGTGACGCCATTCGCCTGCGATTGGAGCAGGCCTTCTTCCAGCACGAGGCCGACCTGGCCAAGCTGGCCTCCGCCCAGCGGGGCGTGACCGCGGCCTTGGAAGCCTTCCGCGACATCCGCATGCGTTACAAACTGGGCCTGGCCAACGAGGTGGATCTCTCGCTCACCCAGGAGCGTTTGATCAGCGGCCTGGTGGGGCGGCTGAACGCCACGATCGGGGTGAATGTGAGCTACGCGCGGCTGTTGCGGGAGCTGTTGCCGGTGCCGCGGGATCCCGATCAACCGGTGGAGGCCGTGCTTCAGCTGGGTCTGGACGACCACCAGCGCTCAATCCGGTAGCCGAGCACCACCAGCAGCACCACCAGCCAAAACCAGAGTTCCGGGGGATTGGCGGTGCAGAGCACGAACAGCAGCGCCGTCTCGGCCACCAGCCAGGGGAGTTCGCGGCGGAGCAAGGGATTGGCGAGAGGAGGCCGAGGCAACCTCATGGCGGGGGGAGGGGGCGTGGTTGGGTCGGCCGGTCGTAGGCCCGGGGGCGGAAGCCGCCGGTGAGGGAGCGCAGGCCAGGGAGGATGTAACTGATGGGGCTCCGCCATTCCACGTAGGCATGGGTGTTGACCGTGAGGCCTTCGCGCACGGGAAAAATGGCGCTGCCTCTGGAGAGGGTCCAGCGGTAACCATCGCGGCTGCGGGGATCCCGATCAAGGGCGATGTCGCCGCGCAGCACGGGCCCGTTTTTGCTGAGGGCCTCGGCGAGCTGGGGATTGCCGGTGGTGGTGGCGATGTCGTCGGGGGTGGCGGGAAGGGTGAACACCCGTTTCACCGTGCCGGTGATGCCGCCAAAGCGTCCCCGCTGGTTCCATTGGGGCACCACCTCCACCGGCAGGCCAATGGGGAGGCGCCGGGCGTCGGCGGGGGTGAAGTAGGCCACGGCTTGCAGGGGGGCTGGTGTGCCGTCCGGGTTGTCTGGGCGGCCGATGGTGCCGAGTCGCTGGCCTTGGGCCACGGTTTGGCCTGGGATCACCTGCAGGTCGAGCACCACCCCGTCCCGCTCGCTGACCACGTTGCCTTCGTAGGCCAACCTCGCGCGGCTCACTTGGAGCTCACGGCGCAGGTCGGCGAGGCGAAAGCGCCGCTCGAGCGACTCCGCCTGGAGGTCGAGTTTCACCTGTTGGAAGGCGTTCTGGGCCTCCTTCTCGCTGATGCTGAGGGCGTCGAGGGCGACGCCGGCGTTGGTGAGGCCCTGCTCCGCCGCCACCACCTCGGTGGCGAGAGGGGCCACCACTTCCTTTTGGGTGAGCCATTGGAGCCGTTTCAATTTGCTGGCGTAGGTGGCCTGGAGTTGGGAGTAGCGCCGCCGATCACCAGCCAGCTTGGCCAAGGCGGTGTCGCGCTGGTCGCGGGCCGCGTCGAGACGACTGGCGTCGCGGGCGTCGAGGTCGCGGTTTTGGCGTTCCAGCTGGGCGAGGTTGCCCAGCTGTCGTTGGAGCTGACGGTCCAACACCGGCAGGTGAAGCACAAGCAACACCTGTCCGCGGCGCACCTGATCGCCCACCGCCACCCGTACCTCTCTGACCTGGCCGGCGGAGCGGGCGTTGAGCAGGCCCGCCATGCCCGGAAAAATCAGCACGCCTTGGCCCACCACCTCCGTGGGCACGGGCCAGAACAGGGCCCAGAGCCCCAAGGCGGTGGCCATGGCCGCCAGGGAGATTCCCACCTGGCGGTGATCGTTTGCGGGATCACGGGACTGCGGCGTTCCGTTCTCCGGCGTCTCCGCTGGGTTGGCGGAGGGCTGGACGGACGGGGTTGCGTGTTGGTGGAGGCCCCGCACCGGTGATCCCCAGCCATGAAAGCCAGAAGTTTGACGCACCCTCGCGAGATGGGCCGAAGGAGGGAGACAGGCTCACGGATGGCTCAAAGAGCGGTTGTGAGAATGTCTTGAGCGATCAGAACACGGGAGCGTGTGTCTGTGAGTGAGAAGGTGTTGTTGGTCCAGATGTTGTAGGTGACGGAATCAATCACCTGCGTGGTTCCCGAGTTGGACCAGGTGGCTCCAGGAGTGTTCAGCAGTTGAACGGTGTCTTCGGACGAACCGAGGATGGTGAAAGTCCCAGTATTGCCAGAAGAGACACTTTGGGCGATGTAGGCCGCATTGAGTTTCAGCGTGTTGATGCCCGTGGTGAGGTCAAAGGTGTTGAAGTTTCTCAGTTTTTGATTCAAGGAAGGGAGATCAAGTGTGAGACCACTGATGTTGTCACATTTCAGGGTATTAGAACCATTTCCGCCATCAACCAGGGTGAAATTTGTGCCGGATAATGTGACGGTGTCATTGCCGGCTCCGCCAAGAGCCACATCAAAGAGGCCCGCGTTTCCAGTGTCTGAAGCGCTGCCGATGCCCGTGATGGTGTCATTCCCAGCGCCACCGGCAATGCGATCAACTCCACCAACGATCTCCGCCAAGTTGGACGTATCCACACCAGAGGGGAGGAGATCCGCCCCATCTGTTCCTTTTTGAGTGAGGAGATCGCCGCTCCCGTAGAAAATGAAGCTACGATCGGCGTAAACGGCTGTAGGGGAGGTCTGGGTCGCTGGAGCACCAATGGCCACATCCCCGATGCCATCGCCGTTCAAGTCGCCCATCGAGACGGCGGCGCCAAGGTAGATGTTCGAGACCGGACCACTGAGTTTCACCGCGGCCCCGGAGGTGACCAAGGTGTCGAGGTTGGTGTCCGCGCTGAAAGCGTGGCGGCGGCGAACGGCCGCGGGTGGAGCCTGGCGTGAACACTTCTGTTTCCCCACGCTGACAGGACGAGAGCCTCCCCAGGGCTTGGGGTTGTCCGCCTGCCATCGGCCCGACGGCGCCCCGCTTAGGACAGGACCCATGGACGTAGAGCCCTTTTCCCACCAGAGCGTGCTGGCCGCCGAAGTGCTGGAGGCTTTCGCTTCCCTGCCGCTCCCTCCCGCTGGCGCCCCTCTGCGCCTCATCGACTGCACCCTGGGCGGCGGCGGCCACAGCGCCCTGCTCCTGGAGGCCCACCCGCTGTTGGAGGTGGTGGGCCTTGATCAAGATCCGGCGGCCCGTGCGGCCGCGGCCGCACGGCTGGCGCCTTGGGGCGATCGGGCGCGCATCGTGGCCACGAATTTCGCGGGGTTCACTCCAGACCAACCGGCGCAGGGGGTGTTGGCGGATCTGGGGGTCAGCAGCCCCCAATTGGATCGGCCAGAGCGGGGCTTCAGCTTTCGCGAAGACGGGCCCATCGACATGCGCATGAACCCCGACAAGGGCGAACCGGCCGCCGAGCTGCTGGATCGGCTGGAAGAGCGGGAGCTGGCGGATCTGTTGTATCGGCTGGGGGAGGAGCGCCTCTCCCGCCGCGTCGCCCGGCGCCTGGTGGCGGAGCGGACCCACCGACCTTGGCGGGAGCGCGGCACCGCTGAGCTGGCCTATGTGATCGCCGGCTGCTACCCCCCCAAGGCCCGCCATGGCCGGATCCACCCCGCCACCCGCTGCTTCCAGGCCCTGCGCCTCGCCGTAAACGACGAGCTGGGATCCCTGGAGCGGCTGCTCGAGCGCGCCCCCGATTGGCTGGTCCCTGGCGGCCTGCTGGCGATCATCAGCTTCCATTCGCTCGAGGACCGGCGGGTGAAGACCGCTTTCTTGGCGGATCCGCGGCTGGAACGCCTCACCCGCAAGCCCATCACCGCCGGGCCCGAGGAGCTGGAGGCCAATCCCCGGAGCCGCTCGGCGAAGCTGCGGGTGGCGCGTCGCGTGTCGCCAGCGCCTCCTTGAGCGGGGACCCCGGTTTCGGGAGGGGAGTTGCCTGGTCGGGATCCACCGGCAACCCCCGCAGCCCCAGGGCCAGGCGACGGGCCAGCAGCAGCAGGGGGTAGAGCTGGCGGGAGCGGGAGCCATCGGCCATCAGCGGGGCCAACACCCGCAGCAGGGCGGCGCTGGGCTCCATGCGTTCGCAAAGCCAGTGGATGGCCTCAGCGCCATGCAGCACCCGATCCCCCTCGATCACCATGGCCCCATCCCGCAGGTGAAAGCCCCGCTGGGCCAGCGATTGGCGGAGGGCCACCTCGGCGCGGCCATCCAGGATTCGCAGCCCGGGGATGCCGCCCCGCAGTTCGCTCAACTCGGCGAAATGGCGGCAGAACGGACAGCCCCCATCGAACACCAGCACTGGAGCCCCGCTCCCGTCGGTGGCGAGCGTGTCGAGGAGGGCGGGCCGAGGGTGCGCCGACGGCGCTTGGGGATCACGAGAATGGAACACCATGGAAGGGGCCGCGATGCCAGCGTCAACACCACTTTGGGGCGAAGGCTCGCCAGGCCGCCGGCTCGCCGCCTGGTTGCTCGCCGGGTTGCTGATCTTTTGCCCGTTCCCCTCCCGGGCCTGGGCCCTCCCGAGCGGAACCGCCCTCACCTTCTCCCCCCGCTCCTACCGCTGCGACGGCGAATCCCTCACCGCCCTGCTGGTGAAGGGCCCGATGGATGATCCCGCCATCCCCGATCCCAGCACCGCTCCGGTGCCCGTGGGCGGAGGGGTGGTGCTGAAGTGGCGCGGACTGAGCCTGCAGCTGCCCCGCACCAACAACGCCGGGCCGGCCAGCTTCAGCGATGGCAAGTGGTGGTGGAGCCTGGAGGATCCGGCCCATCCCCGCTTCCGGCTGCGGCGGCCCTTCGGCGACATCCAGGAGATTGCCTGTGAAGCCTCGCCCGAGGTGGAGCCCGTTGGGGAAGGGGGGCCTGCCGCAGCGATTTAGGGTGATTGGTTGATTGATTTCCTTCCGCCTCCCCCTCTCCACCTTGGATCTCCCCCAGCTCACGCTGCCCCATCTCACCCGTGGCGACTGGCTCTGGTGGGCGGCCCTGGGGGTGCAGCTGCTGGCCATTCCGGGCACCTTGCTGCCCGTGCTGCCTGGACTGGCCCTGCTGCCCTTGGGCGCCCTCCTCTGGCTCTGGGGGGTGGGCTGGGAGGCAGGCTGGCCCGCCCTGCTCCTGGCGGGGGTGATCCTGCTGTTGGGCTGGGGCGCCGACGCCCTGGGGCTGGTGCTCGGGGCCGCCAGGATGCAAGCCACCCGCTGGGCCTACATCGGCTCCGGCCTTGGCCTGGTGGCGGGCCTGTTGGGGTTGCTGCCGGCCTTGCCCGTGGGCGGTCCCCTGGTGGGCGCCCTGGTGGGGCCCTTGCTGGGGGCGGCCATCGGCGAGCTCCTGACAGCCCCCACCACCTTGGGCCCTCTGGGGTTGCTCCGCCTGCGGCGCTCCCTTCTGGTGGGGCTGGCGGTGGTGGCGGGGATGCTGGTGAGCCGCCTCGCCCAGTGTGTGCTTGCCGTGCTGGGGGTGGTGGGGTTTGTGCTGCTGACGGCGAACCCCTTTGCCTAGAAGGGGAGTTTGGGCACGGAACGGCTGAATCCCGTGCGGTCGTCGGGACCAAACAGCTGGCGGTAAGCCGCCGTGCCCACGCAGGTGACCACGGGCACCGCCACAAACAACCCCACCCCACAGGCCAGCAGACCCGCCACGATCAGCGCCAGGGAGAGCAGGGTCAACTCCACCACTTGGGGCCAGGCCGGGGCGACCACTTCTGGCCCCCGGGCGAGGGCGGCGAAGGGATGGTCGTCATGGAGCAGGGCCACCTGGGGCAGGAACGCCTGGGTCAGGCTGAGGTACAGCGATCCCGCCACCAGGAGCAGCCCCGGCAGCAGGAGGAGCAACCCGTTCACCTGGCTCACAATCACCCCCAGCAACAGGAGCACCGATATGGCCGCCACCACCCCACAGCCGAGCAAAAAGCCCGGCAGGTAGAGCCGCAGCAGGGCCCGGGGATCCCAATGGGTGAACGTGGCGAAGCTGGGCCGCCCGCCCCCCAGGGCCACCCAGGCCGCCCTCACCATCCCGCTGGTGCCCCAGAGGTTGAGCACCGTGCCCCCGATCACATTGAGCACCAGGAGGCTGAGGGTGACGGTGCCGTAACGCAGCCAAGCCAGGGCCGCCCCTAGATCGGTGGGAAGGGACTCCGGGTCGAGGGGCGGCAGCTTGTCGGGCGTGTAGGAGGGTTGCAGCGCCTGCAGGAGGAGCTGCAGGGCGGTGACCAACAGGCCGAACGCCACAAAGTGCCAGGGAGCCCGCAGGAAAGCACGCCACCCCTCCCGCAAGGCCTGCCCCACATCCAGGCGAGGGGGCGACTGGGGGGCGGGCATGACGGCGAAAGGGCACGGCCCCCACAAACTAGGCGCGCTGGCGCAGGGTGGTCAGGGCCTCGGTGACGGCGGAGAGGGCCTCGGCCACCTCCGCCTCCCCCGTGCCGCGGCCGAGCCCGAAGCGGATGGACGCCGCCGCCTCCCGTCGGTCGCGTCCCAGGGCCGCCAACACATGGGAGGGGCTCCCCTGCCCGCAGGCCGAGCCGCTGCTCACCGCCAGCCGGCGCCGCAGCAGTTGGTGCAGCCGGGTTCCATCGACGCCACTGACGGTGACATTGAGGTTGTGGGGCAGGCGCTGGTGGAGCGAGCCGTTGAGCCTGATTCCACCCAGGCCTTGGAGCCCCTCCCAGAGCTGATCGCGCAGCGCCCCCAGCCGCTCAGCCCTCTGGTCGCGATCCTCCAGGGCCAGTCGCAAGGCCGCCGCCAGGCCAAGGATCAGGGGCACGGGCAGGGTGCCGCCCCGCAGGCCCCTTTCCTGGCCGCCCCCCAGCTGCTGGGGGGCGATGGCCACACCGGGGCGGATCAGCAGGGCCCCCACCCCTTTGGGTCCGTAAAACTTGTGGGCGCTGAGGGTGAGCAGATCCACTCCCAGTTCCCCCATGGAGAGCGGGATGTGGCCCACGGCCTGGGCACCGTCGCAGTGCAGCAGCACGCCCCGTTGGCGGCAGAGGGCCGCGATCGCCTCCAGGGGTTGAAGCACGCCGATCTCGTTGTTGGCGGCCATCACCGAGAGCAAGAGGGTGTCGGGTCGCAAGGCGGCCCCGAGGCGCTCCAGATCCACCAACCCGTCGGATCGCACCGGCACCACGGTGAGGGGATATCCCAGGCGGGAGAGGGCGGCGAGGGGATCGAGCACCGCCCGGTGCTCGGTGGCCAGGGTCACCAGGGCGCGGCGGGCAGACCCCGCCAGCACGGCCGCCTCCACGGTGCCCCGCAGGGCCAGGTTGTTGGCCTCGGTGGCCCCGCTGGTGAACACCACCGCCTCTTCCCCCATCCCCAGGGCCTGGCCCACCCCGGCGCGGGCGTGCTCCACGGCGGCGGAGGCCTCCAAGGCGGGCCGATACAGGCGGCTGGAGGGATTGGCGAAGCGCTCGTTCCACCAGGGGGCCATGGCCTCCACCACCGCTGTGGCACAGGGCGTGGTGGCGTGGTGGTCGAGGTAAGTCAGCATGGCCTCATGCTCTCAAATCTCGCGCGACCCGCTGGCCCGCCACCTGGCACCGATGGGTGGGGGCTCGCCCTCGCCCTGATGCTCGTTTCCCCCCTCTCGCCCCTGTTTGCCTCGCCGGGGAGGGCGGAGGGCCAGGACGACCCGAGCGCCACGCCCCCGCCGCCGCCCGATCTGGTGGTGTTGGTGGACAAGGAGGGCCTCAAAGGTCGCTACCGGCTGGGGGTGTTCGGCCGCCAGGCCGATCCCGCCCAGCCCGGGGTGTGGCGCGTCAAGCTCTGGGAGCAGACCCAGGATCGCCTGTTCATCTCCACCGATGTGCTCAATTGCGGCCCCACCCAGCCGATGCGCGTCACCGGCGGCAGCGGGCCAGGCAATGGCCAGCTGATCCTCAAGGAGCTCAACCCCGGCGGCGTGATCACTCCCGCCAATCGGCTGGATCATCAGATCTGGTGGGCCGCCTGCTTCCCGGAGCAGGCGGGCAAGGATCCGGCCACCCTGGGGGCGGAGGCCCGACGTCTGGGCTTCAGCGGCACCATGGTGGAGCGCCAGCAGGTGGTGCCCGGCACCCGACGTCCCTAGGCTGGGCGGGTCGCGATCCGCCATGGCTCCCACCACTCCCGCAGGCTCCCCCACCCCCTCTCCGGGCGGAGAGCCCCAGCCCGAAACGGCGAGTCTCGCGGCCGAACAGTCCCCCGTGCGGGTGTTGCTGGTGGATGACGAACCGGGATTGCGGGCCGCCGTGAAGGCCTTTCTGGAAGACGAGGGCTTCCAGGTCACCACCGCCAACGACGGCGAGGATGGCTGGACCCAGGCCCAGCGGCTCCTCCCCGATGTGGTCATCACCGACGTGATGATGCCCCGCTGTGATGGCTTCGGCCTGCTGAAGCGGTTGCGGGCGGATGAGCGTTTGGGGGGCACCCCCGTGATCTTCCTCACCGCCAAGGGGATGACGTCCGACCGCATCGCCGGTTTCACCGCCGGAGCGGATGACTACATCCCCAAACCCTTTGATCCCGAGGAGTTGGTGGCCCGCCTGCGCAATGTGGTGCGACGCCAAGAGCGGCTCCTGGCGGAGGCGGCCCGCTTCGCTGACGCCGATATCGGCCAGATGGCCAAGCAGATCACCGAGATCCGCTCGATGCTCGGCACCGGTGGCGTCAAGAAGCAGGCCCCGGCCATGGCCTTTGATTTCACGCCCCGGGAGGCCAGCGTGTTGCAGCTGGTGGCGGAGGGCATGATGAACAAGGAGATCGCCCGCCAGCTCGACACCTCCATCCGCAACGTCGAGAAGTACGTGAGCCGTCTGTTCATCAAAACCGGCACCTCCAGCCGCACCGAGCTGGTGCGCTACGCCTTGGAGCATGGCCTGGTGGAGTGAGGAGGGTTGGCTGCCCGCCGCCCTGAACGGGGGCTGGACCTATCACGACCGGGTGGATGCCGCCGGGGCCAGCGTGGCCGCCTTCTACGCCTCCCGCTATCCCCACAGTTCCCTGGAGACCTGGCGAGCGCGCCTGCTGGCCGGGGAGATCCACCGCGACGGGGTGCCCTTGGACCGGGATGGAGGCGTTCAGCCAGGGGATCGGCTCACCTGGCACCGGCCCCCCTGGCGGGAGGAGGCGGTGCCGGCCGCCTGGCGGGTGGTGTTCGATGACGGGGATCTGTTGGTGATCGACAAGCCCTCCGGCTTGCCCGTGCTGCCGGCCGGGGGGTGGCTGGAGCACACCGCCCTGCGGCTGCTGGAGCGGCGACACCGCGACGAGCCGGGGGGCGTGCCCAGGCCCGTGCATCGCCTGGGGCGGTTCACCAGTGGCCTGCTGGTGTGCGCCAGGCGGACCTCCACCCGCCGCTGGTTGAGCGCCAGGCTGCGGGAGAGCACGGCGGCCGCGGGGAGGGCGTCGGCCCTTGACGCTCCCCCGTGCCACAAGGTGTATCGGGCTGTCTTGGTCCCGGGCGGTTTGCCAGAGGCCCTGGCCCCGGGGGAAACGCTGACGATCCAAACGCCCATCGGGCGCCGGCCCCACCCGCGGCTGGGCCAGGTGTGGTGCGCGGCCCTGGAGGAGCGGCCGGGAGATCTGGCGGCCCACGGCCTCCTCACTCCGCTGGAGCGGGGTGCCGAGGGCGATCGGGTGGAGGTGGCCATCACCACGGGCCGCCCCCACCAGATCCGGATCCATTGCGCCGCCATCGGGGCGCCACTGCTGGGTGATCCCCTCTACCTGCCGGGGGGGACCGCCAGGGCGGAGGCCCTCCCCGGGGAAGGGGGATACCAGTTGCGGGCCCAGCGGTTGGCCCTTCCCCGGCCCGATGGCTCCTGGCTGCGGCTGGAGGTGGGGGGCTGAGGCCCATGCCAGGGTGGCAGCCTTTCGGGCCGCCGCCATGCTGTTGCTCGCCTCGGCCTCGCCAGCCCGTCGCCGCCTGTTGGAGCAGGCCCAGGTCCCCCATCGGGTGCGGGTGAGTGGGGTGGCGGAGGAGGCGATCCAGGATCCGGATCCGACGCGGCTGGTGCGACGGTTGGCCCTCGCCAAGGCCGCGGCGGTGCGGGAGACGCTGACGCCCGCGGACGGGGAGATCAGCGGGGTGCTGGGCTGCGATTCGCTGCTGGTGTTCGGGGGGGAGGTGTTTGGCAAGCCGGCGGATGCGGGGGAGGCGGAGGCCCGCTGGCGCCGGATGGCGGGGGGCTGGGGTGAGCTCCACACTGGCCACTGCCTGCTGAGTTGGCCCGGCGCCAACCCAAGGGAGTGGCTCACCACCGTCACCACCCGGGTGCGTTTCGCGCCGCTGAGCGAGGCGGAGATCGCGGCCTACGTGGCCACCGGGGAGCCTTTGGCTTGCGCGGGGGGCTTTGCCCTGGAGGGCCGGGGGGGCCTGGTGGTGGAGCGGATCGAGGGCTGTTTTTCCAACGTGATCGGGCTCAGCTTGCCCCTGTTGCGTCGCTGGCTGGTGAGCTTGGACGGAGAAGCGTGAAGAGTTCCGCCCATCTCGGCGCCCTTCCCATCAAGCAGAGCTCCCGCTGATGGGAATGGCCAGGGCCAGTCTCGCCCTGATCACCGTTTCCATCGCCCTTGCCGCCTACGGTCCCTTGGGGGGTGGAGGACCAGGCGCCGGCTGGCTATGGGAAACTGTTTGGCGTGTCGGGGACCGGTCGCTGGGACTGGAGCTGTCCTTTCGCGACATGGCCACCCTTGAAGATGGCTCCGCCCCGCCCCGCCCCGACCACCGATTTCGCTGGAGCCCCCCTTCTACGGCAGCCAGCTGGCTGGATCCACCGCCGCCAGCCCGCGCCCCTTGTGCCGCCACCTTCCACGCGCCCATGCGCCAGGACGTTTCAGTGGCTCCCCCAGCCAGCGGGACCGGCGCACCATGGATGGGGGCTTCCATGACAACTCCGGCGCCGTGACTGGCCAGGAGATTCTCTCGGCGCTCAACAAGGGATTGGGGGAGCGGGGACCGGCCACCAAGGCCAGGGTGATTCCGATCACGATTGTCAACCGTTCCAGAAGCCGGTGAGAACCGCCGTGGAGAGGAGCGCCGCTCCCCTCAAGGCGTCTCCGGCGGCGGTAGGGGTTCCGCGCCAGCGGTGAAAAAGCGCGCCAGGGCGGAGACATCCTCATCGCCGTGGCCCGCCGCCATCAAGGCGTCCTCCATGGCGGCCACCGTGCGGCACACCGGCAGCTCCAGCCCCGTTTCCTCGGCGGCGGCCAGGGCGATGGCCAGGTCCTTGCGGTGCAGAGCCAGGCGGAAGCCCAGGGGGAAGGTGCCCGCCACCATGCCGGCGGCCCGGTGCTCCAGGGCCCAGGAGCCGGCGGCCCCTGGGCGGAGCGCGGCGCGCAGGGCGTCCATCGGCAGACCCAGCCGCTGGCCGAGGGCCATGCCTTCCGCCACCGCCGCGTAGCTGCCCGCCACCAGGATCTGGTTGATGGCTTTGGCCTGCTGGCCGGCCCCGGCCGCTCCGAAGTGGGTGATGGCGCCCCCCACCACCTCCAGCAGGGGCCGGGCCCGCTCCAGGGTGTGAGCCTCGCCGCCCACGAGCACCGAGAGCGTGCCGGCCCGGGCGCCCTCGGTGCCGCCGGTGACGGGGGCGTCGAGCCAGGCGATGTCGGCGGCGGCCAGGCGCTCCGCCAGGCGGCGGGAGCGGGCGGGCTCGATGGTGGAAAAGTCGATCACCAGGGCGCCCGCGGCCAACGCTTGCGCCGCCCCCGCCGGCCCGAAGAGCACCTCCTCCACCGCCGGCCCGTCCCGCAGGCAGAGCATCACCACCCGAGCCCCCGCGGCGGCCTCCGCCGCACTGGCCGCCCCGATGGCCCCCGCCGCCACCAGGGGGGCTTCCTTGGCTCGCGTGCGGTTGTGCACGGTGAGGGGCACGCCGGCGGCGAGCAGATTGGCGGCCATCGGCGCCCCGAGGGCGCCAAGGCCAAGAAAGGCGGCGGGGGGATGGGCCATGGCGGTGGAGGTGGCAGCCCATCCTGGGCTGCCCGGGGGCCTGGTGGGGGGGCTCCGCAACTCCGGCAACATCTCCCCTCCGCGGGCCCTCGCCCTCTGGACGATGGGCGTGCGCCGCTCCGGTGTCACCCTCAACCGCCGCGATCTCCATGGGGGGAGGTGAATCGGGAGAATGGCGAGCGGAACACCCAAAAACATCCGCCTCGCCATTGAGGTGCATGGGGTTCACCCATGTCTGGGTTGATCGCCGATCTACCGCACCGGGATTCGGGAGCCATCCAGGGGCGGCTGGAAAGCCGCACGGTGGTGGTGCCCCGAGTGTCGTCGGCCATGCCGATCTCCATCTCACCGCCATCGCTGTCGCCGGGCAAGGTGATCAGCGAGACGAAAGAGGGAGGAACGCCGATCTTGGCGAGACGTTTGGCCAGCTTCAGCGTCCGCTCCCTGTTGAGCATCGGCGCGTGGCGAGGATCGGCTGAGATTCCCACCGTTGGCCAGTCAAGTGCCCAGAAGGAGGAGGAGATGGAGGAGGGTTGGGATGGGGGATGACAGCCCCACAAGGATGGGAGGGCGGGATGGTGGCCGCTTGTGATCAACGGAGCTTTGGCTATTTTGTGGGGGCCACTGGTGAAGTGGATCGCCAACGACCTGATCGCTGTGATGGAACCCAGCCCCTCCCAACACCCCATTTTGCGGTTTTGGTCGACCGTGGTGCTCCTGGTTTCCTTTGGCGCCGTGGTTGTGGTGGGAGGGGTGTTTTTCGCCTTGTCCAGGATGGGAGAGGCGCCCTCGACCCCAGCCGACAAGACCCCCGAGCCCCAACCCGCCGATTCGCTGGCCAACAACTTGCTGGACATGCCCGAGGGCGCCAACGCTCCGAAACCCGCCCCCCTTGTGAAACCTGAGCCAGAGGAAAGATCCTCCGCCGAGATCGAGGCGGCCTTTCGAGGCATGGATGGGGGCGTTGTTGACGAGAAAGCGGAGGAGCTGCCAGTTGGGGAGGAGACGATACGCTTTCTGAATCGGAAATGGCTCCAAAGCTCTTCATTGGCCATGGAGAAAGTCTTCATACGCGAGTATGTCGTTCCCGGGGAGTCGGTTGATGCCTGGACTGAAATGGTCATCCACCAAGAACATGTTGTGCCCACAACAAAACTCAAGCCGGCTGAGCTGGCGGAAATCAACCGCATTGCTCTCAATCTCGCTTGTGAAAATTTGAGGTGGAAAATCAACAAGCTCAATGCCAGTTTGGTCTTGTTCGAGTGGTCTCATGATGGCTGTCTGCGGCAGCCCCCTCAAGAAGAAAGATCTCTTTACAGAGTCACGAAAACTGGCTTGTGTCGTTGGGGATACGCCACAAAATCCCCACCCATGACCTCCGCAAATCGCAAGCTGGCCGACAAAGACCTGCTGGCCATGCCTTGCGGCTAGGACAGGGAGCGCGGCGGCTCCCTGTTTTCCCACGTCTCCATTGAGGAGCGAAAACCGCCTGTACATCCTCGGCGGCGGATCCGCGGGCTGGCGGACCCGGCGCTCGCGGAGCTCCCATGGCACCTTTGAGGTGCTTGACGCCAGGGTGGGCAGACTCTCGCCGCCAACGGAGCGGCCGCTGTTGGAGCGACCGCGCGACAACTCAGGCACCTCACCACAAAGGCCTCCGGCCGACTTCGTCTACACCAAAAACCGCGAACGGCTCCTCTTCCAGGACGTGATGGGTGCGTTCCTCGAGAAGCTGATGGGTTCGCCAGAGGTGACACCACCGCTGAGGGAGGAGACAGCCAATGATGGCATCACCACCGGCCACGAGGGCGTCGCCAAGTCGTTCCATTCCCGCCGGGGCATCGAGAAGATTTTTGGGTTGGATCGAGCCGCGGGCTTCTCCGAGGGAGCAGGAACGCAGCGAAATGCGCCAGTTCAAGCCGTGCGGCAAAGAAAATGCCAGGGGCGTGTTTAGCCCGCATGTGATCGTCGACAAGTGGATCCGTCTGAGCAACATCCTCAAGGCGCAGCCTGTTCAGGGCAACAGCGGTTGAACTGGCCTCAACATTCCCTCCACCCTTGGCTTCGGTCAACAGCCTGAACAGCTCAGTTCGGGCGTTGCCCGGCCACGAGCGCTGGACGCGATCGCTTAAAACGTGTCTTGCGCCTTGTTCGGGATGCTGTGAGCCGCAGCCAGTTGTGGGGTCGAGGGCTCGCCGCCTGCTTGTTGGCGGTGCCGCTCGGCTGGCTGGCCAGTGGATCCGCTCCATTGCGCGCCGCCCCCAGCGAGGCGGAGGAGGAGGCCAATTGCGCCCGCGTCAACCAATTCGTGGAGGCCAATGCCGCGCCGGCTCTGGAGGCGCTCGATCGCTTGGCCCGGCAGCGCTATGGGCGCGGCTTCACCGAGCTCACGCCTGAGCAGGTGGAGGTGGTGGCGCGCGGCTCCACGGTGAGCGGGCGGCAGATGACGGCGGAGCAGGAGCGGCTGCGGGAGCGCTGCGCGGCCTACCAGCGGCGCGTGATCGCCCGCCAATCGGCCACCCGTGGCATCACATCGCTGTTCGGCTCCCAGGGGTTGCTCGATCGCTGGGGGCGGGAGCGGGTGGGGGGTTTGGGCTGCGAGTGCCCGGATTTTCGCCCCGCCGGCGAGGAGGTGGATCACGGCTGCGCTGGCCCGCCCTCCTGTCCGGGCCAACAGGGCGGACCCCGCATGCCCGACCCGGAGCGGGGCTGCCGGGCGATCGGCGCGGCCCTCTGGATCCGCCAGCAGCTGCCGGACTTTTACACTTTGCTGGGTGAGCCGAGCGACAGCGAGCCGCGGCGCGATGTGATCGCCGCCCGCGATCGCCGGCTGCCGACGCCCGGCTGCGCGTCGCTGCCCGTGCCCAACGCCGCCCCGCTCAGCGTTGCCTCTGTGACGGCCGGCGCCGCCGCCGCGCCCGCCGGCCCGGTGGCGCCAGCGGCGATCGAGGCGGCGGCCCGCTGTTTCGCGGCGCCCGCGCCGGAGGCCTGCCAGGCGGCGTTGCGGCAGGGTGACGCCCTGGTGCTGGCGGCGAAGCGCGCTGGCCGCGACCGCTGCCTCGGCTATGGGCTCTCCGCCCGCGGCGTTTGGGCGCTGGGGGCGGATCCGCGCTTCACCGACCTGCTGATCCGCTTTCCCGAGGCCTCCCGCCTGCGCAACGAGGCCCGCATCGCCCTGCGCTACTTGCGGGCGGATTGCCGGGGCCTGTGATTCGCCGCCTCAACGTCGCCGCTTCAGCTCGGCCAAGGTGTTGTTGAGGTTGACTTGCGTGCGGATCAGCTCCGAGCGCAGGGCTGGATTTTGGGCGGCGAGGGGCTCGATGATCCGCAGGGCTTCCTCCAGCAGCGGCCGCGCCTGATCAGCTTGGCCCATGAGCAGGCGCAGGAAGCCGAGGCCGTTCAGGGCGCGGGAGAGGTCGGCGCGGCGGGAGGGATCGATGTGGCTGAGGGGCCGCAGCAGGGCGACGGCCTCCAGCAGGGGCGGCAGGGCGCGCGGATGCTGGCCGAGCTCGCCGTGGGCCTTGCCGAGGTTCGTCAGGCCGATGGCGAGGTTGGCCTGCTGGGCCGGGTTGGCGCTGGCCAGGGTTCGCCAGATCGCCACGGCTTCAGTCGCTGGCGCCGGTGCCTCCTGGCGGGCGCCGAGGGCGCTGTAGGCGAGGGCGAGGTTGTTGAGGGCGCTGGCGTGGTCGGCCCGCCAGACGGGGTTGGCTTGGGCCGCCTGGCGCAGCCACACCGCTGCCTCCTGGTGGGCGGCCAGGGCTTCACGGGTTTGTCCGAGGGCGTCGTGGCTCAAGCCCAAACTCACCAGGCTGGTGCCCAGCCACCCCTGCTCCGCGGGGGTGGTGGGGCGTGGCTCGCGCAGCAGCCGCACCGCCTCGCGGCTGGTGGCCAGGGCCTGGGGGTGTTGGCCCAATTGGCTGTGGCGATAGGCCAGCCGCGCCAGGGCCTCGGCCAGGGCGAGGCGTTCGCCGGGCCCATTGGCCAGCAGCGGGCGCCGCACCTCCACCTCCTCGGCATTGCTGGCCAGGGCCTCGGGCTGGCGCTTCAGCGCGCCCAGCAGCTGGCCCTGCAGGCGCAGGGCGTCGGCCAGCTCGGCTCGGGCGGGGGGGCTGGCGGCCGCCAGCTGGCGCCACAGGGCCACCGCCTCGCGCAGGGGCGGCTCGGCCTGGCGCGGCTCATTGGCCTCGCCGTGCAGTTGGCTGAGACGCACCAAGCTGCCCGCCAGGTTGGCGCGCAGGTTGGGATCGCTTGTGGCGAGCCGCCGCCACAGGGCGGCCGCTTCGCTGCTGGGCGCCAGCGCCTCGCGGGCGGTGGCGCTGAAGCGGCCCTGATTGCCAAGCGCCACCGCCAGGGCGCGTTGGGCGTCGGGGTTGTCGCGCGGCTCCTGGCGGAGAAGGGCCACCGCCTCCCGGGCGGCCGTCAGCGCCTCGCCGCGGCGGGCCAGGGCGTTGAGGCTTTCGCCCTTGTTGTTGAGCGCTCTGGCCAGATCCTGGCGCGCTTCGGCGTTGCTGTTCGCCAGTGGCCGCAGGAGGGCTTCCGCTTGCTCCAGGGCGCTGAGGGCCTGATGGTGGCGGCCGAGGGCGCGAGACCAGATGCCGAGGTTGATCAACGACTGGGCCCGGAAGTGCGGCCATGCCCGCGGGCTCGTCTCCAGCCACTCCATCACCTTGCGCTGCCGCAAGAGAGCCTCCGCCGGCCGCCCCTCGAAATAGGCGCGCTTGGCCGCCTCAAACCACTCCAGCACCTCAGGCGGGATCGCCTCGCGCTCTCGCGCCGCGGGCGAACCCGTGAGTGCTCTGGCGGGGAGCATCCCGAGGAGGCTCGGCGCCAACGGGCTGAGCGGGGCCAGCAAGGCGGCCGCCAGCACCAGTGGCCAGGGGAGGGGCGGCTTGGAGGGGCGCATCAGGGGCTGGGGGGGATGGGTTGGCGGGAGGGGGTGTATTGATCGGCGAAATGATCGAGCAGCAGGCGATGCACAAAGGTGTAGCTACCGCCCACTTTGCGCAGCAGCAGCCGCTGGTCGCACTCGTCGAGGAAGTTCACGACGTTGAGGGGCGTGGCGCCGCAGGCGGCGAGGACGAGGCGCAGGGCGATGTGGCGAAAGATGATGTCGGATCCAGAGACGGCCAGGCTGAGCACAAGACCCATGGAAAACCCCACAACTGCGTACCCGAGTGCCATGGCGGCCAGGTGGGAGTGAACATGGGGAAGCAGCAGCTTGACGTAGGGCGTCGTCAAGTCAAAAAAGTGGAAAAAGACACCCACTGAGGCGCCAAGTCCAGCCCCCAATAGGGCCAGTCTTAAGGCCATCATGACAATCAGCACCGCTGATGTGTGCATTCCCCTGTTGGGCCATAATTGAAGAGAAATGGTGGTGGAAACTGTTCGTGCTTGTTGGAAACCTCCTAACAGGCACAAGGTTAGAATTGTTGTCAGCAAGCCCATGGGCAGCGATCTGGCTGGTCCGTACTGTGTGCTGACGACAAACGCAGACCAAGCTGGGAAAAACAAATAAACAAAAGGTTGGCGAAGTGATTTCATAAATCCTTTTCTGAACTCCGACCAAGACCATTGGATGCGGCTAATCGTGCGGATTGGTTTCTTGAACTCATCCGAAGCAAAGCCACCCGAGATCAAGCCTGCGCCAAGAACACCGGGAAGCAATTTCCAAAGCATCCATGGCACCGTTGCCAGGGGGATCGCCACGATGATCATCCCCACAGTTGCCGCACTGGCCTTGGCCACCAGTTGATACGGGCGGATCCAGCGCTTGTCGGGCAGCCAGCTCTGTTGCAACCCTTCCAGCGCGAACACGGAGCAATCGTGACGGCGCATGATGGCTGTATGCGGCAGCCACCCCAAGAAGAAAGATCTCTCTACAGAACCACGAAAACGGGCTTGTGTCGTTGGGGATACGCCACAAAATCCCCTCCCATGACCCCCGCCAATCGCAAGCTGGCCGACAAAGACTTGTTGGCCATGCCTTGCGGGTAGGCATCGGCGGTCTCTGAGAGGGCTTGCCCCATTACCTAGGCGGGGCATCGTGCGCCTGGACGCCCGGCGGGGTTGGAGGCGATGGCGCCGCGGGTGGCGAGCTTTTTCCGGGGGCGTTCACGGCGGTGGCGTTGCCAGAAGACAGAAGCCCTACTGATTCGCCGGCGATCACAAGCCGGATGAACCGGCCACCTGGCTCGTCTTGACGAACCTGGTGGAGGCATCTTCGGCACCGGAGGGCCAGACTTCCACGCAAGATGCGCTGGAGAGAGCGGCCGAATGGAGGCAGACGATCATGAACTGGAGCTACTCGGTGCCCTGGACGCCCTGGGTGGCTCGGCGGGGAACGGGAAGCTGCGCGAGCTGCTGGGGTGGGACGAGGCCACCTATGAGGCGGTGAAGGCCCCTCTGATCGCCAGAGGCCAGCTGCGGAGCGGCCGAGGACGCGGAGGCTCGGTGAGCCTGGCCGAGAGTGGGAACGGCAACGAAGCAGAGCCGGCCACGCCGGCCCTCCCTGCCCCCGGCCCCCAGCCAACCGGCAAACAGAACCTCTCGGCCTTCATCTGGAGCGTGGCCGACCTGCTTCGCGGCGACTACAAGCAGAGCGACTACGGCAAGGTGATCCTGCCGTTCACTGTGTTGCGCCGGCTCCCGACTGCGTGCTGGAGCCCACCAAAACGGAAGTGCTTGAGGAGAAGAGGGTGCGGGAGGGCCAGGGCCTCGACCCGGTGCCGTTCCTGCTGCGCAAGGCCGGCCAGAACTTCTGCAACACCTCACCGCTGGACCTGAAGCGGTTGATGGGTGATCAGGACAACATCGGCGAGAACCTGCGCGGCTACATCCAGGTGTTCACGCTAGAGGTGCGGGACATCTTCGAGCGCTTCGAGTTTCACCTCCAGGTGGATCGGCTGGAGAAGGCGGGGCTGCTCTAGATGGTGTGCGAACGCTTCGCCCAGATCGACCTGCATCCCGAAACGGTGAGCAACGCCGAGATGGGGCTGGTGTTCGAGGAGCTGATCCGCAAGTTTGCGGAACTCTCCAACGAAACAGCTGGCGAACACTTCACACCGCGTGAGGTGATTCGTCTGATGGTGAACCTGATCTTCATCGAGGATGGCGAGGCGCTCACCAGGCCTGGCGTGGTGCGCACCCTGTACGACCCCACCGGCGGCACGGGCGGCATGCTCAGTGTGGGGGAGGAGCACCTGCTGGCCCTCAACCCGTTGGCCCGGCTGGTGATGTATGGCCAGGAACTCAATCCTGAGAGCTCTGCGATCTGCAAGGCCGATATGCTGATCAAGGGGCAGGACATCCGCAACATCATCTTCGGCAATACGCTCAGTGATGATGGTCTGCAGGGGCTGTTCTTTGATTACATGCTCTCCAATCCACCCTTTGGCGTGGACTGGAAGAAGATCGAAAAGTTCATTCGCCGAGAGGCCGAGCAGCTGGGCTATGCCGGCCGCTTCGGGCCAGGACTGCCAAGGGTGAGCGATGGCTCGCTGTTGTTCCTGCTGCACCTGATCAGCAAGATGCGCCCGGCCAAAGATGGCGGCAGCCGCTTCGGGATTGTTCTCAATGGCTCGCCGCTGTTTACCGGCGGGGCCGGCTCAGGCGAAAGCGAGATCCGCCGCTATGTGCTGGAAAATGACCTGGTGGAAGCGATCATCGGCCTGCCCACGGATATGCTCTACAACACGGGCATCAGCACCTACATCTGGATCCTCAGCAACCGCAAACCCAAGGAACGCAAGGGCAAGGTGCAGCTGATCGATGCCAGCAGCTTCTGGCAGAAGATACGCAAGAGCCTGGGCAGCAAGCGCAAGGAGCTGAGCCCCGAGCACATCGAGGAGATCACTCGCCTGTTTGGCAGCTTCGAGGAAGCGGAGAAAGACGGCAAGCCGATCAGCAAGATCTTCCGCAACGAAGACTTCGGGTACCGCACGATCACGGTGGAGCGTCCGTTGCGCGATGAGGCGGGCAACGTGGTGCTGGGCCTGCGCGGCAAGGCCAAGGGCCAGCCCCAGGTCGACAGCACCCTGCGCGACACCGAGAACGTGCCGCTCTCGGAAGACGTGCAGACCTACTTCGAACGCGAGGTGCTGCCCCATGTTCCCGACGCCTGGATCGACCACGAGAAGACGAAGGTGGGCTATGAGATCCCCTTCAACCGCCACTTCTATGTGTTCACTCCGCCCCGGCCGCTGGAGGTGATCGATGCTGAGCTCAAGCAGGTAACGGATCGCGTTCTGGAGATGATCGGAGGGCTGAGTGGCTGAGCGAGGCAGCAGTAAGAAACGCATCATCATCGGCTGGCAAAAGCTATGCCCCTCGGATTCAACAGTGGCAGATCCTGGGATACTCGGTGAAGCTGGTGTTTCTACAACTAAAATCGCTGGATCAAGCGGTCGCGCGCGTGGGGCTGCGCGTGAGCCAAGGAGGGCATGCCATCCCGCCGGAGGTGATCGCCCGGCGCTTCAAGGCTGGGCTCCGGAACTTCGAAACCCTCTACAGGCCGCTGGTGGACGAGTGGCAGAGGATCGATAATGGCCACCCAACCCCGCTCCTGCTGAGCGAAGGAGGTCGACCGTGACGGCAGGATTCACTACCGAGCGCCACGATCCCGATCTCGATCGGGTTTCCGCTGCCCTGCTGCGCGCCGGCCAGCGGGCCCGGGAGCTGGCCCGCCAGACCGGCACTGGGATTGCGGTGCAGATCGACGGCGAACTGCGCATCCTCACGGGCGCAGAACTGGAGAGTCCACCGGAGGATCGCGATGTCGGCTGAGCTGCTGAGGTTGGACCCTGATCCCCTGCCGCTGCCCATCGGCATTCTCCAGGCCGCCAACCTGCCCCAGGCCCTGCGCGCCGATCTGCTGCCGGCGCTGGAGAGGCTGGTGGCGCGCCATCACCCCGAAGGCCTCTGGCTGTTCGGCAGCTGGGCCCGGGGCAGCGCTAGCCGCCGCTCGGATGTGGATCTGCTGGTGATGGGCCTGGCCGACCGGCGCCTGGTTGATGCCTACGACGCGGTGCTCGAGGCACTCCAGCCCTGCCGCCTGCCCGTGCAACCGCTGGTGGCCAGCCCGGCGCTACTGCGCAAGCATGGCGATGCCCCCTTCTGGCGCTCCGTGAAGGCCGAAGCCATCCCGCTGCTGCAGGGGTGCCGGTTTCCATGAGTCGGGAGAGCGCGCGCCACCGGGCCGGGTTGTGGCTGGCCCAGGCCCAGGACGATCTGCGGGCGGCCCAGGTGCTGCAGGCTGCCGGTCAGGCAGCCCAGGCCTGTTTTCTGGCGCAACAGGTGGGCGAGAAAGCGATCAAGGCCTTGCTGGCGGCGGACGACCGCGATCTGCGCAGCCATTCGCTGAGCGCCCTGCTGCGGGAGCTTGGCGCGGAGCCAGCCGAGCGCTGGCAACGCCAGGCCCGGGTGCTCGACAAGCTCTACGCCCCCACCCGCTATCCGGATGCCCTGGGGGACGACCTGCCCGCCGCCGTGTTCGGGCCCGAGGACGCGACGGCGGCACTGGAGGCTGCCTTGGCTCTGCTCAACTGGTCAGGGGAGGTCCTGGAGGCAAGCGATGGGGTCTGACGCGCTGCAGATTGACAGCGAAGGCCTGCCGCTGTTTCGCAGGGATCCGGCCAACCCACCCGCGGAAGGCATCGATGGGGCGACCGCCCTGGAGCTGGAGCGGCAGGCCCTGCTGCGCGAAGACCTGGAGCGCTGCGGCATCCAGAAAGGAGGTAAGGCAGTAAGATCCCCGAAGACAAGGCCAGCCTGATTCCTTGGGGTGATGCCAGACACCGAACTCGCCACCATCACAGCGAAGGGCCAGGTGACGATCCCCAAGGCCATCCGCGATGCCCTCCACCTGCGTCAGGGCGATCAGCTGCGCTGGGATCTGGACGATGGCGGTGTGCGGGTGCGGCTGGTGAGCCCTTTGGATCTCACCTATCTGCGCGGTGTGGAGGCTGGGTTGGAGGAGTGGGCCTCCCCGGAAGACGAGGAAGCCTTTGCCGATCTTTGAGCTCTTTGCGGTCGTGCGGGTGCCCTTCCCATTCACCGATCGTGCCGTGCAACGGCGCCGCCCCGCAGTTGTTCTCTCAGATCCTGCGTTCCAGCGCGGCTCAGCCCATCTGCTATTGGCGATGATCACCACAGCCAGGCACTCCTGCTGGCCGCTGGATTGGCCGATTCAGGATCCTGCTGCTGCCGGACTGAACCAGGCCTGCAGCGTGCGCTTCAAGCTGTTCAGCCTGGATGAGCGGTTGCTGCTGGGCCAACTAGGTCAGCTGGCCGCTGTGGACCGCAGCGGCGTGCGGGCAAACCTGCAGCGCTTGCTGGCCTGCGAGGAGGATCAACCATGAGCGTTCCCGACGACGCCACCCCACCTTCTGATCTGATCCTCTATCAGACGGAGGACGGCAAAACACGCATCCAGTGCCGCTTTGAGGATGACAACCTCTGGCTGACTCAGGCGCAGATCGGCGGGCTCTATCAGAAGGACGTCAAGACGATTAACGAGCATCTCCTCAACATTGACGAAGAGAAAGAGCTTGTCGAAAGCTCAACCATCCGGACATTCTGGATCGTTCGAATCGAGGGCAAATGCCACGCCCGCATGCCCCTGCCCAGAAAGCCAGTAAGCTGGTTTAACAGGCCAGAGATGCATGAAAACCACTCTTGACCTTCCCGATCACCTGATGCGCCAGGTGAAGCAACGAGCTGTGCAGCAGGGGCGGCCGATTAAAGAGCTGGTGGCCGACTACATCCGCCAGGGCCTGCATGGTTCCGCCGCCCTGCCGCAGGCCGCCAGGCGCGAGGTGTTGGAGGTGGACGCGGATGGATTCCCGCTGTTCCGCACCGATCCCCAGCTCAAGCGGCCTCCGATCGATGTGCCCACAGCCCTGCGGCTGGAGCAGGCCGCCCTGATGCAGGAGGACCGCCAGCGTGCCGGCCTGTCTGCCTGATAGCAACGTGTGGCTGGCGGCGGCATTTGCCGAGCATCCAGCCCATGCGGTCTCCCGCCGGGTGTTGTATTCGGCCAGCGCGGACGAACCGGCCTTGTGGTGCCGCGCCACCCAGCAGAGTTTTCTGCGTCTGGCCTCCACGCCGGTGATCACGCAGGCGTATGGCGTGCCGAAGACCAGCAACGGTGATGCCTGGGCCGCGTTGCAGACCTTCCTGGCGCTGCCGCAGGTGGATGTGATCGATGAGCCGCCCGAGCTGGGACGCACCTGGTGCCAGTTGGGCGCGATCGAGCAGGCCGCCCCGAAACGTTGGATGGATGCCTACCTGGCCGCCTTCGCGATCACGGCCGACCTTTCCCTGATCAGCCTCGATCAGGATTTTCGCCAGTTTGAGCCGGAGGGTCTCAGGCTCCAGCTGCTGCAGGTGGCTGGCAATGGAGACCCCGCACCATGAGCTTTCCCCGTTACCCGGCCTACAAGCCCAGCGGGGTGGAGTGGCTGGGGGAGGTGCCGGAGCATTGGGATATTACCAGATACAAACGATTCTGCGAGCTTCAAAGAGGTCATGATTTAACAAGCGACCAAAGGAACGAAGGCCCTTACCCGGTTGTTACCTCGGGAGGAATCAACGGATTCCACTCTGAGTACATCGCCATGGCGCCAGGCGTCGTGACAGGGAGGTATGGCTCAACTGGAAGCGTATTCTATGTAGAAGAGGACTACTGGCCTCATAACACAAGCCTTTATGTCAAAGACTTCCACGGAAATTCCCCGAAATTCAGTTGGTCCTTGCTTCAAGCGATAGACCTTAAATCCCTTTCCGCGAAGTCGGCTGTGCCCGGCATTGATAGGAATGATGTTCATGAACTATTTGTTGCTTCTCCCCATCTGCAGGAGCAAATTGAAATTGCCGCATTTCTCGACGACTACTGCCATAAGCAATCCTTGTTGATTGAAGAAGCAGAAGTCTCTGTGCGGCTCCTCCAAGAGCGCCGCTCCGCCCTGATCTCCGCCGCCGTCACCGGCCAGATTGATGTGCGTGGCCTGGTGCCCAACGAAGCTACAGCTGCCTGAGCAGCACCCCCAAAATAATCCAGATATTCCTGCCCAGCGGTGAACCCCAGGGCATTCGTATTGCCGAGATCAATACCCGCATCGTGCGGGTCATCTCGATCAGGCCGTTGCGGCCACCACTGGCTCCAGCGAGCTGAGATCCAGGTGCTGGCGGGCGTGCCAGAGGTCGTAGGCATCCTGCATCGCCAGCCAGCTCTCGGCCGAGCGCCCCAGGCAGCGCGAGAGACGCAGCGCCATCTCCGGTGTGACTCGGCTGCGCTCCTGCAGAATCCGGTTCAACGTGGAGGGAGCCACCTTCAGCCTGGTGGCCACTTCGCGAACACTCATCTGCAGTTCGCTCAGATAAACATCGCGGATGAACTCACCCGGATGGGGTGGGTTGTGCATGGGTCCGATGGTGGTCATCAGTGATAGTCCTCGTAGTCAAGAACGTAGACATTGCCATCGCGGAACTCAAACGTGAGCCGCCAGTTGCCATTCACCCAGATCGACCAGCGCCCGCGATCGGGGCCCACCAATGCATGCAACCGGAATCCGGGAATGTCCATGTCGGCGATGGTAGTGGCAGAGTCCAGCGCGGCCAGCTGAAGCCGTAGCTTGCGAGCGTGGGTGGCCTGAATGCCGGCCGTGCTGCCTGTTGTATGGAAGCGCCGCAGCCCCTTGTGGCGGATCGACTGAATCACCCATCCAGCGTAGCGTGTTGCGCAACGTGCACGGGCGCCACTCGGAAACCCGATTAGCCTGCAAGCAGTCAGCAAGCAGCCTCGCGCGATGCGCACCCTCTACATCCGCCATGTGCCCGATGAGGTGGCCGCGCGGCTCGAGAAGCTCGCCGCCCAGGCGGGTCTGCCCCTCAGCACCTTCGCGTTGCGGGAGCTCACCGAGGCATCTCGCCGCGCCGACAACGCCGAGCTGCTGAACGCCCTGCCCTCCCTGCCGATCGAGCGCGCCAGCATCCTCGAAGCCCTGGCCGAAAGCCGCGCCGAGCGCTGATGCTGGTGATCGATGCCTCGGTGCTGGTCGATGCCCTGCTGGTGGCAGGCCCTGCCCGAGAGCGACTGGCGAGCGA
>Ga0315904_10000315_pt1 | contig 77230 bp, 68 predicted proteins | sample LakEriMetagenome_6_FD_203529 | JGI IMG/M metagenome (GOLD analysis project Ga0315904, IMG submission 203529) | Freshwater fungal communities from buoy surface, Lake Erie, Ohio, United States - Buoy 12 MA120 | ecosystem: Environmental > Aquatic > Freshwater > Lake | place: USA: Lake Erie, Ohio...
CTTGGAAATCGAGCGGTTGTGGATGGAATTCTCGACCAGTCGCTACTCTCCGGGGAGGACTCCCGCATGCGACAAGGACTCAGCGATTTCCTGAATCGCAAGACTCAGTACCAACTCTATCCTTAGTGCAAGAGATGGGGTCGATTGCGGACCAATCGATTATCCAGGAAGTCGGAAATCCGGATCCGAGATCCCTCGAATGATTTCTGCGAGTCGAGTATAGACTTGGAGGAGGTGCTGCCACTTCGCCAAGTCGATCTGTATTTTCGGATTCTTCTCGTCGACTTGGACGGAATTGACGACTTCTCCTACGCGGTCGTGGAAATACTCCAAGAGTTCCGCCAGTTGGGCGGACTGACTCGGACTCAATCGTTCGGGCAGTCCAGGAATCGAGCGGAAAGCATTCAGTTGATTGACTGACTGAGCCAAGTCGGAATCGAGTTCAAAGTCTCCGATATCCTTGGTATGCGTCACCGGAGCGTGATCTTGCTCGCTGGTCAGTTCGTCTTGGACGCGATGGGTGATTTGATCATGCGTCCCAAAGAGCAGGAGACTGCGACCGAGAAAAATGATGTCCCCAAAACGAAGGATGCGAAGTTGGCAATCTTGGCCGTTGACGCGAGTCCCGTTGGTGCTCTCGAGATCGGTGAGAACAAGATGGTTGTTGTCCTCTTGGATCTTGCAATGAAAGCGGCTGATCCGCTCGTCATTGAGTTGGATCGTGTTCCCCTCTTCGCGACCGATCGTGATCGGTGTTTTGAGATCCGAAAACACGCGTCCACGATCCGCCCCTTGAACGACTCGCAGAGTCAATCTGGTCATACCAACCTCTTAAACAACGAGCGAGTTAGCTTCAACGACGTGGGGATCGTGGGAGACACTGCTCCGCCAACAATTTACGCCTCGAGGCCGATATCCTCGAGGAGTGGGGCGGTCGATTCCGTAATCATATCAGGTCGGCGTGTGAAAGTCGGCAGTCCTGCACCCGCCAAAACGTGATCCAATGCATCCTGGGTTTTGGCGACGATCGAATCTCGGGTCATACCCGCGAAATGGCTTGCGTCGGCGAAACTGGTCAGGGGGCCCGAGTAACCACTCTTGCTCAGAACCGAGACAAACCGAACGTTGTCAATCGTACCGCTGGTACCGGAAATCTGGCGTTTTTCGCGAGTGGACTGCGCGACCGAAGGGAGGGTCTCGGCGTCCGCGATGCGCAGGTTTGCGATGCGTGTGCCGGGGATCGCCGCCAATTGCTCCCACGTACCGCCACCGACCGACCAATCGTACGTGTCGATGATCACCGCGACGGCAGGATTCTTGCACGCTTGAAAAAAGGCGAGAAAACTCTCGACATCTTGAATAAACCGAAACTGCTTGCCTTGCCTGTCTTCTTCGGCAGTCGAAAAACCCAATCCGAGGAGGACATTGTTTTTCTCGAAGAGTTGCGCGAGCTGATCAATACGCCGCAAGACCACATCAAAGAACTCGGGAAACGCCATGCGATCTGTAGCCGCAGGCAATCGAAGGAAACCAGCGTGTGTTTGGATCTTGCCAGCGATTTCGACCGTCGCTGCGAGGTTCTTCAACGCCTTGTCAAACGCAGCGTCGTCGCAATCCAAATCGATATCGACGTCGAACCCGCTGACCTTCATGCGCGAGCTGGTCAAAAAACGGGTGGACCGTTCGAAATCGGTGCGCTGCACTCGCTTGACCAGATCGTCTGCATCGATGTCGAGTCCTTTGAACCCGTAGGTCATCGCCAATTCGATCAATTCGCTTTGGCGACCCGAAATTCCAAGAACAGTAGCATTGAGGTTTTTATACATGGTTGTTTATTCCTGATTGGAGTGCTTGGGAAACTCGCCTTATCCAGTAGTCCAACACCGGTTCGCACGAGTACGAAGTCAGTCGAGCGATAGTATCAGTCGAGCGATAGTGTCGCTCCGATTGTCGGGCGACCAATGGAGTATCGCAAAAATGATCTAGCCTTCAAGGCGAAATCAAATTGGTTGCGATCGTCAGCGTCGGCCGCGGCCTCGAGGATTTCCTCGTTGCGACGATTGGGATCTTTGATGATTCAGCATGTTCGCTTCGACGAGCACACTGATCGTTTCATTCCAAGAAGGAATCTTCGTATGCCGAATCGACGGCGCATCATCATTCGTCGCATCCTCGTCGCCTGAATCACGCGACGAGCGTTCCGATCCACTGTCATGTTCTGAATCCAGAGATCGTTCGTCGCCCGAATCCGAACTCTTCACGTCATCGCGTTTGCGACCCCGTCCTCCGCGACGCCGACGCCGTCGTGTTCGACCTTCTTGATCTTCGGAGGTTTCCGTTTCCGTCTCCCTCGCTCCTCGCTCTTCACGCGATCGCGATGGAGCGGTACGTCTGTCGAGATGGTCCTCGTCGGGTTCGTCCATGCGATCGATCCCGGCACCAAATCCAGATGATTTTCTCATGGCTCCGGTTTCTGGCATCGGGTTCTGCGAACGCGGTGGTGAGGATCGCTCGGGTTTCGTCTCAGCCCGACGCGCAGGACGGGACTCGTCACGTGCAGGGCGAGACTCATCACGCGTAGTACGGGACTCGTCACGCGTAGTACGGGACTCGTCACGCGTAGTACGGGACTCATCACGTGCAGGGCGAGACTCGTCACGTGCCGAGGTCGGAGCGGGTCGCGTATCCGCACCCTGACCGCGGCGAGGAGGCCGGCGATGGGAGCGACGTTGTGGTTCCTCGTCCGAATCCGATGCCTCGGCTGTCGTTGATGTATCCTTTCGCGTCATCTCGGGTTTCGCATACGCTTCGGATCGCGCGTCGGATCGTTCCTTTGCCGATGTCTCGCCTCGTCGTGACTTCGCCGGAGGCGTGTCCGAATCGTCGACCGACTCCTCCCACATGCTCGGCTTCTCTTTTTTCGAGGGAGTCGCCTTTTGCCCTGAGTTGTTGGACTTGACCGGTGCGGGCGATGAGCGGGGCTCGGGAATGTCCGATTCCACCGATGATTCGGCGTCTTTCGCAGCTACCCCGAAGAAGTTAGCGACGGCGTCCCAGGATGTTTTTAGTCGTGATTTTTCGGCCTTCGGCTTCTCCTCAGAAGCCAAATCCTGAACGGCGGGTTGCAGGTCCGACGAGGTTGATCCGGTTTCTACACTTGCCGCAGGAGCGGCCTCGGTTTTCGGTTTTTGGGGGGCGAGGGAGGGGGTGCCAAGCAAGTTGGCCAGCGAATTCCAATGATCGGACATATAACGTGCGCGGGTCCTTGTGCTTGACGCGACGGCGGGAGATCGAGAATTTCTCGACGACAATGCATCATACTGCTCTCGAAGCGATCCCACAACGCGTCTCGCCCGGGATCGCTCGAGGCTCCAATCTACTTGGACCGCTCGAGATCGGGAATTGAGTCGAGGATGGCCGGCAACGCCGATTCGAGCATGTCCAGCACGAACTCAAATCCTTGTTCCGGCCCCTGGTAAGGGTCCGGGACGTCGCGGGGCCAGGAATCGTCCAGGAACTCGCTGAGCAAGCGAATGTTTCTCGATTCCTGCCGAGAAATCAGATGGATTTCCCGATAGTTTTCTCGGTCCATGGCGACGACCAGATCGTTTTCCCGGATCATGCGGTCGGTCAACTGCTTGGAACGCGAGAGAAGTTGGTATCCGCGGGCTTGGGCGGCCCTCTGCATCAGGGGGTCGGCGGGCTTTCCGACTTGGTAGTTCGAGGTCCCAGCGGAATCGACGGCCAACCACTCGGACCATCCCCTTCGTTCGATCAGTGCTTGGGCGATCCCCTGTGCCGCTGGCGAACGGCAGATATTGCCCAGGCAGACAAACAAAATGCGTTTCACGGGGCAAAGCCTCCGGAGCAACCGGTTGTTCGGATTCGAGGAGTCCTCCCGATTGCATCGCCAAGTCGAATGCTAGCGTTCATCCGCAATGCGAAGAGGCCATGAATTTTCTTCAACTTACCAGCTTTTTCGTCAGATTGCAGTAGATTCGAGAAGGACAGTTGTGAAAATTACGAGCGTGGCGAAAGGAATGCATAGCCACCTTCGAGTCGGCTGGGGTCCGGTCTTGGCTTGAAGAAAAGTGTTTAGGTCCGTCCGGAGCATCGGCCATGGATTTCCGATTCAAAGTCAACGATTGGGTGGTTTACACCCGTGAAAAACATAGTCTTTCTCCAGGTCCGCGGGCGAAGAACATCAGTCCAGCGACCCACGGGGACATGTACTCGTACGAAGTGGATAAGTACTGGGTGGTCAGCCAGATTCACCCGGACAGCTTGATTTTGGAGACTCGTACAGGCAAGCAGCACCGGGTATCGCGGAGTGATCGTCGGTTGAGGCACCCGTCTTGGTGGGAGCGGCTGTTTTACGCGGACCGTTTCCCGCGGCGGGCAGGCACAGCCCCGGGTCGAGCCATGGCGAACCGGCCCGCCTAGCCCTTGACGATTCCCACTCAAGGTCCGTATTCTTAGGACCTTATGAATCCAGGAAGCGGTGCCTCCACGGTCGGAATTGTGCTTGGCGGGAATTGCGGCTTGGATGAGGCGACGACCGCCAGTGCCGGCATAGCTTCAATTGGCAGAGCACCGCATTCGTAATGCGGGGGTTGTGGGTTCGACTCCCACTGCCGGCTTTGAACTAACACCGTATCAATTAGGGACAGAACCGCATGGTGACCACCGGAATCGACATCCGCGAGATCGTTTTATCCAACCAAACCTTTGGTCCCCAGGACATCGAACGCGTCACCCGCGCCATTGAAGAAGATCTGACCCAGGTCGCCCTCCTTCGGGACGCCGTGCAGGAGTTGCAGCAGTCGAGCAATCTCTCCCCGGCGACGATGACTCGGATGGGTGTCAGCCAGTATTTGCTGGGCAAGTTTCGCGAGGCAGAGCAGACGTTGCGACAGGGGGATGGAGGCGCGTTGGCGCAGTACTACCTCGGGAAGTCGTGCTTTCAGATGGAGCAGTACGAGCGAGCTTTGGAGTATTACGACGCGGCCGAAAAATCGGGTTACACCGCGGAGTGGTGCCAGTTGTCGCGAGCGGAAGTGTATCGCTACATCGGGCGCCGCGAGGAAGCTTTGAAACTGTTGGACAACATCTTTGGCCCAGTGGAACAGCATCCGGAATATCCCTACCAGCGGGCTGCGACGTTGGCCGCAATCGGTGGAAACCTGCCCGAAGTGATCGCCCTCTACCAACGAGCATTGCAACACAATCCGAAACATGCGGGTGCTTTGTTCGGACTGGCCGTCGAGTACGATCGCATGGGGAACGATCAACAGGCTTTCGAATTGTATCAACGGGGAGCAGGCTTAATTCCTTCCCACGTAGGCACGTTGCTGAACCTCGGGTTGATGTACGAAGACCGCAATGACTTCACTCGAGCCCAAGCGTGCTATCGTCGCATCCTCGAGACCGATCCCGCAAACGAGATTGCGAAACTGTATCTGAAGGATGCAGCAGCGGGCGGAAATGTTCTCTACGACGAGGACTCCCAAAAGAAGAACGAACGATTGGCTCAACTCCTCAATGTGCCCGTCACCGACTTCGAACTCTCGGTTCGATCCCGCAATTGCCTGCAGAAGATGGGAATCCGAACTCTGGGCGACTTGACGCGCGTGTCCGAGCAAACCCTGCTTTCGAGCAAGAACTTCGGCGAAACTTCGCTTGTAGAAATCAAGGAGATGCTGACCGCCCGTGGCTTGTCGCTCGGACAATTTGCCCACGAGAAGCGGGAAGTCGAACCACCGTTGGATCTCAGCGGCATGACCCCCGACCAGCAAATGCTGCTCGATCGACCGATTTCCGAACTCAACCTTTCGGTCCGAGCCCGCAAATGCATGGTTCGCTTGCAGCTCAACACGATCGGTGAATTGATCCGCAAGACCGGCGACGATTTGCTCGAATGCAAGAACTTCGGCGTCACTAGCTTGACAGAAGTCCGCGAAAAATTGACCGGCCTCGGACTAAAGCTTCGCGGAGACTGAACTCGGCGCAAGTATTTCCCCGGGCTGGTGAGTGCAGCGCGTTCCCGCCAGGGGATCTCTTTCAGCCCTTCGAATCACCCCATCGCCCGCCGAGTGCGGATGCGATGGTTCGGAAGTTGTGCTCCATCATTCCGATGTACGAATCCGCACCCGATCCGCGCGGACCAAGGGCATCCGAGTAGAGCTCGCCCCCAAGTCGCAATTGGTACCCGCGCGCGGCAGCACCTTCGACCATGGCGCTGATCAGTTTGCCGGCTACGCTCGACTCACGAAATACAGCTGGTATCGACCTGGCGATAATCAAGTCGATCAGCTCCGGGATCCTTTTCAAGCCCGCTTCCGAAGTGGTCGAAATCCCTTGAACCCCTTGAACTTCGATTCCATAACGACGTCCAAAATACTGGAACGCATCGTGACTGGTGATCAATACCCTTTGCGATTGCGGGATCGATTGCAAAGCTTCGAGACCTCGACGATCCAAAGCCGCGAGTCGGTTCCGGAGTTCATCGCCTCGCTGACGCAACCACGCCTCGTCCCCCGGAAGCAAACGCAGGAGCGCATCCTGGACGAGATTTGTTGCCATCGACCAGAGAGAGACATCCATCCACAGATGGGGATCCGCCGCATCGGTTCCCGGCTTGCCCAACCAACTACTTTCCGGGGTGCCGTCCGCGACGGCAATCACCAAACGACTGGGCGACGCCGCTTGCGCGAACAACTCGGACATTCGACCTTCGAGAAACAGGCCATTGTAAAAAACGAGATCCGCATCGAGCACCCGCACCACATCGTCCCGAAGGGGTTTGTAGAGATGCGGATCAACGCCGGCTCCGATCAAGGGGATCAGTTCGATTCGATCTCCACCCATCGCATCGACCAGATCGGCGATCATCCCGGTCGTAGCGACCACCCGCGGCCTTCGCGTGCGCGAGCTTCGGTCGGTAACGCGAGGTTGTTCGCATCCCACCATTCCCAGGACCAGAGCCCCCGTAGGGATCGCGATCTCCGAAAGGAATCGCCGGCGATTCACGCTTACGCGACTTGCCGCGCTGCAATTGTCATTAGGCGAGGTGGGCAAGATCTTTCAGTCCTATCGGTTCCTTCGATGCGAACGGTTCTCCGTAGCGAACGCCAATCATTTTTCCCCAGTACGCAGCCTCTTCGCGAAACTGCTCCACGAACCCAGGATTCATGGACTCGCGCCCGTCAATAAATTGGCTGTGATACGCTTGAATTGCACGCGCTTTGGTATCCCATTCCCGACTGATATCCATGATCCAAGCGGGTTGCGGATGAAGTTTGAGGTGAATGCAGAAATAGTAAAACACGCGTTGGGGGTGAAACGGGTTTCCCGCCAAATCCGATTTCGTCAGCTTGCTCCAAAACCGAGCTGCTTCGACAAGCTCGGTGGCAGCGACATGGTCAGGATGGGCGTCGAGCCAGTAGGGGGCAAAAAGCCAGCGAGGTTGCGCCAGGCGGAACAAACCGGCGAGCCGACGGCGATTTTCCAAGGTCGCTTCCAAGTATCGGTTTTTCAGTCCGAGGTTGTACCGCCACGGGTTTCCGAGAATGTTGTTCGCGTCGCAAGTTTCTCGTGCTCGAATTTCGGGAGAGCCATGCGGCGTTGGTTCACCGTCGGTCAGATCCAGGATACCAATCCTCCAACCCTGCGCCATCAGTTTGCAGATGGTCCCACCCATCCCCAACTCCGCATCATCCGGGTGGGGTGCTACCACCAGCATGTCGAGAGGTCCTTCCGGAAGGACCAGGTCGGGATAATCCTCGATGCTCACAGCAACTCCTTGATCAAACGCTTTTCAATCCATCCCAGGATGGCTCGCGCTACCACCAACTTCGGTCCATCGATTTGTTCAAGAACCTGTCCGTCTCGGTAGAGGATTTCGACTGAATTCTGATCGGAATTCATTGCTTCGGCGCGATTGGATACGATCATGTCACAGCATTTCTTCGACATTTTGACGATCGAACGGAAACGCACATCGTCGGTTTCCAGGGCAAATCCCACGACCCACTGGTGAAGTTTCTTGGAGCTTCCCAGGGTCGCCACGATGTCGGGGGTTTCGACAAGCTCCAAGTGAAGAGCCTGGCCGGTCTTGGACATCTTGGACGACTCGACTTTTCGCGGCATATAATCGCAAGGGGCGGCAGCGCCGATCAAGCCATCCGCCTCTGCGAACACGGCGGCCGCAGCCTCCATCATTTCCGGAGTGGTAACCACGGGAATCAGTTCGACGCCAGCAGGATACTCCACTTCTACGGGTCCTGAGACGATGGTCACTCGATGCCCATGCTCTAAGGCCGCGGTGGCCAACGCGGCCCCCATGCGTCCGCTCGAAGCATTGGTCAAGTAGCGAACGGGATCGAGATACTGTCGAGTCGGACCGGAAGTGATCAGAATGTGGGCCATGGCAACGTTAGGTTAGCCATTCTCGACATGCGCTCAAGATGGAGTCGGGTTCGGCCATTCGCCCAGGACCTTGGCGTCGACAGGATAGCCATCCCGATTCGGGGTCGATCAGATGGCAGCCGTCCGCTCTCAGTTGCTCAACATTGCGTCGGACCGCGGCAGCATTCCACATCGGCGTGCTCATCGCAGGGGCGAAGACCACGGGGCATTCCATATTGAGATAGAGTGTCGACAGGATATCGTCGGCGAGCCCGAGGGCACAACTAGCCAGGATTCGGGCGGTCGCAGGGGCGACGATGCACAGATCGCACCCGGTTGCCAATTCGATGTGCGGCCCAAGCGGATATCGAGAGTCGAAGCCATCGACGATCGGCGCGTTTCCGCACAGGGCAGTGAACGTCGCAGGGCCGATGAAGCGCGACGCGTTTTCCGTCAAGACCACCGACACGTTGTGGCCCCCTTGGACCAACCGACTCGCAAGGGTCGCCGACTTGAACGCAGCAATGCCGCCTGACACGCCGAGGACGATTCGTTTCGACCCCATCGCAGCTACATGTCTCCGGCGTCGAGGTCGAGCAATTCACCCAGGTCTGGCGTTTCACCAACCATTTTTAGTTCGCCCTTGGTGGTCAGGAAAATCTTGTCTTGCAAGATCTCCTGGATGACAATTTCCATCTTGTCGTCGCTGTTGAGATCGACCAGCGGGCGTCCTCCTCGGTTGAGTTGCACCAATCGCTTTTGAATCAAAGTGGACAACTTGAATCGACCACCGACTTTGTTGACGATCTCTTCTTCCTTCAGTTCTTCCAGCATTCGAACCTCACCTTACACATCGTACTTTTGAAGCAGAGCACAGAGCTCCGCGACCGCTTGATCTATTTCTCGGTTGACGACTTCGTGCCGATAGCGATGCATCATCGCGACTTCCTCCGAGGCAACCTCCAACCGTCTTGCGATGTTGGCCTCGCTCTCCGTCCCTCGACGCCGAAGCCTTTGCTCCAATTCCTGCAAAGAACCGGGGTGGAGGAAAATCGTGATCGCGTCGGGATGGAGTTCTAGTACAGTTGCCGCGCCTTGGACGTCAATCTCCAAGATTACCCATTTCCCTGAATTTAGACCAGCCGAAACGGTCTCGGACAGGGTTCCGTACCAAAACCCGCGTCCGAACACTTCCTTGGATTCCAAAAAATCTCCCCGCTCCTTTCGGCTGGCAAATTCCTCGGGAGACAAAAACCAGTAGTCTTTTCCATGGACTTCGCCCGCGCGGGGGGGGCGGGTGGTGGCCGAGACGCTCAAGGCGAGGGGAAGCGGACAATTCAGGAGCAATCGCTGCACGACAGTCGATTTTCCCGCACCCGAGGGACCGGAGATGATCACCAACTTGCCCAGGGAATTCGCGATGGTCATTCGACGTTTTGCACCATTTCCCGCAACTGTTCGATGAGCGTTTTGATGCTGACCACGTCATGGGCGATCGTCGCATCATTGGCTTTGGATCCGATGGTGTTGGTTTCCCGCAGCAATTCCTGCACCAAAAAATCGAGACGCCTCCCTTGAGACTCCGAGTGATTCATCGAATGCTCGAATTGCTCCAGATGGCTTGCGAGGCGGACGAGTTCCTCGCGGATATCGCATCGATCCGAAAAAACGAGGACCTCTCGAACCACATCCATCGGTTCGGCGGAATGACCAAGTTCGGACATCGCCGCCCGCATCTTCGCTTCGAGTCGGGAGCGATAGTCCTCCAGGACGGTCGGTGAGCGTTCCTCGATTTTGGATCGGAGAGTTCGAATCTGTTGAATGCCATGCAACAACTGGCTCGCCATGGCTTGCCCCTCTCGGGTTCGCATCCGATTGAGATCCTGCATGGCTGCTCGAACGGTTTCGGCAACTTGTTCCAAAAGTTCATCCGATCCAGAAGCTACCGATGTCTCGAGCACCCCAGGCAGTTGAAGGATCGAGCCGATCTCCATCGACCATGGAATCTGGGAATCCCGCATGGCAGCTTTGGCCGCCTCAACATAACTTCGCAGGGTCGCCTGACATATCTTTGCCACATCTTGCGAATCGTCGCGTGAGACCCGGATGGAAATAGAGACAGTTCCGCGACGGATAAAGTCCCTGATAATTCCCTCGAGTTGCATCTCGATGGGAGCAACCACTTCCGAGATCTTGGGCGTGATCTTGAGGAAGCGGTTGTTCACCGACCTGACTTCGACGTCGATTGCGTAGGGAGCGTGCCTGGAACCGGCATGCCCATGTCCCGTCATGCTATGCAACAAAGGATGGCCCCCGTGCAGCTACGGCTGTTTGTCACTGGGCGTTGGATCCACCGATGGAGGTTCCACGGGTTGCTGGGCCGGGGAAGGCGATTCAGTGGCGGGAGCGGATGCTGCGGGAGGCACCGTTGCCTCTGGAAGAGTACTCTCGATGGAGTTGGCCGGGGGCGCCGCCGTGTTGGCAGGCGGGCTGATGTCCACGCCTAGCCCGCCGGCTTTCGGCTCCGGCGAAGCTGCTCCCATGGAGGAACTGGTCCCAATATCCGCCTTGATGTCCAGTTTCTCTGGGAGGTACCAACGGCAAGCGAGGGCACATATGAAAATCCAAATCAATACGGCTACCGCAGTGATGCGAGTGAACGTGTCGCCCGCCTTCACTCCAAAGGCGCTCTGACCGCCCAAGCCGCCAAGCGCGCCTGTTAGCCCGCCCCCTTTTCCACGCTGGAGCAGGATGACCGCGATAATGAAAAGGGACAGTAGGAAAAGGACCGGCCCAAAGATGTACTGCGACAAAACGCCTAACGGCAAAATCACGACTCTTAACCCTCGCTCGATCGAAAAAAAGCCCTCTCGATAGAAACGCCTACCATGGACGGACAGGAGGATACACGATTCTAGGCATCCTGTTGAGGCAGGACCCGGCGGTTTCTCCCAAAGATCTGGGATTTTGGAGTATCCCAGGGCACCTTCCCACCCTCGCTCACGCGTCGGGTTATGAAAATCTCTGGCAAAATACCGAGTGCTAGCAATCACGACTAGCGAACGCGCACCTCCAAAACTCACGTGTCGGATTGTGTAAATCCTTGCAACTAAACACCTCGATCGACTCGTACCAGCGGGAAAACGCAGGCTTGGATGATCGCCAAGCTGGATCAATCGACTTGCACGCCTCTTGCAGGATGGAACGGTCACCCCGTGTTGACTGGCCAGCGAAGTTTGCTAACCTTCCGGCTTACCTAAGTTACGCAAAGCCCCTAACCGGCAAATCTTCACGAGGCGATAGGCATCGTAAGGGCTAGCCGCACGGACGGGACGACGAGGTACGGTCAGGCTCGGATCCAAAAATCAGGATGTGCATCGAGGAGTTTTGCGTGGATCAAGTTTCTTGTTTTCTCGGGAGGAAGTGTCGAATGTTTAGAATGCGATTGGCCAGTATGGCCTTTGCCGCCATGGCGGTGGCAGCTTTGACGTCGTCGGCGATGGCCGATTGTGGCGGGCGATTGTTCGGTCGTCAGCGTGGATGCAATGGAGCATCGGACTGCGGCGCTGCTGCAGCTTGCAGCGGTTCTGATTGTGGCGGACGGGTTGGATTGCTCGCTCGCCTGCATGCGAAGAAGTGCTCGGGCGCTGCTGCCGATTGCTGTGCACCAGCACCAGCTCCGTCCTGTGGCGGAAACGCTTGCAGCGGTGACTGTGGTGGTCGCGTTGGTCTGCTGGCCCGCCTGCACTCCAAGAAGGCCTCGCGATGCGCGGGCGCCTCGGATTGCTGCGCACCCGCTCCTGCACCATCCTGCGGCGGACACGCTTGCGGTGGAAACTGCGGAGGCGGACTGTTCTCGAAGCTCCGCTCGAAGATGGCATCGCGTTGCGGTTGCAGCGCTCCTGCCAAGAGCTGTGCACCAGCTTGCGGTTGCGATCCTGCTCCGGCTGACTGCGGTTGCAATGCCGCTCCGGCTGACTGTGGTTGCAACGCTGCTCCCGTAGATTGCGGATGTGGAACTGTAGCAGCTCCATGCTCGAACTGCGGAAGCGCTGCCGACATGGGAACGATTCAGGCGACCCCTGCTGTTCCTCCAGCACCCGCCTCGCCGAGCAACGTTGTACCGGCTGCTCCCGCAGCACCGGCCAGCACCTAATTCGAAGTTTGCAATCACTGCGAACCGAACCAAAAAAGGCCTGGGGTTACCCAGGCCTTTTCGTTTCCTGGGAGGGATGAATTCCTGCTAGCGCAGGCTGGATCGGATATACAAATCCTTCAGGGCAAGGTCCATCAATGCTCGCTGACTTGCGAACTCGCTCTGCTGGTCCAGATCTTCCGCAAGTTCCAGCGATTCCTCGTTCGTGGAGACCGCAAACACGATCGAGTTTTCGAATAGCCCGTTCTCGAAAGGGTCCGCGGCGACTTGGAGAATGGCGAGTCCCGCGCTGCTGCTCAGAACCTCTGCATTCGGCATGCTCCTGCCCACCTCGAATCGTTGAATCAACGCGGTCGAATCCAATGCGGGAGCGCCGGAGAAAAACAACTCGCTACGGAAGCCTCCGGAAGCGACATCCCCCCCAGAGCCTCTTGGGTCTGTCGTGGTGAACATGCTGAAGCCAGCTTGCAATTGACTCCAAGTCATCGGAGCCGGATGCATGAAACCCCAGGGATTGTAAACGGTGAACTGACCAGTCGAGGAATTGTAGGCAGTAATCGCATAGGCGTGGCTTGCAACCAAGTTGCTTGGAACACTCGTCTTCGTACCTGCCGTCACTGCATGGCCCGCATTGATGGCATTGATCAGGGTTTGTTGCGCGGCAGTGGCGAACGAGTAATTGGCGGAGTTGTATCCGAGTACTTGGAAATTCACGTTGGACATCCATCCCCCTTCAATACCGCCGAAGGTGTTCGTCCCATTCCGTCCCGCCCTTCCCGTTTCGTTCCATTGCGCGTATGCCTTCTCGGCCAACGCAGCCCAGATCACGGTGGTCGGATTGGTCGCGGACAATCCGTACCCGGCGTAAGCCAGGATGCCCCCGGAGACGGTGGGCAAGCGGCGATTGACGGTGACGTAATCCGCCGTCGCCACGCCACTGCTGTTTCGACCAAAGAACCGCACGGTGTACGTACCGTCGGCGTTGTCGTCAAACATATCGCGAATTGCCTGCTGATTTCGAAGGGCAATCGAGCCAACCGCAGCCAGGAAGTAACAGTCACCCAGCATCCCTTGCTTCGTATCTTGGAGTGTTGGCCCGACGTTGAACAGAGTGCCAACCGACTGAGTATAAACCGTCCCCGATCCCGCGACGGCAGGAACGTCGACACCCAAGAACCATTTGTCCACCAACTTGTTGAGGAGGGCTGACGAAGAGCCTGCCGCGAGATTTCCAGCTGCCTGCCCTTGGAATCTCAGGTTTGCTGGATTATCGAGTACGGTATTTCGTGCCAATCCTCGTACGTGGGCTGGCATCACAAATTGCGTGCTGTCGACCAAGGTGCGAAGGTCCCTCAATTCGACGGCATCCACTACCGAATCGCCACCGACGGATCTTAAAATCGCCATAACCTCGGTGCGGTCGAGAAGTTGATCAACATAATAGGTTTGGACCAACTGCGAGATTCCCGCGTTTTGGAAAACTCCGGCCACTGGGACCGAAACCGTGACAGCGGCGGTCGCCGAGATCGACCCGACCTGGGCTCGTACGCTGAAGGATGATCCCGCGACGGACCCCGCCGTGAACAATCCATTCGACGATACCGATCCGCCAGTGGCGCTCCAAGCGACGGTGGGAATGCTGGCGATGGCCTGACCGAATTGATCGAATCCAGCCGCGCTGAACTGGCGCGTTTGGCCGGTTTGGAGGGAAACGACGTTTGGGTTCAATTGGAGGGTAGTCAAGGTGGAGTTCGCAGTAATCCTGAGTTTCCTGGACAGCCCACCTTGAGTGAAGGTCACCTCGTAATTGCCGGCCCGCGTGAAATCGATGGTCGCCATCGAACCGCTGAGCGCAAGGCTTGCAGTGCCCCCAGAGGGAGCGGAGTTGGCCGTCATCGTTATGCTGGAGGACGACGTCATAGCTCGGCCAAGTTGGTCAACCAATCGAACCTCGACGCGCAACTGCCTGCCGGTGATGGCGACGGGAATGGTGTCGCTCAAGAGGTTCCCACTGGTATCGCGGAGTTGCAAACTCTTCGCGACCGGAGTCGGAACGACCACGGTGATTTGTACTGTCGCTCGCAACGCGCCGCTCGTCGCCGTCACCGATCCTGTGCCGAGGCTCAAGCCTGCCGAATACAACCCCGTCGAGGAGATAGACCCGCGCGTAGTGCTCCATGAAATTTGCGGCTGGGAAGCCATCGCATTTCCAAATTGATCGCGCCCGACGGCTGTAAATTGCAGCGTCTGGCCAGCCTGCACCGAGGAGTTGGTGGTGGTAATTGCGAGCGTGGTGAGAACGGTTTGGACTCGAAATCGGATGACGCGACTGAACCCGTTGGCTTGAGCGGTGAATTCATAATCGCCGGCTCGATTGAAGATAAGAGTGGTCTGCGCGCCCTGGGTTCGAATGATGGCCCATCCTCCAGAAGGAGATGATCGAGTGACCCAGGAAACATTGGAGGGCGTCGGAACCGAGTTGCCTTGCGCGTTGAACACACGCATGCTGATGGTATGTCGGTCGCCTACTACATTGACCGTTCCTCCCTCTGAGACGGTTCGGCCCGTCGAATCGACCAAATCCAATCTTGCCGAGGATCGAACGTTCCGAACGGAAAGCTGCACCGACTTGTCACCGACCGACGCTTGTAGCTGGTATTGGGCGTTATCGCTGAATTGGAAACGGGTGAAATCCCCCTGAAGATTTTGAATAACGGTTCCGCTCTGGGGTCCGCTCTGCAATGACCATTTCGGCTGGGGAGTTTGGGTCATGATCTGCCCAAACTGGTCAATTCCCCGCACTTGAAAAATGGGCGACACGAGCGAAGTATCCAGTTCCGTGGCTGGGTTGACAACTTGACCATCGCTGGAGACCACTTGGAGCGTTGTCAGATTGGGCTTCACCGAGAGCCTCGCGGTCGACGAGGCCGTCAGCCCTGACCGGTCCACCGAGGTAACCATGAATTCGTACTCGCCGGTGCGATCAAACCGGATAGTCGTGTTTTTGGCATCGTTCGAATTGTTTGTAGTGAATGCGACGGTCGCTCCCCTGGGGGCACTGGTGACCGACCAACGGTATACCAATGCATGCTCCCCGCCGTTGTCGGTCGCGAGTACCGACGCTCGTGTCGAGTTCCCGTTCACTACCGTCCCTGTGAGAAATGAGATCGGCCGGACAATCGTTGGAGCCTGGCCACTCCGTCCGCTGTTCCCCAAGGTCGGTTGACCGTACTGCCCGGGAACATCCGATTGCGATCCCGCTTGCAAACGCGAGGACGAAAACGCCTCGAGCCCCATTTCAATCGTATCGATAGCGTTCATCAATCGAGCTTCGAGTTGCTCGAGTTGCAACGCTCTGTTCCTTGAGTTTTTCCCCGCATCCTGCTTGGAAGGCACTTGATTTGGATGCTTCATCATCAACCCTGCAAACGCATGATCAGGACGACTGGAAAAGTTTCCCCAACCAAAAATTAGGTTGAAAAGACTTGGAAGCTGCCGCCATCTTGAGGCGATCCTGAGAATAAGCGTCTATTTGCTGGCGGAATATTCGGTACAACCGGAACAGTACTTGACGCAACATGCCTGTACGAAGAGTTGCGTACTCCGCGGGTCGCAAAGCATCAACGAATCGATATACTTGCGCGGTCGATTCCCAAGTTCCCAGTGGCCGCTCCGTCGAGGGATGGTCCGATCGATGGAGGCTGCGCGAATTTTTAACGAGCAAGTGCACCAAAGTCGCTTTTGGAGCTTAATGTTTATACGAAGTGAATTGCTCGTGCTGTTTTGCGATGGTAGAGTGCGAAACACAGCATCCTCGAGGTTCTCTAGATGAATCCAGTCAACGAAGACGAGCCAAAGCGAGAACACGTTATCATTTACACCGACGGAGCCGCCGAGCCGAATCCTGGGCCCGGAGGGTACGGCGTCGTCCTGATCGCGGGAAAGCATCGCAAGGAATTGTCTGGTGGGTTTCGCAAGACGACCAACAACCGGATGGAATTGATGGCGGTGATTGTCGCCCTCGAAAGTCTGAAACGACCATGCCGAGTCGTTCTGTACAGCGATTCAAAGTACGTGGTGGATTCCGTGTCGCGTGGATCCGTGATGCGGTGGCAACGGAACAATTGGTATCGATCGCCGGGCGAACCTGCCAAAAACATCGATCTGTGGAAGCGTTTTCTGGAAGTCTTTCAACGGCATTCGGTCGAGTTCCGGTGGGTCAAGGGACACGCCGGCGTTCAGGAAAATGAGCGTTGCGACCAATTGGCCGTCGCGGCCGCGCAGCAGTACGACTTGCCGGTCGACGCCGGCTACACGGAAGAATCCGCACGCCCAAAGCCTGCTGCCGATGCCGACTCGGATTCGGATTCGGATCTCGAGGAAGGAGTTCTCTGTCGAAAATGCCGGACTCCCTTGGTCAGAAAAGAGACGAAAAAGAAAGAGGCAAAACCGGGACAAGTCTATTGCTACGATTGGTATTTGCACTGCCCCGGTTGTGGAACGATGTACATGGTCGATGCCGCGAAACGGATGCTATGACTCAACGGACGTCAAGATCACTAGGGTGCAATCACCGAATCGAAGTTGCGAGATTCCGCGGGACTGCGACGTTGCTCGGGTTCCAAACACTGGCATGGATTGCTGCATGCCTCGTATGGCATAACAACCTTGCCGCTCAAGAGATTCCTTGGGTGGATCTCGATCATGAGACGGGCTTTCAAGTGGTCGTGGATCGCGAAGCCGGCCAGTATCTGGGACACCCGACCACAGTTCTACTGGAGGACGGCAGAACGATTCTTTGCGTCTATCCAGGCGGGCATGGCAAGGGACCGATTTACTACAAGCGAAGTGAGGATGGCGGCCGAACGTGGAGCGATCGACTCGCAACGCCTCGTTCATGGGAAACCTCTCAAGAAACGCCTACGATCCATCGCACTATCGATGCTCAGGGAGCCAAGCATCTCATTCTCTTCAGCGGGCTCTATCCGGTGCGGCTTGCGAGCAGCGACGATGATGGCCAGCATTGGTCGGAATTGGCACCTGTCGGTGATTGGGGAGGGATCGTCGCAATGAGTTCGGTGATCCCCATTCATTCGACCCCGGGTTCCTACCTCGCCTTGTTCCATGATGATGGAAGATTTTTCGCGAGCAAACCTTCGTCGGAGAAAGGACGCTTTACCCTCTATGCCTCGAGATCGAACGATGCGGGCAAAACATGGTCTTCTCCGAGAACATTGCAAACCTCGAACGAAGTTCACTTGTGCGAACCCGGGGCAGTTTTTTCACCGGACAGGAAGCAAATCGCTCTTCTGCTCCGCGAGAATCGCCGTGTGAAAAACTCGCATGTCATGTTCAGCGACGACGAAGGGGAAACATGGACACTCCCGAAGGAACTTCCCGATACGCTCATCGGCGATCGCCACGTGGCAAAGTATCTTCCGGATGGCCGACTCTTCATTTCGTTCCGGGATGCGTCTCGCGCCGGAAAAGATTCCGTCACGAAGGGGGATTGGGTTGCTTGGGTTGGAACCTACGAAGATTTGATTTCGGGGCGGCCCGGTCAATATCGGATTCGCTTGAAAAGGAATTATCGAGCCCTCGACTGTGCGTATCCCGGCGTCGAGATCTTGCCGGATGGAACGATCGTGACGACCACCTATGGACATTGGATCGCTGGTGAGCAACCGTTCATCTTGTGCGTTCGCTTTTCGATCGAAACGTGCGACTCGAAGCTCGGCTACTGAAATCTTCCACGAAGAATTCGATCTGCCCAACCAGGCCAAACCTGCATCAAGGCTGCTAGCCACCTCGCTTTCGACGGTACGATCAACTCGGTTTCTCGCCGCGAAGCCGCATCGATGATCCGGTGTGCCAGTTCGCTTGGATCCAAGCTTCGCAAACGGACACCTGCTCCCGGGCGAGCGGTCTGGGGGGGAAGTTTCCGCGACGTGACCAAGGCGTCGTAGCGTCCCTCGGTCTCGTTCCGGGAAATCGGGCCCGGACAAACCAGCATCCAATGAACTTTGTCATCATGAAGTTCAAGCCGCCACTGACGATGCATCCCAACCAGCGCGTGCTTCGCCATCGAGTACCCTCCCATGCCGGGACCGGCCAATATGCCGGACAGCGATGCGATATTCACGACGGTTCCTTGCGCTCGCTTGAGACTTGGCAAGCATGCGTTGGTCATGAGGAATGACGACAGAACGTTGACTCGAAACTGCGAGATCAAGTCCGCAGGTGCAAGACTTTCGAGTAGTCCACGATCTGAAGCGCCAACGATGTTGATGAGCAGATCGGCTGGCTGAGCATCGCAGAGGCTCCGAAAGCTTGAAACGTCTTGAAGTCCTTCACTCCAAGCGACCTCGTCCGCCACATCGATCGAGAAAACGTCCGCCTGCGTTGCGCCGGCATCGAGGGTGGCTAGGCGGCACTTTTCCAGTCGCCCTCGGTCGCGACCGACGAGCGCCAGCCGAGCACCGTGTTCCGCGAGGGCCAAAGCAAGATGAAATCCGAGGCCAGAACTCGCACCGGACAGAATAGCGAATTTGTTTTGCCAATACCGCCGCATCGTTTTCGGCTTCCCTTCTGGCGTGAGAGTCTAGCGTTTCATGCTCTCGCGAAGCATTTCCTGCGCCAGCGTCAATCGGACGTCGCGAAGTTGCACGAGGCGCAGTTGCCAGCGAGCGAGTTCCGTCAGGGACGGACTTCGTCGGTACAGGTACTGAAAGACCGCCGAGACATAGGCCCGCTGATCCCCGCGAAAACGGTCCGAGTACTCAGAGCTTCCCAAGATCGTTGCAAGGATATCCGTCGACGGCTTTCCTCGCGACAATTCCCGTTGCCACACTGCGCTTTCGCGCTCCGTCATCTTTCGCCCGAGCAAGTCCACGTACCATTGATCGACTTGATCGATCGGCGATGTACCTCCTATCCCGGGAAAAGGATTGGTCGGAGTTTGTGAAAAGGATGCTACGGTGAGAGCGACTCGTGGGGATGCGGTACCGAGATTGACAGGAACCGGCGAGAGGGTTTTCTGGATCGGCTGTCCTCGATAGCTGATCTGCGCTTCGAGTGCATAGCGATGATTGGGACGCACAGCGGCAGGATCGAAATCGATGCGAAACCCGAGAGGCCACTGACCTGATACGGGTGCCTGAGTTTCCGCGATCGTAACATCTTTCCATTGCGGATGCGTAATATCGATCATGCGAACTTCCAGGCTCATGCTGGGGAATACCGACTTGCGATCGTTGGTCATGACGGTCCCCAGAATAGTTGCGGAAGGTGACGGTTCCGACGGGACTGGAATATTGACCATCTTGCCGTCTCGATGGTTCAGAACCAGTAGCGATGCCGCCCCCTGGCTCGCCATGCGCCGAGCGAGTTCATCGCCGATATCATAAACCCTTCCTTCCACGACTCCGACTTGGTAACCGCTGACGGTGACGATGACGTCGCCTGCCTCAAGTCCGATTTGTTGGGCAACCGAACCAGGGAGGACGCGTGTGATCACCACCCCAGTCGATGTATTTTGGATCTGTACTCCCAAGCGGAATTGCGAGGGCAAGGGTTGGCTTGGAGGGAAGTACCGGGATTGCGGTGGCTCCATTGTGTTTGCAACATCCGCGTCGCGGTCCCGGGTTTCCTGGGTGAAGGCGGCAGGAGAAAGACCGATTGCCGCGATGACGAGGACCGCGAACAAAGGGAACGTTTTGCATGGCATCATTTCGTATCTGTTTCCCCACACCCTATTTTCAATAGCCGCATTGTTGATTGCTTTTACTTGATGGCTTCCCATCCCAGTTTTTCCCGCTGCGCATCCAACGTGGAACGCTCGAGTGGTACGAAGCCGTCCTGATGAATGATTCGCTGCCCTCGTATGCTGAGGGTGTAATTCAGGAACTCATCGACGATCGGGTGTCGATTTCCTTGGGAATCGACGGAAAAAACGAACGTCAGTTCCCGAACCAAGGGATACCCTTGCTCGACACTGCTTTCATCGAGCGGCGAGAGAATGCGATTGCTCGTTCGTTGTATCGAAAGAACTTTGACTTTCCGCGTCCTCGCTTGCGTCGCACTGACTAGCGCGATCGCATTGCTAGTCCGGTTAACTGCGTCGGCGATGCCCGCCGGATTCTCGACTTCGTGTTTCACGACCTGATCCGAGGCTAGCCCCGCGACAAGAAAACGTTCGGCGAGCGACCGGAGCCCATGCTCTACAGCGGGCACCTGCAACGCGATCACTTGCTCGCCCAACGGAGGCTCAACACCGAGATCTCGCCATCGGCCGATGGGCTTTTTGTCGCCCCAGTTCCACAACGACTCGTGTTGGCTGTCCCACGGCAAAGCATCGATCGGATTTTCCGGATGCACAACTACGGCGAGAATATCGTACGCGACCGTAGTTGATCGGAGCGTCCGTTTCTGCTCCTTCGCTGCTGCGATCAACTCGTCGGATGCTACCGTTCGGCTGAACATGCCGATGGTTGGCCTGTCCGAAGTCCACAAAGGGAACGAAGACTCAGACCCTTTGCAATCGATGACCACCTGTAGGTCGGGATGCGTTTCCTGAAAATCCTCGCTCCAGAGCGAGGCCAGTTGCTGCATCAATGTCGAACCCAACAAATGAAGTTCGCCGGTGAGTGGTTTCTCGGGAGCATAGGGATATCCGAAGTCATCGCGATGCTGACCAAAAACACAGGGCCCCAAGAAAACGAAATTAACCACGAGAGAAATGGTGGCAATCCAAGAGAACCGCATGCAGAAAACCATCCTTTGTGGCGAGAGATCGGTCCAACGGTCGAGCCGAAACTCAATATAATCGAACCGCGGTCCAAGGAGTTCGGGCTCCGGTCCGAACGCAACGGTCGAAGACAAGAACAACCTACACGAAGGAAAAATGATGACAGGAAACGATTCCGTGGCAAGACCACGACGCGTTTGGCTCCGAAATTGGTGGATGCCAACGGCACTTTGTTTGTTTATGGGCTCAATGGCAATTCAGGGATCCACGAAAGCGAAGGAGGAGCCGATGCGAATATTGCGGCACGTCGTCATGTTCAAGTTCAAGGATGGCACGGCGACGGCAGACGTTCAAAAGGTCGTGGATGCCTTCCGTGGGCTCAAGGAAAAGATCCCCGAAGTTGCGGGATTTGAGTATGGAACGGACAATAGTCCAGAAGGATTGGCAAACGGTTTCACCCATTGCTTCCTGCTCACCTTTCGATCCGAGGCGGATCGAAAGGTTTACTTGCCACATCCGGCCCACAAAGCTTTTGTGGATGTACTTAAGCCGCATTTGGACAAGGTGCAGGTCATCGACTACTGGGCACAGGAATAGCTGCAATGGGCGGCAGGATGACTCGCATTTATCAACTCAGGCCGGCCGCTCGAAAAGCAGTATCGATTACGCGTTGGGTTGCGAGGGTCATCGCACCCCAACGGAGATCGGGCTGCGGCGAACGCAGGGCACTGTGGAATGTTTCGAACATGTTGACTTCCTGCGCTGTTGCAAATCCGGCGGAATACTCCGGCACGGAGATCCGCGTGTTGCGGCGATGCATGTGGAAATCGCATCCCTCGATGCGAAACTCGGGGCGAGACAAATCGAATCCGACTTCAGAACCGTAGTACGGCAGAACAAAGTCGTCGAGCCAGAGGCTGCCGCGATCCCCGCTCACATGCGCCCATTGCTGGTTTTCGGTGATGAACGAGCAATAGAAATTTGCCGAAACACCGTTTTCGAACCAAAGTTCCGCTGAAAACTCGGCGGGAACTCGCTTCGGGCTGCCAGCACCTTGGATCGTGGACAGGCATGTCGCCGTGACTTTGGTTGGCTCGCGCCACTGATTCGCCCAAAGAATGAATCGAATGTTGTACCAACCCAAATCACCCAAACAACCGTGCGGTTCGAACGACGAGTTGGAACGGATATTACCACTGCGAAAGGCTTGATCTCCATAGAATGAAAAATGGGTCGCGATCCTTCGGACGTTTCCGATGCGTTCGGGGTCATCGAGCGCTTCACGAATCTTTGATAGTCTCGCGCTATGCATGAACATAACTCCGTCCATGTATTGCACTTGGTTCTTTTGGCATGCATCGAGTGCCTCCTGCAACTCCTCTGCGGTTAAGGCTGAGGGTTTTTCCGCGAGAACATGTTTGCCATGCCGCGCGGCCTGGATGATCCAGTCCTTGCGGATTGCCGTCGGCAATGGGATGTAAACGGCGTCGATTTCCGGATCCTCGAGCAAAGCGAGATAGCTTCCGTATGATTTCGGAAGCGATTTCTGCGGGCAACTCGACTGGCATTCCTGAATGAACGCGTCGGCTGCGGCGATATCCCGGCTCGCCACCCCCGCAACTCGTCCGTTCTGTGTCTTGGCGATCGCTCGCCAATTCTTCCTGGCGATCCCTGCCGTGGAGAGGATGCCCCAGCGGCATTCTTCGTGGTCGAGCGGCATCATGTTTGCCCCCTTTTTGCGTATACTGCGAGTTCTAAATAAATGCGCCGGAAGTTTAATTTGGAACACCGACAACCGCAATGAGTCCAATGCTCCCCTCCCCGCCACCAGTTTCTCAACCATCCGCATCATGGGTTCGCATCGGGAGTTCTGCTGCCATGATTCGCTCGCTCGCTTGGGGTGTACTCGCGGTTTGTTCCGCTTTGTTCGCCCGCGCGGCAGATCCAGTTCGATTGGAGGTTTCACTCGTCCACCAGGTCGCTTTGGCCGAGGGGGCCGATCGGTACATGCCGGTCATGGAGCCCCAGAGTTGGTCGGCGGACCGGGTTGCGCTGATCGTCTGCGATGTGTGGGACTCGCACCATTGCCTCAACGCGGTGCGACGCGTCGGCGAGCTCGCTCCTGAAATCGATGCCGTGGCTAAACGGCTTCGAGCACAGGGGGCTACGATTATCCACGCGCCTAGCGATTGCATGGCTGCGTACCAATCGCATCCATGCCGGATCCGAGCGCGCGAAACGGTATCCAGCGAATCAGCTCCCGAGTCGATTCGCTCCTGGTGCAATTCCATCGGATCCGAAACGTCACTTCCGTATCCCATCGATCAGTCGGACGGAGGTGAAGACGACGACATCGTTGAACACGCGCAATGGCATGCGATGCTGGAATCCCTCGGTAGGAATCCCAAGAATCCGTGGGTTCAGCAAACAGCGGGCATCGAAATCGATGCCGACAAGGACTTTATCAGCGAATCTGGAACCGAGATTTGGCACATTCTAAATCAGCGCCGAATCGAACATGTGCTGGTCTGCGGCGTCCACACCAACATGTGCGTCTTGGGTCGTCCCTTCGGACTGCGTCAATTGAAAGCACATGGCTTTCATCCCGTGCTCATTCGCGATCTGACCGATGCGATGTACAACCCGCGCCGTTGGCCCTACGTCAGCCACTTCACCGGTACCGATCTCGTCATCGACCACATTGAGCGGAGCGTCTGCCAAACGATCACGAGCGATCAAATCCTGGGTGGCAAGCCATTTCGCTTCGCCACCGATCGACGCCCGCGGTGGGTGGTGATGATCGCTGAAGATGAATACAGGACGGAACGAACGCTTGCGGAATGGGCTCGCATTCACCTCGCGAAGGATTGCGAGGTGCGTTTTGTTTTTGAGCATCCGACGCGAGCGGGTCATTTCCCTGGCATCGGCGCAATCCAGGATGCAGATGCGTTGCTCGTGAGCGTTCGTCGTCGACCTCTCGCGTCCGAAACGCTTCAGTCGCTCAAGTCCTTCGTAGCTCGAGGCGGGTCGGTGCTAGGGATCCGGACCTCCAGCCACGCATTCTGCCTTCGCGACAATGCTCCATCGCCAGGCCTGGAGCAATGGCCCGAATTCGATGCTCGGGTTTTCGGAGGCAATTACCGCGGCCACCACCGCAATGATGCGATCACGAGCGTGACAACCATGCAAGAAACGACGCTCGCAGGTTTTCAGCCCTTGCGACCGTCGAATCTGACGACCGGCGGAGCGATTTTTGAAAGTCGCGGATCGCTCTACAAGGTCTCGCCGGTGCACCCTGGAACTCGCGTTGTTTGGCAGGGAACCATCCCCGACCAGCCAAATGAACCTGTCGCGTGGACCTTCGTGCGAGCCGACTCGGGAAAATCGTTCTATACTTCCCTAGGTCACGAGAGCGATTTTGAGCAACCCGTCTTTCGCGCGCTCCTCCTACAAGCAGCCCGTTGGCTGACCGATTCGTTAGCAGAAACCTCGGTCGACCAGGTGGCCGCCGAGCGGCGTGCCTACCAAAGTGGGCACGGAAAGCAAAAGTAAACCGGAAAGTACCATGGATCGCCAAAGATATCAGGAAGTCGTCGACACATTCTTTGAGTGGAAGCAGGCCGACATTACGCAGATCTTTTCTGAGTTGTTGGCGGCGGTAGCAGCCGAGAAATCGCTCACCCCCGCCCAGATCATGAGCCAGAACTACGAGACGGCCAGGGCGAACCCCGAAATCCATATGCTCCCCGGCAACTTGAAAGACGCACGCGATGCAATCTTTCCGTACTTTTGGGGGACCGACAGCTGGAACAATCCCCTCCATCTCGAAAACGTGCGGGGCCCCGCTAACCAAGCCTCGCTGATCGGCGCTTTGGCTTGCCTGCTCAAAAATCCGAACTTATGCACGGATCGCTACAGCCAACGATCCAATGAGTTGGAAGTCAAGGCGATCACCACCCTCGCGAACTTGATCTTCTACCATACGGAAGATCCGTGGGGAGTTTTCACCATCGGCGGCACGATCTCGAATCTCTACGGTGGCAAGATCGGACTCGAACGGGTTCTCCCCGGTGCCATGCAGGACGGTTTGCAGGGGCACCGGATCGTCGGGATATGCTCCGAAGCCGGACACTATTCGAATCTGACGGTTGCGGGATGGCTAGGCATCGGCACTAAAAACCTGATCTCGATACCCACCGACGAAAAGCTCAGCATGCGCATCGACCTGCTCGAGAAGAAGGTCGATGAACTGCTTCGCGACCAGATCAAGATTGCGTATGTCTGCGCGACGTTTGGCACGACGGATGGCTTCGGCATCGACGACATTCGCGCCATTCGCGAATGCATGGAGCGTAAATGCCAGGAATATGGAGCGCCGATGCCCCAGATCCACGTCGATGCCGCAGTAGGCTGGGCAATGTGCATGTTGACCGATTACAACTTGAGCACCAACTCGCTGAAGCTCAGTCCGAAACTGCAAGAACTGGTGCTTCATGCCCAGCGAAAGAATGTTGGGCTCCAATTTGCCGACAGCGTTACAATCGATTTTCATAAAATGGGACGAGGTCACTATCCGTCGAGCGCCTTCATCGTTAACCGCCGCGACGCTTTGAAATATCTCGTCCGGTCCGTGCACGATACGCCCTATTTTTCCGACGCGGATGTACGTCGCGATCCCGCGCTCTTCACACTCGAATGCTCCCGACCAGCGATCGGACCCTATGTCGCGATCGCATCACTCAACGGCATCGGTTTGACCGGATGGCAAATGCTCGTCGCACGTTCGTTGGAATTGGCCCAGCGTCTAAAGGATCGACTCGCCGAATTCGAATTCTGCAAAGTCCTCAATGCCGATACGCATGGTCCGAGCGTCAATTGGTGGGTATTGCCCAAAGGCCGAAATGCCGAGGAAATCTTCCAGCGTCTCGTGCGTAACGAATTGAGCCCGGATCAGCGGGATCGCTACCTACGCGAAATCCGACATCTGTTCGACAAGCGGCTCAAGATGATGGATCCTGCACTGGACGCACGCCTGGGCTTCACCACCAGCTTCGGTTACTGCCCGCACGGGATCGAGATCCCGGCATGGAAAGCGGTCCTGTTCAATCCGAAGACGACCGACGAAATTATCGATCGGATCGCTCAGAGCATCGAAGAACTCTAATTCATCGAAAAGCAAGCATATGTTGTGATCCGACTTTCCCAAGGCGTTTGACCGCATCGCACCAAACGGTCAACCGCCTTGAGAAAGCCTCTCCCCCTGGGGTTTGAATGTGTGTCGGACCACAAAGGTGTTTCTGAGTAGTGGGGTTATCGGTTGGGAGATCGGATCCCATGCATTGATTATGCTACCCCCGCAATTTCCCCGTGCAGTCCCCGTTTTTCCCATCTACGCTGGTTGGATGCTCGGAGTTGCCCATCGCGCGAATACCAGCATTTGGGGAAATTGACTTGCGATGGTAGGGAAATAATTGGTACAAGTCGCAGCAGGAGCGTTATGTCCGTCGATACAAGAACGGATCACCATTGGTACCACGGCAAGGAATGCCAAAGATGTTGGACCGCAAGCGGATTGATTCGGCATTTCATGTGCCATTGTTGCTGGTGGCGATGGCAGGAAGCCTCCTGTGTGGAGCATTCTATACTGCAATTCTAACCCCTATTTTTCCGAATCCGATCCTGATTCGGTATGCGTTATGCCATTGGGTGGCTGAGGCGTCGGTCTGGCTATTCTGCATTGCGATGGTCGCGTTGGCGTACAAGTACTCTTCCGCGTGGAAACAGCTTCGAGCCACGAGTGAAGGGTCCGAGATCTTGCGAAAGATCGTTGAGGCGCGTCTGGACCTTGCTGGGGCGGCGCGCGAGGATGGGCTCGGATTGAGTCAATGGCTCGACACGGTGTGGCGTTCCCAGAACTCGAGCGTCCTCCGCAGTTGGCTTGGGCAACGCGTGACGGAGTTTCTGTCGCGGCAGTTGAAACGTCGAAACACCAAACAAATGGATGAGGATCTCCGAGACCTGGCGGATCAAGACAACGACGCCCAGCACTCGAGCCACGCCATGATCCGGATCATCTGCTGGGCTATGCCGATGCTGGGTTTTCTAGGAACCGTGCTTGGGATTTCCGACACTCTTGGTCATATGGATGCGCAAGCGTTGGCAAGCGGATCGCAAGAAGCGATGAACAGCTTGACCAGTGGCCTATACGTGGCCTTTGACACGACAGCTGTCGGTCTGGTTCTGACGATGATCGCGATGTTCATCCAGTTCGCAATTCAAAGAACAGAGATGCGTCTGTTATCGCGAATCGATTCGTCGGTTGCCAACAGCATGCATGAGTGTTTATCGATGCCGGAGACACCCGCAGACACGACCGGTATCCAACAAGCCATTCGAACGATGACAACCAGCCTGTTCGAATCGGTACAGCAATTGGTTCAAAAGCAAGCCGAGTTATGGCGGGACACGATCACCGATGCGCATGGGCAGTGGGTCCAAGTATCTGACGGCGCTGCGGAAGCGGCTAAGGCTAGTCTTTTGCCGGCTCTGCGAGACTCCCTGCTTGAGCATCGCGAAGCGGTCAGGGAACAATCCGAGAATCTGGTCCGGTTGCAAGCCGAAGGAGCCCAGCAACTCGACTCCCGGTTGCAGCAATGGCAAACAACCCTCTCCGAACAGGCTCGCACAACTTTGCGACTCCAGCAGGAAATCAATCGGCAAGCGGAGTTGCTTCAAGGTCTCCTGGAATCATCTCAATTGGTGGGAGCGATGCAAGCCCCGATGGAAGCCACTCTCAATCGATTGACCGATGTTGATCGTTTCCATGATGCCGCCGTGTGCTTGATGGAAGCGGTTGCCTTCCTAAGTACCCAGATGGAGCGTCACGGGTTGCTCGGTCGCCAAGCCGCACGTCGGCGAACGCCCGATCCGCAACCTTCCGCGGCGACGTCAGAATCCACGCCGTTGCAGGTTGTCCATCCGGACGAACCGAATGATGAGGAGGGTGATGAAACGACCGGCAACCGTCGTTCGCCTTGGAAGAGACGGGCAGGATGAGCCGCAAATCGAACCGGGGGGAGGATTGCGCTCCCGCGATGTTTCCGTTTCTTGCCGTTCTGTTGTGTACGATCGGCGCCTTGGTCTTGATCCTAGTGATCTCGGTGGTCAATTCGCACGCGTCCGCGAAGCGAGACATGGATATCGCGTTTCAGGACCAAGTCGATCGCGCTCGAGAGCATTCTGATTTCTTGGAAACGGTTGCGCAGGAACTTGCCGCACGTCGAGAGAAAGTGAACCGAGAGATCGATCGTCGACGCAAGGAGCTTGCCAACGTCGAAGACCACATCCTGCGTCTCAAGGCCCAAACGGATCTCCTTCGATCGCAGGTCGAGTCCATCGAGACAGGACGCGACCAGGATGATCGGGCTCGCTCGGAACAGCAAAGGAAGATAGAAGCCCTGAGAACGGAGATCGATGTCAAGCGAAAGGAAATCGCCGAGGAAGTCGAACGCGCAAAGAACAAGAAGCCCGCGTTCTCCATCATTCCCTACGATGGTCCAAACGGAACATCGAGACGGCCCGTATATCTGGAGTGCCGCGCTGAAGGGGTCGTCATTCAGCCGGAAGGTATCGTGATCGGCGTCGAAGAACTACGTCCTCCATACGGACCGGGCAATCCGGTCGACGCAGCGCTGCGCGTATTGCGGGCCGCCTACCAAAAACGAGACGCAACGTTTGGACTCACCATCCCTCCCTATCCCCTTTTGGTGGTTCGACCGGATGGTATCCATTCCTATGCGATGGCACGAGCTGCAATGTCCAGCTGGGACGACCAGTTCGGCTATGAATTGATCGATGCCGATATGGATCTGGTTTTTCCTCCCGGGATCCCGACTCTCAAGGAGGAGCTAATCAGTACCCTCGATACAGCGAGAAAACGACAAGATGCGATTCTGGCCTCGTTGCCTCGTCAATACGCCCGTGCTAGGGATATGGATGCGATCGATTTGGACTCGCTCGCGCCGGATTCGTTGCGAGAGACCAAAGAGCACCTCGACCCCGATGCGCCCATCGCGGATGATTCACGCGAATGGAAGATGATCGAGGAGAGGCCAGACACCCGATTGGCCAGCCCGGATGGGATTAATGCGCAGGGAAGTACGGCCCCCGGCTCGACTGGGCCCGCAAACTTGGCGTCCAGCGGATCCCTACAAACTCTCCCCAAGGGATCCCTCGAAGCGATCCCTTCCGGCGGCAAACCCGGTGGTTCCATGAACCTCAACGGTTGGTCTGCGAGCGGATCGGACCAATCCTTTGCATCCAACGATGCGTCTAGCGATAACGGTGGAAGTCCAGGCAACCCCGGAACTCAACACGGAACTGGTGGTTCTCCAAGTCAGGGAAGCCCGAATCAAGGAAACCCAAACCAAGGGAACCAGACGCCCAGCCAATCGCGTGCCAACGCGTTCACATCGGGCAGTAGTGGGTTCGCATCCCAGGGGTCCCAAGGATCCGACTCGCCTACCACTCCAGAGTCGGAATCGATGCAGAACGCTGTCAAGGAGATGCAGAACAAAGAGGACGCAAACCAGCCGACGTCGTTCGATCCTCAGAAAAAGTCCCGGAAAACCAGCGAAGACGGTTCCAAACCAATCGCTGCGAACCGTGGCAAAGGATGGGCAACGCCGGGCAAAGATCCCAAGGCCACGCCGGTGACCCGTCCGATCCGAATCGTTGTCCTCCAGGACCGATGGTTGATCCGAAAAGAAGGGAGTGAAACCCAATTCGATGCGGAGATCGATCTTGCCCTTGGACCGCAGAACGCTAGCTCGACGCTCGAGAAAACTTTGCGCAACCGCGTTGACTCGTGGGGAATATCTCTCCCCGGTGGCTACTGGTGTCCAACGATTGTGATCGAACATGCGAACGACGCCCAGCAGAGTATCCAACGGCTGCAACGTTTCTTGGAAGGGAGCGGCGTCGAAACTCGGTTCGCTCCTCTTCAGTCTCCGCCGGTAAAAACGGATTCGCCATCCAATAAACCTCCTCGGCGATAAACACTTCCACGTCTTACTACGCGAGCGAAGCATCGTATGCGAAGGAAAAATCGAGAGGAAATGGCGGTGGGCGAGGATTCCTTTATGGATACGATCGCCAACCTTGTCGGCATCATGATCATTCTCGTGGTGATCGTCGCAGCCCGCGGCTACACCACGGCCAAGGTCCAAGCCAAAGTAGAAGCCGATCAAAAGTTTGAACAACTCGCTGCTCCGAAGTTGACGGCAACGCAACTGGAGCGGGATCTGGAGAATCAGCTTGCGGAGCTCAGGAGCTACGAGGAGGAATTGATCTTGCGCAGTGCGGAGCGAATGACTCTGGTCGACCGAGTCCACTTGACCCAACAGGCGATCGATGAACACCTCAAGGGTCTCGACAACAACGCCGCACAGGATATCCAATCGCAGACAGAACTGAGCGAATTGGAGCGGGAGCTTGCTGATCTCCTCAAGCAATCGGGAAACTTGCCCCCCAACGAGTTGGACGTGATCGCTCTGCAGCATTTACCGACCCCGATGGCGAAAACCGTATTCGGCAAAGAATTGCACGTCATGATTCGCGACAATCTCGTGACGGTGATCCCTTGGGAGGTGCTGGTCGAAGGTCTCAAGCAGCAAGTGCAGCACACGGTGTCTCGCAATTCGCAGCGCGATCAAATCGTCGGCAATCTGGGGCCGATCGATGGGTTCATGATGCGTTATCGATTGCTCAGCCGGACTGGAATCATGAGCGATGGGCGAAATGCTGGCATGGGCCGCATGATCGAACTTGAGAAATTCGAATTGGACCCAACCCCCGACATTATCGCGGAGACGGTTTCGGACGCGCTTCGCCCCGGGGGTAGGTTGCGGGCGGAGCTGGATGCAAACCGATCGCAGCAAACCACGATCACCGTTTGGGTCTATCCGGAAAGCTTCGGCGAATTTCGCAGGCTCAAGGAGATCTTGTTTCGAGAAGGATTTTTGTGCGCTGCGCGGCCACTTCCCGAAAACATGCGGATCGGGGCATCGCCTCGGGGATCAAGCAGCTCCGCTCAATAAAACATCCTCGAAATGCATTTCGAAGTGGCGAAAACGCGTTAACGCCAAAACGGCTGTTCCGCGTCGCTGCGATTCAACGTGCCATCGGACAACTCTCCAGGTGACGTTTCCAAGATCAATTCATCAAAAGCCCCTGGAGCTTTGCGAATTCGTTCCGAAGTTCTTCGAGGCACGATTGAGACGCCGCCGCTGACGATTACCGCCACGTCGCCATTGCCGGATCGCCGCGTAGCAACTACCGAATCGATCTCCTTCGGCGCGACAGGGAGACGAGGCTGGTTCTCGATGCGATGCAAGCACTGGAATGGCTTCCCGTATCCGGCGGTCATTTGTGCTCTCACAATCTCGAGGGCAACCGCCAGATCAAAAATGTGCCTCAATCGCCCATACACCGGGTAGGATCGCTGCAAGGATGAGAATTTTGCAGTGAAGCCCTTGGCGAATGCATCCGCAGCCCAATCCGGTCTCTCGGTTGCGACTCGCGATCCTCGTTCATCGAACATTTGGGACTCGCTCAGCACGCGGACGTTGGATTCCGTCATGCATGCGATTTTTCGTTCGGGATCCCACGGAATGCGAGAGTCGGACAGAGTAAACCACCAGCGAACCATGGGACCTTTGTCGATCTGCGAAATGGAGTCGGCCTCGAGCCAGTAATTCTTGAGGCCGTCCACCGAAGGTTCCAATCCGAGGGCGACCCGCTTCATGTGCGAGTCAGCGATCAAGAGGGCATAACCGGTGGGCGAATCCTCAGGGATACCGATGACCACGGCCCGTTGGCGACCCAATTTCGATTTCCATTCGTGGGCCCAGTAATCAGGGTCGCTGCGCAACTCCCTCAGCGAGTTGGGACTCCGAGCCATCTTGTACGCTGCAACAAGACGTTCCTGGTCAGGATCGATCGAACACCCAAACTCCCCTTTCCCGTTTAGCACTTGGGGAGCGATCGTCAGGAGGTCCTCGAGCAATACGGGGGGCAGAAGAAGTTCTCGGTGGAGCAAATCACCGTGCGCGTTGGCAACAATGTTGCCGGCGGGCCCGCCGATCAACCACTCGCCTCGGGACCGATCGAATGCGACGTAATCGATACGGCACAATCCGCCTAACAGTTCCATCGCGAAGTTCGCCGACCTTCCTTGCCTTACGCAATCCGCCACCTGCGCGTCCAGTGCATGCAAAGAGACCCAACGCAGCGGCGAAGGTTGCTGCCAGATACCCAAGTCATCAAGTCGCACGATTGGTTCGGATCGGCCACCTCGCTCAAACTCCACACGCAGCGAGGGAGCATCGGGTGGGACCGTCTCGTCCAATCGCTCGATCAGGCCTTGCGCATCGATTCGAACCCCTTGTCGAAACGGTACCATGGTTGCTGTCCCGCCGTTATTCGCCCATGGGGCATCGACTACCGATTCAATCAAACGCATCAATTCAGAGAAATTGGCAAGCGACGCACCACCTGCAGGCCCTGGTTCATCGCCATCCCGGGCTGCTGCTCCTTGATGCGCCGCTCGCTGGCTATGGATGGATGAGAGGGTCCGCAACATCTCTGAACCCGTTTGCGATCCGCGCTTCGATTGATCCTGGGCGAATCCAAGAGTGGCTAGCGCTACCCACCCAATCACGAGCGCAATGCGGGAGAGCGTTGACTTCATCATTGAAAACTCCGTTTCCGGCCTCCCATGGTTAGTTCACCAGAGTAGCAGTGTAGCGGAACGCTCTCCATTTCCGCAACGGTTTGGAGCAATCCAAATCCACAGGTAAACCGAGAGGCCGTGTTTTTGAAACAACCCCTTCTAGGTGATGGGTTTGTATTCGATCACGGATGACTTTCCTTGGGCCAACGGCCATGTTCGACAATAGCCTGGAGCAACACGCTAGACGGGCTGTTCGCCGTTCCAGAACATCGCGCTGATCGTTCAAGGCATTTGGAGCGATTCCAATTCCGCCTGCAAGCTGGCAACCAGATGCTCGAGTTCCGTGGCGGAGATACTCAAGGGGGGAATGATTGGAATGACATTTCCCAGGGGGCGAAGCCATACGTTGCGCCGTAGCAAGGCTTCGCAAACCTTGGCGGCAACTCGCTCTTCCCATAGAAAGGGCTCGCGCGTTGCCGGATTGCGTACCAATTCGACGGCCGCCATCATGCCGGCTTGTCGGACATCCCCAACATGCGGCAAATTTCGGAGGGGTTCCAAGAGCGCGGCAAGGTATTCCGAACGTTGCCTCACCCGTTCGAGAGGAAATCGAGTCTGAAACAGGTCGAGCACCGCATGCGCAGCGGCAGCCGACAGAGGGTTTCCACCATAGGTGTGGCCATGAAAGAACGTTTTCGATTCGGAGTGCGTCCCGAGGAACGCATTCCAAATACGGGTGCTGGCCAAGGTCGCGCTCATTGGGAGATAGCCCCCTGTGAGTCCTTTTCCGATGCACATCAAATCGGGCTGGATCGGTGGCTGATTCGGCGGCGAATGCTCGATCGCAAACATCTTGCCCGTGCGCCCCATACCAACGGCAATTTCATCGGCAATCAAGAGAACCCCGTGCTCCTTGCACAGCGCCGCGATCCCCTCCAGGAACCCCGCAGGTTGGACGATGAAGCCGGCGGCACCTTGAACACGCGGCTCGACCACTACCGCGACGATTTCGTGACCGTGGTCGCGAAGCAATCGGCTGTAGCAATCGAGGTAGTAGGCATTGGCTTGCTCCACATCCATCATCTCCGGCGTGCGGTATGTGTCGGGACACGGACCGCGAATAACGTCGCACAACAGGGGAGAGAACAAGCTCTGAAAACGGGAAACACCACTGATGCTGACCGTCCCAATCGTATCTCCGTGATATGCATCTCCCAGCGCAAGAAACTTGGTACGTCGCGGGTCGGGGTGTTCGCACTGCCGCCAATACTGAAACGCCAGCTTCATCGCGACCTCGACTGCCGAAGCTCCGTCCCCTGCAAAGAACACATGCCGCAGATTGCTCGGTGCTAAATCGATCAACCGTTTGGCGAGGGTGATGGTCGCAGGATGGCTCATGCCGAGATTGGTGACGTGGGCAACATTTCGCAATTGATCTTGGATCGCCTGATCGATCTCGGGGACTCGATGGCCGAATAGGTTGCACCACAGCGAGCTGGCGCCATCGAGATAGGTTTTGCCGAAGATGTCCTTGAGCGTGCAGCCATCGGCGGACTCGATGATCAGCCCATCGTATTCGGCCATTTGCGAGAAAGCGTGCCAGACGATGGACCGATCCCAATCGATCAACTCTTCCGAAGACGGCTGGGGACGCGAACCGACCGATTCCATCGTGTCAAACCGCAACCGATTGGACTAGTTGCGATGCTGCTTGATGAATCAGATCCCAGCGGCATGCATCGACCCAATCGGCACGACACATGCTGCCACCGACTCCGATCGCGGTAGCACCTGCATCCAAATAGTCGCGGGCATTCGATGCATCGATCCCTCCCGTCGGCACGAGCTTCAGGTACGGCATCGGGGCCAGAACGTCGCGAATGTATCCCGGACCCAATGTTCGTACCGGAAAGACTTTGACCAGATCCGCGCCCGATTCCCACATCGATGCGATTTCCGTTGGCGAATAAGCACCAGCGATGATCGGAACACCTGCGTTTCGGCTCGCATCGACGATCGGACGCGATGCGATCGGAGTTACGAGAAACTGAGCCCCTGCTCCAATCGCCAGTTCCGCTTCCCCAACGTTCCGAACCGAGCCCAATCCAACGCATGCTTCCCCAGACCGAAACCGTGGCTCTTCATCCCGAAGCCGTCCCACCCAACTCGGAGTGTCCGGATTGGTGAGCGTGAACTCGATGCATCTTATCCCAGCATCGAGAAGGGTTCGGACCAATTCGCTGGCACGCTCAAGCCGGCTTAGGCGAATGATCGCCACGATGCGGCTCTCGAACAGAAGGGGTAGGCACGATGTCATGGCTAGCAATCTCACTGGGTTCAAGTTTGGCAAGATTTTCTGATTGTATCGGTTATGCGGGCCGATAACACCCTTGCACGATTCGGTCGAGGATCGAACGGCCTTGGTGAATTGAACATTCCGGGGGGAATTATGACTACGTCTCTGCGCTGGGGATTGTGCGTCCTGGCTACACTCGCTCTGCAGGTCGGTTGCTGCAGCATCCACGTCGATTATCAAGGGACGCTCGGCCATGGCAAGCCGAATTTGTGCGCGCAGAATTGTCAGGAGTCGGTCTGCGAAGGAGACGACACCTGTGGCATCAATGGTATCGCCCATCTCGGGAGATCGGTTAGGGCGTTGCACGGTCGTGCGGCATGTGGTTTGGGCTGTGGAGCGGGGTGTGGTGAAGTGTATTGGGATGAACACATCAACGAACCACCATTCCGCGATCCATGCGGCTGCGACAACGAGTGGGTAGGAGGGTATGGACACGCTCGACCGTGGTATTCGAGGCTGCGGGATCTTTGGGGGTACTCCTATCCGGAAACACTCTACTCGAATTGCGATGACTGCGGACATCGAAGCATTGGCGGAACGTGTAGTCATTGCGGACATGAAAGCCACGCCACCCAAAGCATGGTCCCGGCAATCAGCGGGGAAACCTGGGAGGAGCCCAAAGCATCTAGCGGTACGACCACACCGACGAGTTCCTTGAAGCCGGTTCCAACCCCCTCGGAGTCCAGCGGCACTCCGACTCCCGCCAAGCCCCGACAGATCCCGAGCTTGTTGCCCGGCGATTCCGAACCGCCGATCGAACCGGACCGCGTTAAAGATGCCGCAAGTGGCAAGACCGCACGCGCCGAAATATCGATTTCGCAAGAACCTTCGAGCGTGCGGACTGCATCGACGAAGAAAATTTCAGGCAATCCTGTCAGCGGTCGGCGACGTCTGAGCACACAGTCGCGGTAATCATTCGCTGTCGTCGACGATCGCAACCATTTCTGGGACGTCCAAGACGAGAATCTTGCCGTCCCCCATCCTTCCGGTGCGACAGGTATCAAGGATGGTTTTCACGACCTCCTCGACACGGAGGTCGTCCACGAAGCAGTTCAGCTCAATCTTTGGAAGAAAGGCTTGGCTGTATTCGTTGGCGCCGTAACTTCCGAGATAGCTCTTTTGCCGTCCAAACCCTTTGACTTCGGTTACTTCCAATGCTTCCAAGGGGGCGAGCCTCAGGGATTGCAGGAGACGCTCGACGAGGAAAGGCCGCACCACGGCAATGATTTGCTTCATGGAGCACGCCCTGGATAGTGCAGTAGAGGAAACGGGGTTTTTCGAAAGAATACGGCCGATCTTCCGCATTCGACCAACGCAGATTATCATCGTAGCCTTGATCGGGTAGGACCGCGAGGCGGTCTCAGGTGTTTCCTTGTCTTCCGCAGTCGATTCAACGTGCCTCACGCTCAAATCGGACCCATCGCTGTTCATTTTCCGATGCACACGGAGAACAGCGATCAACTCGAGGTGGAGCATCCGGAGTGGCACGTACCGGAGCTGACGGAAAAAACCGGAATCCGCACGCGCTATTTGGCAGCCCCGGGAGAAACGCCGTCCGATCTCGCGTTTGCGGCTTGCAGCAAACTATTTCGTGAACATGCAATCGACCCGCATTCGATCGATTTTCTACTCTACTGCACGCAAACGCCTGATTACCCTCTCCCGACCACGGCTTGCTTGTTGCAGGACCGACTCGGGATCGGCATCCATTGCGGTGCCCTGGATTTCAATCTTGGCTGTTCGGGATATGTGTATGGGCTGTCCTTGGCGGAAGGATTGATCTGTTCCGGCCAAGCCAAACGTATTCTGTTGGTGACAGCCGAGACCTACAGCAAGTACATCATTGCCGGGGATCGTTCCTTGCGCCCCATCTTTAGCGATGCTGCTGCCGCGACACTGATCGAAACGGTGGACGAACCCGCGTTATTCGGTTTTGAATTCGGCACGGATGGCAAAGGGGCCAACACGCTTATCGTGTCCGACGGTGGAGCCCGACGTCCCGAGGACGCCATCGCCCCTCGTCGGCGAAAACGCTGGGGAAGCCGTCTGTACATGGATGGCCCGGGTCTCATGGATTTCACCGTAGGCTCGATTCCCCAGTTGGTTCGAAATATTCTTGGCAAAGCAAACTTGAACATGGAGGAAATTGACATTTTCCTCATGCACCAAGCGACTCGAAAGATGCTCGAATTGCTTCAATCAGCAATCGGGGTGAACGAAGAACAGCTCCCCATTCGACTGGAAAATCGCGGCAACACCGTCTCATCGACCCTGCCCATTCTGATTGAGGATCTGCGTTGCGAGGGGAGGCTGGTTCCCGGCAAAATCCATCTCATGGTCGGCTTTGGCGTGGGATGGTCTTGGGCAGGTTGCGTCTGGAAATCATGACGCAGCAGGTTATTTCCCATCGGTTTTTTGCGGTTTGCCCGGTGAGGCATCAACTATGGCGTCCACCACCGAGCAACGATTGGCGAGTCAAACCGGTGTTGAGGTGCGTCCGATGACACGTCTGGCCAGCCCCGACGACAGGTTTCCCGGACTGGTAAAAGACTGCGACAAGCTTCGGATCGGGGCGGTGGCGTATCTCAATACCAAACCCTTGATCTACGGTCTTCAGTCGCGAGCACAGGAATTCGCATCCCTCCAACTCGCTCTGCCGAGCCGGCTTGCGACCGAATTGCACGACGGAATGATCGACGTCGGTTTGATTCCCGTGGTCGAGTATTTGCGCAATCGTTCCCGTTATCGGATCATTTCGAACGCGGCGATCGCGTGTCGCGGCCCCGTGTGGTCTGTCCGGATTTTATTCCGGAAGGAACCTCGCGATGTCCGCACCATGGCGGTCGACGAAGGGTCCTGCTCGAGCGTTGCTCTCGCGTCCCTCCTCTACCACACACGATTTGGACGGATCCCGGAATTGGTGGAATTCCCGATTCACGCACAACCGGAGGAATCCGCGGCGGACGCCGTTCTGGTGATTGGTGACCGGGCCATGAGGCCCGAGCGGTATCAGGCAACTTTCTCAACCGACTGGGACCTTGGGCAGGAGTGGTTTTCGGAAACGGGGCTCCCGTTTGTTTTCGCTTTGTGGACCGCCCGCGATTCGAGCCGCTTGAACTCAGAGTTGGTTCCTCTGCTCGAAGATTGTCGCGATGATGGTTGCCGACACGTCGAGTCCATCGTTGCCAAGCATGCACACGAATACGGACTGACGCACGAGCAGTGCCGCGATTACTTGACACATTACCTCCGTTTTCATTACTCAAGTGACGAGCAAGCGGGTCTGTCCGAGTTTTTAGCGAGATGCCAGGCGGTAGGATTGGTTTGACCCTCGACCAGCAGGGAGCAAAGCCCTCCGCATTCAACATCTCCGCGATTACTATTGAGTGCCGAACCAGCAACTTTTTTCGCCGAGCAAGCAACCATCATGATCGCCCCGAGTCTACCGACAGTGCAGAGAATTCTCGACAAAGCGGTTGCAGGCGAGCGTCTCGATGAAGCCGAAGCCTTGCAGCTTCTCGAATCGTCGGACCTCGCCGCGATCGGTGCAGCCGCCAACGCGGTAACGCAGCGGATACATCCCGAGCCGTACCGAACTTACAACATCGATCGCAACATCAACTACACGAACATTTGCACCGCAGTCTGCGATTTCTGCGCGTTTTATCGATCGCCCAAGAGCTCGGAAGGTTACGTTCTACCGCGAAGCGTGCTCCTCGCCAAAATTCAGGAGACGGTGGAATTGGGAGGGGATCAAATTCTGATGCAGGGAGGCCTGCACCCCCACTTCACTCTGGATTGGTACGAGGAACTGCTTCTGGATATCAAAACCCACTACCCGAATGTGAACATCCACGGTTTCTCTCCGCCGGAACTGCACCACTTTACCAAAGTCAACAAACTGCCGATCGAGACCGTTCTATCGCGGCTGAAACAAGCGGGGTTGGGAAGCATCCCTGGCGGGGGAGCGGAGATCCTCGTCGACCGGGTTCGCGGAGCGATAACGCGCGGCAAGGTGATGACCGACGACTGGCTCAACGTGATGCGGGTTTGGCATCGATTGGGCGGAGTGAGTTCGGCAACGATGATGTTCGGGCATGTCGAAACACTCGCCGAACGGGTGGAGCACTTGAAGCGGGTTCGCGACCTGCAGGACGAGACCGGCGGGTTCACGGCGTTCATTTGCTGGACGTTTCAACCCGAGCACACGGACATGTCCCACATCGCTCCGGCCGGCTCGTTCGAGTACCTGAAGACTCAAGCGGTCGCGCGACTTTACCTCGACAATGTCCCCAACATTCAAAGCAGTTGGGTCACGCAAGGACTGAAGATGGGACAACTCGCGCTCTTGTTCGGCGCCAACGACATGGGGTCGCTGATGATCGAGGAGAATGTCGTCGCCGAAGCTGGGACGGTCCATTACCTGACGCTGGACCAAATTCGCGATTCGATTTCCGAGTTGGGATTCGTTCCACGCCAACGGAATGTCCGCTATGAGCTCATGGACCCAGCGGTCGAGCAGCAAGCGGTGCTCGCGAATCGCACGCGCAACGCAATCCCCAAAGTCGTCGATTTACCCAGGGTTGGCGACATGCCCAAGGTCGCAGATCCCGTCGTTCCGTAATGTCGAGCCGTCGTCGGCGACTCAGTGTTTTTCATCCGACAGATATGAGAGCGTTAAAAGCGCATATCCTGTCACGAGATTCGGGTCTCCCTCCATCCATCGCGCTTCGGGATTGATCCAGGAACCGTCTTCACGCTGGGTCGCCTTCAATTGCGAAAGGATATCCCGCTTCCAATCATGCTCTCCTTTCTCCGAGACAAATATCGGGTCTTCTAGCATGTTGAGGGTCTTCGACATGGTATGGAGATAGTAGTAGAGCCCGGCTCCGCCCATGCCCGGATTGTTCGTGACGGAATAATTCTTTGACAGGAAATCCTTCGCCGCTTGAATGCGATAATCCTTCTTGTCGACCCCTGCATAGATCATGCTCTTGAGCCCGGCGTAGGTCATCGACGCGTAGGAACGAAGGCCTCCGGTCGATTCATCTTTGCCAGCCATCGAATCCCCTCCATTAGCAGGCGTGTAGTAGAATCCTCCGTCGTTGATCTTCGCGGCGAAGGGGGTGTCATTCGCTGGCGACTCGAGGTTTTGGCAGCGGTTCACGAACGCCAGCGCGCGCTGAATGGCTGGATCATCTTCGGGTGCACCGGTCGAACGAAGCGCTTCGATGAAGAACGAGGTATTCGACAGATCAGGCCGCGACTTGCTGCCATACCCGGCCCCACCGAAGCCTGGGTCCTTTTCCCCCAATCCCTCCCCTTCATCCCACTGGGCTGTCTTGACAAAGCGCTGCCCGTCTCGAATCAACGCATCGTATTGGCCGTCTCGATTCGCCCTCGACAAAGCCATGATCGCCAGACTGGTTTCATAGTTCGCGTGCCTCGAACCTTCCGCATACAGTCCACCGTCGGCTCGGCGCGAGGCGAGCAAGTAGTCCAGACTTTTGCGAAGCATCGGGTCATCTGCGGGGAGCCCGACAGCGAGCAGTCCGGATGCAACCAGTCCCGTAATTCCTGGGCCTGCCTGGCTACTGAAGGATCCATCGGAGGCTTGCGCAGTTCGCAAAAAAGCGATCGCTTTGTCGGTCAACTCCTTCTGTTCCGCAGCGGACGCCCGTTTGGCAGGTGCCTGGGCAAGCGTTGCCGTGGGGCAAGGAAAGAGCAGGATGCCTGGGAGAGCGATCAAGGAAGCCAATAGAACCGCAGGTCGCATAAAAATCACCAGATGTCTCAGAAACGGATTGCCGAACGATTGGGCGAAGTGCGCAGTCTCTCCTTCCAAAGATAGGGAATCTCGGTTTTTTGGGACAGTAGGTCCCTCCTCTCCTGGACGGAATCTGTCCGGGTGGTGGCAAAAGTTGCCCCTTACCTCCCCTCGCGACCTCCCCTCGCGTACGACTCGCTCGTCCCGCTTTGGACTCGCAATACCTGAGATCGAGCTTGACAATCGCGGGTCGAGGTGAAAGATAGAGGAGCTTTCAATCAAGCAAGAATCGCAATGCAATGCGGCTTTTTCCTCCCCGCAGGAGAAGGTCGCATCTTTTTTTCTGAATTGGTCTGAATTGGGAGGAGTGCCAGATGTCCGATTACGTGCCGATGACCCGCGAGGGCTACAATCGAATCAAGGCCGAAATCGAGCGTCTTGAGAACGAGGAAATGCCCCGGATCGCGGAGAAAATCGCGGACGCTCGGGCGGAAGGTGATCTCAAGGAAAATGCCGAGTACCACGCGCAGCGCGAGAACCAAGGATTGATGCAGGCGAAGATCAATGCCCTGAAGGCCAAGATTTCGCGAGCCCACATCATCGACACCGCCAGTCTGCCGCGGGACCAAGTTGTCTTTGGGGCTCGGGTCAAGCTCAAGGATTTGCAATTTGGCGATGAGGAAGAGTACACCCTGGTCGGTGCTGGCGATGAGAACTACGAGACCGGCAGGATCCTTTCCACCAGCCCGTTCGGGGCGGCCATTATGGGAAAGAAGATCGGCCAGATTGTGGAAGTGGTTGCGCCCAAGGGGACGTTGCGGTACGAAGTAATGGAAATCGTTTTTGACGAGGAATAGGGCGAGCGACGTTTTGACTCAAAATGACGAACACTCGGGTTCGCCCGATCAGACCAACCAAAGTCCGAATGCGCCGGCAAAGGAGAAGGACGTATCGCTCGGACCGGCTTGCCTGATCGTTTTCGTCTTCATGCTCGTGGCACTCTGCATCGCCGTAGCCATCATGTCGTTCCTGCTGACTGGCAAGCAGGGAGGGCGGGCGGCCTATGCCCTTCGAGAGCAACTGATTCCATGGGTGGACCAGTCCTCGCTCAGCCAGACCGATCAAGTTGCCATCATTGACGAGTTGACCACCCTCGCGTCGCAAATGGAGCGAGACGAACTGACTTCTCGGCAACTGACTCGCTTGGGGGTACGACTGTCGGATTCGACTATTTTGCAGTGGGGAGTCGTGGAAGAAATCAACCGTCGCGCCCAAGCTTCGACGGGGTTGACCGAGCAGGAGAAGGCCGACTTTGCAAGGTTGTGCGACCGCTGGCTTCGGTCGGCTGGCGAAGGACGACTATCGATGACGGAAATGGAGTTCGCGTTTCAACAGACCGCCACCAAAGACCCGCGATCGGGCCGTTTGACCTTGAGAGACCAGATCGACGACGACCAACTCCGGGAATTCCAGCGTCGTGTTCTATCGATTTGTGAAAAGCAGAAAATCTCGACCGAACCCTACGAGAAGAGCGTTTCCCAGGTCTTCAAGCTGATGATTGAGGACGGGTTGGCGGAAAAATAGGAATCCACGCTTCTCCTTCGCCTCGCGAGTGCGATGGATGAAAACGGGAATCCCATCTATCATGATTCCTGCTGAGCATCCCACCTCGTTTTCCCTTCATTGCAACATGGCATCCATCGCAACCAAAACGTCGTCGGCAGTCGAAAGTTCCGATCCTTATTTCCAGGCGTTGTTCGCTGATCGCATCGGCGGCATCGCCTATGGCAAGTCGAACGAGATCTACAAGTTTGAGAAAATCAAACGGGCGAAACGCAAAGCTTTGGCCGATTACCCGAATCGCCAATTGCTCGACTTCGGTATCGGAGAAAACGACTCCATGGCGGATGCCAAGGTGCGCGAGGCTTTGGCCCGCGAAGCCGATCGGCCGGAAAACCGCGGCTACATGGACAATGGCCCCGCTGATTTCAAGCAGGCCGTCGCGCGTTTCATGCATCGTCAGTTTGCCGTTGAGCTCGATGCGACGACCCAGATCAATCACTGCATCGGAAGCAAGACCGCCTTGAGCATGCTCCCCGCGTGCTTCATCAACCCTGGCGACATCACCATGATGACCGTCCCCGGCTACCCGGTTGCCGGGACACATACCAGATATTACGGCGGTGCGGTCTATCGACTCCCACTCCTTCAAGAGAACGGCTTCTACCCGGACTTTCGCAAGGTCACGGCAGATGTTTGGGAGAAGACCAAAATGCTTGTCCTGAATTACCCCAACAGCCCGACAGGTCAAGTCGCAACGCGGGACTTTTACACTCAAGTGATCGAGTTGGCCAAAGAGCATCGGTTTGTCGTGGTTCAAGACGCGGCCCACATCCTGTTAACTTTCCGAGACGAGCCTTTGAGTTTCCTCCAAGTCCCCGGTGCGATGGATGTTGGAGTCGAAGTCCACTCGATGAGCAAAGGCTTTGACATGATCGGCTGGCGGATCGGCTGGGTATGCGGCAACGCGAAAATCGTGCAGGCCTTTTCCGATGTCAAAGACAATTGCGACAGCGGTCAGTTCGGCGCGATCCAGCGAGCGGCCATTCAGGGATTGGACGATCCCGGCATTCCGACCCGAATACGAACCAAGTATCGTCGACGGCTCGAAAAGTTGGTTTCTGCTCTTCGTCAATGCGGTTTTCAGTGCAACGTCCCGGGCGGGAGTTATTTTCTGTACACCGCTGCTCCCAAGGGGGTGAAGGGTGGCTTAAGTTTTGCGAACGCCGAAGAGGCATCTCAGTATTTCATCACCGAACACTCGATGGTGATCGTTCCTTGGGACGATGCCGGGAGTTGCCTCCGATTTTCAGTGACCTACGAGGCTGCCGACGAAGCGGCTGAGGATGCCCTGATGGCCGAGACGGTACGTCGGCTCCAAGGCTTGCAACTCCAGTTTTAATCATTTCAAGGATCGCTTCCGATGCCCGATCTCGATATCCATCAGCAGTTGAAAGCCGCTCTCGAAACGTTTCGTGACCCCGAGACCGGCCGTTCGCTAGCCAAAACCGGACAGGTCACCGATTGGGTGGTGGCCGATGGACATGTCCGTTGTCGGTTGAGCCTCACCAGCATGTTTCAACCGATCGCGACTGAGATTGCAGATCGCCTGCGCGATCATTTGTTGGCCCAGGTCCCAGGACTTCAGGGAGTCGAGATCGCGCTCGATACCCTGCATCGTCCAGCGTCTCCGATCGGCCAAATCGGGCTGAAGGCGAAAGCCGTTATCGCGGTGGCTGCTGGCAAAGGAGGTGTTGGAAAGAGCACGCTGGCGGCGAGCATTGCGCTGACTTTGTCCCGGCTGGGCGCCAAGACTGGCTTGATGGACGCCGATGTATACGGGCCCAGCATCCCGCACTTGCTGGGACTCGACGGACGTCCCGAAATTCACGAAGGCAAGATCCAGCCAATCCGTGCGGGAACGATGCCGGTTATGTCGATGGGATTCCTCATCGGCCGCGACCAAGCCGTGGTTTGGCGAGGGCCGATGCTCCACGGCTCCATCACTCAATTTCTTCGCGATACCGACTGGGGAGAGCTCGATTACCTGGTGATCGATATGCCTCCGGGGACCGGGGATGTTGCTCTGACGTTATCGCAGTTGCTTCCGCTGACCGGCGCGGTCATCGTTTGCACACCACAAGAAGTCGCGCTGCTCGACGCAGGTAAGGCGATGGCAATGTTCGAGAAGACAAAAGTCCCGATCCTGGGTATTGTCGAGAACATGAGTGGCTTTACCGATCCGGAGTCGGGCAAGACGTTTGATATCTTCGGTCGCGGCGGCGCCCGGAGCAAGGCGGAAGAGATGGGAGTACCGTTCCTCGGCGAAGTCCCTATCCAGATCCCGTTGCGGAGCGAGTCCGACGCTGGTCGCCTCGCCGACGTTCTTCAAAACCCCCGGATCGCCAAGCCGTTCGAAGACGTTTGCAGGGCATTGACCCGTTCAATTGCCGACCAAATCGCGGCTCGGCCCAACGTGGGTGCTGCCCTTCCCGTCCTCGGCTAGTTGGGCGAATTGTTTAGCAGACCGAAGCTGGACTCGGCCATCAGTTGTGCATCGCTTGCATGCAGATAAAGATCGCGAATCCAGCGAGATACACCCAACCCACCCAGCGTCGAATCTCTGCTCCCGCAAAAGCGATCGGCAAGAGTAACGCAGAGAAACCGATCAGGAGCGGCAAGTCCCAATGGAGCGATTGCTCCGGAACCTCGAAGGGTGTGATGCATGCAACGAGCCCGAGGATGCAACCGATGTTGAATAGATTGGAGCCCGCCACGTTGCCGATGACGATGTCCGATTCTTGGCGGCGCGATGCGAGGATGGAGGTCGCCAACTCCGGCAGCGAAGTTCCGACAGCGACAATGGTCAATCCAATAGTCAGTTCGCTGACGCCGAGCAGTCGAGCGACACCGACCGCGCCATAAACCATCAGCTGCGCTCCTGCGATCAAGCCGAAAAGGCCCAAGAGAACCAACGCACCGTTGCGAGGAAGCGATTTCTCTGGCCCTCGCACACGGTCCAAAAGCTGGCTTTCACTCCCTCGATCCGTTGCCAGTACATCCTTCCAGGGATCTTCGGCTTCCACGCTTTCCGTCAGGGCGACCACTTGCTCCTGGTACGATTGCTTTTCTCGAATTCCCCGATAGATGGTCCAGCAGGAGATGACGCCGAACGAGAGAATCAGGATAACTCCGTCGCTTCGAGAAAGAGAGCCGTCCATGCATAGGAACCAAACCAAAACGGACTGGATAATTAAGAGCGGTATCTCAAACCGCACGATCTCCGCGTGGAGTTGGATCGGACGAATGATAACGGCGACGCCCAGGATCAATCCCAGGTTTGCGATATTGCTGCCCAGCAAATCGCCGAATGCCAAGTCGGTTTTTCCTCCAACGGCTGCCGTTATATCGATCGCCAATTCGGGAGCAGAGGTCCCGTAGGCAATGAGTGTCAAACCGATCAGAAGTGAACTGATACCGATCCTACGGGCGATCCCGACCGCTCCATGAATGGTTCCTTCGGCCCCGACATACAAAATCGCTAAACCAAGCAAAAACAACAGAATCGACGAGAGTATTTCCATGCGAACGGGCTGGGCGCTTGAGGAAGGTTCGACCAAATTTCGGTCGCATGGTATACTTTACCTCCCGGATAGCGACCGCGAGCCTTCCGGTGGAAAAGAGCCTCCTTTATGCACCCTTGAGTGCCTTTCCTTGGAGAAATTGATGGCGAGCCCTAGCATACACTCCTCAAAGAAAACCCAAGTTATGAACGGCGCCGACATCGTCGTGGCGTCCTTGGTCCGGCACGGAGTTCGGGTCGTGTTCGCTTATCCGGGGGGGTGCAGCATGCCGATGCACCAATCTTTGACCAAATATGCTGGCCAACTTCGCACGATTCTGCCAAGGCACGAGCAAGGTGGCGCATTTGCTGCTCAGGGAATCGCTCGCTCGTCCGGCGGGGTGGGGGTGGCGATGGCGACCAGCGGCCCAGGAGCGACCAATCTGGTGACCGCGATTGCGGATGCCAAACTGGACAGTATCCCTCTCATCGCGATCACCGGCCAAGTCCCGACGGCAGTGATTGGAACCGACGCCTTCCAGGAAACGCCGATCGTCGAGATTTGCCGTGGGATCACCAAACATCATTATTTGGTGACGCGTGTCGAAGATGTTCCTCGCGTGATGAAGGAAGCGTTCCACATCGCAACCACGGGACGTCCTGGCCCTGTCTTGGTCGACATGCCCAAAGACGTTCAACTCGACAGTTGCGAAGTCGACTGGGATGTCCCGATGAACTTGCCTGGCTATCGGCCGACCAAGCATCCGAATGCTGCCCCTGAACAAATACGCCAAATCGCAGCAGCGATCCGGCACAGCAAGCGACCGATCATTTACTGCGGCGGTGGGGTTGTCACTGGCGAAGCGTCCGAAGCGCTGCGCGAGTTGGCAAAAAAGACAGGCATCCCAGTCACGATGACCGTCATGGGGCTTGGAGTCTACCCGGCCGACGGTCCTCTGTCGCTCGACATGCTCGGCATGCATGGTGCCGCGTATGCCAATTATGCCGTTCGGGATTGCGACTTGTTGATCGCACTGGGAGTCCGTTTCGATGACCGGGTGACCGGAAACGTTGCGTCGTTCGCGAAGAACGCCAAGATCGTTCACGTGGACATCGACGCGTCAGAATTGAACAAAAACAAGGTCGCGCATGTGTCGGTTCGGAGCGACATCGGATACGCGCTTCAAGAACTCAACAAGATTGTCGAGGCGCCTGAGGATTGCTCCGCCTGGGTCGCACACTGCCGCGAACTCAAGGCCAAGCATCCGTTCCGCTACGACGAGTCGTTCGATGGAATTTTACAGCAGCATGCCATCCGCACCTTGTCGAACTTGACCCGGGATCGTGAAACCTACGTCACCGTCGGAGTCGGCCAGCATCAGATGTGGGCCGCCCAGTTCTTCCAGTTTCAACGCCCTCGCGCTTGGCTAAGCAGCAGCGGGCTCGGGACCATGGGCTTTGGATTGCCGGCCGCCATGGGGGTCCAGGCTGCCCACCCCGATGCACTGGTCATCGATATCGATGGCGATGGTTCGTTTCAAATGAACATCCAGGAACTGGCCACCCTGCACTGCGAAAAACTCCCCGTGAAAGTTCTTTTGCTCAACAATCAGCACCTCGGCATGGTGGTGCAATGGGAGGACCGATTCATGGGTTCCAACCGGGCGCACACGTACCTGGGGCCGATCGATCATGAAGAAGCCAGCGGCCCGGGCTCGACGGTCGCCCACTCCTACGTTGCCAACCGGTACCCCGACTTTGTGCAAATCGCCAAGGGCTATGGGTGCGGTGCTGCGACTGTCCGCCGGAAAGCAGATCTCGAGGCTGCCCTCGAGGAGATGATTCGCTACCCGGGCCCATTCGTGCTCGACGTCGAAGTTCCCTACCAAGAGCACGTGCTGCCGATGATCCCGTCCGGCAAGACCGTCGACGACATGATTCTGCAATAGTCCTCCTACCTCGGTTAGTCAACGATGCTCGATCTGTACGACAAAGTCCAAGACGCATGCGCCTTTATTCGTAAGGCTTGGCACCACACCCCGCATGCGGGAATCATCCTTGGAACCGGGCTGGGACCACTCGTCGAGCGAATCGAAGTCGAGGCGACTATCGAATACGAGGAGATTCCCCATTTCCCCCGATCGACGGCTACGTCGCATCGCGGTCGGCTCGTCTGCGGCAACCTATGCGGGCTTCCGATCGTCGCGATGGATGGACGATTCCACATGTATGAGGGTTACCCGCTCAAGCAGATCACTCTGCCGGTTCGGGTCATGAAGTTTTTGGGGGCTCAGTTGCTGGTCGTCACCAACGCATGCGGCGGCATGAACCCCAACTACCGCGCGGGGGACATCATGGTGATCGATGACCACATCAATTTGATGGGCGACAACCCGTTGATTGGGATCAACGATGACAGGCTCGGACCAAGATTTCCCGACATGTGCCATCCGTACGATCCCGAGTTGATCGATACAGCACTTCGGATCGCACGACTCAACGATATTGTGGCCCATCGCGGGGTGTTTGTGGCCGTGGCCGGTCCGAATTTGGAAACCCGCGCGGAGTACCGATTCCTGCGAGGCATCGGGGCCGATGTCGTCGGTATGTCGACCGTCCCGGAGGTGATCGTAGCGGTCCATTCCTCCATGCGGACCGTTGGGTTTTCCGTCGTCACCGATATGTGTTTGCCCGACGCTCTGGAACCCGCTGACGTCGAGAAAATCATCGGGGTCGCAAACGACGCCGAACCGCGGCTGACCACGTTGGTCACGGGGATCTTGTCGCATGAGCGGGCGCGACTGCACTGATCAAGATCCCTGCGAGAAAACTGTGATCGCCAATACGCTTGCCGCAGATTGGGTTCGGCAACGATCCCCGGAATTTTCTCCCCGAGTTGGAATGATCCTCGGGAGCGGACTCGGCTCGCTCGCCGATTCCATCGCTCCGATCGCGCATTTCGCCTACCAAGACATACCCGGCTTTCCGCAATCCCACGTTTCCGGGCATGCCGGCAGACTCGTGCTGGGTACATTGAGCGAGGTTCCAGTAGTCGCCATGCAAGGTCGGGCGCATCTGTACGAGGGTTGGTCGGTCGCTCAAGTCGCGACGCCTGTCCGAACAATGGCCCAGCTGGGGATCGAACTGCTGATCGTCTCCAACGCATCCGGAGGAATCAATCCACGATTCCGAAGTGGGCAGATCGTACTGATCGATCGCCATGTGAACCTCATGTTCCAGAACAGTGTCTCGAACTGGGATGCTCATGCCGGCTCGGCTGGCGTAGGGAGCCCTCAGCGTACTTCCGCCATCTACCATTCCTGCTGGCTTGAGCGTGCCGAAAAGGAAGCGATCCAACTGGGATTTTCGCTACCCCGCGGCACCTACCTCGGTACACTGGGTCCGAACTACGAAACACGAGCTGAATACCGGGCGTTCGCCAGCATGGGTGCGGACATGGTAGGTATGAGTACCGTTCCCGAGACCATGGTCGCAGCCCAGATGGGAATTCCATCGCTCGCATTTTCCATTATCACGAACGTCGCCAAACCGGATGCCCCTTCAAAAACCGAGCATGCGGATGTCTTGGCATGGTCCCAAGCTGCCCAAAATCAATTGGCACCGCTGATCGAGCGGTTGCTGCGCGAGTACTTCTCCAACCGCTAGTCCCAATTTCTTCGCGAGCGATCTGAACCTTGAACGACAAGAAAAACAAAGGCTCTGAGCCTGCGAAGCGGGCAAGCGATGGAACGGCCGATGAAGCCTTGGCGGAAGCCATCGGCTCGGTAGATAATGCTCCTAGCTTGACATACCATCATGCCGGACTGACCATCGACGGCTACTCCCGCGCTGCGGTTCAAACGTATTGGCGCATCGCTGAAATGAAGGTCGGTTTCGATCTCGGAGCCCAACCCTGGGACTTCATGGCTCTGCCCCGCTACTTCATCACACATTCCCATTTGGACCACATCGCAGCCATCCCATCGTACGTCGCACGGCGCCGCATGATGAAGATGGAACGACCCACCATTTATTTGCCTGGGCATACCGTTGCCACCGTCGAACAATTGCTGCGTGTGATCGGCAGACTAGACCGCGGCCGACTACCATGCGACTTGATTGCCGTCGAACCCGGCCAAGAAATCGAATTGTCGCGAGAACTGGTCGTCACCACTTCGGCGATGCGCCATTCGATTCCAGCCCTAGGCTACATCATCTGGGAACGACGCAGGAAACTGAAGCCCGAATTCACGCATCTCAAGGGGGACGAAATACGGGACCTGAGGTTGTCCGGTACCGAAGTGACCCAGGAAATCCGCGTCCCCATGGTGGCGTATACCGGAGATACGGCTCCGGCGGGATTGGATGCCTGTCCCGACATGTACCGAGCGAAAATCCTCATCACCGAGATGACGTTTCTGGCACCGGAGCATCAAAAAGACAAGATCCACAAGCACGGCCATATGCATCTGAGCGACTTCGTCGATCGGCGCGATGCATTCAAAAACGAGATCATTATCTGCGGGCACTTCAGTGTCCGGTACAACGAGCGTCAGATTCGTCGCTGGGTGGATCGCGCGATTCCCGATCGTCTCGATGGTCGTCTCAAACTTTGGCTGTGATCGGCAGTCGGCATCGTCTAAGGACCTACTGTTGAGTCCGTTTGCCGAAGGGCCGAATAAGAACATGCAAAGAAGACGCCTTCCAGTACCAGAGGGACCAGGAGTGCGATCGCCCAGGCAAGTCCGACAGGGACTTTCACCTTGAATTTCTGCTGTATTTTTGGTTGCGCCAGCGAATGGATCAAGCCCGTTGCAATCAATCCGGCGACCGATGAGCCTACACCGAAACCGACGAGGCGCGGGATATCCTCACTGACCATCAGCATCGCAATGAACCCAACCAAACGCTCGGAAATGATCCAACCAAGACCGACCAAGGCTAGCCACCATCCCCAGTTTTTGCGCAGAATAACTCCGACACCCGCTGCTAGATCCAAGATCGCATACACCGACAGGATGGCGAGATAGATACCTCCCAGTCGCAAAAACGGAATGGCTTCTCCGATCTGCGGCACGAGATGCATCAACGCCAGGACAACGACGATCAAAAAGATATTCTTGATCAATCCGATGAAAAAGCCAGCGACGATCAACGCAAGATTGCCTTGGCTTTCCTTGACTGGCGCAACCTTGCCTTGCTCGTTTCGCAGGTACGTCCGCAATGCCTCGGCATCGGAGATGCCGCTCTTCTCGGTCACCGCGTAAGGATTGACCTGGGTCTGCTGAAAATCCCGATCGGTCAACACATCAAACAGCGACGAATCCTTGGGTTCGGGGGCGGGGGCGGGACTTTTTGATTTTGTGGGTGCCGACGCGGCTTTCGACGGGTTCGCCACCGAAGACTTTCCCACTGCTTGACCGACAGCCGGTATCGCGATGACCTCACCGCATTTGCACCGCGAACGCTTTCCTGCAGCGGCGTCCGGTGCCTGGGATTGTGTTCCGCACTTCGGACAAGTTACCGGGATCGGCATAAGAGATGTTCGCACCAGTGAACAGAGTTCTCGGACCGGCGAGTTCCCCCTACAGCGCAGGCGTACGGAAGCTCCCGTTCGGCACCTAGTGTAACCCAACCTGAATTGGATCGAAGTCCCATCGCTCTCGGAATCCAACACCGACCCTCTAGATAAAATTAGCTAATGTTGCTTGCTTCAAGATTAGTCTAATCTAATATAGCAATAGAGGCCGATAGTTGATACAGGTCGGCTTGAGGTGACTGTACCGGGTGGCACGAATGTTTGGCCATGAGGGTCGAACTCGCCCGGCGAGTTGTCTCGACAGTTGTCTTCGTTGGAAGAGAGCGATGCGTCCATTCCTAGTCAATAAGGAACCGTAGATCTCATGAGATGACTCCGAACCCCATTCCGCGGCCATCCTGAAAAGGGGCTGCTGTCGCCAAACCGAGCCTCTCTTGGGACAGCAGAGACCGCGCCTTGCCGCTCGGCCACGTGAGACCTCTGCGACCGTCTGCTTCCGACGTCGAACTTACGATGGGAATTGTTTGTTGGAGGGTTGCCACCATGAATCTCCTGCTGACGATGGCTTTGGTTGGAATCGGATGCGGTTTGGGGCGTGATTTGGAGGGTCGTGTGATCGAGGAATCGATCGACATGATTGAACTGAATCACTTTTACGACCCGGCGGGTCGCCACATTTACGATCAGGTCATCTTTTACCACTTGGCGCCGGAAACCGGGAAATATCGAGTGCGAGCTTGGTGTTTGGTGGAGGACCGAGAGACTTTGTCGCGGCGTCCATTCAGAAACCCGGCCACCGGTCAGGTGCGAGTGGATTGGTATGATGGGGAGCACAAAGTGTTGCGTCGGTTGGCGAGCCCGATTTATCGCGAAAGTTGGACCCAGGTGGATCCCGAGCGAATGGACAAGCGTTTCCTGGACGAGCGACTTCGATTATCGTTGGTGCAAGGCCCTCAGCGGATTGCAGCGGAGCGTCAGTTGGCCGCCGAAATGAATCGGACCGAAGAATTGCAAAATCCCGACTCGCATGCGGCGACAGGGGAAGGGTTACCAACGTTTTTGGCGGGCGGGGCGCGTCGTTGATTCGTGAGCAGCTAGCAGTACAAGCCGTGGGCGAGCATGCGGAAAACCTCGGCTTTGTCCTGCTGGGAGTTGCCAATGCGCAAGAGGCCCCTGACTTCGCTCTGCTGTGCGACTGGTTGGACCATGGGTACTCGGCGTCGATGGATTACCTCGCCGAACGCCGTGAAGCCTATCGCCATCCGCGCTCGGTTTTAGAGGATTGCGCGTCGATTCTGATGTTTGGCATGCCTTATTCCAAGCATCCGCGCACACGACCGTCCAAGTCTTCGAATGCAAATTCATCGAGTTCCGATCCGAGGATGTTGGGACGCGGAACGATCGCCGCTTATGCTGCCGGAGCGAGGGATTACCACGAGGTGATCCATGAGCGGCAATCGGAAATGATCGGCAATCTCCGGAGAATGTTTCCTGGGAAGCGATTCCGCGGGGTCGTCGACACCGCGCCCTTGCTGGAGCGGTGTTTCGGTCGATTGGCGGGCTTGGGTTGGCAAGGAAAGAACACGTTGCTTCTCAACCGCCAGTTGGGCAGCTACTTCTTTCTCTCCGCGATTTTGTCGGAGGTTCTGCTCCCGGCGAACGATGTTCTCGAGACCGATCACTGCGGTTCGTGCCGAGCCTGTTTGGACGCGTGTCCGACGCAGGCGTTCCCTGCCCCCTACGTTTTGGATGCGAATCGCTGCATCAGTTATTGGACGATCGAGCATCGCGGCGAGATTCCGGCATCGATGAGGCCTGAGATATCCGATTGGCTTTTTGGTTGCGATGCTTGCCAGACGGTTTGTCCGTGGAACCGAAAGCCGGAGCCGCGGGTGGATCCGGATTTTTCCCCAAACGGCTGGCAGGACAAGGTGGATTGTCTTTTTTGGTTGCAGCTCGACGAACCAGGATTTCGCGAGCGGTTCCGCCACACTCCGTTTTGGCGCACGCGTCTCCAGGGCATGCAGCGCAACGCGATGATCGTGGCCGCGAACACTGGGCGTCGGGACGCGATTCCGGCCATGGAAGGGTTTCTCGCGTGCGGGGATCCCGTGCTGGAGGCGACGGCGCGATGGTCCCTCCAAGAACTCGAGTCTGGTCTATAATACGGATCGATTCAGCGATTTCGTTTTGGCGACCGAGTTTATGAAGCACATTCTTCCCACCGCTTTGGAAAAAACCGAGCAACGCAGCTTGCGCATCCATTGGAGCGACGGCCAGATTCTAGATTATCCCGTCGGTCGATTGCGCGAAGCGTGCCCTTGTGCGACGTGCAAGGAACGAAAAAAGGGAGAGTCGAAAAAAGGGGCGGGAAGCCTACTGAACGTTCTCAAGCCTGGCGAGGCGGTCGAGCTAGAAGTGCTCGAAATGCGACCGGTCGGTAATTATGCCTACAACATCACTTTTTCGGATGGTCACAGTTCCGGTCTATTTACAATGGAGTTGTTGAGGGAGTTGGGGCTCCCTCGTTCTGAAACTAGCTCACAAACTCCAACATGACCCATTTTCAACCGCGAAAATCAACTGCGCCGCGACTTCATCGAGGAAACCCAACGAAGCCGTTCGGCCGGGATGCGCGCGACCTTTTGGTGGTGGGCTGGCAGGAAATGGCGAGTCTTCCCGAACTCGGAGTCCCTCAAGTCCCGGTGAAATTGGACACCGGAGCGGTGTCCTCGTCGATCCATGTAGAGAACATCAAGGTTTTCCGCCGCAACCAAAACGAATGGGTACGGTTCGATCTGGGGGAGGGGCTGGCTGATCCAAACGAAGATTGTCGATGCGAGTCTCGGCTGTTAGGATTTCGTCGCATCCAGTCGTCCAGCGGACATCGTACCCTGCGACCCGTGATCGAAACCATGATTCGTATCGCCGGATTTTATTGGACCATCGAATTGACGCTCGCAAGTCGTCCCACCATGCAGTTCCCCGTATTGATTGGGCGTGACGCCCTTTCGGGCCGCTGTTTGGTCGATTGTGGGCAGACGTTCGTGGCCCACTCGCGATACACCACGATGCAACGCGAAGTGTAGGGCTCGTTGTTTTGCTTGCGCCGCTTCCATTCCGAAAGATATTCGTAACCGGACATCGAGGGATGGTAGGCTCGGCTGTCTGCCGCTTGCTGGCCGACGAATACCCGCATGTTGAGGTGGTCACCCAGAATCGGAGCGACCTCGATTTGCGGGAGGAATCGCAGGTCCGTGCTTTTTTTGATGCCCACCGTCCGGACGCGGTTCTCTTCGCTGCGTCGCGCGTTGGAGGGATCCTGGTAAACTCCAACTATCCTGTGGAATTCCTTGCTGACAACGTGCGGATGGCCACGGCGACGATCCAGGCAGCCTATGCATCGGGGGTGTCCCGCTTCCTGTATCTCGGTTCGACATGCATTTATCCGAAATTCGCCCCGCAACCGATTCGAGAGGACGCTCTGCTGAGTTCGCCGTTGGAGCCAACCAACGAAGCGTATGCACTGGCCAAAATCGTCGGCTTGAAATTGTGCCAATACTATCGTCGTCAGTATGGTGTCGTATACCACTCCGCCATGCCAACCAACCTCTACGGCCCCGGGGACAACTACCATCCCGACCACAGCCACGTGATCCCGGCATTGATTCGCAAAATTCACGAAGCAAAAGTAGCCGGCACACCAACAGTCGCGATATGGGGAACAGGCACGCCGCGACGCGAGTTTCTCTACGTCGACGACTTGGTTGAGGCCCTGATCCATCTGCTGTCGCTTCCCGATCCGCCCGACTGGGTCAATGTTGGGTATGGGACCGATATTTCGATCCTCGAGTTGGCTCATGCGATCGCGGGCGTTGTCGGTTACGGCGGTACGATCGCAACAGATCCGACTAAGCCTGACGGGACACCTCGCAAATTAAGCGACTCGTCGTTGCTGCGATCGACGGGATGGCAACCGACAACCTCCTTCCAGGAAGGCTTGCGTCTCGCCTACGACGACTTTGTGCATAGCCTCGCGCGCGGGGATTTACGCAGCCAATGATTCAACGCCTCATTTCCACCATTCCTTTTCACGATCGCTTCTCATCATCGAACGGATGAACTTATCCATGACCAAGACCGCAATCATCACTGGAATTACGGGACAAGACGGTTCTTATCTGGCGGAACTTCTGCTGGACAAGGGATACCAGGTTCACGGCGTCGTTCGTCGCAGCAGCAGCTTCAGCACGGGTCGGATCGACCATTTGTACCGCGACATCCATGAAAAACCGAGTTTGGTCCTCCATTATGGCGATTTGACCGACGGTCAGGCTCTGACCAATCTGGTTCTCGACTTGGAGCCAGACGAGATTTACAACCTCGGGGCCCAGAGTCACGTGCGAGTCTCGTTCGACCAACCGGTCTACACCCTCATGACCGACGGCGTCGGAGCCCTCAATGTGCTCGAGGCAGCTCGCATTCTTCATCGCCGCAAACCGGTGCGTGTGTATCAAGCGAGTTCGTCGGAAATGTACGGAATGGTGCTCGAAACCCCACAAAGCGAACGTACACCTTTCAATCCGCAAAGCCCTTATGCCTGCGCGAAGGTCTATGCATTTTTCCAAACCATCAACTACCGCCGGAGCTACGGATTGTTCGCTAGCAACGGCATTCTTTTCAACCACGAGTCGCCTCGCCGGGGGGAGACCTTCGTGACTCGCAAAATCACGCGAGCTGCTACGCGGATCAAGGTTGGGTTGCAGAACAAGCTGTATTTGGGCAACCTGGATGCGAAACGAGACTGGGGGTTTGCCAAGGACTACGTCGAAGCGATGTGGTTGATGTTGCAGCACGACGAACCGGATGATTTTGTCATTGCGACGGGCCAGACTTATTCCATTCGAGACTTCCTGAATCTTGTTTTCGGGGAACTGGAACTGGACTGGCAGAAGTACGTCGAAATCGACCCGCGGTATTTCCGCCCGGCCGAAGTGGACCTACTGCTTGGGGATCCCAGCAAGGCCAAAGAGAAATTGGGATGGGCACCGAGGACCGATCTCGGCGAACTAGCTCGCTTGATGGTCCAGCACGATCTGGAACTCGCTCAACGAGAATTGCACGGAAACTCGTTCGCCAACTAAGAAAGGGACGCATGCCACGAGCGCTAATCACAGGGATCACGGGCCAGGATGGGTCCTATTTGACGGAACTCCTCCTCGAAAAGGGGTACGAGGTGCACGGCATTGTTCGACGGTCCAGCACGCTTGATCGCCCGCGTTTGGCCCAGCAGTATTCCGACGAGAGCGTTTATGGGAAACGGCTGTTTCTCCATTACTCCGATCTGAGCGATGTAACGTCGCTTCGCCGCATTGTGCAACGAGTCGTTCCGGACGAGTTTTATCATCTCGCAGGTCAATCGCACGTCGGCTTGAGTTTCGAGATTCCCGAGAGCACCTGCGAACTCACCGCGCTGGGTACCCTGCGAATATTGGAGATCCTTCGTGATCAACCCAATCCTCCGCGGTTTGTGCATGCCAGCAGCCGCGAGATTTTCGGAACTCCCACCGAAGTGCCGCAGAGCGAGCAAACACCGATGAATCCCAATTCCCCGTACGGCGTCGCCAAGGCGTTCGCGACGCAAATGGTGAAGATCTACCGACAGTCCCATGGTTTGTTCTTCTGCAACGCGATTTGCTACAACCACGAAAGCCCCCGGCGGTCGGAAAACTTTGTCACTCGCAAGATCAGCATCGCGGCCGCTCGCGTCAAGCTCGGATTGCAGCGAGAGCTGTACCTGGGAAACATCAATGCTGCCCGGGACTGGGGATACGCTGCCGAATACGTCGAAGCGATGTGGCGAATGTTGCAACAGAAGCAACCGAACGACTATATCCTCGCCACCGGCGAAACTCATTCGGTTCGTGAGTTCCTCAGTTTGGCCTTCGAAACCCTCGGGCTGAATTGGGAAGACTTCTACCGACCCGATCCACGATTTGCTCGTCCCGCCGACCCGGAAAACTTGCTCGGGGATCCCTCCTTCGCAAACAAGGTCCTTGGCTGGAGGGCCCGGACGAGCTTGGCTGAACTAGCGAGATTGATGGTCGAGCATGACATGCAGCGATTGCAGTCGTTGCCTCATGGGTAATATTCCGCCACCTTGCGGCGCAAGAAATCGAGCGATTGCTGCATCTCTTCCATGCCGTTCATGCCATCCTCGATGCTGATCCAACCGGCATACCTCGACTCGCTAAGAAGTCGAAAGATGGTGTCGTAGTCGTTGAGCCCTTTTCCCGTGACTCCGTGCTTGAGCAGTTGGCTGTAGCCGGCGCTTCCCTCCGCCTGTTTCAAATCCTCGAGTGAAGCTCCGGGAGTCAGATAGCGGTCACTGGCGTGCATGCTGACCACCCTGCCGAGGACCTGCTGGAGCAACTCGACCGGGTCATCACCGGCGACCACAGCATTGCTTGGGTCGTACTGCACTCCAAAGTAGGGAGATTCGGGAATCCGGTCCAGCAAGTCCAGGAAGACGTCTTTCTTCTGGGCAAACTCGGCGTACAACCAGTGACCGTCTTTGTAGTGGTTTTCCAGCCCGAGCACGATTCCCAACGGTTCCGCGAACTCGATGCATTCCCGGATCGCTTGCGAGGCATATCCAAGCCCTTCTTCTCGACTCACCTCCGGCCAAGCCTGGCCACTCAGAACTCGGCACACCGTCCCTGGGCCGCCTAGCCGTTCCGCGACGCGAATCATCCCCTTTTGGTACGCGATAGCCTGCTCCCGTTTGGCGGGATCCGGATTCGTGAAATCCGGTGAGCAGCACAGCATGGGCATCACGAAGCCCGCATCCTCAATCGCTTCCCGAACGGAATCCAGGTAACGGTTGTCGGTGCTCACCAAGAATCCTTCGTACATTTCCAAGCCATCGGCATCCAAATCCTTGGCCATGGCGATCCAATCGAACACAGACATTTTCCGGTCCCGCGAGATGAGATCCAGGAAACACTTGGGAAAGGCAGAAATCTGTGGTTTATCCATAAAGAGCATTAGATTTCCCCAGTTCCAGGCCGTCAACTCCGGGTCCTAGCCTCCCTCGGTGACAGTGAATTTCCCGATGAAAAAAAAACGCCAGCCCCTCGAAATCCTTGAAGATCGAACACCCTCATCGCTATACTGGGGGTTGATTAGGACTGCAACCAGTCACAGCACCATCACGATGAGTATCACCATGCGTTTAGAAAAACATTCTGTCGTCGCCCTAGCGTTCGCGTTCCTCGGTTCCAGCCATGCTTGGTCGCAGCAGGCTCCATCTGCGGCAGACGTACATGACTCTATCGCTCCAAAACTTGTTCGTTCGGAAGCAAATCTTTCGAAGCAATCGAATCACCTGAATCAGAACCAATGGATTCGTCTTACCGACGAAGGCAGCATCCGCGGCTCAGTGACCACCATCATGGGCACTGAGCAAATGCGTCAATCCAAGGCACATGTCGTACTGATGCAGGATGGCGTCATCGTCCACCAAGGGTACACCGATGTGGATGGAGATTTCATCTTCGACAATGCCAAGCCTGGAATTTATTCACTCGTGGCCAACGGCCAAGCTCAACTTGCGGTTTGCTCAGTCACTGTGCTGGCCGCCGGTGAAGGCGCACACCTTCCAGATCGGCTTCATGTTCACTCGCTCAGTCCTGCGTTGAAGCGGGTATCGGAGTTGATTCGTAGCAACACGATGCCGACATGGACGGTAGGAAGCCAGCCAACGAGCGATCCCCTTGCAGCGACTCGGAGTTCTCCCGGTTCGTGTGTTGTACAAATCGATTCCCGCGGCGGAATATCCGGCACCCTATCGCGTGCCGATGCTTCCGTAGACCTCAGCGGCACGGTGGTTTACTTGTTCCGTGACGGACGAGAAATCGCGCGAGCACGCGCCGCAAGCAACGGTGACTATCGATTCGATGGAGTAAAGGCAGGCGGATACGGACTGGTCGCCTCGGGACCGGAGGGCATCGCTGCCGTCGGATTCAGCGCAGCATCCAAAGACCTTGCAACCAGTGCTAAATCCACCAGCAAATTCGTTAATCGTTTGGGGCAAGACTCCAGTGAGCCAATCCCTGCAGCCGTTCCCGAGAAACTCAACGTTGAACTCGCTGAGCCCAATTGCTACGTTCCTGCGGAAGTCATTCCTATCGAGGAATGCGTGATGAATGAAGTCGCCCCCTGCTGCCCGACAATGTGTGGTTCGTGGGGCGGTGGTTTTGGCGGTGGCGGTGGCGGAGGAGTAGGCCATGCAGGCGCCGGCGGTTGGGGCAGTTTGGCTGCCATCGGAGCCCTGGGCGCTGTTGCTATTGTCGCTGCTGACAATGGAAACGAAGCACCCATCGTGTCCAAGGTTCAGTAGCTCTCCGCCGGAGAGCCCCGTTATTTCTGAATCAGCACATGGCGAGAATGACCGATTCTCCTGCGTGTGGAATTTGCGATATTTTCTCGGTGGAACCGATGAGACCGCGATTTTTCCAGGTTTTCATGACCCGACGCGTTAGCGAGGGACACTCGGAGGATCGTCTCAAAAGCAGTACAACTCGATCCCTGATTTGCGTTTCGGGTTAAGATTATTCCGAACACTGCAAGTTGATACCGCTGACAGAAGTCAATTTCTTGTTTCCATGAGCCTGAACTGCTAGCCGATCTTTTTTGGAACGTTGAACGATCTCGGCGAGCGCCTCAGGCTCATTTTTGTCGGCGGTGTCCGAATTCAAAACGCATGCGTCGGGTTGTGGTTGTCCCAAGAACTCCGATGTCATGTATCCACACGGAAGCAAATCACTCTGAACACTTCATCGATTCGATCCTCCACTGCCATCATGGTAACCGTGGAGAACCTCGGAACCAATCTTGTTGGCGCCTATGGAAACGCGATCACCCCCACGCCGCACATCGATCGATTTGCTGCAAAGGCGTTGATCGCTGACCAATTTTGGATGGACGGGTGCAGCGCTGCGACGGTCCTCACATCGATGTGGACCGGTTTCCACGCCTCCCATCCTGCTCGGCGATCGAGTACCGATTCGGCAAAACCTCCCGATGGGATTATCCAGTCTCCCGGCCTGCTTGTCACCGACTCACCCGAGGCCTTGCGACTAGGGAAATCCTTGCTGACGGGCGACGCCATTCTGGCTTCGCCACCCGAACCACACCAAACCGCCTTCAGTTCCTTGGCAGCGCAAGCGTTCGAGCACTGGATCGCCAGGATGGATACCCTACCCTGGCTTTGGATCCACTCACGAGGACTCGATGGCCCATGGGATGCGCCCTACGAATACCGTTGCGCGATGTGCGGCGAAGGAGACCCGCTTCCGCCTAACGAAACGTCACCACCGCGTGCGCAGTTAAAGCCGGGCTCGGACCCTGACATCCTCTTCGGATGGGCGTGCGGTGCAGGGGGGCAGGCCATGGCAATCGATGAGGTTTGGGAATGGCTGGAATCCGCGCTCCAGCAGTTGGAGATTGCCCCCCAATGCTTGGTTGCTCTCGCCGGAGTGCTGGGCTATCCCTTAGGTGAACACGGAATCGTCGGATGCGAGCCGAATATGCATTCCGAGTTGCTGCACGCACCATGCATTCTGCGTCCCGGTGAATCGCTTCCGCTTGGAATTCGATTCGCTCCATTCCTGCAACCTCATCACTTGGGCCATCTCTTGAACGCATGGATCGAATACGATGGTTGGCAGTGCGCTGATGGCACATCCAATAAACAAGGCTTGGATCCGCTGAGGATCGAGGAACTCTCCGCGATGGCCAGTCTCCGGCGGGAAGCATGGCCAGGCAGACACCGCGGAGCGTTGGCCACGTACGAACATCGGAGCACCTTGCTTGTACCTGGATGGAGTGCAGTTTGGGACGATCACGATCCGAACGCAATCGCAGGGGCCCAAGCCGGTTTATTCGCTATGCCCGATGATCGATGGCAACAAAACGAGATTGGCTCCCGAGCCCCCGACGTTTTACAGCGAATGCGTCAAATACGGGACGAATGGCTTGCCAATTCGGACCAATCGCCATCGAACGCAGAGGATCTTTTGTCTAGGATGGATGAATCCCTTTGGCGTCCGCATCGGTAATACGATCTTCCTCCAACCCTGCGATGCTCCTCGTCGCTCGGACCCGCCAGCGCTTTGAGAACACTCCATGTCTACCCACGAATCGCAACGTAGCCGCAAGCAGGAATTATCTCCATCCCCAGGGGATCCGATGCCTTCGGTGACCATTCAGCGACCGACGCTGCACCCGAATATCTTCCGCAAACGTCTTCAATCTATCGAAGGCAACCCTGGACCGGGGGACTGGGTCGCGATCCATGGAGCGGAACCGGACAATGCGCTCTTTGCGTATGGTATCTATAATCCCAAGGCGGAAGTGGCGGTTCGAATCTACGCATGGAACGCACGTTTCCCCGATGACGCGTTCTGGGACTCGCAGATCGACGATGCGATCGAGCTTCGTCACGGTATCCTTCGACTTCCCGAAATTACCGACGCCTACCGAATCCTCCACGGCGAGGCGGACGGTTTTCCCGGATTGGTCATCGATCGCTACGGGGACTGTCTCAGTGCCGAAGCATTCTCGCTCGGCATGTACCAACGGGCCGGTGAGGTGATTGAGCGATTGCATCGTCGGCTCGGAACAACGCACCACATCATCGCGCCATCCCCACAATTCGTGAGTCAGGAAGGCGCCACCCTTCCGGAGATCCGCAGCGAATCATGCCCCGATTCGATCACGATCCATGAGCACGGCGTCAAGTACAAAATCCATTTCGGTGTGGGGCACAAGACCGGCTTCTTCTGCGATCAAAGGGACAATCGCCGCATGCTCGCCCAGCATTCCTCAGGCGCAAAGGTCTTGGACCTCTGCTGTTACAGCGGCGGATTTGCCATGGCGGCGGCGAAGGCGGGTGGAGCCGAGGAAGTTACCGCCGTGGATCTCGACGAGAAAGCGCTCGCGCTGGCCAAGAAGAACGCGGCCATCAATCAAGTGCGGGTCAAGCTGGTGCATGCTGACGCATTCGCCTACATGCGAGACATGCTGCGCAACGGCAAGTCCTATGATATTGTCGTTCTCGATCCGCCGAAACTGATACGCTCTAGGGCCGAGTTCGAGGAGGGCCAGAAGAAACACTTCGACCTGAATCGCCTTGCAATCCAACTCGTCAAGCCGAGAGGCTTGCTGCTTACATGCTCGTGCGCTGGGTTGCTCAGCGCGGAAGCTTTCCAATCAACGGTCCAATCGGCAGCGCGGTCCGGTGGATACGACGAACATGGGAAGCGAATCCCAGGGCGAACCGTGCAAGTGCTCGAGAGCCGAGGTGCCTCTCCGGACCATCCGGTCGCGTTGCATTGTCCAGAAACAGCGTACCTGAAAGCTCTTTGGGCTCGTGTTCGGTAGAAGCAGATCGTTGTACTATCTCCAGACCGAAAACTCTGTCGGCTTTAGAAATAAACTCTTGACCCCACCCCCCGCCGTCAGCGAACCACCCGCTTTCTTTTCCGATTCCGCTTTCACGGTCATCCACTCGGGATCTTGTCGAAAAGAGTCAAACGACGCTTTGGCAGCATCCTGAGACCCGTGGGTAAGGAAGTACACGAGCGTGTTCCCCTGCGCGGGCAAATCGTCTGCGATGTCGGCCTTCGTTTGATTCTTGGGTGACACGGCCCCGAGCAACTCGACTGCTTTCATGGCACCACCATCATCGACATTCCAGTAGATGATATTGTTCATCCCATGTTTGGAAAACAACTTCATGGTATGGTTCCGGAATCGCGCGTTGAGGGCTTCGAGATTGCCCGTTGACGCAATGTAGGAGCGGAGTTCGAAGACCCGTTCTCCCGTTGCTTCCGCTTGAGATTCCGGAGAATAATCGGTCGTCTTGAGGAAAAGCCGCGTCAAGGATTGGACAGGTGGCCCGGATGGAAACGCCGCCTGGAAGGCCGTTCTCATGGCCGGATCTGTCATCATCCGCTCGTAGTTGCCCTCGCAGGTCCCGCGGTCCTTGTGCCGCACCACGGTGACGATCCGCTCGTCGTCCGATACGACCGGAACGAATGCACCGACGATGTCGATCCCGTTGGACTTGGCGATCTTGAAGCCATGCTCGTTCATGAACCGCAGCAAGTCCTGTTGCTTGCCTTCTGTTGGTTGATAGACACGAAGCTCATAGAGGGGGGATTGGGCAGCCACCCACGAGGACCAAACGGAGAGCAAGACAACAGCAATCCAGAGCGAGCCAAACTTCATACAACGGTTCCTAGAGGGCAGATGGGATCGGACGAACAACTCACAGCAAACGATTCTAGCGAATTTCCCAGCACCGACACGCCGCACCCACACGCGTCGCCGCGGCGGGGAATCGCTCACTCATCGTCCCATGCGGCATTTTCGTCCTGTTCCAGGGCATTGGCCACTGGGTCGGGCTCTAAGTCTTCATGAATATCCCGATCGGCTCGGGCTTTCTTCTTCGGCGGTTTGGGAGTCTCATCCCAACCGTCCTCGCGGCGGATCTTGTTCGACCGCGACTTGCTCGCTCCGTCGCTCGCATCCGCCTCGGCACGCATGCGTTCCCAATCCGCGATGGTGATCACGACTTCCCGTGCCTGCGAACCGTTGTATTCTCCGACGATTCCATCCTCCGCCATGAAATCGACCAGACGTGCAGCACGTCCGTACCCGATCCCCAAGGCGCGTTGCAGGAGCGAGCAACTACCGCGTCCTTCGCGCACAACAATATCCACGGCTGCTTCGTAGAGTTCATCGCGTTTCTTGAACGACCCTGGCTTCACTGGCGCTTCGTCGTCACGTCGGATTTTGAGTTGGACCAACTCTTGGACAAAGTTCTGCTCGCCGGTGCTGCAATGATCCACAATGGCGTTGATTTCGTCATCGCCCAGGTAGGTTCCTTGGCCGCGCAGCAAGGTGCTCGTCCCGGGCCATAAAAAGAGCATGTCCCCGTTTCCAAGAAGTTTGTCGGCGCCGTTTTCGTCAAGCACGACGCGACTGTCGGTCCTGCTCGCGACTTGGAAGCTGATTCGAGCGGGCAGGTTGCTCTTGATCAAACCGGTGATGACGTCGACCGTCGGTTTTTGAGTTGCGAGGATCAAGTGGATTCCGACGGCTCGGCTCTTCTGCGCGAGCCGAATGATATGGGCCTCCACTTCTTTGCCAGCAGTCATCATCAGGTCGGCCATCTCGTCCGCTACGATCACGATGAACGGAAGGTGATCTGGGATCAATTCCGCCTCTTCCTCGTTCTCCGGCTTGAGGCGTTCGTGCAGTTCCTCGCGTCCGAGTTGGTTGTAGCTCGTGATGTGGCGAACACCGGCACGGGCGAGGAGCGCGTAACGCTCTTCCATCTTGTCGACCGCCCAAGCGAGGATTGCCTCAGCTTTTCGCATGTCGGTGACCACCGGGTGCATCAGATGCGGCAGGCGTCCGTAGCCGCTGAGTTCCACCATCTTCGGGTCGATCATCAGCATCCGCACTTCATCCGGGCGTCTTGCCATGAGGATCGAGCATATGATCGAGTTTAAACAAACGGACTTTCCGGTTCCGGTTCGGCCAGCGATGAGCAGGTGTGGCAAACTCGCCAAATCCACCGCGAGTGGCTTGCCTGAGACGTCCTTCCCGAGAAACAACGGGATCTTCATCTTCTTGACCTGTCCCGCTCCCTCTTCGATTACTTCACGCATTCGAACTACTTGCCGACGTTCGTTCGGGACCTCGATCCCCACGGTATTTTTTCCTGGAATCGGAGCGACGATGCGGACGCTGGGTACCCGCAGCGCGATGGCCAGGTCGTCGGCGAGCCCTGTGATTTTGGACAGCCGCAGTCCCGCCTCCAGTTCGATCTCGTACTGCGCGATCACGGGTCCGGTTTCAATTTCTACGACGCGAATATTGAATCCAAAGTTGTAAAACGTTTGCTCGAGAATCCGCGCTTTGCGTTTGACTTCTTCCGTCTGCTCGTCGTACGAGAAATCATCCCCCTCGATGAGCAATTCGACGCTGGGTAGGACATACTCTTCCGTCCCTTCAGGCAATCGTGTGTCATCGAGTTCGTTGTACAACTCTTCTTTCTCTTCCTCAGACGCTCCCCGTTCCGGGGTTCTCGTTTTTTTGGTGTGGACCTTAGGGCCCTGGTCGCCAGACTCATGCGGTTCATCGGGACGGATCACCGTCGAACGACCACGGGTTGATGCGACCGACGGCGCTGCGTCGATGTCCTCTTCCGAGTCGGCGAGCTCTTCTTCGGCCTCTATTTCGGATTCGTCCGATTCGTCCTCGAGGTATTCGTTCTCCTCGCCGCCTTCCTCCTCGGCCTCTTGTTCATCCCAGTCGTCTTCGTCCTCTCCGGGGGTAATGGGTTTCGCTTTCGGAGTGATCAAATCGGTCCGGCTGATCGATTTTGGCTGGCCAACCAAATCGGAAGACGAGAAGGATGTGGTGCTGCGTCGCCCGATCCGGATCGCAGGTCCGTCGTCAGAATCGCTCGACTCCGTTTCCGCGTCCGAAGGTGCGCTTGCGTCAGCGGATTCCTCGGATTGGACTTTGCCAATCGGATTGCCCAACGAAAACGGGAGTCGTGGCTCCCCAAACCGAGCGATACCCTCGACTTCGGTCGAACCGCTGGCTGACCCTGGGTTGGAACGCAGCGTCACCGAAGCGGGAAGATCGGACCGCGCCGGGGAAAACGTTCCCGAAACCATCTCCTTCTGCCAAGGGAATCGCAATCTCGGCAGTTTCATGGACCGGATGGCCAGCAACCCGCCGGTTGCTGCATATCCGAAATAGCGCAGGATCGCGTACTCGGTACTGAGCAAAACTCCGCAGGCCAGCGCGACAAAGACAACCACCATGCCACCGACTTGGGCCAAGTGGTCATCGATCCACAGATTCACAAGGGCCCCGAGATACCCGCCGCCACCGACCGGAACCGAAAGAGGGGGATGGATCCCCAACCGCCCTGGGATGGCACAAATCGCCAGCAGGACAAGACTCCAACCTAAACTTCGCCCCAACGGTGAAGCCCAGGGTTTGTGACGAAAACAAACCAAGCCCGCAATGCCGACCAGAAAGGCGATGAGAAATGCACCAATGCCGGTGGCCTGAAGCAGTACCTTGGACACGATCGCGCCAACCATGCCGCAGGCGTTTTGAATCTTCTCATTGCGAGGAAAAGCGGTCGGCGAATACCAACTGGCTCGCGCACTGGACGTCGACTCCCCAAAGATCCTTGTCAGATCGTCCGCCGGATCATGCGTGAGCAACGACATCCACAAAAGGACGGACGTCCCGAACAGGAATACGCCAAGGATATCCCATCGAACGAATTGCCGCGACTCAGCCGATTTCGAGTCAAACCCCATCGATGCAACGCCACTCGTTGACAAGAGATGAAAACCAATGCCTCAATTCTTTTCAAACGGTCCGCGGACCCGTTTTCTTGCGTGATTGCCGTCGGAACCGATGGGGTTGTATGCGACTCGAAGGCAGAAGTATCACAATCCGTACAAGTAGGTCGTTGGCGATTCCCGAGTTGTGTATTATTCTGCGTGCGCGGAGCTTTCGTTTCGCCAAAAGTTGATCGGCCCGGAACCACGACTGGAAGAAAGAGAATCCATACCGGGCATTATTTGAATCGGAGCAATTGCGTGACACGACCTGATCCCGGTCCTTCGCCCACCCTCCAACCTGGGCAGATCGAGTACGAATTCGGGATTCCGATTCCTGGACAAATCCTCCCCACGGATTCCTGGGCAAAAACGGCAATCCGTCGAGTCCCCGAGCAATGTCCGATCGACTGGACGACTGTCTTTGGACGGACCGCTCATCTCTGTTTGGATATCGGCTGCGGAAATGGTCGGTTCACGTTGGCTTCGGCTATCGACCGTCCTGACTGGAACCATGTCGCTATCGATTCACTCCCCGCAGTGATCCGCTACGCAACGCGACGCGCCAATCAACGCGGATTGTGGCATACGCGTTTCCTTGCGGTCGATGGTTGGCGATTGCTCGATGAATGCTCAAGCGATCACTGTTGGGACGAGATCCACATCTACCATCCGCAACCCTACGCGGATCCCAAGAAAGCGAACCGTCGCATGCTGACACCGGAGTTCCTACTCCGGATGCATCAGCGACTCCAGCCTGAAGGAAGAGTGTTTGTCCAGACCGATCGCAAGGCGTATTGGGACTACATCCAAGCCACCATGGCCGAGGTCTTTGTGTGGAGCCCGATCGATGGCGATTGGCCGGACGGACCGGAATACCGCTCGCGCCGTGAAATCCTCGCTCGCAAGCAAGGGCTTCGAATTTTCCGGGGCGTCGCAAACCGACGCGACGATTGGACCGTCGAGGCCCTGGATCGTTGCATCGCGGAACTGCCGCAGCCCAGATTCAAGGTGAACTAACCCTCGTCTACCGAGATGCAACGTCGGTTGACGATGCCGATGCGACGGAGGAAGACGAGATTTTTCTCGATCTTGGTGCGCCGGATGTTAGGAGTTCGGCCAAACAGTGTATGGGGATAGGTACTGTGGGTCGATTGCTCCCGGTCCACGCTAGCAGTGCCAAGTAATCCTTCAGCGACATCTCATCATGACTTGTACGATGGACTTCCAGTCCGTCGGCTTAGGTCTTCCAACAGACTGGAAGTACGTCATCCAGAAATGCTTTTATCGACGACAGGATCAATACTGAAACGCGAGTGAGAAGAGCACGCCGTACCAAGTCAACGGATCATCGACCAGTTCACGCAATCCGCGACCTGGAATCGAGACTGCCGCGCCGGTCGTCAGATACCAGTTCGGACTCAGGATCCGAAAGTTCTCGATGTAGAAATCGTCCGAGAGATGACTATCGGGCACACCACTGACCAATTGCGGCTCACCACCCACGACAGCGATGCGCCCGGCTTGTCCGAACTGCAGCGGGCTGTTGATCTGGTCCGCGAGCAGATGCCAGTAGTAGAAGCTGACGGTGTCACGTTGGGTCGGACTGAAGCTGAATTGCAACCGATGCAGTTGGACATTGGAATTGAGAAACGAAAACGATCCGTTGCTCCCCGATGCCCACAAGGGAGGTGCCCCCTCGTAAAATAGCGGATCGAATTTCTCATAGCGTTCGGTCCGCGGATCGTCCCCTTGGAACGATCGAAACACATAGACCATCTTGGGCTTGTAAGGCATCTGAACAAACTGGTTGCCGATCTCGCCGCTGAACGCATTGCTGGACATCGCGATCCGATCGTTCCACTGGTACGCATAATCGCCTGCGAAATAAAAACCCTCGAAAATATCCGGTGCGGGTTTCCATCGCATGTAGCTGTGCATGGTGTTGAGTCCCTCGCGGCCACGTGGGAGAAACTGGATCGGTGCTTTGACGTAGGGATACTCCGATTCAAAGACATTCATGTACGCCAAACCCAAATACTGGTCGGGGCTCGGTGCGGTCTCCAGTTTCGCACCCGCCAATCGCGTGCGAGTATCGCTCGAAGGAAGCTCGTTTGGGTTCAGGTAAAACCCTTCGAGCGATACGGTTCCTCGCTTGATCTTCACTAAACCCGCTTCTTCCCAAGCGCGACGCGCGAACGATGTGACCGCTCCCCGTTCAAAGCCGTTCATGGCTCCGACCGAGATCAGCATCCCGGAGCCGATTTTGTATGCTTGCCGACCGTACGAGACATCCAATTGGCCTTCCTCAGCCGACGATCCGAGGCGACTCCCGAAGTAGCCGTCCTCGATCTCAAAAACCCCTTGGTTTCCCTGTTCGAAAACGTCAAAGCCGATGTTTCCCGAACCAACGTACGACAGTCCCGAATAGAGGGCAAACGAGTCGCTCAACGACAGATCACTCGTCACCGATGGCTTGATCCACAACTCACTCCAAACCCGATCCGGATTGTAGGCGGCATCCGGAGCATACGCCTCCGAGAGATTCCACCATGAACCGAGCACGCCCGACCCTTGACTCAATCCGCTCAGCCCAAATTTGAGTCGCATTCGATCGGTTGTTATCGAAAGTGGATCTGCAGGCGGTTGGGGCGTGGGAATCGAGGGGGACGCGGGAACGATGCCGGGGGCCGGCGAGGTGGGTGAGGAATCCGTCGGGGCGTCGATCGATGAAGCGTCCCGTCGAGGTTCGTCCTGAAACGGCTCATCAATACCGATCGGCTCGCTCAATCCACGTTTTGCCGCTTCCTGACCGAGACCAATCGAGTTTGCCACCCACGCGATTGCAAGGAAGACCATCCAGGCCTTCGATTTCAAATGCTTGAACTGAGTTGGCATTCCCGATTGCATGGCAATTAGCCTGGATGCGCAATTCCACGTATCCGTTATAATCGTCACATCTTGTTGTGAGTCTTGAGGCGGAAATCGGGCCACGGCTCGGAATTCCAGCCTTGCACAAACCAGGAATTTCGAATTTCATGAGTCCAGTTAATAAGAACCGAACCATGAGGACACAGCTCGTCTCCGTTGGCGTATTGCTGCTCGTTTGTTGTCAAAGTCACGTTATGGGTCAGTCGCAGGCGACCAAAACGGGCGGTGCGGAAGCCGGTGGATCGGGACTGCCTAATATTCTGGTCATCATGCCCGACGATGTTGGGTACTGGAACGTTGGTGTCTACAGCCACGGCATGATGGTTCCGACGCCGAATATCGATCGAATCGCGAAGGAAGGAATTCTCTTCACCGATCATTATTCCCAGCCGACATGCACACCGGGCCGAGCTTCGTTCATCACCGGACAATTGCCGATTCGCACCGGGTTGACCACAGTCGGAATGCCCGGTTCGCCGATCGGGCTCGATCATCGGGACCCGACGTTGGCCGAAGTGCTCAAGACTCGGGGCTACCGCACCGGCCAGTTTGGAAAGAACCACCTCGGAGATCGCAATGAACATCTTCCGACCGTCCATGGTTTCGATGAGTTCTTCGGCAACCTGTACCACCTGAACACCGAAGAAGAACCAGAACTCGGCGATTGGCCCAAAGATCCGGAGTTCAATCAACGCTACCTGCCGCGCGGCGTGTTGGACTGCAAGGCGAGCGACCGCGACGATCCGAGCGTTGATCCACGGTTCGGACGCGTGGGCAAGCAAACGATCAAAGACACCGGGGCTCTGAACAGCAAGCGGATGGAAACCGTCGACGAGGAATTCCTTGCCCGCGCCCAGGACTTCATCGGGCGTTCGGTCAAAGCCAAACAGCCTTTCTTCGCTTGGTTCGCTCCCAGTCGCATGCACATCTACACGCACCTCAAACCCGAAAACACCAAGCTCGCCAAACCCTTCTCGTCCGAGTTCGATATCTATGGGAGCGGCATGATGGAGCACGATGGGCATGTCGGCCAGTTGCTCGCGACGCTCGATGAATTGAAAGTTGCGGACAATACGATTGTCATCTACACCACCGACAACGGCGCGATGTCTGCTTGGTGGCCCGATGGAGGGGCAACTCCCTTTCGCGGCGAAAAAGCAACCACGTGGGAAGGTGGGGTTCGTGTTCCGATGTTGATCCGTTGGCCAGCCAAGATCCCGGCTGGAAAAATTTCCAACGGTATCCAGGAACATCAAGACCTCTTCGCAACCCTCGCCGCTGCAGCCGGGGTTCCAGGCGTCGGCGAACAACTGCGCAGATCGCACAATGTGTACATCGATGGGGTCAACAATCTCGACCATTGGACGACGGGCGCTCCCTCGGCTCGCAATCGGGTCTATTACTACAACGAAAAAGAGTTAACCGCGGTTCGAATCGGCAACTGGAAATCGCACTTCCAGTCGCGCGACGGCTTCTTTGACTACAACCGCCCCGCAGCATTGATCTTCAATCTCAGGATGGATCCCCTCGAGAAACATGATGGTCAAAAGAACAACGACATCGCGATGAAACTCGGGATCGCCTGGGGAGGCCAGGTTCAGGACGCGCTCCGCGAACACAGCGAGAGCCTCAAGCAATTCCCGCCGCGCCAAACCGGTGGTACCCTGCGGCCAGGCCAGTAAGGCATCACCGGCCCATTGGCGATGAGCGTTCGGCCCGAGATCGCTCTCGCATCGTCGATTGCGTGACAACGACGCGGTCAAGTCGACGTCGGTGGTTATCGCAACTCGATATTGCTTCAATCGCACCTGTCGCCAACAACGCGGCCGACCCTGAACTACACACTGCCCGATGACGAGGAGTCAAGGATGAGGCCCACCTCTTGAGAACCACTTGGCCGATCTCGGCGACGCTTCGCAAGCGAGCCGCTCGAACCTTGTGGGCATGGTTTGCCTCTTGAATTCGAACGATCATCGCGACAGCGATCGAACCATAACGGAGCCCCCGCAGCTACCGCTGCCGAGCGGTGGAGACCCGGCACAAGGACACTCGAAAAAATACCCCTACCAGACAGGCAAGGATAAATCACCTGCGATGCGACCTGATATGGCTAAAGTGATCGTGGAACGCCCCAGGTATGGGTCGCGAAGCCCATCGCGAAAGAAGGGGTACCGCAAATACGTTTCGTTTGATAATGCGGTGCAAGGGCATGTGTTGGTACATATCTACGACTACGTCCATCTTCATGTCGACGTCATCGATAGCGGGACTGTCTACAGGATGCCTCGCCGATCCCTACACGATCGACTAACGGTAAATGCCATGTACATTTGCCCTCGAACCGGAATCCTGAAGGTGGTGAGAGCGAAACGGGCGCGCGGACCGGGCAATCGGATTTCGTTCGGGGGGCTTACGCAGTACCAGTTCCGAGACAATGCGTGGTGGGAAGTTGAAGTTCGCAATTCAGAAGACGCGAGCCCTGACCGATGGGATGTATGGCTGGAACGCCCACTTGCGAAAATTACGGATGCTCAACTTATCGTTAGCTACGGAGGCAAGCTCTTTGCAACCTCTAAGCGTCTTCTTACGCGCCGGGAATCACGCCAACTCTATCGACGAATACGGCGGAATCCACGCGAATTGTAGCATAGGGTACATTTTTCCTGGCCTATGCAGTCGTCCATGATCACATCGCCGGCCGGGTCGCGTGGAGTCATTTTCCGCTGTGCATCATGAACAAGACGGTTGAGTTGGCGGGCACCGTACTTTCGGGATCATCGCCTTTTGGGAGTTGTCGCTTCCTGCAATCACGACGACTGCTACTGCGACGGACTGGAAAGCGGTCGTACCGTAGGGTGGCTGGCAGTCTGTGCTGTTACCGAGACAGGCTGGGTAGAGGAGAGGTCAGGAGTGGGGCGGGGGCGTGGGGATAGTCGACAGGGACGTAGGGGATCTGCAGTTCCGGCGTCTGTTGTAAGGCTCCCCCCTCGAATTTGGACTTCAACGCGCGATCCAAGATGCCGCCCGTCAAGAGCGTTCGCTCGATCGGGTACGGCGGCTGTCCGGTATGGATCATCCGCTCGATACCTTTGAGGAGATACGCGAAATGCGGGTACCTCGGCTCGCTGCGTTCCTCGAAGCTGGTCGCTTGGATGGGTTGCCCCTTTCGTTTCAGCGCTACGCCGTTGCGCCCAGCACTCGGGATCATAAACAACGCACCTCGCAATCCATCGACGTACTCGAATTGAAATAAAACTACCCCTCGATCCTCTTGAACCTTTGGGATCGAACGGGGGACAACATCGAGCGCGGCCTTCCAAACGTCGCGGTTGATCCAACCGCTTTCGACCAGTTCCCAAACGGCTGCCCCCTCCAGGCACTTCACCCACTTCACACCGCGTTCCGCGTTTGCTCGCCGCTCGACGAGCGTCTGATAACACTCTAGGGCATGAAAACCATAGATATCCAAGCCGCTATATCCAATTCCAACAACGGATTCCAGCTCGCTGCCCATAGGGAGGTCGAGCGGGTGGCTGCGATACGCTACGGGAAGGGACGATCCCGCCATGAACGGGATCTGCATCGCTCGGGCCCGGTCGTACATCCACTTGGCTTCGCTCCAAACCGTGCTGATGTGTTTGTCGTTGAAGACGGGTACCACTCGTTCGTACTTGCGAAAGGTATCCGTAATCTCTTCGAAGAACCGTTTGCGGGGGTAAAGCTGCTGGCCCAGATCGTTGATCGGATATTTCCCGTGCTCGCCAATACTGATGACGCCATCGACCGGAATCGAGTTCCCGCCTACTGTGACCGCTTGTTCAATCGAGTCGAATCGCGGAATGTTGTTCCGCTTCAGAATTTCAAGACCGAATTCACTTCCCTCGGGTTGATCTATGTAAATCGATGCCAATTTCAGGTCGGGGCCAGGGCCCTGATCGTGCTTCCAACCTTTCATGATTTTTGTCAGAAGTACGTCCGCGTGGGAGTTTTGGAAATAGACCGTGATCACTGCCGCGACCGACTTCGTTGCTCGGTTGCTGGGCGCATCCGTTAATGCATTCGCCGAAGAAAAACTCGGTGCCCAGGCCGCTAGCCATGAGCCAGCACCCATCTGCAGACACGATCGCCGCGATATCGCTGTCCTCTTGATGATTTTACTCATGGTTCGCCTGCCATTGCTTACGTGGAAAGAGGTGTCGAATAGGTTGCGATTCAACCCAAGATCCGAGCGAAATTACTCGACGAACGCGGCTTGAAATTTGCGCTTCGTCACTGGCCACCACGCCTGCAATTTATCACTCAGTCGCTGCACGAGTTCTGGATGGTATGCGGCCAGGTTCATCGTCTCTGCAGGATCGTCGAGCAAATCGTAAAGCTGGGGGCGAAGATCGTTGCGTACATGGTATCTCGCGGCGCGTCCCAACTCGCCGTCGTAGGTGAGTATCAACTTCCATCGATCCTCGATAACCCAGCGATAGAGCAATGTTGCCTCGGGCTGGTCGACGTCCGCAACGTCGTGCGAGAAGGCCTCGCCGAAGACCTCTCGCCTGGGGGTGGCTGTCCCGGAGACCAGGCATGGCATTAGGTTGAGGCCGGGCAGCGACTGCGGCGGTTCGACTCCAGCAGCATCCAAAAGTGTCGGAACGATATCGATACTCGAACAAAGTTGCTGCTCCCGATTCCCGGGTCGGATTTTTGCGGGCCAACTGAAGAGGATCGGTTGCCGGACTCCCCCTTCGTATGGCGACTGCTTGGATCGGAGCGCGAACTCGGGCGCATCGGTTCGTTGGATCCATCCATTATCCGCGATGTAAGCGATGATCGTGTTTTCGGTCAAGTTTTCTCGATCGAGGTGATCCATCAATTCTCCGCACGTTTCATCAAACCATTCGATCATTGCGTAGTAGCGGGCGACATGGTCCGACTCAATTCCCTTGGCTTTGTATTTATCGAATAAACGCGCAGGTGGATTGTGGGGTGAATGGGGCAGGAATGGTGCATACCAAACGAAGAACGGTTTCTGGTTCTCGACGGCGTTGTCGATAAATTTAGTGATAGGCCGCATACCGTCGCGCCCGATCTTCAATCCGTCGTCCCCGTGCCGTCCGCCGGGCTCGGGGAATCCACGCGTCATGCCCGACGTAAATCCGCCACGCTGAAAGTTTCCTTCCCACCATTTTCCCGATTGAAAACTGACATACCCCTTTGTAGCTAGCAGCTTCGGCAAGGTCGGTTGCTGGTCTACGAGGTCAATCAGGCGACTCCGCAATTTACGGTATTCCTCCGGTTCCTCACGGTTGGCATTGGGGCCCTGCATCGATGGTAAGGGGCTCGGATCGTTCCCGGTCAGGCGATGCTGATGCGCATACTTCCCGGTGAGCAACGTCGCGAGAGACGGACGGCACAATGCGGTTGGAACGTAACCACGAGGAAACAACGCGCTGCGTTGGGCCAAGCGATCCAGGTGCGGCGTCTCGATATGCCGATGCCCCATGAAACCATAATCGGTCCAAGCATGATCGTCGGAGATAATCAGAATGATGTTCGGAGGCTGGCCCGCGGTCGCGAATTGGGTCAACAACATCAACACGAGGCAAGTCAAGGTTTTTGGCGGCATCCCCGTTCTCATGCAATGAATACTCCTGCCATTTTCAAGAACGCTCACGGATTCCAGTTTCCCGGATAGGTAAAATGACAATCTTCGCCGAGTGGCCACCCGAAAAGTCCCCTTGCCACGCGCCGCCGATCGACAACTTCGGTGCATGGTGTTGTTCTAGCTTTTTTTCGTGCTCGCACTCCTGCTCCGTGGAGCGGTGCTCGTGCTGGATCGATTGTATCATGCCGTCTTGGTCGGCGCGCTGGTGGGGCCGGAATTTGCAATTGGATGGTGGAATAAAGATGACGAATGCAGTTGGATTCTCGTATCGGACATCGAAAATTTTTCATGCAACCGAACCGTTCGATTACCAACTCGAGCGCCGCCACACGTGGCGGACTGAGCACGAGCACGGAGCGATCCCAGGGCGCGGGTATCCCAGAGCGCGACGGCCAGAACTCACTCGTCACGCATCGACCATCAGCAGGTCATCGGAATAGCGTTGCAACTCGGGAAAGAATTCTGCGAAATCCGCTCGCAGGCCATCGAAGTTGTCGACCAATTCCTCGATGCCACGTTCCAGACCGAGATCGCGACCGATGCGGCGAGCCAACCGCCGAGAGACGCGTCTTAGCGAATCCTCGATCCCTTCGAGCTGGCGGTAGATCCCCAATCGGTCGTCCTTGGCGATCTGATCCATCGCGTGTTGCGCATCCTCTGGAAAGGCATCCATGCCCGTTCGCATGTCAGCATAGACTCGCGAAGTGAACGAACTCAGCGGCTCGTCGCTGTAGCGTTCCCAGTCCACGGCTAGGAAATGATCGTAGAAGATGTCGATGAGGATACCATTGGCGTGCCCGAATCGCCTGCCGATCCGCGCTCGACTTTGAAAAACGATGCGATGCGTGTCCGTAAACGCGTCGATTGCTTGGTGATGCCGAACTCCCTCGAGAAACCGTGCGGACATGGCGGCGCGATCGCGACCGCGAATCATATCGGCAAAAAGATTACCGAGTCGAAACTCGATATCCGGTGTTGAAAGATATGCGTGGGCTAGCCAATTCACGACGCGAACCCTTTGTGTTTAGCACGCACGTTCGCGTTCTGTGGACGGCGAATCATCGTTGCTCAAAATCGAAACTTTTGGATCTCGTCCTTGAGGTCGTTCATGAATGACGCAGCGCCAACACCGTTGATGATTCGGTGATCGAACGCGAGCGTCAGTTGGGCTCGCTTCTGGAATACGAAACTCGAACCACTGGGTACGGGAGCATCAAAAACTTCGCCGAGCGCTAGGGTTGCTACGGCCGGGGCAACGATCGCAGGGATGCCCATCCGCATGTTGGCCGTCCCTATGTTGGAGACGCTGATGGTGATCGACGGGTCCGCTTGGTCGACACCCTGCCTAGCCAAATCGATTCGTTCCGACAATCGCTC